>Ga0194111_10001159_pt1 | contig 32424 bp, 29 predicted proteins | sample TA2KigC300mmetaG_FD_146194 | JGI IMG/M metagenome (GOLD analysis project Ga0194111, IMG submission 146194) | Freshwater microbial communities from Lake Tanganyika, Tanzania - TA2015033 Kigoma Deep Cast 300m | ecosystem: Environmental > Aquatic > Freshwater > Lake | place: Tanzania: Lake... | reverse complement strand
GACGCCCATCGACAGCAGGGCCGGGAACGGGACCTCGACGAACTCGTAGCCCATCTCCACCGCGCGCTTGGCGACGGCGCGGCCGGGGCCGACCTCCTCGACCGCGTCGACCCACGAGACCGCGGGGACGCCGAGGGCGGCGGCGAGGTGGCGACCGAGCAGCGAGTTCTCGGCGTCCGGCACCGCGGTGCCGACGAGCACGAGGTCGCAGGGGCCGGCCTTCGCGATCGCGCCGGCGATCAGCGCCGCGAGGGCCTGGTCGTCCAGCCCGGCCGGGTCGGCGCCGACGCGGACCACCTTGTCCGCGCCGCGGTAGAGGCACTCGCGGAGGACGTCCACGCTGCGCGTCTCGCCGACGGCGATCGCCGTCACCTGCGCGCCCTGCGCGTCCTTGATCCGCAGCGCCGCCTCGAGGGCGTTGAGATCCTCCGGTTCGAACCGCGTTTCCATCGCTCCGGCGCGGACCGCCCCGGCGCCGTCGAGCACGCTGCCCGACAGATCGCGGGTGTCCCACACCTCGCGCACCACCACCACGATGTTGATCGCCATGCTCTCGTTCTCCCGATGCGCGGGATCGTCTCGGACCCCGCCGGCGAAACCCGTCCCCTTCTCAGGGTTCAGGCTTCATCCTTCATCCCTCTCATCCGTACCTGTACTTCACGCCCTTGCCGCCGTCCGGCTGCTTCCACTCGACGCCCTCGTCGGCGCCCGCCTGGCGGCACGTGCCGCACTCAAGGCAGTTCTCGTGCGAGACCGCGACCTTCTCCGGGTCGTTCGGATCCTTCGTGTAGACCCCGGCCGGGCAGGCCTTGAGAATCTTGCGCGTCTTCGCCTTCTTCAGCGAGGCCGCGTCCACCGTCACGTGAGGATGGCCGGGGTCCGGCTCGTACTTCGTCCGGTACAGCTTGTCGGCCAGCGAGAGTTTTTCGTCGGGTGTCATGGGAGTGTCGGGTGTCGAGTGACGAGTGGTGGGTGGTGAGTGGCGAGTGGCGGGTGGCGAGTGTCGGGTTTCAGGTTTCAAGTTGGGGGCGGACCGCCCGCGTTCGTCTTCCTTCCGCTCTTCGCGTCCTTTGCTTCCTGGTGTTTCGTCGTCCGTCCGGCCTTCCGGTGTTTGCCTCTGCGTTCTCCGAGTCTCCGTTTCCGCCTTCCGTCCGCGTCCTAGGCAAGGTGCCGGGCGCGGATCAGGTCGCGGATCGCCCTGAACTTCGGCAGCCCGGTCAGGAACGCCTTGATCGCCCGCTTCTGCGTCTCGGACTTGGTCTGCGAGCCGACCGTGAAGAGATCGATCATCAGCCGGTTGACCTTCTTCGGGTAGAGCGACAGCAGGTCCGGCGAGCCCTCGAGGACCTCGGACACCTTGCGGTACTTCTTGAGATCCTTCATCACGACGCCCTGGTTCAGGCGGTCGCGGTAGCCGGCGAGGCCCTGCGCGGAGAAATCGCCGCGCTTCTTCGCCTCGATCGCGGTCTCGGCGGCGCAGACGCCCGACTCCATCGCGTGGTTGGTGCCTTCCTTGTAGATCGACATGTTCACGAAGCCCGCGGCGTCGCCGGTGATCATCACGCCGTTGCCGTGCAGCTCCGTCACCGCGTTGTAGCCGCCCTCGGGGATCATGTGGGCGGAGTACTCGAGCAGCTCGGCGCCGCGGATGTACTTGCGGACGACGGGATGGGCCTTGAGGACGTCCATGACCTCGTTCGGGCTGAGCCCCGCGTGCGTCAGCGACTCGATGCGCGCTGCGAAGCCGAGGTGGATCGAGTCCTTCGCCGTGTACAGGAACCCGCCGCCGACCAGCCCCTCGAACGGGGTGCCGAAGAAATCGATCGCGACGCCCTCGTGCGGGTCGAGGTTGAAGCGGTCCTCGATCGTGCCGCGCGGCAGGCCGAGGATCTCCTTCACGCCGATCGCGTACTCCTGCTTCACGAGGCCCGGCTTGAGGCCGAGGTCCGCCCGCGCCTTCTCGCTGACGAGGCAGTTGGCGCCGTCGGCCAGCACGACCACGTCCGCCCGGAACTCCTCGTCGCCCCGCAGCTTCACGCCGACGGCCTTGCGTCCGCCGTTGGAGCCCTCGTAGACCAGGTCCTCGACCACCATCCCCTCGATCAGGTTCGCCCCGGCGGCCTCGGCCTGCTTCGAGTACCAGCGGTCGAACTGCGAGCGGTGGACGACGAACGTGTTGTTGAACGGCGGCCGGGACCACTCGTCCGCCCCGAAGTTCATCGAGACGTGCTCGCCCTCGCCCAGGAAGACCAGCGTGCGCCGCGACACCGGACGCTCGATCGGGGCCTTCTCGAAGAAGTTCGGGATGAGCTTGTTGAGCACGGTCCCGTAGACCAGCCCGCCGACGTTCTTCGAGCCGCAGGTCTCGCCGCGCTCGACGAGCATGACCTCCAGGCCGGCCTTGGCCATCGCGTAGGCGGCCGAGAGCCCCGCAGGACCCCCGCCCACCACGATCGCATCCATCTTGACCTGGTCGTCGTCGCTCATGCGCTCCGCCACACCCGCGCGCCCCGTTTTGCGCGCCAAAGGCGCGATTTGTCGCGTTTTCGGCCTTGGAAGTCAAGCGCGGGGCCTTGCCCCGGATCCACGTCGGACGGCGCTTGAAAACCCGCCCCTAGTGCTTCGGGGGCCCCGCACGGCCGCGACGGAGCGCGGCCCTCCAGGAACGCACGACCGGACCCCTTGCGTTGGAGGGCCGCGCTCCGTCGCGGCCGTGTCCATGCGCACCTCATGCAGGTGTCCGTACCCGGGAAGCGGCCCGGGCGGGGCGTCTACCGGCTCAGTACCACGACATCGGCGGGGGCGATGGAGAGGACGGCCGGTTCCGCGCGGCCGTCGCGGGCGACGACCGTCGGGCGCAGCTCGAAAACGCGGAAGGGGGGCGGGGCCGGCGAGCCCGCGGCCGCCCGCAGGCGGACCTGCTGCTGGACGACCTCCCCGAGGTAGGCCGTCTCGACCACGTCGCCGGAGAGCGCGTTCGGCGCGGAGGATCCGTCCGCCGCCGGGGCGAGATGCAGGGCCTCGGGGCGGAGCGCCAGGGTCACGGACGCCCCTTCGGCCGCCCCGCCGGCGTCGGCCGCGTCGAGGGGCCCGCAGGCGGTCTCGATCCGTCCGCCGGCGCCGGAGCGCGAGGCGACGCGACCCTCGAGGAAGTTGGTCTCGCCGATGAAGCCGGCGACGAAGCGGTTGGCGGGGCGCTGGTAGACGTCGTTCGGCCGGCCGCACTGCTCGACCCGCCCGTTGTTGAGGATCGCGAGGCGGTCGGCGATCGACATCGCCTCCTTCTGGTCGTGCGTGACGTAGATCGCCGTCAGGCCCGCCTCCTTGCAGATGCGACGGATCTCCGAGCGCATCTCGATCCGCAGCTTCGCGTCGAGGTTCGAGAGCGGTTCATCCAGGAGCAGGCACTTCGGGTGGACCACCAGCGCGCGGGCCAGGGCGACGCGCTGCTGCTGGCCGCCGGAGAGCTGCGCGGGCCGGTGCGTGGCGCGGTCGGCCATGCGGACCTGCGCGAGGGCCTCGTCGGCCCGGCGGCGGACCTCCGCGCGCGACAGCTTCCGCATCTCGAGGCCGAACGCGACGTTCTCGCGGACCGTCATGTGCGGCCAGAGCGCGTAGGACTGGAACACCATGCCCGTGTCCCGCAGGTGCGGGGGCGCCTCGGTGATGTCCGTCCCGCCCAGCCGGATCCGGCCCTCGTCGGGCCGGTGGAAGCCGGCGATGCAGCGCAGCAGCGTCGTCTTGCCGCACCCGCTCGGCCCGAGCAGGAAGAAGAGCTCGCCGGGTTCGATCTCGAGCGAAACGCCGTCCACGGCGGCGAGCCCGCCGAACCGCTTCACGACCTTCTCGATGGAGACCCCGACCGGCATGCCCGGAGTCATACCAGACCCCCGCCCCGGCGGCACGCGGAAAGGAGGAGGTTCGCTGGCTCAGAGGTTCGCAGGTTCGGAAGTTCCAAGGGTTGGACGGGGATGGGGGGCGGGCTTCCAAGGTCTGGAAACCCCGGGCGGGCGGACGGGCGCCTTGGTGCAGGCGACGGAGCCGGGCAGTATGCGGACCGACGACATGACTCCCGTGTTCACATCCTCCGCGGACGACAATGGCGCCATGGAGCAGTGGCTCGGCGCGCGTCCGCACGGTCCCGTCCGACCAACCCCAGACCCTGATCAAGCTTTCGGAGTTCCACCTCTGCGAGGATTGCGGCAACCCCTTCGTTCACTCCGGCCGCAGGTGAGGCGTCCGCGGCGCGGCCTCACGGCGCGACGTGGACGATTCCGCGGTCGAAGTCGAAGCTGACGATGCGGCCGGCGAGGGCGGCGCGGCCGAGCAGCGCGTAGGGCAGGTGCGCGTGGCCGTGCCCGGTGGCGCCCATGAGCATCGGGACGCCCCCGATCCGCGCGCCTCCGAGGTGGAGGTCGACCGTGCCGGCGGTGGTGGAGACGACGCGGCCGCCCATGCCCTCGCTGAGGACGATCCGCCCCTCCGGCCCGGGCTGCGGCAGTTTCGCGCCCCGGAACAGCGGGCCGGGCACCCAGAAGCCGAAGGCGCCGCCGCTGTCGATGCCGGCGGGCACCTCGCGGTCGTCGCCGACGCGCACGCGGCATACGGGCACGACATGCGCGGGGTCGAGCGCGGCGCCGCCCTCCGGCAGGATCGAGGCCGGCGGGGCCAGGGCGATGCGGTCGCCGGAGACGTCCCAGACCGCCCGGCCGCAGAGCCGCAGGAAGTCGGCCCCCAGCAGCATCTCGACGCGATGCCCGGCCATCCAGCCGCGGGCGCCGAGATCGGTCTTCGGGTCGAGGATGCCGACGACGAGGTTCGTGACCGTCACGCCGCCGGCCTGCACCCCGGGCGCGATCCCCAGCCACGCGTTGAACCGGGCGCCCAGCCCCTGCGAGGGCAGGCGGAGCAGTCCGCCGTCGGCCGGCGCCGCGGACCGCAGGGCCGGAACGCCGACCCTCGCCGCGCCGGCGGAGTCCATCAGCGTCGCCGTCGATCCCGTGTCCACGAGCGCGAGGACGGTGTGGCCGTTGACCCGGACGCGGACGATCGGCGCCGCCTCTTCGAACGGGCGCAGACAGAACGGCAGCGTCGCGGGCTCGCGGCCGACCACCACGTTCACGGGCGCGGCGTGCAGGGCCGCGCCGCGGGTCTCGAGCCGGATGCCGAGGGATTCCGGCGCGCGGGCGGTGTCCGCGGGATCGGGCGACGGCAGCGTCAGGCAGCCCGACGCGAAGACCGCCGCCAGGAGGATTCCCGCGCCCGCGCGGAGCCGCGGCCCGGGCCGGCCGGGCGTCTCCCCTTCTCCCCCGCCCCCCGCGTCACGTCCCTGGAGCCTGGAGCTGCTCACGTCCTTCGTCCGGGTCGGTTCGCCGTTGTGCCGCATCCCGCCGCGGGCTTCCATCGAATCGTCCCGGCTACGGCGCCGCGCGCACCGACGCGGCCGTGGGGGCCTCGATCAGAAGCTCGTTGCGGCGGTTGTCGAGAATCAGGCGGTACTTCGACAGCGCCCGCAGGCCGACGTGCGGAACGCCGGCGTAGCCGAGGCCGTGCGCATCGAGGGTGGTCGGACGCAGGTCGCGCAGGACGAGGTCGCCGAGCGACACCTGCTTCATGAGGTCCATCGTGGACTCGTCGACCGCGATCTCGTAGTCGCCCGCCAGGTCGATGAGGATCGGCTTGGTCTTGCCCTCGATCATGCCCTTCACGACGAGGGCGCTGAAGTCCTTCTCGAGCTGCACGCGGCCCAGTAGGCGGTCCTCGTCCGCCGCGTAGGGCCGCGTCGAGAACGAGACCACGCGCCCCCCGAAGTCCCAGCGGACCGCCTGGAACGAGCGGAGCATGCTCCATCCGATCACGAAGTCGGCGTCATGCGCGTCCGCGGACCGGCTGAGCGGCCACAGCGGCCCCCGCGAGGCGCGGGCGTAGAAGAGGGCCGCGTCGATCGGAAGCACGTCCAGCGCCATCGTCGGCGCGACGCACAGCGTGCCCCGGACCTGGTCGACGACGTGCTGGGGCAGTCCGCCGATCAGCGGCGGCGCGAGGGCGATGAGACCGTAGGCCCGCGCGCGCTCGATGGACGTCCAGTTCGCGCTCGACGTCGGGTCGACGAGGATCCGCGCCCGGAGTCCGTTGACCGCGCCGTCCAGCACCGGGAGGGCCGTGTGCGGCGGCGATACGAAGGACGACACCGCCTCCAGGCCGTTCCGGCAGCGGTTGGCATTGACGATCACGGGGGCGCCGTCCTCGTTCAGCGTGATGGTGATCGCGAACTCCCGCGGATCCCGCGCGCGGCCGATGAAGGAGCGGATCTCGCGCTCGCTGTTCATCAGGCCCGAGACCGGCTTGCCGTCCGGGCCGGTCTTCAGGGTCTGGAAGGTGTCGCACCCGGCCGCGATGACGCACACCGCCGCCGCCGTCCATGCTGCCTGTCGGTTCATGTCCGTCCCTCCGGGGCTCCGCCCCGCTTGGCCGCCGGCCCGTGGCCCGGCCCGGTCATTTGTCCCGCTCCGGCCGCGGATCCCGCGCCATCAGGCGCGCGACCGCCTCGCGCGGGGCCAGGCGGCCCCGGACCACCGCGCGCACCGCGTCGGCGATCGGCATCTCGACGCCGGCGTCGCGCGCGAGGGCCGCCGCATTGTCGCAGTTCGTCACGCCCTCCGCCACCTGGGCCATGCCCCGGAGGATGTCCTCCGCCCGCTCGCCGCACCCGAGGCGTTCGCCGACGGCGCGGTTGCGGCTGAGACGCCCGAAGCAGGTCAGCATCAGGTCGCCCGTGCCGCTCAGGCCCGCGAAGGTCTGCGGATGCGCGCCGAGCGCGACGCCGAGCCGGGTCATCTCCGCGAGGCCGCGCGTCACCAGCGCCGCCTTCGTGTTGAAACCCAGGCCGAGACCGTCGCACGCGCCGGCCGCGATGGCGATGACGTTCTTCAACGCGCCGCCGAGTTCCACGCCGACGACGTCGTCGGACGTGTACACGCGGAAGGCGGCGTTCGAGAAGGCGTCCTGCGCCCGCGCCGCCAGCCCGGGGTCGGCGCAGGCCGACACGACCGCCGTCGGCAGCCCCTTCGCGACCTCCTCGGCGAAACTCGGGCCGGAGAGGGCGACGGCCGGCCGCGAGCCCAGGATGTCCTCCGCCACCGACGACATCCGGTGATGGGTGAGCCGGTCGAGGCCCTTCGTGACGCTGACCGCGAGGGCGCCGGCCGGCCACGCCGGCGCGAGCCGGCGCAGCGTGTCCGCGAAGTACTGCGACGGCACCGCCAGCACGACCAGGTCCGCCCCCGCCACGGACGCGGCGGGATCGGCGGTCCATCCGATCTGCGGCGGCAGCGGGATCCCCGGGAGGAACCGCGGGTTCTCGCCCAGCCGGGCGACCTCCGCGACGTACTCCGGGAACGGGCCCCACACGCGGACCCGGTGCCCGTTGCGGTGCAGCACCAGCGCGAGCGCCGTGCCCCATCCGCCATCGCCGATGACCGTTGTGTTGAGCATGCGAGGAGGTGTCAGGTGTCGGGTGCCGGGTGGAGGAATCTCAAGTTCCAGGCTTCACGTTTCAAGCGGGAGGAGAGTTGCCGGGCTGCGGCGCGCTGTCGTCCCCCCCGCATCCGCCGTTCGATGTCCGATGTCCGGTGTCCGATGTTGGATGCTGGGTGTTGGGTGTCCGTTGTTCGATGTTCGATGTTGGATGTTCGGTGTTCGATGTTCGGTGTTGGGCGTTGGATGTTGGATGTTGGATGTTGGACGTTGAGTCTTCTTTCTTCTTCCCAAACCGGTGCTCCGTCCCGTCGATCAGTCGCTGGACATTCGACCGGTGGCGGTAGATGACGAGCAGGCCGATCGCGGTCAGGACCCACGGCCGCCAGGCGTCCGCCCGGCCGTAGGCCATCCACCCCGCGAGCGGGACGCCGAAGGCGGCGGCGATCGAAGCGACCGAGACGTACCGCGTGACGAGGAACACGGCGATCCAGAGCCCGAACCCCGCCGCGGCCGCGAACGGCGCGGCGCCCAGCAGCATGCCCGCGCTCGTCGCGACGCCCTTGCCGCCCTTGAAGCCGAGGAAGACCGGCCAGCTGTGGCCCGCGACCGCCGCCGTTCCGCAGGCCAGTCCGAACGCCGGGTGCGCGGGCAGGCCGGTCCACGCCTCCAGCAGGCGCGGCCCCAGGAGCGCCGGGAGCAGGCCCTTCAGGGCGTCGCAGACGAAGGTCAGGACGCCCCACCCCTTTCCAACCGCCCGGAAGACGTTCGTCGCGCCGACGTTCCCGCTGCCCACCGTCCGGATGTCGATTCCGCGCGCCCGCGCGATGAGAAAGGCGAACGGGATCGCCCCCGCCAGGTAGGCCCCGGCGATCGTCACCGCGATTGGAACGCCCTGCATGCGCGGCATTCTGGCCCATCCCCCCGCCCCCATCAAGTCCGCCCGCTCCGCCCGCGCCGCGGCGCTCCCGGCGGCGATCGTTGCCGGCGAACGGAAGGCGGGGGCGGCGGCATGCTTGACGTGTCCCGCACGCGCGGTCACCTTCTTCGCGCGGTCCGGAAGGCGGACCGGGGAGAACCTCATGCGAACGAATCGCTGGTTGGGGATCGTCGCGGCCGTGGCGATCGGAACGGCCGTTGCGGCGGAGGCGGCGGAGCCGCGCGTCCTCGTCTACACGCGCAATCACGTGACGAACGGCAAGGGGTTCGTCCACGACAACATCGCCACCAGCGTCGCGGCGCTGCAGGAACTCTGCAAGGAGGCCGGCATCGCGGTCGACGTCTCCGACCAGCCGTCGGTGTTCACCGTCTTCAACCTCCAGAAGTACAAGGCGATCGTCTTCTCGAACTCGAACAACGAGGCGTTCGAGAACGACGGGCAGCGGGATGCGTTCAAGGCCTTCATCCGTGGCGGCGGCGCCTTCGTGGGCATCCATTCGGCGACCGGGTCCGAGCGGAAGTGGCCGTGGTACTGGGGGCTGATCGGCGGCACGTTCGCGTGGCACCACCCGATGCAGGAGTTCACGATCCAGGTCGTCGACCGCAAGCATCCCTCGACCGCGCACCTTCCGGACGGACCCTGGACGTGGACGGATGAGTTCTACACCGTGAAGGAACGCAACACGAAGGTGCGCGTGCTGCTTGCCGGCAACCAGGCCAGCCTCAAGAAGCCGGGCAAGCCGCCGGCCGGGCTCGACCTTCCCGAGCCCTACCCGCTGGCGTGGTGCCACGAGTTCGAGGGCGGACGCAGCTTCTACACGGCGCTCGGCCACAAGAAGGAGCACTACGCCGACCCGCTGTTTCGCAAGCACCTGATCGGCGGGATCCGCTGGGCGATCGGCGCGGCGGAGTAGGACGAGGGACGAGGGGCGAGGGACGAGGGGCGAGGGACGAGGGGCGAGGGGCGGGGGGCGAGGGGGATTCCCCGGTGCTCGGGGCGGGTCAGTGGCCCAGGAGTTTCGACACCGCGTTGGCGTCGAGGGCCCCGATGCCGTACTTCGGATCCCGGCCCGGATCGCCGGCGTCGGTGAGGGACGCGTTCAGCGCCTCGACCGCCTGCGCGGACGTCGCCCCGGGGTTCCGCGTCATCCACTGCGCGATCAGCCCGGCGGTGTAGGCCGTCGCGGCGGACGTCCCGGCGTAGCGGCCCGGCGGGCCGTTGTAGCCGACCGGAAGCTGCGCGGTGCCCGGCGCGGCGAGGTCGACGAAGTCGCCGTGGTTCGAGTTCTCCCACGGCTGCCCCGACGGCACGGTCGCGGCGACACCGATCACGCCGTCGTAGGCTGCGGGGTACTCCGCCTTCCCGGTCGCCTCGTTGCCGACGGCCGCGACCACGACCAGCCCCTGCTCCTGCGCCGAGGCGACCGCGTCGCGCACGAAATCGCTCGGCGTGTCGGTGCCCCAGCTGAGGCTGACGACCCGCGCGCCGCTGTCGATCGAGTAGCCCACCGCCCGCAGCAGGTCCCAGTTGGACGTGACCCCGTCGGCGTCGAACGTCCGCACCGCGAGCACCTGCGCGGCGCCGGAGGCCGCGACGCCGTCGGGCAGCACCGCGCCCGAGGCCAGCAGCGACATCTGCGTCCCGTGGCCGACGGGATCCGCCGCGTCGCCGCCGGGGCTGGTCGCGTCGTAGGCGCCGGCCAGCGCGATCGACCAGCCCGCGGGGAGGCTCAGGCCCGTGTCGAGAACCGCGACGCGCGGCGACGAGGGGTCGACCGCGGCGGCGGCCGTTCCCGCGGAGGTCGAGGCCGCGCCGCTCATCGCGGTCCCCGCGGGCATCCGCACGGCGTAGTTCGCCTCGGCCCCGGCCACGATCGGATCGCGCCGGATCGCCGCGGCGACGGCGAGCGTGTCGGCGCCGGGGGGCAGGCGGATGCGGTAGACGCCCCATTGCGGCATGGCGTCGACGAGCGAGGCGTTCCATTTTGCGAGCCGCTGCAGGAACTCGCCTGTCGACACGCCCTTCTTCAGCGTCAGGAGGACCTCGCGGTCGACGTGCAGCGGCCCCTTGCCGCCGGCCCCGCGGGAGAGCGTGAGCCGCGCCGTGCGGGTCTTCAGCGGAACGGCCCGGTGCGCCGCGCCGGGCGCGAAGACGCGGATCTCGTCGAGACGCGGGATCGTCCCCTCCGGGCCGGGGAGGACGGTCCACGACAGCGCGTACCCGAGCGGCTCGATCAGCGCGCGGACGGCGCCATCCGTGTCGCGGGCGCCCAGGTCGACGGTCACGCGACGGTCGATGTCCGGGTCCATGCGCACGCGCACGCCGAGCCGCTGGAACTCCGCCAGCACGGCCGCCAGCGGCTCGCCCTCCGCCCGGATCACGGCGCGGTCGCCGCGAAGCTGCACCTCCGCCGCCCCGGCGCCGGTGGCGGACAACACGAAGACGCAAAGGGCGCAAAGGAGGAGGCCCGCGGAACGGACACGGACGGGCAGGGAGGGGCACGGACACCCCGGGGCCTTCGTCCGGCCGCGCCCTTCCGGCGTTCGCGTTCTTTGCGCCCTTGTGTTCATCCGAGAGCTTATCGAAGCGAGGCGGCGAGGGCTTCGAAGGCGGCGCGCCGGGCCCCGATGACGGGCTTCGGCGCGGTCAGCTTGAGGAAGAGGGTGTCGGCGGGACGCCGGACGATCGCGGCGATCATCTGCGGCGCGTCCGCCGGACGGCCGTCGTCCAGGGCCGTGAAGTCGGCGATCCACAGCGGAGCCCCCGCGGTGGTCTTCCGCTCCGGGATCGCGTCGACGAACGCGCGCAGCTTCTCCTGCGGCACGGCGAGGCTGATCTGCCCGGCCCAGCGGATCACGTTGGCCGGCACGCCGCCCGCCTCGCCGGCCAGCGAGGTCAGCGCGCACTCGTAGGGCTTCCCGCCCTCCTCGACGACGAACGTCGCGAGGCGCATCCCCTCGGCGGGACGGGCGGTCCAGCCCTCCGGCACGGTCCACGCAACCTCCGCCGGGGGCGGCATCGGGACGTTGCCCGCCGGTATCGCGGCGGCGGGCGGCGGCGCTGCGGCCGGCGGCATCGCGACCGGCGCAGGGGCCGCGGGGGCGGGCTCGGTGTACACGCGGGGCGCCGCATCGCGACGGCCGCAGGAGGCGACCAGCGCGGCGACGAGGAGAACGGTCGGGGCCGGGAGTTTCATGCCGGTAACCTACCACAGGAGGAAGCACGAAATCCCAATTCCGAAGCACGAAACAAGCACGAAGCACGAAATCTCGAATCCCCATCGGACGCACGGTCCTGGAATTCGTGCCCTGCTTGAGATTCCTTGCTTCGGAATTGGGATTTCGTGCTTTCCTAGTGCAGGAAGTGCCTCATGCCCGTGAACGCCATCGCGATGCCGAAGCGGTCGCACGCGGCGATCACGGCCTCGTCGCGGACCGAGCCGCCGGGCTGGACGATGTACTTCACGCCCGCCTGCGCGGCCTGCTCGATGTTGTCCGGGAACGGGAAGAAGGCGTCCGAGATCAGCACGGAGGCCGCCATCACCTCGGCGGCGAAGTCGCCCGGGGTCTTGCCGTAGCCGCCGGTGGTCTCGTAGAGCAGCTTGATGTTCTCGCGCGCCCGCGGGACGGCCAGCTTGCCGACGGAGTCGACGCGGTTCGGCTGGCCGGCGCCCATGCCGAGCACGGCGTAGCAGCCGGCCGTGTGTTCGCGGACGAGGACGATGGCGTTCGACTTGACGTGCTTGCACACGCGCACGCCGAACTCGGCGAGTTTCCGCTTCTCCTCCGGGAACGGGGCCTCGGTCGGGACGACCCAGTGCTGGATCGCGCCCGCGTCGCGCTCCTGCACGAGCAATCCGCCGCCGATCTGCCGGTACTGCCGCCCGGCGCCGGGCGGGGTGACGGGCTTCTCCAGCTCGAGAATGCGCAGGTCCTTGCTTTTCTTCTTCAGGAGATCCAGCGCGTCCGGCGCGAAGCCCGGGGCGATCAGGGCCTCGACGAAGCGGCCCTTCAGGCGCTCCGCCGTCGCCAGGTCCACCGGCTGGGTCACCGCGATCACGCTGCCGAACGCGGAGACGGGGTCGCCGGCCCACGCGGCCTCGAAGGCGGCCTCCAGCGTCGGCGCCGTCGCGCAGCCGCAGGGGTTGTTGTGCTTGATGATGACCACCGCGGGCGCGCCGGCGAACTCCTTCGCCGTCTCCAGCGCCGACTCGCCGTCGAGGTAGTTGTTGAACGACATCTCCTTGCCGTGCAGCACGCGCGTGTGGGCGATCGACGCCCCGGCGCACGACGGATCGCGGTAGAACGCCGCCGCCTGGTGCGGGTTCTCGCCGTAGCGGAGCTTCACGCCGCCGGTCGCGACCTTGACGAACGGCGGGGCGCCGTCGCCGGTGCCGCCCTGGGCCGCGAGCCACGCGGAGATCGCCGCGTCGTACTCCGCGGTGCGCGCGAAGACCTTGAACCCCAGCTCGCGCCGGAGCTCCAGCGTCGTGCCGCCGCCGTTGGCGCGCATGCACTCGAGGACGCGGCCGTAGTCGGCGGGATCGGTGACCACGGTGACGTGGTCCATGTTCTTGGCGGACGACCGCAGCATCGTCGGCCCGCCGATGTCGATGTTCTCGATCGCGACCTCGCGCGTGACGCCCGGCTTCGCAACCGTCGCCTCGAACGGGTAGAGGTTCACGCAGACCAGGTCGATCGCCTGGAGCCCGTGCTTCGCCATGGTCGCCTCGTGCTCCGCGTTGCCGCGGATGTGGAGGATGCCGGCGTGGACCTTCGGGTGCAGCGTCTTCACGCGCCCGTCGAGCATCTCCGGGAAGCCGGTGAACTCGGACACGTCCTTCACCGGGAGGCCGGCCTCGCGCATCGCCTTCGCGGTGCCGCCGGTGGAGAGGATCTCGACCCCCATCCCGTGCAGCGCCTTCGCGAAGTCGAGCACGCCCGTCTTGTCCCACACGCTGATCAACGCCCGCGCGATCTTCATCGGTTGTCCTCCACGGTCTTCCAGGTTCCGTCCAGGTCCATGCGCCGGATCCAGTCCGACAACGCCGCCCGGTCGACGGTATCGCCCGACACGCGCAACACCCCGGCGATGTCCCTCAGGTGCTTCTCCGACCCGCCCTCGCGATAGTACTCAAGTTTTCGGAGAATGACATACTCCGTCGGCGCGAGCCACACGTCGATTCCGCCGATCGCCGCCGCGCGCCGCCGCTCCAGCGCCCACCGGTGCAACGGATCTGCACCGGCAACGTAGATGTCCGCCTTCGCCCCGCTGGCCCCGTGGATCACGTTGAAGTGACCGCGACGCTCGCGCCGGGCCTCGACGGCCAGTACGTCGGCCGGCGGCACATAGAACTCCGCCTCCGGAAACAGGCCGCGAAAGGCATCGATGGTCGATGCGTTCAGGACGACCACGAGGTCGACATCCAGCGTCATGCGCGGCTCGCCGTAGACCGTGCAGGCGACGCTTCCCGTCACCATGTAGGGAATTCCGGAGGCGGCCAGGGGACGGAGAAAGACGAGATTGGGATCAACCGTGTCCATGGAGGAACATCCTGCGAACTTCCGCCTCCACGCGCGGCGCCGGCCAGGCCGGATGGCGCATGCGCACGCCCGCCTCCGCCAGCCGCTCGGCCGAACGGCGCAGGCCCGTCGCGACATCGATCTTCTCCTGCGGCGTCATCCGCCGGAAGATCTCGACCTGCTGTTCGGTCAGCCGCTTCATCGCTCCCGCCCGCCCCGCCGTCACCGCATCGGCCTCAGGGCCGCCCCCATCCGCCGGAAGTCCCTCGCGTTGAACGTCGCCGCCTCGTCGGCGCCGGCCGCCTCCGCGCCTGCCAGAACATAGGCGTCGGCGAACTCCGCACCGCTCTCCCTGGCGATCTCCACCGCCCGGGCCGCTCAGTTCATCAGCTTCACACGCGCGCGCTTCGCCTTCTGGATGTTGCCGATGGGCACCGGGGCCTCGCCGGCGCGGCGCAGGGCGCGCATCGCGGGGTCGAGGTCGTCCGGCCGGACCACGACCACCATGCCGATGCCCATGTTGAAGACGCGGTACATCTCCTCGCGGTCGACGCGGCCCTGCGTCTCGATGAACCCGAACAGCGGCGGGGGCGTCCATGCGCGCCGGTCGAAGACCGCGCAGACGCCCTCCGGCAGGATCCGCGGCACGTTGTCCGGGAAGCCGCCGCCGGTGATGTGCGCGAGCCCCTGGACGTCCACGGTCTTGCGCAGCGCGCGGATGGGCTTGAGGTAGCTGCGATGGACCGCCAGCAGCGCGTCGGCGACCGTGCGGCCGTCGTTGGGCAGCGGGTCGTTCACGCCGAGGCCGGCCTGCTCGAGGATGACGCGGCGCGCGAGCGTGTAGCCGTTGGTGTGCAGGCCGCTCGACGGCAGGCCGATGAGCACGTCGCCCGCGCGGATCCCGGCGCCGGTGATGACCTCCTTCGCCTTCACGGCGCCGACGATCGTGCCGACGAGGTCGTACTCGCCCGGCGGGTAGAGGCCGGGCATCTCGGCGGTCTCGCCGCCGATCAGCGCGCAGCCGTTCTCGCGGCACGCGGTGCACAGGCCGCGGATCACCGCCGCGAGGATCTCCGGCTCCAGGCGCGAGGCGCCGATGTAGTCGAGGAAGAAGAGCGGCTCGGCGCCCTGGACGAGGATGTCGTTGACGCAGTGGTTGACGATGTCCTGCCCGACCGTGTCGTGCCGCCCCGCGAGCGCCGCGACCTTGAGCTTCGTGCCGACGCCGTCGGCGCTGGAGACCAGCAGGGTGTCCTTCCCGGGCGAGCGGAACAGGCCGCCGAACGAGCCGATCTCGCCGACCACGCCCTTCGTGAACGTGCGCTCGATCTCCCGCTTGGCGCGACGGAGCGCCCCCATCTTCCGGTCGATGTCCACCCCCGCCGCCGCGTACGCCGAGTTCTTGGCCGCCATGTCCGTTCTCCCGCCCGGGCCGCCCCGCCGCCCCGCCGGGTTTCCAACCCCTGGAAACCCCCGGCGCGGCCTCTTCCATGGATTGGAAACACCGCCCGGAGGACCGCCGGCCCGTTGCGGCGGACCGTACCAGAAACCGGACGGCGGCGGAATCCCCTTCCGGCGGACCGCCCCGCGAAGGTTCACTCCGGCCGGTGACGCGGGATCTCGGCCTTGAAGTCGCCGAGGCTCGGCCAGTGCACGCGGCGATCGAGGTCGACCTCCGCGACCGCGACCGTCCCCCACTCCTTCGCCTGCGCGATCACCTCGCCCTCGTGGCCGTAGATGCCGGTGATCATCCAGTTCTGCTCGACCGGCGAGTAGGTGCTGCTGACGAGATGGACGTGGTTCTCGCACGCGCGCGCGGCGGCCAGCAGCGGGTTGCAGCCCCACACCGGCCATGCGATGACCTCCGCGCCGGCGGCGGCCAGGCGGCGCGCGACCTCGGGGAAGAAGCCGTCGTAGCACACCATCAGGCCGACGCGGCCGAACCGCGTGTCGAAGACCGGATACTCGTGACCCGGCTCGACGCCCGCCTCGATCTCGCTGCGCGGCAGCGTGACCTTGCGGTACTTCCCCGCGAGGCGGCCGTCGGGACCGATCAGCGCGGCGGTGTTGAAGACCAGGGTGCGGTCGCGCTCAACGAGGCCCGCGACGATGTAGAGGTTGTGCTCCTTCGCGAGACCGCCGAAGTAGTCCGTCGACGGCCCCGGGACGGGCTCCGCGCAGTCGGCCATCGTCCGGCCGGTGCCGTAGTAGGTCAGCGTCTCGGGCAGCACGACGAGGTCGGCCTTCCGGCGCGCGGCCTCGGCGATCGCCGCGGCGAACTGCGGCGGCTTCTCCGCGGGCGTCCTCCCGGCGCGGGGCTGGAGATGGACGGCCGCCAGCCGCACGACGCGCCCCGTCGGGGCCGCGGTCGCGGCGAGGGTGATCCCGCTCCACTCGACGGACCCGCCCGGCGCCCACTGCCCGCACAGCTCGATCCGCGCGCGGGTCGCGGCGGCGGGGGCGCGGTAGACGTCGGCGACGCGGGTCCAGCCGTCGGGACCGGCCTCCCGGTCGAGCGGGTACTCCGGCTCCGCGCGCGGCGGGAAGTTCGCCAGGTGCCGCGTCACGACCGGCGTGTCGCGCAGCACGGGCTTCCCGGCGTCGTCCTGCCAGAGAACGCGCGCGACGGCGCTGCGGCGCGGCGCGGCGGCGTTCGTCGCGCGACGGAAGGCCTCGAAACGGTACCAGGTTCCGCCCTGCACCGGCAGCGTGCGGGTCCACCAGCCGGACCAGCCCTCGCGGCCGCCGTCCTCGAGAACGAACCGCCCGCCGCCGTCGCGGCCGCCCGCGGCCTCGCGCCGGAAGCGCGGCGCGATCTCGTCGCGCGGCGAGCCGGTCGTCCAGTCGTCCGCCCCCGCCATCGCGGCCGCGAGGACCACCGCCGTCAGCAGCGTTCGCATGATCCGCCCTCCCCCGGTCCCCATTCGCCGGCCACCCGGGCCATCCGTGCCGATCCGTGGACTCCGCGGCGCCGGGCGGCCCGCCGCCCTACCACGGCAGGTGCGGCCGGAAGATCAGCACGCCGACCGCGACCGCAACCGCCGCCGCGATCAGCACCGCCGCGGCGGCGACGTCCTTCGCCTTCTTCACGAGCGGGTGGACCTCCGGGACCGCGGCGTCCGCCAGGAACTCCAGCGCCGTGTTCAGCGCCTCCGCCGCGAAGACCAGCGCGATGGCGAGGAGGATCGCGCACCACTCCGGCCGCGTCAGGTCCGCCAGCACGCCGAGCGCGAGGGCCCCGGCGGCGGCGACGGCGTGGATGCGCGCGTTGCGCTGGGTGGCGAAGAACGTCCGAAGCCCCGCGAAGGCGTGCGCGAAGCTGCGCAGAAGTCCACCGGATGGTGCGGGCGCGGTCATGATGTGCGGATCATGGAACACCCGCACCGCCGGAGCAAGCGCGGCCGTCGCGGAGCCCTCCCGCCCCGTCCTCCCGCGCATCGAGTGAGGAGCCATGGAGAGCCGCAGGGCCGACGCATCTTGCCCTTTTCGAAATCGAGCCATGGGCGCGGAATTCGAAGGATCCCCCTTCCATCGCCGAGAAAGGGAGATCCCAGCCGAACGATCATTGAATCAAGGCGATGGCGCTGCCGCCCGCGACTCCGCGTTCCGCGACCGGACGGTACCACGACCGCAAGGAAGAGGCGTCGGCGCCGTGGATAGCCGCGCCCTGCCTTGCCGCAACCGGCCGGTTCGTGGTTCACTGGCCAAACCATGGGATTCGGAGTCGCGTCCGCCCGCGGGACGGGCATCATGGACGGCCGGGGCCCGGACCGGGCCTCACCTGGGGGGATGATCATGACCCATCGGACGACCGGGCGACGGGGCGGGATGGCGGTCTTCGCGGTCGCGCTTCTGGCCACGGCCGCGCGCGCGGACGACGGGGCCGCCGCCGCATGGACCTCGCTTCCCCCGCTGCCCGACGCGGAAGGCTTCGCGGGCGCCTTCGCGGGCGTCTCCGCGGGCGCCCTGCTGGTCGCCGGCGGCGCGAACTTCCCGGGCGCGAAGCCGTGGGACGGCGGGTCCAAGGTCTGGACCGACCGCGCATGGGTTCTCGACCGGCCCGACGGCGCGTGGCGCGAGGCCGGCCGCCTGCCGGGACCGCGCGCGTACGGCGCGTCGGTCACAACCCCCGACGGCCTCCTCTGCATCGGCGGCAGCGACACCGGCCGCCACCACGACGAGGTCTTCCTGCTGCGCTGGACCGGCACCGCGCTCGAACGCGATGCCTGGCCTCCGCTCCCCGCTCCCTGCGCGAACCTGTGCGGCGCGCTCGCCGGGCGCACCGTGATCGTCGCCGGCGGCGAAGCCGCGCCCGGCGCGACCGCCGCGGGCACGAACACCTGGGCGCTCGATCTCGACGATCGCGCCGCGGGCTGGCGCGCCCTTCCGACATGGCCCGGGCCGGGCCGCACCCTCGCCGCGGCGGGCGTGCAGGGGGGCGAGTTCTTCCTCTTCGGCGGCGTGTCGCTCGCCGCGGGGCCGGAAGGCAAGCCGGTGCGCACCTACCTGCGCGACGCCTTCGCGTGGCGCGCGGGCCGCGGATGGCGGCGGATCGCGGACCTGCCGCGCCCGCTCGCCGCCGCGCCGTCGCCCGCCCCGGCGGCCGGACAGGCCTTCCTGCTGCTCGCGGGCGGCGACGACGGCTCGCGCGTCCACCTCGGCACCGTGCCGGCCCACCCGGGCTTCGACGCGCCGCTGCTCGGCTACCACACGATCACCGACACGTGGACCCCGCTCGGCGCACTGCCGGCCGTGCGGGTCACCACGCCCGCCGTCGCGTGGCACGGCGGTTTCGTGATCCCGTCGGGCGAGATGCGCCCGGGCGTCCGCTCCCCCGAGGTCCGCCTCGGCCGGCTCGTCGCGCGCAAGGCCGGCTTCGGCACGCTGAACTACGTCACGCTCGCGATCTACCTCGCGGCGATGGTGCTGATGGGCGCGTCGTTCACGCGGCGGAACCGGACCACCGACGACTTCTTCCGCGGCGGCCAGCGCGTCCCGTGGTGGGCCGCGGGCCTGAGCATCTTCGCGACGATGCTCAGCTCGATCACCTTCATGGCCATCCCGGCGCGGGGCTATGCCGAGGGCTGGAATCTGTTCCTCGCGAACACCTACCTGCTGCTGACCCCGCTCGTCACGCTCGTCTACCTTCCCTTCTACCGCTCGCTGGATGTCACGTCCGCCTACGAGTACCTCGAGCGCCGCTTCAACGCCGCCGCGCGCATGCTCGCGAGCGCCCTCTTCCTTCTCTTCCAGTGCGGACGCGTCGCGATCGTGCTCTACCTGCCCGCGCTGGCGCTGGCGACCGTCAGCAACATCGACGTGACGACCTCGATCGTGCTGATGGGCGTCCTCTGCGTCGTCTACACGATGCTCGGCGGCATGGAGGCGGTGATCTGGACCGATGTCGCCCAGACGGTCGTCCTTCTCGGCGGTGCGGTGTGGGCGCTGGTGACCGTGCTCGTGCGGATCGACGGCGGCGCGGCCGGCGCGATCGCCCTGGCCTCGGAGCACGGACGCTTCTTCCAGTCGGTGCCGTGGACCTTCGACCTCGCCGTCGCGTCGGGCTGGGTCATCATGGTCGGCGGCATCTTCCAGAACCTCTTCTCCTACACCGCCAGCCAGGACGTCGTGCAACGGTACCTGACGACGGGGGACCGCAAGAGCGCCGCGCGCGCGATCTGGACCAACGCCGCCATCGCGCCGGTCGCCCAGGCCCTCTTCTTCGCGATCGGAACGGCCCTGTTCGTCTACTACCGGCAGCACCCGGAGCGGCTCGACCCGACGATGCAGAACGACGCCGTCTTCCCGCTCTTCATCGTCCGCGAGCTGCCCGCGGGCGTCGCGGGGCTCGTCGTCGCCGGCATCTTCGCCGCCGCGCAATCGACCCTCGCCGGGAGCCTCAACAGCATGGCCACCGCCTACGTCACCGACTTCGACCGCCGGTTCCGCCCGGGCGCGGCGGACGCCTCGCGCCTGAACCTCGCTCGCTGGCTGACGGCCGTCATCGGCTTCGCCGGCACCGCGGTCGCGCTGTGGCTGGCGAAGTCGGACGTCCGCTCGCTGTGGGAGGCGTTCCTGAACGTGATCGGACTCTTCGGCGGCACGGTCTCCGGCCTCTTCGTGCTCGGCCTCTTCGTCCGCCGCGCCAACGGCTTCGGCGCGATCGCCGGCGGCCTCGCCAGCGCCGCGGCGGTCGGGTGGGTCTTCGTCCACAAGCTCGCGACCTTCTGGACCTACGCGATCGTCGGTGTCGTCGTGTGCGTCGCCGTCGGCTGGATTGCCAGCCTGCTCCGCCCCGCGCCGGCGGGCACCGACGCCCTCACCATCCATGCCCTGCGCCGCACCGCGCGCGCGGATTCCCGGGGAGACGCGGGGGCGCCGACATGACACCGGACGAACGGGCGTCGTTGCGCGACCTCTACCGCCGCACCCTGCTGGACGACATCGTGCCGTTCTGGTTCCCGCGGTCGGTCGACGCCGAACACGGGGGCTTCTTCACCGCCCTCGACCGCGACGGAACCCTGCTCGACACCGACAAGTCGGTCTGGTTCCAGGGCCGCACCGCCTGGATGCTGCTGACGCTGTTCAACACCGTCGACCGCCGCCCCGAGTGGCTCGCGTGGGCGGAATCCGGCCTCGCCTTCCTCGAGAAGCACTGCGTCGACGCCGACGGCCGCCTCTTCTTCCTCGTCACCCGCGAGGGCGTGCCGCTGCGCAAACGCCGCTACGCCTACAGCGAGGCCTTCGGCGCCATCGCGCACGCGGCCCACGCGCGGGCGTCGGGCGACGGACGTTCCGCCGGGCGGGCGCGCGACCTCTTCGAGCGGTTCGTCCGCTGGAACTTCACGCCCGGCCTCATGCCGCCGAAGGACACCGGGGCGCGGCCGTCCATCGGCCTGGGGCCGCGCATGATCACGATCGTCACGGCGCAGGAACTGCGCGCGAATCTCGGCGACGACGCGGGCCTGCGCGCGTGGATCGACCGCTGCATCGACGAGATCGGCCGGCTCTTCTGGAAGCCGGACCTCGACTGCGTGATGGAGACCGTCGCGCCCGACGGCTCGCTCATCGACCACTTCGACGGCCGCACGCTGAACCCCGGCCACGCGATCGAGGGCGCGTGGTTCATCCTCCACGAGGCCCGCCACCGCGGCGACGCCGCGATGCGCGACCTCGGTCTGCGGATGCTCGACGCCAGCTGGCGGCGCGGCTGGGACCCGGAGCACGGCGGCCTGTTCTACTTCCGCGACGTCCGCGGGAAGCCGGTGCAGGAGTACTGGCACGACATGAAGTTCTGGTGGCCCCACAACGAGGCGGTCATCGCGACGCTCCTCGCGTGGCGCATGACCGGCGACGAGAAGTACGCCGCGTGGCACCGGCAGGTCCACGACTGGGCCTTCGCCCATTTCCCCGACCCCGAGCACGGCGAGTGGTACGGCTACCTCCACCGCGACGGCCGCGTCTCCGTGCCGCTGAAGGGCAACCACTGGAAGGGGTTCTTCCACCTTCCGCGGATGCTCGGATACTGCGCGCGGCTGCTCGCCCCGGAGTGACCGCCTGCGCCGGGGCGCGGAGCTGCGGACCTACCGGGTCCGCACCGCCTCGGCGCGCAGCGGGTCGTGGTGGCGCGCCATGTAGTAGAACGACTGCACCGCGCTGCGCTCGCCGAGGCAGACCTGGAACTCGATGCGGTTGCCGCCCCCCGGCCATTCCGGCCCTTCGACGCGCAGGATGTTGACCACGGTGGAAACCGATTCGCCGGGCTTGAGAACCACCGGCTCCGGGTGCGACTTCACGCCGCCAGCGCCGGGAACCACGAAGGCCCGCCCCTGGCAGCGAAGCACCAGGCTCTCCTCCCACAGGATCCGCCCGCCCGAGCGCAGCAGCGCGGGGACGGGGACCGGATCCTTGCCGGGATTCGACACCGTCACCCGGATCTCGCCGTCGCCGTCGGGGTTGGTCCACTCGATCGCCCGCTTCGGCGGCACGGGCTCGACCGACAGCTTGACGCCGGGCCCCGCGAGAAGCGCCGGGCGGCCGGTACGCGCACAGCACGGCCCCTTCGACGCCACGGCATCCTTCGGCCATGCCGCGTCGCCGAGGCCCGCCCACGGCGAGAGCCATCCGTCCCCCTGCCGGGTCCAGCCGATGGGAACCTGCACCGCCTCGCGCGCCGCCTCGAGATCCGCCGCCGCGACGGGCCTGACGGTCCGCACGACCGTGCCCTCGCGCCCGGCCGTGGCGGTCACAAGACACGCGGCGCCCACCGGGAACGCGGGCGGCTGCTCCTGGCGGCTGACGTAGCCGAGCGCCAGGGGCTTCCCGCGCTCCACGTCGCCGCGGAGGACCTCGTCGACTTCGAAGGTCAGCCGCCCCGTGTACATCGGCGGGAACGACAGCCCGACCGGCCCCTCCTGCTGCGCGGTCAGCGCGCCCGTGAACACGATCTGCGCCGCGGTGTAGTCCGGTACCCCGCCGAAGGAGCCCTGCGGCGGCGCCGCGGACGCTTCCAACCAGGCCAGAGCGGCCAGCGACGCTGCGAGTGTCTTCTTCATGCCAACCTTTCGTCCCCGGGGCGGGCGGCCGGCACGGCCGCACCTGTCCCCGATCCCCTATACGACCGCCGGACGCCGGACCTTCAGCTCCGCGGTCCTTCTTGGACCGGTCCGCGTTCCGCCGTATGGTAGCAGTCATGACCCGACCGGCAATCCTGTTGATGGCCTACGGGACCGTTTCGTCGCTGGACGACATGCCCGCCTACCTTCTCGACATCCGCGAGGGGCGGCCCCCGTCGCCCGACCTGGTGCGCGAGATGCGGCGCCGCTACGAGGCGATCGGCGGCTCGCCGCTGCTGCGCCTCGCGGAGGCCCAGGCCCGCGCGCTGGAGGCCGAACTGGCCCGCCGCGGCCGCGCCGCGCCGGTCTACCTCGGCATGCGGCACTGGAGCCCGCGCATCCGCGACGCGGTGGCGGCGATGAAGGCGGCCGGCGTCACGGAGGCCGTCGCGGTCGTGCTGGCGCCGCATTACTCGTCGCTCAGCATCGGCCGCTACCGGAAGCGGCTCGACGAGGCGATCGCCGAAACGGGCGCATCGATCCGTTTCCGCGTCGTCGAGACCTGGTGGGACCAGCCGCGGCTCTTCGAGGCGTTCGAGGGGCGCATCCGCGCCGCCCTCGCCCGCTGGGACGGCGCTCCGCCCGCAAGAACCCGCGTCCTCTTCTCCGCCCACAGCCTTCCCGCGCGCATCAAGGCGATGGGCGATCCCTACGAGGACCAGCTGCTGGCCCATGCGAAGGCGCTGGCGGACCGGCTCGGACTGGCGGACTGGATGTTCGTCTTCCAGAGCGCCGGCGCCAGCCCCGAGCCCTGGCTGGGACCCGCCATCGAGGACGAGATCCCCCGCCTCGCGGCCGAGGGCTACCGCCGGTTGCTCGTCGTCCCGACCGGCTTCGTCTGCGACCATGTCGAGATCCTCTACGACCTCGACCTCGAGGCGAAGGCCCTCGCCGCGGACCACGGCATCGAGCTGGCGCGGACGGAGTCGATGAACACGTTTCCCCCCTTCATCGCCGCGCTCGCCGACGCCGTGGGTGCCGCGTGACCCGCATCGCCGTCATCGGGGGCGGGATCGCGGGGCTGGCGGCGGCCCACCGGGCGAGGCGGCGCGCGACGGAGACCGGCCGGTCGGCCACGATCGCGCTGTTCGAGCGCGATCCGCGCCTGGGCGGGAAGATCCTCACCACGCGCGCCGGGGGCTTCATCGTGGAGGGCGGCCCCGACTCGTTCATCAACCAGAAGCCGCATGGCCTGCAGATGTGCCGCGAGCTGGGCCTCGGCGGCGACCTGCTGCCCTCCAACGACGCGACCTACAAGACCCGGCTGCTCCGCAAGGGCCGGCTGCTGGCCTATCCCGAGGGCTTCCGGCTGGCGGTGCCGACGAAGATCTGGCCGTTCGTGACGTCGCCGCTGATCTCGCCGCTGGGCAAGCTGCGCATGGGGCTCGACCTGGTCCTGCCCGCGCGGAGATCGACGGCGGACGAGAGCCTCGCGGCTTTCATCACGCGCCGCCTCGGCCGCGAGGCGCTCGACCGTATCGCCGGGCCGATCATGTCGGGCATCTTCGTCGCCGACCCCGAGCGCATGAGCGTGCTGAGCACCTTCCCGATGTTCGTCGAGCTGGAGCGGAAGTACGGCAGCCTCACCCGCGGCATCCGGATCGCGCGAAGGAAGGCCGCCGCGAACGGGGCGGGCGCGCCGTCCAGCGTGTTCACCGGCCTCCGGCCCGGCATGGACGCGCTCGTCGACGCCCTGGCCGCGCGGGTCGGCGCGGACGCGCGCCGCGGCGTCGCCGTGCGCGCGCTGCGGCGGACGGCTGGCGGGTTCGAGCTGACCCTCGACCCCGGCGGCGCCTTCGCGGCCGATCACGTCATCCTCGCCGCGCCCGCCTACGCGGCGGCGGAGCTCCTCGAGCCGCTCCACCCCGCCCTTGCGACGGCGCTGCGCGGCATCCGCTACGTCTCCTCCGCCACCGTCAGCCTGGCGTTCCGGCGCGAGGACGCGGCGGACTGTCCCGACGGCGGCGGCTTCGGTTTCGTCGTGCCGCGCACCGAGCCGGCGCAGCTCCTCGCCTTCACGTGGTCGTCGCGCAAGTTCGACGGCCGCGCGCCGGACGACCGCCACCTCGTCCGCGCCTTCATCGGCGGCTCGCGCCACGAGGAGCTCGCCGGCCTGCCGGAAGAGGACCTGGTCCGCATCGCCCGCGCCGAGATCGCCCGCATCCTCCGCCTGCGCGCCGAGCCGGAGGCGGTGTGGGTCAGCCGCTGGCCCAAGGGCAACCCGCAGTTCGACGTCGGCCACCTCGACCGCGTCGGCGAGATGGAACGCATGGCCTCCGAGATCCCGGGGCTGCACCTCGCCGGCAGCGCCTACCGCGGCGTCGGCATCCCCGACTGCATCAAGAGCGCCCAAGCCGCCGTGGATGCGGTATTCGGGGCGTGAACCACCCCCGGTTTCGTGGCATGATCCCACTATGACGGCGCGAGCAGACAACGGCACGGCTGGACGGGCGGCGGAACGTCGCACGCGAATGGTCGTCCACCGTGCGCATTCCTTTGAAGACGCGGAGCGGTGGGATCTTGAGTTCTGGCAGTCTCAGTCCCCCGAGGACCGGCTCAGCGCCCTGGTGGATATCCGCCGCGATGTGGCCATGGTTCGCCGGGCGCGACAGCACGGACGGAAGCCCAAGTCATGAAGGTCGTTCCGGATTTCGAGGACCTTCTGGATGCGTTGAGCCGCCACCAGGTTCGGCACCTTATCATCGGCGGCATGGCCTTCATCTACCATGCAAAGCCGCGATTCACGAAGGACATCGACATCTGGGTGGACCCGGCCCCGCGAAACATCGACCGCGCCAATCGCGCCCTTGCCGAGTTCGGAAGTCCGGCCTTCCTGGAAAAGGGCGATCCGGATCAGATCCTGCAGATCGGCGTCGCGCCGAACCGGGTCGATCTTCTTCTTTCGGCGCCCGGCCTCTCCTTCGCCGATGCATGGAAGGGACGCATCGAGGGAAGGTACGGCCGTGCTCCCGCGCTCTGGATCGGCCTGGACAGCCTGCTGGCGATCAAAGAGGCCATCCCTGTGCCCCGGCATCAGGAGGACGCCCGGGTCCTTCGGGACGTGAAGCGCTTGCGCGCCCGGAAGGCCCGCCGGTAGAACGATGCACGGGCGCGGCGGACATCCGGCGATGCGGGTCGACTTCGAGAAGGCCCCGTTCCTCCTCATCTGGGAGGTCACGCGCGCCTGCGCGCTGGCGTGCCGGCATTGCCGCGCCTCGGCGGAGGACCGCCGCGATCCGCGCGAACTGACGACCGACGAGGGGCGGCGCCTTCTCGACGACACCGCCGCGATGGGCACGCCGATCGTCATCCTGACCGGCGGCGATCCGCTGCAGCGCGGGGACCTCGACGACCTCATCCGCCACGGCAAGTCGATCGGCCTGCGCATGGGGACGATCCCCGCCGAGACGCCGCGGCTCACGCGCGACCGAGTCTTCGCGCTCAAGGCCGCCGGGCTCGACCAGATGGCGCTCAGTCTCGACGGCAGCACCGCCGCGATCCATGACGGCTTCCGCAAGGTGGACGGCTGTTTCGATCTCGCGATGCAGGCCGCCGGCTGGGCGCGCGAGGCCGGCCTGCCGCTCCAGATCAATACCGTCTTCTGCGCGTGGAATCTCGCGGACTTCGACGCCATCGCCGCGCTCGTCGAACGGCTCGGCATCGTTTTCTGGGAGGTCTTCTTCCTCGTCCCCACCGGCCGCGGCGCGGAGTTGGAAAGCTGCACCGCGGAGCAGGTCGAGGGCATCTTCGCGAAGCTGCATGCGCTGGCGTCGCGCGCCCCGTTCGTCATCAAGATCACCGAGGCGCCGCACTACCGCCGCTACGTGCTCCAGCGGGAGGGCGCCGCCCCGTCCGTCGAGGCCCACCGCGGCGAGCGGCTGCTCTCGCGCACCGAGGGCCCGCACCGCACCATGGGCCTCTCCCCGCTGCCGGTGAATGCGGGCAAGGGATTCTGCTTCGTCGACCACACCGGCGAGGTCCAGCCGAGCGGTTTCCTCGCGATGTCCGCCGGCAACGTGCGCACCGCGCCGCTCGCCGCGCTCTACCGCGACTCGGACCTCTTCCGCTCCCTGCGCGACCCCTCCCGCCTCCGCGGCCGCTGCGGAATCTGCGAGTACCGCGATCTCTGCGGCGGCTCCCGCTCCCGCGCCCACGCCCTCATCGGCGATCCCTTCGCCGAGGACCCGAGCTGCGTCTACCAGCCGGCCGGCCGCGCGTGAGTGTCCAACCCTTGGAACCCGCGCGGCGGCGGGCTTCCAATCCCTGGAACCCTGCGGCGCTCAGCGGACGGCGGGGGCGCGGACGGAGATCGTCACGAGATGCTCGACGGCCTCGTCGGGAGCAAGGGTCCGGAGCGTGCCGTTCGCGCGCTCGGCCGTCTGCCCGTCGGGATGGCAGTTGCCCGGCTCGAGGCCCATCACGTACTCCTGCCGGCCCATCATCTTCCACTGCGTGAAGAACGGGAGCTCGGCCTTGCGCCACGCCACCTCGAACGCCAGCCCGCGCGCGGCGTTCGCGAGCGTCATCCGGGCCATGCCGTCGGGATCGGGCTCGACGTCGTGGTAGAAGCACTGTTCGACGTAGCCGGCGGTCGGCGGCTGGCAGACGCGCCACCGGGCGAGATCGTCCTCCGCGTTCTTCGTGCGGGGCCGCGTGCCGGACGCGCGCCCGGCCAGCGTCGCGGCCTCGTCGAGCAGCGGGAACCCCGCGTTGATGTGGTAGAGCGCCATCAGCGGCGCGGGACGCACGCCGCGGTTGGTGATGCGGTCGCACAGGACGATCCGGTCCTCGCCCATCGCCGTCGAGATCGTCCGGCGGCACTCGAGGTTCTCGGCGAAGAAGCTGGCCTCGCGCAGGACCCCGGAGATCCGGATCCGGTAGCGCCCGTCCTCCCAGCCCCCGGTCACGGCCGGCGTCTCCGCCGGCGTGTTGGAGAGCCGGCCGTGGAGGCCCAGCGGACCGTCCACGCGCATCCCCTCCTCGGCCTCCGGCGCGCCGACGTGGCTGAGCCCGCACCCGGTCATCAGCCCCGCGCCGAAGCTTCGCAGCCATCGCAGCCCGTCGGGCTCGTAGTAGGCCGGGTGCGCGACGCCGACGGGCGTCAGGTAGGCCAGCGGGATGCCGCGGAACGTCGCGCGCCCGATGTCCATGCCGCGGTCGAGCAGCACCTGGAACGAGAGGCCGCTGCCGTTGTCGACGTCGACCACGCGCACCCCGCGCCCCCGCCCGTCGTCGAGCACCGCGGAGGTCGCGCCGGCAAGCTGCCGCATGGATCCGACGTAGGGCTTCAGATCGCCGGCGGTCATCGTCGTGTGCGTGCTCATGATCTCTCCCCTCCGCTCAAAGGCATTGCGCCACGGGCTCCCAGACGGCCGCGGACTCCGCGTCCGACCGGCCCCACAGCCGCTCCAGCCCGGTCCGCATCGCCGACCGGTCGTCGCCGAACAGCGCCCGCGCCGCCAGCGCGGCGCCTTCGGCGAGCACCGCCGGCCCGATCCCCTGCGACAGGACGAGACGCATCGCGCCGACGAGCCGGTCGTCCCACGCGAGCTTGCGCCCGAGGTCGCGGCAGACGCGGTCGACGCGGTCGGACAGGAACGGGTTGGCCATCCGGACGAGGAGATCGTCCGCGTAGGCCGCGAAGCCCGGCGGGGTGAAGAGCTCGTCGACCCCCGCGCGCTTGCGGCACAACGCCGCGCCGATCTCGTCGACGAACGCCGTGCGCGCCCGGGCGCACAGCGCCGGGTGGCGCGCGATCCCGCTCATCGCCTCCAACCCCATCCCGCGGGCGTGCAGCCCGAGCCAGAGGTGGACGGCGTTGTGGCCGTAGAGCTTCGCCTCCTCGAACGGCAGCAGGTCAGGCTTCGGGATGAGGCCCCGCACGCGGCGGACGTCGATGCCGTCGCAGGCCTGGATCAGGATCCGGTTGAACGCCTCGACCAGGTGGCCGCGGTCGGCGCCCGGCGCGAGCGGGGCGAGGCCGCGCCGCTCGCATTCCGCGGCCGGGAAGACGCCGCTCATCTTGCCGATCACCGTGTTCAGGTGGTGCGTGGCGGGGTGCGGACCGACCGCCGCCTCGAGCGCCTCGGCGGCATGGTTGTGGTTCTCGGCCGCGTAGACGAACCGGCGGCGGCCGGGCGCGCGCCGGAAGCCCTCGCCGAGCCAGTCGCGGATGTGCGGGTAGAAGGCGATGCTCGGCAGGGCGGTCGCCACCTCGTCCGCATCCGCCGCGGCGGCGACCAGCGCCTCGCGGTCCGCCGGCACGGCGGGGTTGAAGACCTCGACGCCCGGGATCTCGTTCACCTCGACCGCCGTCGCGGAGGCGACGTTCACCCGCAGGCGGCCGCCGCCCCGGCGCACGGCGTCGACGAGCGCCGCGTCCACCTCGGCGATCACGAGCCGCGCGAAGCCGCCGCGGGATGCGCCGTCGAGGAAGATCCCGGTCTGGATGGGGCCCAGGCCGACGCCGAGGAAGGTCCCGCTCATGCGTGCCCGGGCGGTTGAAACACCGATTTCACGGCGGGGACGAGTCTGCCGTATTGCCCGTGCCTCGCGCAATAGGCCGCGTGGCGCGCGGGGTCGGGCTCGAAGACGCGGTCGCGTCGCACGAACAGCTCCGCCGCCTCCGCGGGCCCGCCGAGGGCGCCGGTCGCCATTCCGGCCAGCATCGCCGCGCCGAGCGTGCCCGCCTCGACGATGCTCGGCCTCACGACCGGCACGCCGAACACGTCCGCGCGGATCTGCAGGCCGCGGTCCGACTTCGCCCCGCCGCCGGAGGCGACCAGCTCGCGCGTCGGGATGCCGAGCCGCGCGAGGATGCCGAGGCTCTCGACGAAGTACAGCGCGGTGCCCTCGACGATCGCCTTGAGGATCTCCCCGCGCCGGGTCGAGGTCCGCAGCCCCGCGATCACGCCCGACGTCCCCTCGATGCGCCGCGGCGAGACCGGCGTCTCGAAATGAGGCAGCACGAGAAGGCCCGTCGGACCGTCCGGCATCTCCGCGTCGAGAACGGCGAACATGTCCCCGCCGGCCGGCGCGGCGCTGTCCGCCGCGAACGTCTCGCGGAACCACTTCACGAGGAGGCCGCTGGGGTTGTAGAGGAACGCGACGAAGAGGTCCGCCAGCACGTGGTGCTCGAGGTTGAGTCCCTCGGCGAACAGCGCGGACGGGTCGGACGGGCGGCGGAACACCGGCGTCAGGCACTCGAACGAGCCGATGCCGCAGATCGTCGTCCCCGGCGCGATGCCGCCGCAGCCGAGCGCGTTGCAGCACTGGTCGTGGCCGCCGGCGACGATGACCACGCCGCGCGGAAGGCCCAGGTCCGCCGCCATGGCATCCGACACGGCGCCGATCGGCGTGCCGCCGGGCACGACGCGCCCGAGCCGGCCGCGCGGGATGCCGCTCCACGCGAGGAGCTCGTCGGACCAGTCGTTCCGCCCGAGGTCGAACAGCAGCGTCCGGTTCGCGTGCGAGTTGTTCGTCACCGGCTCGCCGCCAAGCAGGAACGCGACGAGATCCGACCAGAGCAGGAACAAGTCCGCCCGCTCCCACACCTCCGGCCGGTGCTCGCGCAGCCAGAGCAGCTTCGGCAGCGAGAAGTGCGTGCCCGGCCGGTTCGGATTGATGCGCAGGAACCGATCCGCGCCGAAGTCCGCCTCGAGCCGGTCGACGTGCCCGCGGCCGCGGTCGTCGACGCAGAGGATGCTGCGGTCGAGCAGCTCCCGGTCGCGCGTGACGGGCACGAACGCCTCGCCGAAGGCGCTGACGGAGAGCGCGGTGACGGGGTCGGCGGCGCTCTTCGCCGCGACCTCGGCGATCGCGGAGCGGGTCCGCCGCCAGACCTCCGCGCTGTCGAGCTCCGCCCAGCCGGGCCGCGGGTGGACCATCTCGTACCCGCGGTACGCCGACGCGAGGCACGCGCCGTCGAGCGCGAAGACGCCGGCCTTGCAGCCGGTCGTGCCGAGGTCGATGCCGAGGAGGCTCACAGCCGGACGAGTTCGTAGCCCAGGTACCGGACGAGCGCCTCGCGCACCGCCGTGGCGACGTGCCCGGCCGTGACGCCGACATGGTGGCGGTAGCCGCCGTGGCCGACGAACTCGAGGATGCCCTGGAGGTTGGCGATCCGCGCGACGCCGGCGCAGCCGAAGAAGCCGTCGGCGATCGGGTCGGCCGTGATCTCGCCCTCGCCGAGGTAGGCGCAGAGCTTCCCGCCGTCGGTCTTCGCGCTGGCGAAGGTCATCGGCGTCGCGGCGATGCGCCCGACGTTGCAGCCCCAGCCGCAGCCGGCGCCCATCGCCTTCGCGAACATCGGGTGGTCCACGATGGCGCCCTTCCCCGCCATCAGGCCCTGGGGCACCGGACCGCAGTGGAACAGGATGCAGCGGTCGGGATCGTCGCCGTAGTTGTTGTTCCAGTCGAGGCAGGTGGCCGGCCGCTCCGACGCGAGGCCGAGCGCGAGCATCGGGACGGCGTTGCAGACGTCGAGCTCGCACGCGGCCGCGACGCCCCGGTGGTTGAGCTCGCCGAGGAGGACGCACGGCGAGACGCCCAGCTCCTTCTCGATCTCGATCCAGCAGCGCAGCGCGATCGCATCCATCCGGTACTCGGCGATCAGGGCGTCGAGCACCACGCCCAGCCGGACCAGCATCGCGAACTTCGCCTCCGGCACGCCGGCCCAGTTCGTGTAGTCCGCGAGCCGCGCGGCCTTCGCGGCATAGGCATCGCCGGACGGCTTCACGTCGCGCACGCGCAGGAAGACCTCGGAGAGGTCGAGCGCCTCGGTCGTGATGCCGTACCGCTGCAGCGTCAGCTCGTCGAACCGCACCGTCTTGAACGCGGTGGTCCGCGCGCCGATCGCGCCGACCGTCATGCGGCGCATCCGGCGGACGATCCGGCACGCGGCGGCAAACTGCCGCGCGTGGCGCGCGAAGGCCCCGTCCGACGGCGCGACCGTGTGCGGCGGGAAGGTGGTGAACGGAAGGCCGAACTGGCAGAAGACGTCCATGACCGACAACTTCCCGCAGAACGCGTCGCGCCGCTCCGTGAAGCCCATGCGGTCGAGTTCGTCCGGGTAGGCATGCACCAGGATCGGCACGCCGCAGTCGCGCAGGGCCGCGATCGCGCCGGTCTCGTCGCCGAAGTTCGGGAGGCAGAGGATCACGCCGTCGAAGCGGCCGCGGTTCGCCTCGAGGAAGCGCGCGTAGCAGAGGCCGTCCTCCGTGCCCTCGACCGCGCCGTACCGCGTGGCCGCGGGGTCCATGAGAAGCGTCCCGAAGCCGAGGCGGCCGAGGACCGCGGTCATCTCCTCGCGCGCCGCGGCGACGAGCGACTCGGGGAAGAAGCCCCGGTTGCCGAAGTACAGGGCGAACGTCACGGGCTGCGCACTCATGCCGGTTCCTCCGGGTCCAGGACATCGACGGACCCCTCGATCTCGAGATCGCCGCGGAGCACGACCCGCATCGCCTCGTAGACCGCGTCCTGCGCCGCGGCGACGCCGCGCGGCAGCGCGCGCTCGTAGGGCTGCCGGATCGCCGTCGCCACGTTGATCTTCGCGATCCCGTGCCGGATGGCGTCGAGGATGCAGTCCTTCCGGATGCCGGTGCCGCCGTGGAGCACGAGCGGGACCCCCGCGGCCCGGCGGATCCGCTCCAGGTGCGCGATGTCCAGCCGCGCCTCGACCTTCTTCAGGCCCTTCGTCGCCGCCGAGATCGCCCCGTGGATGTTGCCGATCGCGACGGACAGCCAGTCCGCCCCCGACTCCGCCGCGAACCGGCGCGCCTCCCCCGGGTCGGTGAAGCCGCGGCCCGAGGCGAACAACGCCTCGTACGGCGGCAGCGGCCCGGCCTCGTGCCCCATCACCGCGCCCAGTTCG
>Ga0194111_10001132_pt1 | contig 32671 bp, 46 predicted proteins | sample TA2KigC300mmetaG_FD_146194 | JGI IMG/M metagenome (GOLD analysis project Ga0194111, IMG submission 146194) | Freshwater microbial communities from Lake Tanganyika, Tanzania - TA2015033 Kigoma Deep Cast 300m | ecosystem: Environmental > Aquatic > Freshwater > Lake | place: Tanzania: Lake... | reverse complement strand
GGCCACCAAGAAGACGGTGTGCACCGGGGTGGAGATGTTCCGGAAGACGCTGGACTACGGTCAGGCGGGCGACAACGTGGGGCTGCTCTTGCGGGGCATCAAGAAGGACGAGGTGGAGCGGGGTCAGGTGATCGCCAAGCCGGGCTCCATCACGCCGCACACCCGCTTCAAGGCCGAGGTGTACGTGCTCACCAAGGAGGAAGGGGGCCGGCACACGCCGTTTTTTGCGGGCTACCGGCCGCAGTTCTACCTGCGCACCACGGACGTGACGGGGGTGGTGAAACTGCCCGAGGGGGTGGAGATGGTGATGCCCGGCGACAACGTCTCCATCGAAGTGAACCTGATCACCCCGGTGGCCCTGGAAAAAGAGCTGCGCTTCGCCATCCGTGAGGGCGGCCGCACCGTCGGCGCCGGCGTAGTCAGCGATATCATCGAGTAAGGAAAGGGTATGTTGACGCCCAAGATACGGATCCGGCTGCGGTCGTACGACCATAAGCTCCTGGACAAATCGGTGGTGGAGATCGTGGAGACGGCCCGCTCCACCGGGGCCCGGGTGGCGGGCCCCATCCCGTTGCCCACGGAGATCAACAAATTTTGCGTGCTGCGCTCGCCGCACATCGACAAGAAATCCCGGGAGCAGTTCGAGATCCGCACCTACAAGCGCCTGCTGGACATCCTGGAGCCGACGCAGCAGACCATGGACGCCATCAGCAAACTGGACCTGGCCGCGGGCGTGGACGTGGAAATCCGGGTGTGACCCGGACGTCGGGCTTCGGCCGGGAATAGGATAAGATCATGCCAGGCGGAATTATCGGCAAAAAACTGGGGATGACCCGCATCTTCGATGAGGACGGCGCCGCCATCCCCGTCACCGTCATCGAAGCGGGCCCCTGCTTTGTGGTGCAGCAGAAAACCGAGGCCAAAGACGGCTACGAGGCCCTGCAGATGGGCTTTTCCCGGCGTCCCCTGGCCAGGTGCAACAAGCCGGAGAAGGGCCACCTGGAGAAACACGGCAGCAAGAGCGGTTTTGAGGTGCTGCGGGAAATCCGGGTGGAGGACGCGGGCGCCTTCCAGCAGGCCCAGGAGATCAGCGTGGAGCAGTTCGCCATCGGCGACCGCCTGGACGTCACCGGCACCAGCAAGGGCCGGGGCTTCACCGGCACCATCAAGCGCTGGAAATTCAGCCGGGGTCCCATGACCCACGGCTCCATGAGCCACCGGGGGCCGGGGTCCATCGGGGCCAGCGCCTACCCTTCCCGGGTGGTCAAGGGAAAGAAAATGCCGGGCCGGATGGGCAACGCCCGGGTCACCATCAAGAACCTGGAAGTCATCGACGTGCGCCCGGAAGAGAACCTCCTCCTGGTCAAAGGGGCCGTCCCCGGACCCAACCTGGGCGTGGTGTTCATCAGGAAGGCGGGTTGAGATCATGGCGGTGGTGGACCTTTTCAACATCAACCGGGAGAAAGTGGGGGAGGTGGAGCTGAAGGACGACATCTTCGACGTCCTGTTGGACCCGTGCCTGCTCCACGAGGTGGTGACCTGGCAGCTGGCCTGCCGAAGGAAAGGCGCCGCCTCCACCAAGACCCGGGGTGAAGTCGCGGGCGGCGGCCGCAAACCCTGGCGCCAGAAAGGCACCGGTCGATCCCGGGCCGGCTCCATCCGCTCTCCTCTGTGGCGGGGCGGGGGTGTCATCTTCGGCCCCAAACCCCGGAGCTACGCCTACACGCTGCCCAAGAAGGTGCGCCGGGCGGCTTTGAAGATGGCCCTGACCAGCAAGCTGGCCGCGGGGCGCCTGGTGGTGCTGGACGACTATCCCCAGGGCAAGCCCAGGACCAAGGACTTTCTCAGGGTCCTCCAGGCCTTTGAGATCACCAAGGCCCTTTTCGTCATCCCCGGGGAACACGAGACCCTGAAGCTGTCGGCCCGGAACGTGTCCTCGGTGCAGGTGCTGCCTACCGCCGGCCTGAATGTTTACGACATCCTGCGGTTTGACCACCTGGTGCTGCTCTCGCCGACGCTGCCCCAGATCGAAGAGAGGTTGGCCCCATGAAGGCCTATCATCAACTCATCAAAGGGCCGGTGATCACGGAAAAGACGCACCTGCTCAGGTCCCAGGCCAATCAGGTGACCTTCCGGGTGGACATCAAGGCCAACAAAATCGAAATCAGGAAGGCCGTGGAAGAGGTCTTCAAGGTGAAGGTGCTGGCCGTCAACACCATCCGCATGCCCGGCAAGAAGAAGCGCATGGGCCGGGTGGAGGGCGTCAAACCCGACTGGAAGAAGGCCATCGTCACCCTGGCGCCGGGCGAAAAAATCCCCGGCTTTGAAGGACCGTAACGAGATTCCTGGGGGCTTTCCCCAAAGGTAAGCGGATATGCCACTCATCAGCCGAAAACCCACGTCGCCCGGCCGGCGCTTCCAGACGGTCCCGGACTTCGCCGAGATCACCCGCACGGAGCCGGAGAAGAGTCTGCTCCGGCCCCTGAAGAAGAGCGGCGGCCGCAACAATTTAGGGCGCATGACCGCCCGCCGCCGGGGCGGCGGTCACAAGCGGCGCTACCGCCTCATCGATTTCAAACGGGAAAAGCTGGGCGTGCCCGCCAAAGTGGCCTCCATCGAGTACGATCCCAACCGTTCGGCCCGCATTGCCCTGCTGCATTACGCCGACGGGGAGAAGCGCTACATCCTGGCGCCCCTGGGGCTGAGCGTGGGGGACCCGGTCATCTCCAGCTCCGAGGCGGACATCAAGCCCGGCAACTCCCTGCCCCTGGCCAACATCCCCGCGGGCATCATGGTGCACAACGTGGAGCTCAAACCCGGCAAGGGCGGGCAGTTGGCCCGGGCCGCGGGCGCCGCGGTGCAGTTGATGGCCAAGGAAGGGAAGCACGCCCATCTGAAGCTGCCTTCGGGGGAGGTGCGCATGGTGCTCCTGTCCTGCCGGGCCACCATCGGCCAGTTGGGGAACGTGGAGCATGAAAACATCTCCCTGGGGAAGGCCGGCCGCAGGCGCTACCTGGGGAGGCGACCCAAGGTGCGGGGCGTGGCCATGAACCCGGTGGACCACCCCCTGGGCGGGGGCGAAGGCAAGAGCTCCGGCGGCCGCCATCCGGTGACGCCCTGGGGCAAGCCCACCAAGGGCGCCAAGACCCGGAAAGCCAAGGAGAGCGACCGCTTTATCATTAAGAAGCGTCAGAAGTAGGGAGAGAAGCTGTGCCCCGATCACTGAAAAAGGGACCCTACGTGGAACCCAGCCTGCTGGAGAAAGTAGAGAAGGCCCGGGAGGTCCAGGACCGCCGGGTCATCAAGACCTGGTCCCGGCGCTCCACCATCACCCCGGAGTTCGTGGGTCTGAACCTGGCCGTGCACAACGGCAAGAAGTTCATTCCCGTTTACATCACGGAGAACATGGTGGGGCACAAGCTGGGAGAATTCGCCCCCACCCGGCACTTCGGGGGCCACGCGGGCGACCGCAAATCCAAAGTGGGTAAGAAATAGCCATGGAAATCAAGGCTTCGGCACGATATTTGCGCATCTCCCCCCGCAAGCTGCGGTTGGTGGCCCAGCCGCTCCGGGGGCGGCGGGTGGAGGAGGCGTTGTCCCTGCTCCGCTTTCTGCCCCAGCGGGGGGCCCGCCTGTTGAAGAAGGTGGTGGAAACCGCGGTGGCCAACGCCGAACAGCGTCCCCAGGTGGAGATCGACCGTCTGGTGGTGAAAAACATCTGGGTGGACGGGGGGCCGGTGCTGAAGCGGTTGATGCCCCGGGCCATGGGCCGGGTCAACCGCATCCTCAAACGGACCAGCCATCTCACGGTGGTGCTGGCTGAACAGACCGGCAAGTTGAAGGGCTAAGGAGACATATCGTGGGACAGAAGGTACACCCCATCGGTTTCCGGCTGGGAATCTATCGCAAGTGGGATTCCATCTGGTTCGCCAAGAAGGGTTTTTCCTCGCTGGTGCTGGAGGACCGGCGGGTCCGCACCCTGGTGAAGAAGGACCCGGAGCTCAAAGGCGCGGGCATCGCCGGGATGGACATCAAGAGGGCCGCCAACAAGCTCACCATCAAGATCCACACCTCCCGGCCCGGCATGGTCATCGGCCAGAAAGGGAAGAAGATCGATGAGCTGCGCCGGCGCCTGGAGCGGCAACTGGGGCGGGACCTGACCATCGACGTGCAGGAGGTGCGCAAACCGGAGGTGAACGCCCAGTTGGTGGCGGAGAATATCGCCCTGCAACTGGAGCGGCGGGTCTCCTTCCGCCGGGCCATGAAGAAGGCGGTGGGCCAGGCCCTGAAATTCGGGGCCAAGGGCATCAAGATCCGGGTCAAGGGGCGGCTGGCCGGGGCGGAAATCGCCCGCCAGGAATGGTACCGGGAGGGCCGGGTGCCCCTGCACACGCTACGGGCCTTCATCGACTACGGTTTGGCGGAAGCCATGACCACCTACGGGGTCATCGGCATCAAGGTCTGGATTTTCCACGGGGAGATCCTGGGGGCGGAGGAGCGCACCGGCCTGTAGCCGCCGCCCTGTGCCCATAAGGAAGGACCATGCTCAGTCCCAAACGCATCAAGTACCGCAAACAACAGAAAGGGCGCCGCCGGGGCAAGGCCAGCCGGGGGAACACCCTGGCCTTCGGGCAGTTCGGGCTCCAGGCCCTGGGCAACGCCTGGGTCACGGCCCAACAGATCGAGGCGGCCCGGATCGCCATCACCCGGCACGTACGCCGGGGCGGCAAGATCTGGATCCGCATCTTTCCGGACAAGCCCTTCACCAAGAAACCGGCGGAAACCCGCATGGGTAAAGGCAAGGGCAGCCCCGAAGGCTGGGTCGCGGTGGTGAAGACCGGCCGCATCCTTTACGAGATGTCCGGGGTGGAACGGGAGGTGGCCCGGGAAGCCCTGCGCCTGGCGGCCCACAAACTGCCCCTGGCCGTCAAATTCGTGGAACGGGAAGAGAAAGAGGGGCCCCAGGAATCATGAAGGCTCGAGATCTGCGCGACCTGAACGTCGAGGAGTTGACCGCCAAGCTGAAGGAAGTGGGCGAAGAGCTCTTTAACCTGCAATTCCAGCACAGCACCGCGCAACTGGACAACACCGGCCGGCTGGCCCACGCCAGGAAAGACCTGGCCCGCCTCAAGACGGTGCTCCGGGAGAAGACGGGTCGGACCTGGTAGGCGGCGGAGGAAAGATGGAGAAGCAACGCGGCGTGCGCAAGACCCGGGTGGGCGTGGTGGTCAGCGATAAAATGGACAAGACCGTGGTGGTGGAAGTGAAACGCCTGGTGGCCCACCCTCTCTATAAAAAGATCATCCGCCGGCGCAAGAAGTTCAAGGCTCATGATCCGCAGAACGTGTGCGGCATCGGCGACAAGGTGCTCATCGAAGAGACCCGCCCTCTGAGCCGGGACAAACGCTGGCGGGTCAAACAGATCCTGGAAAAGGCGCAATAGCGCCCTCCGGGGGAGCAGATCATGATTCAGGTCCATACCCAACTGACGGTGGCGGACAATTCCGGGGCCAAACGCCTCTTCTGCATCCGCGTGCTGGGCGGCACCCGGCGGCGCTACGCCCGGGTGGGGGATATCATCGTGGTCTCCGTCAAGGAGGCCCTGCCCCACTCCAAGGTGAAGAAGGGCGACGTGATGCGGGCCGTGGTGGTGCGCACGGTGAAGGAAACCCGGCGGGCGGACGGCTCCTACATCAAGTTCGACGACAACTCCGCGGTGCTCATCAACCCGGCGGGCGACCCCATCGGCACCCGCATCTTCGGCCCGGTGGCCCGGGAGCTGCGGGCCCGGCGCTTTATGAAGATCATCTCCCTGGCCCCGGAGGTGCTGTGACATGCTCAGACGGAAGAAGCCGGTGGAGCCCGTCCGCATCCGCCTCAAGAAGAACGACATGGTGGAGGTCATCAGCGGCAAGTGGCAGGGACGCACCGGCAAGGTCCTCAAGGTCATCCGGGACCAGAACAAGTTGCTGGTGGAAAAGGTCAACCTGATCAAGCGCCACACCCGTCCCAGCCCCACCACCGGCCAGGGGGGCATCGTGGAGAAAGAGGCGCCCTTGCCGGTGAGCAAGGTGAAGCTGATCTGCCCCAAATGCGCCGCGGCCACCCGTTTCCGCATGACCAAGACGGCGGAGGGGAAAAAGGCCCGGGTCTGCCTCAAGTGCAAGGAATTGATCGATGGCTGAGTCAAGCAAATGCCGACTGTGGGAATACTACCAGCAGGAATGCGTGCCCCGCATGATGCAGGAATTCCGCTACACCAGCCCCATGCAGGCGCCCCGGGTGGAGAAGATCGTCATCAACGTGGGGCTGGGGGAAGCCATTCAGAACATCAAGCTCCTGGACTCGGCGGGGCAGGAGCTGGCCGCCATCACCGGCCAGAAGCCCGTGGTCACCCGGGCCCGGCGCTCCATTGCCGCGTTCAAGCTCCGGGAGGGCATGCCCATCGGCTGCATGGTGACCCTGCGCCGCCACCGCATGTATAATTTTCTGGACAAGCTGGTGAACGTGGTCCTGCCCCGGGTGCGGGACTTCCGGGGGGTGAGCGACCGGGCTTTTGACGGCCGGGGCAACTACACCCTGGGCATCAAGGAGCAGATCATCTTCCCGGAAATCGACTATGACAAGATCGACAAGATCAAGGGAATGAACATCACCATTGTCACTTCGGCCCGCACCGACGAGGAGGGCAAGTACCTGCTGACGCTGCTGGGCATGCCCTTCAGGAGATAGGGATGGCCAAGAAGTCGCTCATCGCCAAAGCCAAGTTGGAGCCCAAGTTCAAAGTCCGGCGCTACCACCGCTGTCCCCTGTGCGGGCGGCCCCGGGCCTTTTTACGGAAGTTCGGCATCTGCCGCATCTGCTTCCGCAACCTGGCCCTCCGGGGAGAAATCCCCGGAGTCATCAAATCGAGCTGGTGAGGGGAAGAGAAGATTATGAGCATGACCGACCCCCTGGCAGACATGCTGACCCGCATCCGCAACGCGGGGCAGGCCCGGTTCGACAAAGTGGACGTGCCCGCCTCCCGGGTGAAGATTGCCCTGGCCCGGATCTTCAAGGACGAGGGTTTTATCAAGAACTACAAGGTCATCAAGGACAATAAGCAGGGCATCCTGAGGATTTATCTCAGGTACACCGACCAGCAGCAGCCCCTCATCCAGGGCCTGCAGCGGGTGAGCAAGCCGGGCTGCCGGGTTTACGCCGGCTGCGAAGAGCTGCCCCGGGTGCAGGGCGGCCTGGGGGTGGCGGTGATATCCACCTCCCGGGGCATCCTCTCCGACAAGGCGGCCCGGCGGCTCAAGGTGGGCGGCGAAGTGCTCTGCCAGATCTGGTGAGGAAAAGAACCATGTCGCGCATCGGCAAGAAACCCATCCCCCTGCCGGCCGGCGTCCAGGTGACCTGGGCGGAGCCCACCTTTACGGTGACGGGCCCCCTGGGGACGCTGAGCCGGACCCTGCCCGGGCGGGTGGAGATCGCCGTGGGGGATCAGGAAATCCGCCTGAGCCCCCAGGACAACCACCGCCTGAGCCGCTCCTACTGGGGTCTGGTCCGCACCCTGGTGGACAACATGGTGACCGGGGTGAGCCAGGGCTTCAGCCGGGTTCTGGAAGTGGTGGGCACGGGCTACAAGGTGGAACTGCGGGGCCAGACCCTGGTCTTCGCCCTGGGGTATTCCAATCCGGTGGAGTTTCCTCTGCCCCCGGGCATCACCGCCAAGGTGGAGAAGGCCAACCGGGTGGAACTCAAGGGCGCCGACAAAGAACAACTGGGGCAGGTGGCGGCCAACATCCGGGGTCTCAGGCCCCCCAACGTCTACAAAGGCAAGGGCGTCCGCTACGCCGGAGAAGTGGTCCGCCGCAAGGTGGGCAAGGCCGGCGGCCGCTAAGCTTAAAGGACCGACACCATGGGCACCATGAACCCCCGCCTGAAGATGCGCCTGAAGCGCAAGCGGCGGATCCGCAAGCAAATCTCCGGCACGGGGCAGCGCCCCCGGCTGAGCGTCTTTCGCAGCGCCCGGCACATCTACGCCCAGATCATCGACGACATCCAGGGGGCCACGCTGGCCGCAGCCGGCACCCTGGACGGCGAAATCCAGGAGAAGGTGGCCGGCCTGAAGAAGAGCCAGGCCGCCCGGGAGGTGGGGAAGCTGCTGGCGGCCAAGGCCAGAGCCAAGGGCATCACCCAGGTGGTCTTCGACCGCAACGGCTTCCTGTACCACGGTCGGGTCAAGGAACTGGCCGAAGGCTGCCGGGAAGAGGGTTTGATTTTCTAAGGGAATGTCAACCAGGCCCCGCCCGTGCGGGCGCGGCCGGCGAGGTGAGCAGGAGGAGAGCTTGTTCGAGACCGAGGCCCCCGAGATTCAATTCGTAGACAAGGTGGTGAGCATCAACCGCGTCGCCAAGGTGGTGAAAGGCGGGCGGCGCTTCCGCTTCAGCGCCATCGTGGTGGTAGGCGACGGCCAGGGCCAGGTGGGCGCCGGGCTGGGCAAGGCCCATGAAGTGCCCGAGGCCATCCGCAAGGCCTTGGAGCGGGCCAAGAAAAACATGCTCACCATCCCCCTCATCAACAACACCATTCCCTATGCGGTGGTGGGCCAATTCGGCTCAGGCAAGGTCTTGCTCAAGCCGGCGGCGGAAGGCACCGGGGTCATCGCCGGCGGGCCGGTGAGGGCCGTGGTGGAGGTGGCGGGCATCAAGAACGTCCTCACCAAGTGTCTGGGGTCACACAACCCCCACAACGCCGTCAAAGCCACCATAGAGGCCTTGAAACAACTGGCCAGCCCCGAGGCGGTGGCCAAGCGGCGCAACAAACCCCTGGCCGAGGTGATGGCGTAAGGCGCCTGCGTGGCTGAAAAGCCGACGCAGCCGGTTCACAGGCATGAGAGCCCCGTGGCGCCAGGGGAGGGCAGTTGCCGTCCCGGCGGCGTCATGGGGAGAGGATAACGAAGATGATTCTGGAAATCACGCTGACCAAAAGTCCCATCGGCAGGACCCCCAAGCACCGGCAGACGGTGAAAACCCTGGGGCTGCGGCGCCTCCACCAGACGGTGCGCCACCGGGAAACGCCGGCCATCATCGGCATGATCCGACAGGTCGGCTACCTGCTCACGGTGCGGCGGGCGCCCGTAGGAGAGGCAGATGCGACTGGATGATCTCTTCCCTTCACCGGGCTCCAAAAAGAAGCCCAAGCGGGTGGGCCGGGGGCCGGGCTCGGGGACCGGCAAGACCGCCGGCCGGGGCCACAAGGGCCAGAAATCCCGGTCCGGCGTCAGCCTCAAGCCGGGCTTTGAAGGCGGGCAGATGCCCCTCACCCGTCGCATGCCCAAGCGGGGCTTTAACAACCCCTTTAAAAAGGCCTTCGCCGTGGTAAACCTGCGGGACCTGAACCGCTTTCCCCCGGACACCGTGGTGGACGAGGACCTGCTCAGGTCTTTGGGGCTGGTGAAGCAGCGCCTGCCCGTCAAACTGTTGGGGCAAGGCGAGATCACCGTGCCCTTGACCGTGAAAGTTCAGGCGTCCAGCCGACAGGCCAGGGAGCGCATCGAGGCCGCGGGGGGCAGGGTGGAGGTGGGGTAATTGGCCGGCGGCTTTGCCAATATCGCCAAGATTCCGGAGCTGAAGCGCCGCATCTTCGTGACGCTGCTGCTCCTGGCCGTCTACCGCGTCGGCTGCTTCATCCCCACGCCGGGGATCGACGCCGACGCCCTGATGGCTTTCTTCGCCCGGCATCAGCGCACCATCTTCGGGCTCTTCGACCTGTTCTCCGGCGGCGCCCTGGAGCGCCTGAGCGTCTTCGCCCTGGGCATCATGCCCTACATCAGCGCCGCCATCATCATGGAACTCATGAAGGTGGTGGTCCCCGCCCTGGAGCGGCTCTACAAAGAGGGGGAGGCGGGCACCAAGAAAATCAAGCAGTACACCCGCTACGGCACGGTGGTCATCGCCGCCATCCAGGGGCTGGGCATCAGCATCGCCCTGGAGAGCATGGGCGGCTTTGAGGGCGCCGGCGGCCCTCCGGTGGTGCTGGAACCGGGGTGGAGCTTCCGGCTCATGACCATCATCACCCTCACCGCGGGCACCGCTTTCATCATGTGGTTGGGGGAAACCATCACCGAGCGGGGCATCGGCAACGGCATCTCCCTGATTATCTTCGCCGGCATCGTCGCCCGGCTGCCCAGCGCCATCATCAACAGCATGGGGCTGATCAAAGCGGGAGAACTCTCCTTCCTGGTGATGCTGCTGCTGCTGGTCATGATGCTGGTGGTGGTGGCCTTCATCGTCTTTGTGGAGCGGGGCCAGCGCCGTCTGCCGGTGCAATACGCCCGCCGGGTGGTGGGGCGGCGGATGATGGGGGGCCAGACCACGCACCTGCCTCTGAAGGTGAACGTGGCCGGGGTCATTCCCCCCATTTTCGCCTCCTCGCTGCTGATGTTTCCGGCCACCATCGGCAACTTCACCCAGAATGACTACGTCAAGTATGTGGTGGGGCTCCTGGAGCCGGGGCAACTGGGTCATGAAATCCTCTACGTGATTCTCATCATCTTTTTCTGTTATTTTTACACCGCGGTGACCTTCAACCCGGTGGACGTGGCGGACAACCTCAAGAAGTGGGGCGGCTACCTGCCGGGCCTCCGACCGGGCAAGCCCACCGCGGACTACATCGACCGCATCCTCACGCGCCTCACATTGGGAGGTGCGATTTACGTGGCGGCGGTGTGCGTGCTGCCCACCATTCTCATTGTCAGGTTCAATGTTCCCTTTTACTTCGGGGGCACGGCATTGCTGATCGTCGTGGGGGTGGCCATGGACACCATGGCCCAGATCGAATCGCACATGTTGACCCGTCATTACGAGGGTTTCATGAAAAAACGGATGAGCCGGGTACGGCGCTGAAAAGGAGGCGGCTTATGAATCTGATCCTGTTGGGTGGCCCGGGCGCGGGCAAAGGCACGCAGGCCAAAAAGCTCATCGACAAATACCAGATCCCCCAGATTTCCACCGGCGACATCTTGCGGGCGGCCGTGAAGGAAGGCACGCCCATGGGCAAGAAGGCCAAGGAATTCATGGACGCCGGCCAACTGGTGCCCGATGAAGTGGTCATCGGCATCATCAAGGACCGTCTGGCCCAGCCCGACTGCAAGAAGGGCTTCATCCTGGACGGCTTTCCCCGCACCGTGCCCCAGGCCGAGGCCCTGGAGAAGGTGGTGGCCAGCCTGAGCAGCAAGATCGACCATGTGGTCTCCATCGACGTGGACGAAGAGGCCCTGGTGACCCGCCTCACCGGCCGGCGCACCTGCAAGAACGCGGCCTGCGGGCAGATGTTCCACATCGAATACACGCCCCCCAAAAAGGCCGGCGTGTGCGACAAGTGCGGCTCCGAGCTCTACCAGCGGGACGACGACAACGAGACCACGGTGCGCTCCCGGCTGTCCACGTACAACCAGGCCACCAAGCCCCTCATCGACTTCTACACCGGCAAGGGGTTGGTGCGGCCCATCAAGGGCGAGGGCGGCATCGACGACATTTTCACCAAGATTTGCGGTATCCTGGGGCAGGCTGCCTGACCGGGACGCAGGCGTCGGCAGCCGGACGCCGGCCCGGCCCCCGGCGGGGTAGGCGGTCGGCTGTCGACCAGGCGACATGATCTTACTGAAATCGTCCCGGGAAATCGCCAAGATGGAGGTGGCCAACCGCATCGTGGCGGAGATCCTGGCCGAGGTCCGGGAGCACATCCGGCCGGGGGTGGAGACCCGGGAACTGGACGAAGTGGCGGAGCAGGGCTGCCGCCGCCGCCAGGTGAAGCCGGCCTTCAAGGGCTACCGGGGCTACCCCGCCTCCCTGTGCGTCTCCGTCAACGAGGAGGTGGTGCACGGCATCCCCGGCTCCCGGATCATCAAGGCCGGCGACCTGGTGAGCCTGGACTTCGGGGTGCTGGCCGACGGCTACTACGGCGACGCCGCGGTGACCGTGCCGGTGGGGGAGGTGACCCCCGAAGCCCGGCTGCTGCTCCAGGCCACGGAGGAGTCGCTTTACGCCGCCATCGACCAGGTCAAGCCCGGGGAGCGGCTCTCCAACCTCTCCCACGCCACCCAGAAGGTGGTGGAGGGGTACGGCTTTGCGGTGATCCGCCAGTTCGTGGGGCACGGCATCGGCCGGTCCCTGCACGAGGACCCGCAGCTCCCCAATTTCGGGCCGCCCGGCCGGGGCCCGGTGCTCAAAGTGGGCATGACCCTGGCCATCGAACCCATGACCAGCGCCGGCAGCTGGGAGGTGCTGATTCTGCCCGACGGCTGGACCGCCGTGACCGCGGACGGCAGCCTGGCGGCGCACTTTGAACACTCGGTGGCCGTCACCGAAAAGGGTGCCTTGATTTTAAGCAAAATTTAAGGTAATTAAATAATGTTAGGCTTGGGGCCGGCAGTCCGCCGGCGCCATGCCGCGGTTTGAGGCCCCACCATCAGACCAAATCGGAACCACCGGCCGGGCCGGGTGCGCTCGGGCGGGTGGTAAATCCCATTTGAGAGACCACAAAGTCACCAACAGATGCCCAAGGAAGACGCCATCGAAGTGGAAGGAAAGGTGGTCGAACCCCTTCCCAACGCCATGTTCCGGGTGGAGCTGCCCAACGGCCACCGGGTGTTGGCCCATATTTCCGGGAAGATGCGCATGCACTACATCAAGATATTGCCGGGCGACAAGGTCATCGTGGAATTGTCCCCCTACGACTTGAGCCGCGGACGCATCGTCTACCGGGTGAAGTAGGTAAAGACCATGAAGGTGAAACCCTCAGTGAAAAAGATCTGCACCAAGTGCAAAATCATCCGGAGAAAAGGGATCGTCCGGGTGATCTGCGAAAATCCCAAGCACAAGCAGCGCCAGGGCTGACAGGGGAGGGACGGATTTGGCCAGACTTGCCGGCATCGATTTGCCCCGCAACAAGAGGATCGAGATCGCCCTCACCTATATTTACGGCATCGGGCGCACCACCGCCCAGCGACTGCTCCGGGAGGCGGGGGTGGATGGGGGCATCAAGACTGCGGAGTTGACGGACCATCAGATCACCGCCATCCGCCAGGCCATCGACACCACCACCAAGGTGGAAGGGGACCTGAGACGCGAAGTGTCGATGAACATCAAGCGTCTCATGGACCTGGGGTGCTACCGGGGTCTCCGGCACCGGCGCGGCCTGCCGGTGCGGGGGCAGCGCACCCACACCAACGCCCGGACCCGCAAGGGCCCGCGTCGCAGCGTGGTGGGCAAACGCAAAAAGGGTTAAGGAGAGGTCATGGCCAAACGACCTGCAGGCGGTAAGAAGAAGAAAGAACGGAAGAATATTCCCACCGGGGTGGTCCACATCAAGGCCACCTTCAACAATACCCTGGTGACCATCACCGACCCCGGCGGCAACGTGGTGTCCTGGTCCTCGGCCGGGGTGCAGGGCTTCAAGGGCTCCCGCAAGGGCACGCCCTTCGCGGCGCAACTGGCGGCTCAGGATGCGGCCCGCAAGGCCATGGAGCACGGCATGCGCAATGTGGACGTCTTCGTCAAGGGGCCGGGCGCCGGCCGGGAGGCGGCCCTCCGGGCCCTCCAGGCCACCGGGCTGTCCGTCAACCTGATCCGGGACGTGAGCCCCATCCCTCATAACGGCTGCCGCCCGCCCAAGCGGCGCCGGGTTTAGTCAGCGAGGAGGACCGCAGTGGCCAGATACACGGAAGCCAGATGCCGCTTATGCCGGCGGGAGAAGATGGCCCTCTACCTCAAGGGGGACCGCTGCTATACGGACAAGTGCGCCATCCAGAGGCGCAACTATCCGCCGGGCCAGCACGGCCAGGGCCGGGCCAAGATCTCCGACTACGGGTTGCAGCTCCGGGAAAAGCAGCGGGTCAAACGGATGTACGGGATTTTGGAAAAGCAGTTCCGGGGCTATTTCGAGAAGGCCGAACGCATGAAGGGGGTCACCGGCACCAACCTGTTGGTCCTCCTGGAGCGGCGGCTGGACAATGTGGTTTACCGTCTGGGCTATGCCAATTCACGCTCTCAGGCCCGGCAGCTGGTGCGCCACAACCACATCCTGGTGGATGGCCGCACCGTCAACATCCCTTCCTTCCTGGTCAAGGTGGGCCAGGTGGTGGAAGTGGCCGGGGGAAAGCGGGACATGGCCCTCATCCGGGACGCCCTGGAGGCCTCCGCCCGGCGGGGCCTGCCCCCGTGGCTGGAGCTCAACAAAGAAGAGTTCAAGGGACGGGTGAGCCTCCTGCCCACCCGGGAAGACATCACCATGCCGATCCAGGAGCATCTCATTGTGGAGCTGTACTCCAAGTAACCGCTCTTACGGGGCCGCGGCCCTGTGTCTGCCATGCCCAAGACTGCAGCCAGCCCTCGACCGTATCCCGAGGGAGAATCCCTCCGCGGCGGAGTGGAATTCCGAGGAGCCATGATTCATAAAAACTGGACCGAGCTGATCAGACCCAAGCGCCTGGAGGTGGAGGGGGAGTCCCACTCCGCCACCTACGGCAAGTTTTCCTGTGAGCCGCTGGAGCGCGGGTTCGGCATCACCATCGGCAACGCCCTGCGCCGCATCCTGTTGTCGTCGCTCCGGGGGGCGGCCATCACCGGGGTCCTCATCCGGGACGTGTATCACGAGTTCTCGGCCATCCCCGGGGTCCTGGAGGACGTCACCGAAATCCTCCTGAACCTGAAACAGGTGCGTCTCCATCTGCTCACCGACAGCGTCAAGACCCTGCGCCTGGAGGCCAAAGTAGAAGGCCGGGTCACCGCCGGACACATCCAGACGGACGGCACGGTGGAGATTCTCAACCCCGAACTGCATCTGGCCACCCTCTCCCCCGACGGACAGCTCAGCCTGGAGATGTCGGCCCGAAGCGGCAAGGGGTATGTCCCGGCGGAAGCCAACAAGGACGACATCCAGCCCATCGGCTTCCTCCCCCTGGACGCCAGTTTCTCCCCCATCCGCAAGGTGAACTACGTGGTGACCCAGGCCCGGGTGGGGCAGCGCACCGACTATGACAAGCTGACCCTGGAGGTCTGGACCGACGGCAGCATCAACCCGGAAAACGCCGTGGCCTACGCCGCCAAGATCTTGAAGGAACAGCTCACCCTCTTCATCAACTTTGAAGAGGAGCCCGAAAAGCTGGAAGACAAACCCTCCGAAGAGCCCCAGATCCTCAACGAAAACCTCTATCGCAGCGTCAATGAACTGGAGCTGTCGGTCCGGGCCGCCAACTGCCTGCGGAATGCCAGCATCCGCTATATCGGCGAGTTGGTGCAGAAATCCGAGCAGGAAATGCTCAAGACGAAAAACTTCGGCCGCAAATCCCTGAACGAAATCAAGGAAATCCTCGGAGAAATGGGCCTCAACCTGGGCATGAAGCTGGAAAGCTTCCAGCCCCCGGATCCGATGTCCGAGCGAAAGGAAGAGATGGCATGAGGCACTTAAAAGCAGGCCGCCGGCTGGCCCGACCCACCGAACACCGCACGGCCCTGCTCCGCAACCTGGTGACCGCCCTGCTGGAGCACGAACGGGTGGAGACCACCCGGGCCAAGGCCAAGGAGGCCCGCCAGTGGGCGGACAAGCTCATCACGCTGGCCAAACGGGGCGACCTCCACGCCCGGCGCCAGAGCCTGGCGGTGGTGCGCTCCAAGAAGGCCATGGCCAAACTGTTCGGCGAACTGCGGGAGCGCTTCCAAACTCGGCGGGGCGGCTACACCCGCATCATACCCCTGGGGTTTCGCCGGGGGGACGGCGCCTCCCTCTCCGTCCTGGAGCTGGTGGACCGGCCCGAAAAACTCCCCAAGGGCAAGAAGAAGAAGTCCGCCGCCGAATAAGCCCTTTCTTATCTCATTGCCACCAGAATTTCTGAGGGGGGCGGTTCCCGGACTGCCCCTCATTTTTCCTCAGCCACGGGGCGATCCCTCGCCGTCTGGCCCTGCGATTACGCCTGATTCCCCCACGGTGTCGTGATTTTTTGCTCATGTTCTCAGGCCGAAAAAGACGCTAAGAACCGGTAATGATATTAACATGTTGCACAAATTATCTTGGATTGCTGCAAAAAAAAGTTGACTTCACCTTTATCCTGTCATAAGCTGCCTCAACTTTTTTGCTCTTTGGTACACCACACGAGAGCCTGGCCGATTTGGTGGGGTGCCCGCTGGCGTCCCCCCATCAGAATTGTTCCCTAACCAAGGAGGTTCTGTATGAAGAATCGGATAATTTTGGGTGGATTGGTAGCCCTGGCTTTGATACTCACTCCGGGGTTGGCCTTTTCGGTCCCCACCAAGGGTGTAAAGAAGAAAAAAACCCCCTCCACCAAGATCACAAGCAAATCCGCGAAGAAATCCAGCAGTAAATACAAGAGCCGCAGGTATTCCCGCCCGCGTCAGATTGAAGGTCGGGGCACCGTGGTGCCGGCGCAGCTCCTGCGCTCCTCCGGCTCCCGCAACTCCACCACCGTCACTTCCCCCACGCCGCGCTACGTGGATTCCGGCGTGGCTGAAACCAAGCCGCTGATGCGCGTCATTCCGCAGCGGGACGGCCGCTTTCTGTTGGAGCCCCTAAAACCCAAGAAGCCGGAGGCGCCCGCCACCCGGCCCCGCTCGGGAAGTTCCGGCAGCCCGGACCAGTCCTCCGCCCCGCCCAGCTACCACAAATTCGAGCCCTGGAACTTCTCGGACCTGATCCTCACCCGGGCCCGGGGCTACACCGGGACGCCCTACCGCAGGGGCGGCAACCTGGACACCGGCTCCGCCACCGACTGCTCGGGCTTCACCAAGTACATCTATCAGGGCTTCCTGATCGACCTGCCCAGGTCCAGTTCCGAGCAGGCCCATGTAGGACAGGCCGTCGCTTACAGCATGGATTTCTCCAAGATGCTGCCGGGGGATCTGCTTTTCTTCCGCCGGGGCGGCCGGTCGGTGGGCCATGCCGGCATCTACCTGGGGGAAGGGAAGATGATCCATGCCTCCAACCGCCGGACCGGGGTGATCGTCACGGACTTGCGCCAGGGCTACTACCAGAACACCTTCGTAGTGGCCAAGCGGGTTTTCGAGGTCAAGTACCCCAAGTAGCCGCCGGCGGGGAGCCTGCCCCGCATACCGCCGTCTCTCCCCATGACCGCCGAGGCCAGACCTGCCTCATCCCGCCCGGGGCGGGAGGAAAGAGGCATTGCTTTGTCTGGGCCGATGGAGAGACCTTAGCCTGGTTCTGTGGTGACCACCCTGCGGCCCGTCCCCGACGGGCCGCTTTTTGTGGGTTTTGGGTTTTGGGTTTTGGGTTCTGGGGATCCCCCTTCCTCCCATGGGGGCTTACCGTTACCCATGAATATCGGGGAGGAAATGAGGATTGAACCAAACCCTCGTTCCCAAGCTCCTGCTTGGGAACGCAATTGCCCCCGAAGCTCCTGCTTCGGGCAGCGATACATCGGAATATGTCGGCGCACGCTTGAGCCGGCGCCGAGATGCATTCCTTCTGCCCAAGTCAAGCCACGCCGCCTCAAGGCTGCGGCTCCAGAAAGTTTCGATGCGGTAAGGCGGGCGTCCCTGCCCGTCGCCAAGCCCCAGGCATTGGTGCACCACGCAACTGAAATACACACCCATGGGTGATGCTCAGCCTGCCGGGGCAGAGGGCCGGGGTGAGGGGAAAATCTTTTCATGCCTTACGGGTGGGTCCCAGACCCAAGGGACTGTCATGTTTTTTTTTAAAAAATTTCTTCTGGCCGCCACCGGTCCGGTAGCTCTGGGCTTGCTGCTCCTGTTCGCCGGACTTTTCCTGCTCTGGGTCACGGCCCGCCAACGGGCCGGCCGGCTGCTGGCCACCGCGGGGGCGCTGCTGCTGGCCCTGGCCGCCTACAACCCCCTGGTGGACCTCTGGCTCAACCCCCTGGAACGGCATCACCCCATCCTGACGGACCAGCAGGTGGCGGCCCTGGGGGCCGGCCGGCGAGGCCCCGTCCCCCGCTGGGTGGTGGTGTTGGGGGGCGGTCTCACCGAGATCCCCGGGGCGCCCGCCACCTGCCAGCTCTCCGAAACCACCGTGGCCCGGCTGGTGGAGGGCATCCGCCTGCACCGTCTGCTACCCGGCAGCAAGCTGCTGTTCTCTCTGGGGGAGACCACCACTCCGCTGGTTTTCGCCCGACTCTGCGAGAGCCTGGGAGTGGCCCGGGAGGCGCTGGTCCTGGAAACCCAGTCCCGGGACACCGCCGACCAGGCCAGACGCCTGGCCCCCTTCCTGGGCCGGGACCCCTTCATCCTGGTGACCTCCGCCAGCCATCTGCCCCGGTCGGTGGCCCTCTTCCGCCAGGAAGGTCTGGCGCCCCTTCCCCAGGCCGCGGGGTACCTGGGCCAGGGGAGGGGACCCTTCGGCCTGGGAAACATCTTCCCCAATGCCTACGGACTCATCCGCACGGAACGGGCCCTGCACGAATACCTGGGCCTGGCCTGGCACCAGCTGGGAGGGCGCGGCGCAAGAAAGGGGGAGGGGGACGCCCCACCTTCCCCGGGCAGCAAAGAATCAGGAAAGGGATATGCTGCAATGGCGCACAGGTAAGGACTCCGGTGCCGACACAGCATGAGCTCCCACGAAAAACCTTCACTCATATCTGAAGCTCTCCGGGAAGTCGCGCCTGGGCCTCCGGCCCAGCCGCAAAACATGAAAATTGCCGTAGCCGTAGCGCGGGCTCTGCCCGCCGTCACCACCGGTAATGGTGCGTAAGACGCACCCTACGGAAAGACCTTTCCAGACAGCTTGGGAACGAGGGAGTTTGCACCCTCCGGCTGAGATGCCCCCTGAAGTGAGACGCTTTTTAGGAGAGGGTTAGGGTTCTTCAGCCTGGCTCCGGGTGTCCGGGGGGCCGTTCCGTCCGGAGAGCCTGGGCGGCCGGCGACAAAAATTCCGGCGGCATCTTGACAGATGAAAAGAAGCGCAATAAAATTATTTTTTCAATAAATTGAAGACGTAAGGTTAAATTTCGCGGGCATGAGGATAAAGGTATTTCCATGAAAAGGTATCTCATGACTCCCGGGCCCACTCCGGTGGCTCCGGAAACCCAGTTGGCCATGGCTCAGCCCATCCTGCACCATCGCTCTCCTCAATTCATGGAGATCCTGGGGAAGGTGCGGGAGGATCTGCGATATCTCTTCCAGACCGAGCAGGAAGTGCTCATGTTCGCCGCCACCGGCACCGGCGCCATGGAGGGCGCGGTGGTGAACACCCTGTGCGCCGGCGACACCGCTCTGGTGGTGGACGGCGGCAAGTTCGGCGAACGCTGGACCGAATTGTGTCAGGTGTACGGCGTCAAGGTGGACCGCATTGCCGTGGAGTGGGGCCGGGCCGTCAATCCCGCCGAGGTGGCGGCGCGCCTCAAGGCCAACCCGGCCATCAAGGCGGTCTTTGTCCAGGCCAACGAGACCTCCACGGGCGTGCAGCACCCCGTCCGGGAGCTGGCCCAGATCACCAAGTCCCTGCCCGGCGCCATCCTGGTGGTGGACGCCATCTCCGCCCTGGGGGGCTATGAACTGCCCATGGACGCCTGGGGTCTGGACATCGTGGTGGCGGGCTCCCAGAAAGCCATGATGCTGCCTCCGGGTCTGGCCTTCGCCGCCCTGAGCCCCAAGGCCTGGGAGTTTGTCAAGACCTCCACCCTCCCCAAATACTATTTCGATTTTGCCAAGCAGCTCAAGAGCCAGCAGAAGAACCAGACGGCCTACACCTCGGCGGTCACCCTCACCATGGGGTTGATGGAGGTCTGCGCCCGTATCCGGGCCGAGGGCCTGGAAAAGATCTTCGCCCGCAACCGGCGGTTGTCGTTGGCCACCAAGGAGGCGGTTCGGGCCATGGGCCTGGAACTCTACGCCAAGGACTACCCCTCCGACGTGCTCACCGCGGTGCTGGCGCCCGCGGGCGTGGACGGTCAGAAGGTGGTGGCCAACCTGCGCCGGAAGGGCATCTGGATCGCCGGCGGCCAGGCCCAGGCCAAAGGCAAGATCTTCCGCATCGCCCACATGGGCTTCATTGACGAAACCGACCTGCTGGGCACCATCGGCGGCCTGGAGGTGGTCCTCAACGAACTGGGCTACAAAGTGGACCTGGGGGTGGGCGTCAAAGCCGCCCAGGCGGTCCTGGGGAAGGAGGCGGGGGCATGAAGGTCCTGATCAGCGACAATTTGCATGCAGACGGCATCGCCATCCTGGAAGGCCACCCCAATATCGAAGTGGCGGCCAGATCGGGGATGAGTCCGGAGGAGCTGAAAGAGGCCATCAAAGACGCGGACGCCCTCATCATCCGCAGCGCCACCAAGGTGACTCCGGAGCTCATCGCTTCCGCCCCCCGCCTGAAGGTGGTGGGCCGGGCCGGCACCGGACTGGACAACGTGGACATTCCGGCCGCCAGCAAACGGGGCATTGTGGTCATGAACACCCCCGGCGGCAACACCATCACCACGGCCGAACACGCCCTCTCCCTGATGATGGCCCTGGCCCGGAACGTCCCCCAGGCGGCCCATTCCATGCGGGAAGGCAAATGGGAGAAGAAGAAATTCCAGGGCACCGAGCTGTTCAACAAGACCCTGGGGATCATCGGCCTGGGCCGCATCGGCTCGGTGGTGGCGGAGCGGGCCATCGGCCTGCGCATGCGAGTCATCGCCTACGACCCTTTCATCATCCGGGAGGCGGCTATGGCCATGGGGGTGGAGTTGGTGTCCATGGACGAACTCTTCGCCCGGTCCGACTTCATCACCATCCACACCCCCAAGACCAAGGAGACGGCCAAGTTCCTGAACCGGGAGGCCTTCCAGAAGATGAAGCCCGGGGTGCGCCTCATCAACTGCGCCCGGGGCGGCCTCATCGACGACGAGGCCCTCATGGAGGCCCTGAAAGACGGGAAAGTGGCCGCCGCCGCCCTGGACGTGTTCGAAAGCGAGCCGCCGCCGGCCGAGTTTCCGCTGCGCCAGTTCCCCAACGTCATCTGCACCCCGCATCTGGGCGCCTCCACGGATGAGGCCCAAGCCAATGTGGCCGTGGCCATCGCCGAGCAGGTCCTGGAGTTTCTGGTGTACGGCACCATCAAGAACGCGGTCAACGCCCCCTCCCTGACCCAGGAGGCCATGGTCAAGCTGAAGCCCTACCTCACCCTGGTGGAAGCCCTGGGGTCCATTCAATCCCAGATGGCGGAAGGCGCCATCAGCTCCGTGTCCGTGGCCTATATCGGCGAGGTCTCCAACCTGGACACCAAACCCTTGACGCACGCCCTGCTGAAAGGCATGCTCTTTCCCATCGTGGGCGATGAGGTCAACTACGTCAACGCCCCGGCCATGGCGGCCAGTCGGGGCATCCATCTGAGCGAAGAATCGATTGCCTCCGCGGAAGACTTCACCACCCTGATCCGGGTGACGGTGCGGGCCGGCAAAGAGGAAAACGTGGTGTCGGGCACCATCTTCGGCAAGTACGAGCCCCGCCTGGTGCGCATCAACAAGTTCCGTCTGGAGGCCATCCCCGAGGGGCACCTGCTGTTCATCTACAACACCGACCGGCCGGGGGTGATCGGCGCCATCGGCACCACCATCGGCCGCCACAACATCAACATCGCCCGGATGACCGTGGGCCAGGAGAAGGAGCGGGGCCAGAACATCATCCTGCTCACCACCGATACCCCGGTCACCCCGGAATGTCTCAAAGACGTGCGGGCCCTGGAACACGTGGCCATGGCCATCCCGCTGGAACTGTAAAGCTTGCCGGCGGGGCGTCTACCCGGCGCCCCGCCGGCACCGCACGAAAAGATTTTGATGGGCGGGGCCGGGGGAACACGCTTCCTTCGCCCCCCACCAATAACTTCTTCCAAGTCATCTGCAGGGAGCACCCCATGGGCGACGCCGATGACAAGGGCTACAAGGTTGAGGACCGGCGCTTCTTCCAGATGAGCGAAGAAGAGCAGGCCCGCATCCGGGAGGAAGAGGCCGCCCGCAGGGCCGCCGCGGCCGAGGCCGCAGCCGAAGCCCGCTCCACCGGGCCAGAAGCGCCTCTCCCGGAAATCACCTTCACCGCCTTCATCATTTCTCTCACTTCCTCGGCCTTCATCCACCTGGGCGACATGCCCGACCCCGCCACCGGGGAGATACACAAAAATCTGCCCCTGGCCAAGCAGACCATCGACCTTTTGGGGCTGCTGCGGGAAAAGACCCGGAACAATCTGGCCGAGGAAGAGGAGAAGCTCTTTGACCACCTCCTGTACGATCTGAGGATGCGCTACGTCAAAGAGACGCGCTGACGGAACGCCCCGTGGAGCAGCTCAGGCGTCTGTGTCCGGCCAAGGTCAACCTCTACCTCAAGGTGACGGGGCGGCGGGAGGACGGCTACCACGAACTGGTCACCGTCATGCAGCCTCTCAGCCTGGCCGATATTCTCACGGTGACCCGGAAGGCGGAAGGACTAAGCCTGACCTGCGATCACCCCCATCTGCCCTCGGGACCGGAGAACCTGGTCTGGCGGGCCGCCCGAGCCTTTGCGGAGGCGCTGGGCCAACCGGTGGACGTGCACCTTAACCTGGAAAAGCGCATCCCCCTGGCCGCCGGACTGGGAGGCGGCAGCAGCGACGCGGCCGGGACGCTAATGGCCCTGAACCGCCTCTACCGGGAGCCGCTCCCGGCCGCCACCCTGCACCGCCTGGCCGCGGGCCTGGGCGCGGACGCGCCCTTCTTTCTGAGCCCGGCCCCCCAGATCGGCCGGGGCATCGGCACGGAGCTGACCCCCATTCGCCTGCCTCCGTATTGGTATGTTCTGGTCAACCCGGGGTTTCCCGTCTCCACCGGGGAGGTGTACCGGGGCCTGGAGTTGGAGGCTCTGGCTCGCAGGACGCCGCCGCTGCCCCAGGATTTTGCCGGGCGGCCGCCCCGCGCCTGGGTCGGCAATGATCTGGAGACGGTGACCCTGAACCTGTTCCCGGAATTGAACCACCTTCTCTCCGCCCTGGCCGATGCCGGCGCTGAGGCTCGGGGCATGTCCGGCAGCGGACCCACTCTCTTCGGTCTGTTCTCCGGGGCTCCCGAAGCCCTGAGAGCGGCCCGCCGTCTCCGGGAGCACTACTCCGGTTGGCTGGCGGTGGCCCGGGGGCTGACCGGAGAGGCGGGCGAGGCCGACTGGGGGGACCTGGCATGGATAATCTGATAATTTTCAGCGGCAACGCCAACCTGCCCCTGGCAGAAAAAATCTGCCGGCACCTGGAGATTCCCCTGGGCCAGGCCGCAGTAGGGAAATTCTCAGACGGGGAGATCTTCGTCGAATTCCGGGAAAACGTGCGGGGCCGGGACGTCTACATCATCCAGCCCACCTCCATGCCCACCAATGAGCACCTGATGGAGCTGCTCATCATGATGGACGCCCTCAAGCGGGCCTCCGCCGGTTCCATCACTGCGGTGGTGCCCTACTACGCCTATGCCCGACAGGACCGCAAGACTGCTCCCCGCATGCCCATCACCGCCAAACTGGTGGCTGACTTGATCACCATTGCCGGAGCCCATCGACTCATCACCATGGACCTCCACTCCGGTCAGATTCAGGGCTTTTTCAATATTCCGGTGGACCATCTCTACGCCGCGCCGGTGACCCTGGAGTATGTCCGCCAGACCTTTGCTGAGGACGCGGTCATGGTCTCCCCCGACGCCGGCGGGGTGGAGCGGGCCCGGGCCTTCGCCAAGCGGCTGGGCACCTCCCTGGCCATCATCGACAAGCGGCGGGAAGGTCCGGCCATCAAGGCCATGACCCTCATCGGCAACGTCTGGGGGAAGGAGGCCGTGATCCTGGATGACATGGTCACCACCGGCTCCACCCTGACCATGGCCGCGGAGATTCTCATGCGCCACGGCGCCCGGGCCGTGCACGCCTGCGTCACCCACCCGGTCATGTCCTCCAGCGCCCTGGGCAAACTGCAGAGCTCCCTGCTCCAGTCCCTGGCGGTGACGGACACCATCGCCCTGACGCCGGAGGTGGCCGCCCTGGGGAAGATCCGGGTGCTCTCCGTGGCGCCGCTCCTGGGCGAGGCCATCCGCCGCATCCACAACCGGGACTCGGTCAGCTCCCTGTTCGTCTGATACCATTTTGCAGTTAAAAGGTGGCGCAGGCTAAAGCCCGCGGCTAAAAAATGGTCCAATAACTGCAACTTGGCATAAACAGCCTGCTGCCAAGGAGGCGTCGTGCGGCTCATCGTGGGATTGGGCAACCCCGGCCCGGAATATGTCTACACCCGCCATAATCTGGGGTTCATGGTGGTGGAGGAGTTGGCCCGGCGCTGGGGCGTGGCGCTCAAGTCCAAAAAATTTCCGGCCCGGTGGGGGCAGGGGAGGGTGGGGGAGGAGCAGGTGGTGCTGGCGCAGCCCCTCACCTATATGAATCTCAGCGGCAGCGCCGTGGCCCGGATCATCGCCTGGTTCCGCCTCAATCCCGCCGACATGGTGGTGCTCCACGATGATCTGGACGTCCCCTGGGGGCGGCTCAAACTGGTGCGGGGCGGCGGCGCCGGGGGCCACCGCGGGGTGCTCTCCATCCAGGGGGCCCTGGGCTCCCCGGACTTTTTCCGGGTGAAACTGGGGGTGGGCCGCCCGCCGGCGTGGATGCCGTCGGAGAATTATGTCCTGGGGCGCTTTGCCGCCGACGAACTGGAAACCGCCGCCTTTCTGGTGGAACGGGCCGCCCTGGCCGTGGAGGTCCTGCTGGCCCAGGGGCTGGCCGCAGCCCAGAACCGCTTCCACCGGCTGGACGACAACGGCCCCGGAGCCCCCTCCCCGCCGGATTCCGAAACGCGGTAAGTCCCTCTCCGGGTTCTTTTTTCCTTGGAAAAGTTCTTGGTTCGTTTATGTGGGACACCCGCCTCCATGTGTCCTGGATAAGGCTGACATCCTGCGTCGCCAAACTGTTCAAGTTTTTGTAGAGAGTTCCAGGCTCCTAAGCGAAGGCTCTATGCGCATCCTTCTCATCTCTCCCAACCGTCTGCGTCTGGTGGCCCCGCCCCTTCCCCTGGCCTTGGCCTGTCTGGCCGCGTCGTGGAGCGGCCATCATGAGGTTTACACCCTGGACCTGATGTTCGCCGACGACCCCGAAGGGGCCCTGAGTCGGGCGTTGGCGGACAGCCGGCCCGAATTGGCGGCCGTTTCCCTGCGGAACCTTGACAATCAGGACTCCCGCCACCCGGAATCCTATTATCCCGAAGTCCGGGACCTCATCCGGCGCCTCCGCAGCATGAGCAACGCCTCCCTGTTGGTGGGGGGCAGCGGCTTCAGTTTAATGCCCCGGGAGCTTCTGGCTTACCTGGAGGCGGACTTCGGGCTGGCCGGCGAAGGGGAGCTCAGTGTGCTCCGTTTCCTGGAGGATTATCCCCACGGCGCCTGGCGGCAGACGCCGGGTCTGGTTTACCGGGGCCACGACGGCATCACGGCCAACCCGCCGGCCCTGGTGGCGCGCCTGGAAGACCTCCCGGATCCGGCCCTGGAAGTATGCAGTCCGGTCCTCTACCATGAAGCGGAGGGCAGCGCCAAACTGGCGGGGGTGATCCCGGTGCAGACCCGGCGGGGCTGTCCCATGCGTTGCATTTACTGCACCACGCCCCGACTGGAAGGGAGGCGTCTGCGGGCCTGGCCGCCGGAGCGGGTGGCCGGCTGGCTGGCCCGCTGGCACGAAAAATGGGGCTTGACCCGCTTCTACTTCGTGGATAGTTTGTTTAACCACCCTCAGGATTACGCTCGCCGTTTGTGCCAGGCCCTGCTGGAGCTGCGCCTGCCCCTGGAGTGGGCCGCCATCATCAACCCGGCCTTCCCCGACGGGGAACTCTTCCACCTCATGCGACGGGCCGGCGCGGTGCGGGTGCAGGTGGGCAACGAGAGCGGCTCCGAACTGGTCCTGCAGCGGCTCGGCAAAGGCTTCGGCCGGGACCAGGTGGTGCAGACCCTGTCCCTCCTGGAAGAGGCGGGTCTGGCCTACGCCTGCTTCCTCCTGCTGGGAGGCCCCGGAGAGAACCGGCGCACGGTGGCCGAGAGCATCGACCTCATGGAGCGCTTCCATCCCCTGCTGGTGAACCTGACGGTGGGCATCCGCATCTACCCGGGCACGGAGATGCATCGGCTGGCCCTGGACGCCGGGATGGTGCAGGAAGGGGAAAGCCTCCTTCGCCCCGCCTTCTATCTGGAGCCGGGATTGGAGCCGTGGATTTGGGAGCACCTGGCGGAAGTTCAGAGCCGCCACCCCACCTGGATTTTCTGAAGGGGGGCGGTTGATGGGAGCCTGCGGCTCACTTGCATTGTCTGAGGGGATATTTGCAAGGGTGGGAACGAGGGAGCCAGCCTCCGGCGCCGCAGGCGTCTCGCCTGCCCCGGCCTGCCCGGCGCACTATTCAGTACAGGACTCCAAACGATGACGGCACGAGAGGACGACGAACCGCGGGACCGCCCCAGTTGGCGGGACATTGACCGGCGCCGGGAGCGACCCGGAGAGAAGTCTGCCCGGGCCCCCCGACCGGCCCGGAAGCAGGCGGAATGGGTCCGCAAGATGGCCCTGCGCCAGGCCGAGGCCCTCTTTAAAGGAAAAAAGGGGCGACCGGAATATCAGACGGCTTTGAAAGGCCTGGAGGCGGCCTACGGCACCAAGAAGTTTCCCGCAGAGGGACGCAAGTTCCTGGAGGAGTACGGCCTGCCGGATGAGTGGGGGGCGCTCAATCTCCTGCTGGACTACCCGGAGCCGGAAGTGGTGTTGCAGGCCATGGAAGCTATGGCGCGGCAGGCGGCCTCCCGGAGTCGGGTGGAGCGGCAGGGATTTCAGGGGCGGCTGAAAATTTGGGCCCTTACCAGCGACGACCCGGCCATGCGGCAGCGGGCCGAAGAGATTCTGGAAAAATTATAATATTTAATGTTATTTTAAAAAATATCTTGACAATATATTTTATTTAATTTTAAAGTGGAACCGCAGCATGAAGGGACGCCCCGGCAGTTTTCGGGACCGCCCCACGAGAAGCACAAGGAAGTGCTTTCCATGCAAAAGGATCTGCTTACTTAGGCCATGGAGACAGGCGGAACTGCTGACAGGTGCGGCGGCGTCTGGTCCATGCCCCCGCAGACGCCGGGAACCGCCGGGTCGAAGAGCCCTCACGGTCGGTCTGGAGCTGTATGTGCCCCCGAGGCGCCCGTCTTGAGCCGCCTCCTTACCTCAGACCACTCCCTTCTGGAAATTCTGCTGCGCCTGCCTCTCCTGGCCGCCACGCCGCTGCCCGTCCTGGTTCGGGGGGAACCCGGCACCGGCAAAGAACTGGTGGTGGAAGCCCTGTGGGCGCTCAGTGATCGGCGGGACCGCCCCCTGCACCGCCTCAATTGCGCGGTCCTGACCCCTGAATTGGCCAGCAGCGAATTATTCGGCCATCAGCGGGGCGCTTTCACCGGGGCCGAGCAGACCACCTTGGGGAAATTCCGGCTGGCCCACGGCGGCACCCTCTTTCTGGATGAAGTGGGGGATCTCCCCTTAAGCGTCCAGCCCCGGCTGCTCCGGGCGGTGGAGCAGGGCGAAATCGAGCCCGTGGGGGGCCAAGGCTCCCGCAGGGTGGACGTCCGCCTCATTGCCGCCACCAACCAGAACCTGCCGCGGCTCATCCACCAGGGGCGCTTTCGCCGGGACCTCTACGACCGGCTGGCGGTGCTGGACATTGCTTTGCCTCCCCTGAGGGAGCGGGGCGAGGACCTGTTCCTTCTGGCCCACCACTTTTTGGAGGCTGCGGCCGCCCGTTATCAGCGGCCGGTGACCGGGCTCAGCGCCAAGGCCCGGAAACGCCTCCAATCCTACCACTGGCCCGGCAACGTTCGGGAACTGCGGAATGTCATCACCCGGGCGGTGCTCTTCAGCGCCGGCCCGGACATCCAGGAAGGAGAATTGCTCTTTCCGCCCCCCCAGGAACAGCCGGCCGCCCCCCTGCACCACCCTTTCGCCACCCCGGTCCCCCCGGTTTACGGCGCCTTCCCTAAACGGACCGCCCCCTCGACCTCTCGGCCTCTGCCCGGCCAACTCCGTGAACTCTTGGGTGAAACCGGGGGCAACGTCTCCGCCCTGGCCCGACGCCTGGGAGTCTGCACCCGCACCCTGTACCGTTGGCTCAAGGCCTGCGGCCTCAACCCCCAGGAACTGAGACCCCAACCCGGGATAAGTGTGAGACCCAGGGCAGGGGAGGGGGCCTGGCCCCACAACCTCCGGACCGCTTCCACCCACCGGCTCCCCCCTGGTCCTTGAGTGGGGCGGGAATGGGCGGCGCATTCCGCGGTTGGCGAGATTCCGGCCGCACCCGCCGGGTTGCGTCGTCTCCTGTGTCCGTTAGGTGACGGCTTCCGCTCCCGCTGGGGGCGGATATAAACCGGCGCCAGGTAAAGGGTGGCAGGGTTGCGCCTGACTGCCCGAGGTAATCACAGGCTATTGATTACCCGGAGTTGGGGAAGGAACTTGAGGCCGGGGGGTCAGGCCGGCGCGATGAGGTTGGCGCGCAGCGTGGGGTGGGCGCGGATGATTTCTCCGGCCAGGTCCGCCACTGCCGCCCCGGCGTCGATGAGGTGGGTGTCGCTGGTGGCGATGGGGCCGGGAAAGGCCAGGAGCTCCCGTTCGGGCACAGGCACGGCCTGGGAGGCGGCCTCCAGGCCCCGGGAGTGGAGGACCTCTGCGGCCCGGCGGGCCAGCTCGCCGCTCCTGCTCATGGGGGCGTCGAACCAGAGGCTGAGGGGGCCCACCCCGGTCCGGGCCAGCAGGTCGGCCAGGAGCGCCAGGGCCGCCTCCGTCTCCGGGGAGTCCCGGTAGGTCCCGGACAGCAGGGCCGCATCCCGGATGAAGCCGTCGTCCGCGGCCACCAGGGGCAGGCCCCGAAGCGCGGCGATGAGGGTGATCAGGACGTTGTGGCCGTCTATCCCCAGGGGGAGGCCGGACAGGTCTTGCAGCAGTCGGATCTTGCGCCGTCGGGTCGCGGCAAGGTCGGAGGCGAAGACCCCCCGGTGCAGGAGCTGGCGGCCGGTGCGGTCCAGGCCGTAGCGGTTCCCCACCAGGCTGAGGGCGGCCCGGCGGGGATAGCCGCGGTTGAGGAGATAGCGAAAGTCTGCAGCCCCTTCGCGAAGGCGGGTCAAGGTTGCCTCTGAGGTCATCCTCACCCCCCCCCGAGAAGTTCGGTCTGATCCCCCAACGAGACCAGGCGGCCGCCGGCCTGGCCCGGCAGACACCGGCGGGACGCCGGCGCCACCGGTGTTCTCCCAGGTTTCCCGGTTAACCGGTTGATTCAGGGGGAAATTTGCACCGGGAGAGGGCCTGCAGGCAGGCCTGCGCCGGCCCTCTCGCCATGCCTTGTCCTTACTTGCCTCTCAGATGCTCTTTAGCCAGTTGGGCCCCCAGGTCCCGGGCGGACTGCATCTCCTCGGGGTCGGGGATGTACTTGACCTGGAAGCCGGGGTGGGCGATGTTCATCCCCATGGCCTCCAGCTCCTTGGTGATGAGCCCCACGGCCTGGCCGCTCCAGCCGTAGGAGCCGAAGGCCGCGGCCGCCTTGTTTTTGGGTTTGAGGCCCTTCATGTAGGTGAGGAACTGCCCCACCGAGGGGAAATAGCCGTTGTTCAGGGTGGGGGAGCCGATGAGCAGCAGCCCCGCCTCCAGCACCTCGGTGATGATGTCGCTGTAGTGCCGCGCCCGCAGGTAGTGGAGCTGCGCCTCCACGCCCGCGTCCATCAGCCCCTCCGTCAGGGCCTGGGCCAGCATCTCGGTGCTGTGCCACATGGAGTCGTAGATGACCACCCCTTTGGGCTCCACCTCGCCCGCGGCCCAGCGGCGGTAGGCGGCCAGGACCGGTTCCGGGTTGCGGTAGATGAGGCCGTGGTCCGGGGCGATGACCTTGAAGGTGAGCCCCAGGGCCGCCACCTTGTCCAGCAGTTGGGTGACGAGACTGCTCATGGGCATGAGGATGTTGGCGTAGTATTTCTTCAACTGGTGGGGGTAGCCCACCGGGTAATGGGGCAGCTGGTCGTCGAACCGTTCGCTGGAGGCCAGGTGCGCCCCGAAGCCGTCGCTGGAGAAGAGCACCTGTTCTTCCTTCAGAAAGGTCATCATGGAGTCGGGCCAATGGAGCATGGGGGTTTCCAGGAAGGCCAGGGTGTAGCGGCCCAGGGAGAGCTCGTCCCCCGTCTTCACGGTGACGAAGGGCCAGTCCGCCTTGAAATGGCGGCTCAGGCCGTCTTTGCCCCGGGGCGAGCAGAAGACCTTTTCGGGCGAAACCAGGGCGATGGTTTCGGCCAGTCCCCCCGAATGGTCCATCTCCACGTGGTTGGAGATGATGTAGTCGATTTTCCCCGGCTCCACGATCTCGGCGATGCGGGCCATCATTTCCGGCGTAAAGCCCTCTTTCACCGTATCGATGAGGGTGATTTTTTCGTCCACAATGAGGAAGGCGTTATAGGTGCTCCCGGCGTCGGTGAGGTAACCGTGGAAGTCACGGATGTTCCAGTCGATGGCGCCCACCCAGTAGACGCCGGGGACGATCTCTACAGGCATGACGGCCTCCTGTGCGAAAGTTTATGGTGGGGGGAGGGGGGCAACGCTCACAGACCCTCCTTGGCCAGTTCTTCCAGGAGGGCCTTTTGCTTCTTGCTCAGGGTGGCGGGGGTGTCCACGATGATGCGCACAAACTGGTCCCCCCGGGTCTTGCCGTTTTGGTGAGGGAGACCATAATTCTTTAGGCGCATCTTGGTATGGCTGGGAGTGCCGGGAGGCACTTTGAGGCTCATGGTCTTGCCGTCCAGGGTGGGCACGGTGACCTTGGTCCCCAGGGCCGACTCGGTGAGGCGGATGTGCCGGTCCACATAGAGGTCTGTGCCCTCCCGCTTGAACACGGGGTGCTCCACCTCTTTGAGTTTCACATAGAGGTCGCCGGGGGGGCCCCCCATGGGGCTGGGCCGGCCTTTCTCGGCCACCCGCAGACGCTTGCCGGGAAGGGTTCCCGGCGGAATTTTCACGGTCACTTTCTCGGTCTGGCCGTTGCGCACGAAGCTGATGAGCTTCTCGGCGCCGAAGGCCATCTCGTGGAGGGTGATGGGCACTTCCACCTGCAGGTCCTCCCCCTTGAGGGGGGGCGGGGTGGGTTGGAACCCCTCCGGACCGCCGAAAGTGAAGACCCGGGTGCGGGCGCCCCGGGGCGCCCGACCCCGTCCGCCCAGGCCCCCGAAGATCCGGCTGAAAAAGCCCTGGTCCATGCCCACATCAAAGATGTCGGTAAAATCGAACCCGCGAAAAATGTCTTCCTGGCTGAACTTGGCGCGGAAGGCCTGCGAGCCGTAAGTGTCATACTCCTGGCGCTTTTCGGGGTTGCTCAGGACGGCATAGGCCTCGCTGATCTTCTTGAATTGTTCTTCCGCCTCCTGCTTGTCGCCCTTGGCTTTGTCGGGATGATACTTCAGGGCCAACTTGCGGTAGGCTTTCTTGATGTCTTCGGGGGAGGCGCCCCGGCTTACCCCCAGAAGCTGATAATAGTCCTGCTCGGCCATGAGTCTCTCTTTCGGGCACGCCCGCAATGGTCGGAGATTGCCGCCCCTGCAAGGGTGGAGCAGCGCCTCCCCCCCTGCCGACCCTGCCGCCGGGGGTGCGCCACCTCATCTATCTATTATAAAAAGATGGCGTGCCTTGTCAAGCTATCGGCAAGTATAACAATTTTATTTCATTCATAATTTCTTTATTGATGGCCACCCCTGGAAATTTCCGCCCTTGCAGAATCCCTTCTGTTATGATAACAATTTCACGTCGGCAACGGTCGGTCCGGTTCGGCGCCGCAATTGGGCGCGTAAGATCCCACTAATTCCAAGGAGGTTGGGCATGACGGCTTTGATCGGCGGGCTGGTCGCCTTGGCCTTGGGCCTCATCGGCCTGGGCCTGTGGTTCGGGGATTTCCTCACGCTCTTGAAGGGAGGCATCCCTCTGCTCCTGCTACTGGGCGGGGCGTTGTCCGTCTATCTGGGATTTGAAGAGGCCAAGGACAAGTTCTTCAAGAAGCCCGAAACCTCGACTTATGAGCCTCCCCAGGTCTCCGAAGCCGAGGTGGAGAAATACAAGGCCGAAGTGGAGCGCCTCAAGGCCGAAATCGAAGATTTGAAAAAACCGTCCTGACCCGGCGGTCAGGTCTGCCGGTCCGCCCCCGGCCCCGCCTCGGGGCCCGGGGCGAGTTCTCCGGAGAGCACCCGGACGAGCTGGCCCGGCCCCGTCTCCAGCAGAAGGGCCCCATCCGGGGCCACGTCCCGGGCATATCCTGCTATGCGGCCGGTCCCCTGCCGCACGCTCACCGTTCGTCCCAGCGTCACCGAGAGCGCGCGCCACTCCTCCAGAATCCCGGCAACATTTCCCGCCAGGAAATCCTCGTAAATCATTTCCATTTCTTCCAGCCAGGCCCTGAGCAGCGCCGCCCGGGGCAGAGTCCGCCCCGTGGCCTGGGCCAGAGAAATGGCGGTGTCACGAAGCTCCACCGGAAAGTCCCGGTTGTTGACGTTCACTCCCAGCCCCAAAACCAGATGGTTGATGCGGTCTTCCTCTGCGGTCATCTCGGTGAGGATGCCCCCCGCCTTCTTGCCGGCGACGATGAGGTCGTTGGGCCATTTCAGGCCGATCTGCACCCGGGCGACGCCACCCAG
>Ga0194111_10001118_pt1 | contig 32940 bp, 30 predicted proteins | sample TA2KigC300mmetaG_FD_146194 | JGI IMG/M metagenome (GOLD analysis project Ga0194111, IMG submission 146194) | Freshwater microbial communities from Lake Tanganyika, Tanzania - TA2015033 Kigoma Deep Cast 300m | ecosystem: Environmental > Aquatic > Freshwater > Lake | place: Tanzania: Lake... | reverse complement strand
GCCGTGTTACCGGTACACCACACCCGCCTACGTTACTGTGTAACTTCGGCGGGCAGGCCCGCTTTTAGTTGGGCTTGCCATCCGAAGCTTCAGCGCAGGATGGTGCCGAGAGCGTGAGTTGCACACGCATCCCAAGTTTTTCAGACTCGTGTCTTGACTACCTTGACTATCTCGGCCCTTCGACTCACGAAAAGCAAAGCGACGAATGGGTGACCGCTGGTGGATTTGAACCACCAACCTCTTCGATGTAAACGAAGCGCTCTGCCGTTGAGCCAAGCGGTCGCTCTGGCCTCGCTTCTAGGCGACTATATTTTAACAAAGTTATTCGGGGAAAAACAAGAGCATTATTCTTTTCCGTGATAGTATCTCTTGCCCCTTAGCTTTTCGGGTAAGAGGTCTTTTGTATTCAAAAATTTTGTAGGGGCATTAAGGATCTTAAGGGGAATCGAAAGATTTCCGTATTTCTTCACATCTTTTAGGGCCTCAAAATAGGCATCAACGGCCGAACGATCCTTTCTGGCTAGTGCCAGATAAACTGCGCCATGGGCCAGGTTCTCCTGGCATTCTGGAAAACCAATTTCATGGCAGGCCTGAAATACTTCATTGGCAACGACTAACGCAGTTGGCTGAGCCATGCCTATGTCTTCGCTAGCAAAAACAACCATACGCCTGGCGATAAAAAGCGGGTCTTCTCCTGCTTCAACCATGCGTGCTAGATAATATAAGGCGGCATCAACATTTGAGGCGCGCATGCTTTTAATGAAAGCGCTAATGGTATTGTAATGTTCCTCGCCATTGCGGTCAAAGGTAAGAGATTTGCGCTGGAGCGCATCTTCGATTTTTCCTATACCTAAGCTACGTTTGCCCCCCGCTAAACTTGCCGCTATTTCTATGGCATTAAGGGCAATTCTTGCATCCCCGTTACAGGATTCGATTAAAAACTCCCTGGCCTTACTATTAATCCTAACTTTTAGCTCTTTTTCTCCTCGCTCAATTATCTTTTGCAAGTCATCATGCGCTAACTGATTTAACACTAATACTCGGGAGCGCGAAAGTAGTGGGCCGATTACTTCAAAAGAGGGATTCTCGGTAGTGGCGCCGATTAGAATTATCGTTCCGTCTTCCACGTGTGGTAAAAAGGCGTCTTGTTGGGCCTTATTTAACCGGTGAATTTCGTCCATGAAGAGAATCGTTTTCTGGCCATAGGCCGAGAGTCGCTCCTTGGCCTCCGCCACTACTTTGCGAAAATCATCTAAACTGGCCGTCACAGCGGAAAAATGAAATAGGCAGGATTTGGTGTTATTGGCAATAATCTTGGCGAGGGTGGTCTTCCCGCAACCCGGCGGACCCCAAAGAATCAAAGAAACGAGTTGGTCATTTTCAATAAGTTTTCTTAGAATTCCGTTCGGCCCCACTAAATGTTTTTGTCCGGCAAATTCTTCAAGGGAATGTGGTCTAATTCTTTCCGCCAGGGGAGGCAAGACTTCGTTTTTCATCCTATGCGTTTTTTATATATTCAAATTCGAAAGTTTTCCAGGGGTGCGGCGATTGCTGCCATCCAATCGCTGCGCCATTCCTGGCTCAGCCTGACGGCCTCGAAAAAATTCGGCTCGAAGGTCCGCCATCGACGACAAAACAATGACGCAAAAATTCCATAAAAATTACTACTTAGAATATAACAATATGATAGCTACTATTCAAGCGGAAAGCACTAAAGTTGATATAATAATTACATGTACAATCTAATTACATATCCAACACAAATGGCCTCAATTAAGAAGAACAAGTGGAGAATGCAAGATTCAATTGATAAAAAACTAAGTCTAGGCGATTTAATAAGGGAGGAGGAAAAGCTCTGGAAATCAATCAAAAAAATCGCTGACGGCTCAGGGTCCCCTTCAATACATCTTAAATACTTTAAAGGTTCGAAACTCTTAGGATATGGTTGGGAATGGGCAGTTTATGAATTTAATAAAACTGAGGTAATCAAGGTGCCAGCAGGAATTTTTCCGGAAGTTAACAATAAAGATTATTTCAAGAATACGAACCTGGCCCACAATGTATGTAAAAAATTCCTGAGGGATTTTGTTGTAGAAAGCTCCTTTCAAAGAAAAAAATTCGACGGTAATTTGATAAACATCATCTTCCAAAAAAAGTTAAATTCAAAACAATGTCATTCCATTGTCGCTAAAGAATTACCGCAAATTTTAAGAAGAGATTTAGCGAAATTGGGAAAGGGATTGTTAAAAATGTTAAGTACTTGGGAATGGATGCCTGACATGAATCTATATGAAAAGTCTGTTGGTGGCAAGAGATTATGGAACATTTGGAATTTGATGCTTGAGAATGGGCACCCCCAGATTTTTGATTTTACTTCTTATTATGACGTTTTCCGGCTCTACCCGGAAAGAACAAAACAAGAGGTGAAAACTAAGGGCCAAAATTGGGAAAAATTCATTAAAGAACTTTCATCTTAAGTTCTATCTTTCTTCAACCATCTCAACTCGAGGAGGTTCTCGTAGAATTCTCGCATATTTATACTTAAACGCGCCATCAGAATATAATTCAATAATTCGCTCTGCAACCCACCTTGGGTCCAACATTGTGGTTGTATCTTTTTCTGTGTTAAGCCAAAAGTTGGTTTTCATTCCTGCTGGTCCGGCAACTAAAACTTTTCCAACCTGAGGATCAAGTGATACCGAATTAGCAAGCATTCCCAAGCCAGCTTTCACGGCCGTGTAAACTGGTTCGTATGTTCTTGGCGTCCACTGCGAAGTTGAGGTTATCGCAATAACTCCTGGCAATCTTTCCTGGCGGTTTAAAACTTTATTTAGGATAACAATAGGCGCAGTCAATCCTACGTTAATCATTTTTCTAATATCCGCATCGGATAGTTGGCTTATAGTGCCTTCCTGATAAAATCCGGCTGCAAGTACCAGCAAGTCGAGCGATCCTTGTATGTTTGACAAAGCTTTATCTATTTTCTCGCTTAATTGATCGGTGTATTGATCTACATCGAGATAAACAAACCTCAGTGGTTGGTCTTTTGGTTCCCTCCTGCCTGTCACATAAACAGTGTTGTCTCTTGTTGCTAGCAATTTTCCCAGTTCCAAACCCAGTCCAGAACTTCCTCCAAAGATCAGAATAGTATTATGTTCATTTTCTTTTGCCATGATTCTTAAGAAAGTATATCAAGACGGGTCAATATTTGCTGAATATGGCAGCGAAGCCGGGCAATTTATGCGCAGGAAAAATAATTGCGATAAACTTTTTTGCCCGATTCCTCCACATGATGCGTTCTCCGCGCGGCCATCCGCGGCCCGCGCATACCCTTCTGATCTCCTTGTGTGCTGTGGTACGAAAAAATTCGAACCGCATATTTCGAGTCGTATTAGCTCGCCCCTGCGGGGCTCGCTTCTCGCTCCGGCTCGGCCTTCGGCCTCGCCTCCGCTTGTTTCAAAGACGCGATTTTAAATTTGGCTTGCGAGCCAAATTTCACTGCTTTGCAGTGTTATTCTAACACAAAGAAAACATGGCAAAGGGCTATAAGCCCTTTCATGCCTCGCACAAGATACACCAAAGCTACAGGTGTAGAGCTTCGCTTGTGCTCGGCTGAAAAGCCAGCATATCTATAAATTACCATGCAAAATAAGGTAGAATGAATTATGGCAATACAAGCAGAAACTACAGAAGTTGAAGTATTTATAGATAGATTTCCAGAACGATCCGGAATAACTGAAAATCTTTTAGCTCCAAGAAACGAAATAGATAATGCAGGATTTAAAAGACGAATATACAACTACAAAGGATACTCCTTCTCTTTTAGAGGAAAGGAGGAATTGCCAGAATTTGGAACAGTTAATAAATCTAAAGTAGTTTTATTGGGATCCGATCCCGTACATGTTAGTTCTGACAGCTATCAGTCTTACAGAGATAAAATTATTAAAACCGATGAAAGTGCAGAAGATTTACCAACTCTTTATTTAGCAACGAAAGATATTCAGGGTGTAATTTCACTAGCATTAGAATTGGGTGCAACTGATCCACATTTAATAAGAATACTAGAGGAGGTTAAGTCTGGAATTTATTCTGGTCGCGCACTTGATTTAATGGACAAACTCATGGCTGTTAATTGTGTTACAGATAACGAAAAAGAATGGAGCCAAAAACTAGCAAGTGGCGATGCAGAAGCTATTGTTGCACTTTCAATTTTAGGTAGTGAAGAAGCAGGTAATTATATAAATTCCAAATTAGAACAAATGCGAGATTTAGATGCATTAAGAGAAATTACAGAGGAAAAAGGTAAACCTATGGACATTGAGAAACAAGTTTGTGTCCATGCCACTAAGTTTAAACCAAACGTAGTAGAAAACGGTTATGAGGTCAAAACAACTGGAGATGCAACAAACTGGGAGTATGTCAGAAACACTGTTCATGTCTCCTTAAACCACAAAGTAGTGAGCCATATGATGGGAAAATGGGATACAGCACCATATGTGCTCATTAGTCCTATGAAAGATGTAGTCCAGGAGAGTGGTTTGCCAGAATCTGATCAAGAATGGGATACTTGGTGGGTATTAAACCCCGGCGAAACATTAAAATTTCCAAATAGCATATTAGTAGAACCAGGAAAAATGCCATTTAACACGCTTTATGTCATTGGTGAAAAAACATCTACTTTCAAAGGTGAAGGTTATACTATGGATGACTTATTAAATACCGAAAAAGTGACTGGATCAAATATCGATTTGTTAAGTAGTTTTAAATCTATACTTTTTCCTAATTATTCTGAAGACGAGAATTTAAAAGCATTTATTGATTCTAATTGGGATGTTGAAAAAATATCTCAATTGCTTATTGAAAAATATTTTCCTAATGAACGTTACCCGGAAGAAAGAAAGGGAAAGAGTTTTTTGGAAATCATTAGATATCATGTCTCTTCATGGAATGATACTGAGTTGTTTGATCAAAAAATTAAAGTTTCTGAAAACATATTAATTGCCGATAGAGTTACAGAAATACTAAACGATCTTGGAATTTCACAAGCATTTAAGGGAAAGGCGGAGGACTTTGAACAGATGCTTCAAACACTTTCAGAATATATATCAAAAGACATTGAGGGAGATATTTTTAGTAATCTAAGTTCGTTGGTAGTTAGTCAAACAGTCGAAAAAATGGGATATAAAGCTACGGGCGGTGGAAACTGGCCAAGTGCACATAATGGTTCGTCTTATGATTGGCTAACAAAGGGACATTTTGTTGCAGTTGATAACGCAAAAAAATTAGGTGGCACAGATGATGATAGTACAGAGATTAGGGGTGAGTTCGATTGGAGAAAATTTGATCCAACTTGGTATGTTTTACCTGAAGTTAATGCCAAAACCCGTAGAGTAATATATGCATCAGGTGCGTTTAACTCACGGGAAGAATAATATAACTATTGAACTTTTAACTTCACAGAGTAAATTTAAATTAGGACGCGCGACAGCTAATCGCTGTCGAAAAATTTTTGCATTTTGAAAACATAAAAGCAGATTTCGAGCCAGCACTTCTTGCGAAAGACCGCAGTTTTTCGCTATTTTGTTTCAAAGACGCGATTTTCCGAGCCTGAAAGGCGAGGTTTATGCAGTTTTCGAAAGGTTCGAGCCAATTACTACCTTTTTGCTTAATTTCTAAAATCTTCTCGTCAAGATTATGTTTTTCTTCTTCTATCTCAAACCCTTTTGACTTATATACATTTTCATCAACAGTGCCATTTAAGTAAACATCAAGAAGTTTATTTTGTTTTTCTTCTAAATTCCTTTTTTCAATTTCCAGCTTCGCAACATTAGTTTCTCTCTGACTGATTTCAAATTGTTTATCTCTTTCCAACCAACATTCCCAATCAGCCTTCCAATTATCAGGTAGTGAAAATTCTAAAAATAGATTGCGAAGCTGATCAATTAATTTTTGTTCTTCTATATATTTTTGAGTGCAAGGCACAAGTTTTTTGGTACATCTGTAGTAAATATACTTAACCTTTCTATTAGTACCCTTGTAATATTTAGTATGAGTCTCGGCAGTAATTGCTGCCTTGCACTCACCACAATGAGCAAGTCCTGAAAAAGCAAAATTATGTCCATCATATCTTGGTCTTTCAATTCTTTTTACTTTTTCTTGGGCTTTGTTAAATAGATTTCTACTAATAAATTGCTCATGCTTTCCAGTTGCTATTTGACCACCATACCTCATTATTCCTATGTAAAAAGAATTGCCTAAGATAGTTGATTTTAACTGCTCAATTTTAAAAGGCTTTCCTGTATTTCCAGTTATGCCAAATTTATGTAAAAAATTAACAATTTGTGTAAAAGAAGCATTATCATTTACAAGCATTTGAAAAGCCTTTTTAACAATTTTGCTTTTTCCAGGATCAACATCAATTTGTCTGGTCTTTGGATTGTTTATATACCCAGGTGGTGCTTTGGTTGGCCAAATACCTAATTTTAATTTGTAATGTAAACCTCTTTTAACATTCTCAGACAAATTGTCTACATAATACTTGCTTTGCCCGAATGCAATTGAAAGCATGAATTTACCTTGAGGAGTATTGTCAAACCAGAAAGTTGGAAATTTCAGGTTTTGCAATTTACCAGTATCGAGTAAATATATAATCCTTCCACCATCAACAGAATTTCTAGCAAGTCTGTCCGGATGCCATCCAATGATTCCATTTGCAAAACCTGATTCAATTAAACTAATCATTTCTGCAAACTTTTGTCTTCCTGGAGATTTAGCAGTTCTTGCTTCTGTAATTACTTTTACAATTTCAAACTTTTCTCGCTTTGCAAATTCAGTTAGCTCCGAAATTTGTTGATCAATGGACAAGACCTGTTTATCTTTTTCATCAGTACTTTTTCGGCAGTATATTATGTACTTCATACTTTTGCTCTGTGTTCACAAAAATTTTTGCATTTTCTTCTATTTGTTTTCGTCAAATCTCTTTTGACCCCATTTTGGGCTTGAACTTGGTCAAAAATTTGCGTGGCCGTATGCGCGCGGACACACAATTTTTGCCAATGTCCTTGTCAGTGCCGAGGACAGGACTCGAACCTGCATGCCTTGTTTAAGGGCACAAGCACCTCAAGCTTGCGTGTCTGCCAATTTCACCACCTCGGCAAGCCTACCCTACCATAGGGCAAAAAGTTAACCCCGACCGCCGAATCGGCGAGGAGGGGTGCCCTGAGAGAGACTCGAACTCTCACGCCTAAAAGGCACTAGCTCCTGAAGCTAGTCTGTCTACCGATTCCAGCACCAGGGCAAAGAGCGTGGTCGGCACTTCGGCTAATTATTATTATACCAATCGCTATTGATTTTTTCCAATTAAGAATCTAAAATTACGCTATGGCGAAGTCATTTGCAAAGAAAAAGCAGCAACAAAAAAAGGCTTTTCGCAACCCGGATTTTGAAAAGCCAAGATTCTTCGGGAGAAGACTCGATCTTAGGCCGGTAAGCTTTAGGGGGACGCAGCACCGTGGATAAGGCTACTGCTACTCTGGAAAAACTACCGGGATTGACGATCCGCCTTACGATTTCTATACCCAAGGCAAAGGTAAACGACCTTTATCAAGAATTGCTAAAACGGGCAATTAGCCAGCTGGAAACACCTGGCTTTAGGAAAGGGAGGGTGCCAGGAAAAATTGCCGAGGAAAAGATAGACAGGGCCAAATTAGACCAAGAACTTATTCGACAACTTGTTCCCGAGTCCTATTTTGAGGCAATTAAGGATCATAATCTGGCACCAATTATTAACCCCAAAATTAAAATTATAAGCTCCGAAAAAGATAAGGACTGGCAGATTGAAGCCCTTACCTGCGAGGCGCCAACAGTTACTCTTGGCGACTATAAAGGAGAACTTACAAAAAGTTTGGCTGGTAGCAAAATTTGGTTGCCCGGGCAAAAAAAGGATAAGGGGGAACGAGAAAGAGAAGAAAAGCTAAAGAAAATCCTGGAAATATTAGTTTCATTTATTAAGCTAGAAGTCCCTCGGTTACTTCTCGAGGATGAAGTAAACCGAAAGCTGTCCGAGCTTATTGATAAAACGGACAGGCTGCGCCTAAGCCTCGATCAATATTTAACTTCCATTAACCAAACTGCTGACCAGTTGAGAGAGGCATACGGCAAAGAGGCAGAAGAAACCTTAAAAATTGAGTTTATCTTATCGCAAATTGCCAATGAGGAAAAAATTATCGTTGACCCAAAAGAGATTGAGGCATTTATTGCCGCAATAAAAGACGAAAAAGAAAGAGAGGCCCTAGAAACTCAAAAATATCTCATTGCCCAAATTATCCGCCGCAGAAAGACATTTGACTTTTTACTAAATTTTTGATATGCTTGTCCCATAATTACTTAATATAAATAAGTGTGGGAAAGATAAGTCAAAGAAAGAAATTTCCAGAACCAAGGGGTGCGGATGATTTTCTGGAAGCAATCAAAGACTTAGGTCCCGCTAATTACCCCCCCAAAAAGAACCAGGGCAGGGGAGAGATTACTCGGGGCGCGTCAGTCAATTTGGGCGGGTTTGCCGAGCAAGCCGAAGCGCTCGAGAAAAGATACCAGGAACGCTTTTATCTGCAAGCCGAAAGGATTAGGCGAGAAGAAAGGCTTGTTTACGACGGCAAGGAACGCCAAATTTTGTTACAGACCAAGGCACTACAGGAAGAGCTAAGTCAGCTGGCAAAGGCAACGGATAATCTCGGGAAGGAAGTTGAAATTGCCACTTTTCAGACGCCAGTTAGTCCTGGTATCTACCACGTTTCATTTTTTGAAAAGCTAAGGGCATTTATAAAAGTTTTTAAGAGCAAAATTGATAGCTCGGCCGCCTGGTTATCGGCTTTTAATGCCCGGGCGAAAAAGAAAAATTACTATTGGGGTCAAGTTAAGAAATCAGGCAGCAAATTCATGCTCTCCGCCGACCGCTACATGGCAACCCAGGCAGGATAATCTTTCCCTTTACATTTTTGCCTTAACTTAGTAATATTTATAATGTAGCTTGGGCACGTAGCTCAGTTGGTTAGAGCGTTTCGTTGACATCGAAAAGGTCGGAGGTTCGAATCCTCCCGGGCCCACCCATTCGCCCTCCGATTCGGAGGGCTCAGGGCAAGCACCTGACAGACAAAATGAAAAAAGAAGAGGAAAACCTAGAAATAATGAGGCATAGCGCCGAGCATGTTTTGACTCAGGCAATACTTGGGCTTTTCCCCGGAATAAAAATGGCCATGGGGCCGGCCACCGCTGAAGGATTCTATTTCGATTTTGATCCCGGAGAGATAAAGATATCAGAATCAGACTTTCCCAATATTGAAGGGGAAATAAAAAGGATTATTAAGGCAAATCTACCGATCAGAAAAGAGGAGATTTCTGTCGAAGAAGCACGAAAACTTTTTAAGGAAAACCAATATAAACAAGAGTGGCTTGATGGTATTGGGCGGCGAGGGGAGAAAGCGACTATTTATTGGACAGGTGGAGAATTTGTTGATCTCTGCGCCGGCCCGCATGTCGAATCTACGGGTAAAATAGGTCCTTTCAAACTATTGTCGATTGCTGGTGCCTACTGGCATGGGGATGAGAAAAATAAAATGCTCACGAGAATTTACGGAACATGCTTTCCGACACAAAAGGAACTTGATTACTATCTTTGGCAACAGGAAGAAGCCAAAAAACGAGATCACCGAAAATTAAATCAGTCGCTAAAGCTTTATTTTCTTTCCGATGAACTAGGCCAGGGGTTAGCTACTCTCCTACCCAATGGCGCAATTATTGCTGAAGAATTAGAAAAATGGGCTAAAGAAACAGAGAAAAAATGGGGCTACGATAGGGTGCTAACACCGCATATCGCCTCAGAAAATATTTTCAAAATATCAGGGCACGTTCCTTACTACTTAGAAAGTATGTATCCCCCTATGCACATGGCAGAAAAGGAACAAGCAGAAAAGGATGATTATTATCTAAAGCCAATGAATTGCGCTGGCCATCATCTTGTGTTTAAATCTGAGCCGAGAAGTTATCGCGATTTACCACTAAGGATTGCCGAGTATGGAGCCGTTTATCGTTACGAAAAAGCCGGAGAACTCCATGGCATTATGAGAATACGCGGGCCTATTCATCAAAATGATGCTCATATATTTTGTGCGGAAGATCAGGCCGAGGAGGAATTTAAGAATGTAATGGAACTTCACAAATACTATTACGAAAAACTGGGCTTAACGGAGAAAGACTATTACCTCTCCTTTGCCATAAGAGACCCAAAAAATAAAAAGAAATATCTAGGCAATGATGAGATTTGGGAAAAAGCAGAAAGTATCGCTTTAAAATATATAAAGAGAACTAAAATTCCCTACGAAATAGAATTGGGGGGGGCGGCTTTTTACGGACCAAAGATTGACTTTAATATTAAAACTGTGACGGGCAAGGTATTTTCCGCCTCAACAAATCAGCTCGATTTCTTCCTGCCACGCGCTTTTGGCCTAAAATATACCGACAAAGACGGGAAAGAGAAAGTACCGGTTTGCATTCACCGCGCCCCCCTAGGTGCCCATGTAAGATTTGTGGCTTTTCTAACGGAACATTTCGCCGGTGCGTTTCCGGTCTGGCTAGCTCCTGTTCAATCAATGGTCATTCCTATTGCAGACAGGCATGTTAATTATGCGCAATCAGTGAGCGCGAAACTTCAAGGCCAAGAAATCCGTGCCGAGCTTGACAACCGCGATGAAACTACCTCAGCCAAGATCAGAGATGCAGAAATGCAAAAGATACCCTACATTGTCGTTGTTGGCGATAGAGAGATTAAGGCAAATTCTGTTAATATAAGAGTTCGTGGCGAAAAGGTCTTGGGGGAAATGTCTCTCGAAAAATTTACTAATCTTATAAAAGAGGATATTGCAACCAAAAGGCAAATCTGATAAATTAAAGAAAACTTTTGAGTGCTTAAGAAATTTTATTGCATAAACCAGTATATTCAGGCAAAAGAGCTACGGGTTGTTGACGAAAAAGGGAAACAGGTTGGGATTTTGCCTCTCGAGAAGGCGCTTGAGCAAGCCCGGGAACAAGGAGTTGATTTAGTCGAGGTGGCAGCGGCGGCAAATCCGCCGGTAGCCAGGCTAATCGATTTCAAGAAGTTTATTTATCTAGAAAAGAAAAAAGCCCAGGGAGAGAAAAGGGGCGTAAAAACCAGCGAATTAAAAGAAATAAGGTTAACACCCTTTATTGGCAAGGCCGACCTTGACTTTCGCGTCAAGAAAGGAGAGGGTTACCTTAAAGAAGGCAACAGGCTTAAGGCAACGGTGTTCTTTACTGGCCGGCAGATTGCCCACAAAGAATTTGGCGTAGAAGTGCTTAAAAGGTATCTTGAGGCTCTGGCGGCCTGGGGTAAGCCTGAAGGAGAACCGAAATGGCTCGGAAAAACATTTTTTACTATTATTGTTCCGGAGAAAAAGGATAAAAATGCCAAAGTTCAAAACTAGAAAATCAATATTACGCAGATTCAGAATTACAAAAACCGGGAAAGTAATTTCGGGCTCAAGCTTTTCTAGGCATCTAAGGAAAGCGAAAAATAAATCGCAGATTAGGCGCCTGAAGAGAGGCTTTCGGGCGGAAGGGAAAATGGCCAAGAAAATAAAGAAAATTCTGGGAGGATAAGATGAGAGTAAAATCACCGCGGATTAAACGTCACAAGAAAATACTTAAGCTCGCTAAAGGCTACCGGATGACGAAGCACCGGCTTTATAAAGTGGCGAGAGAAGCTGTTCTCCATGCCGGGCAATACGCCTATGACGGCCGCAAACTAAGAAAGCGGGATTTTCGCCGGCTCTGGATTACCAGAATTAATGCCGCCCTCTCGGAAACAGGCGTAAACTATCAGGACTTTATTCACGGCCTGAAAGCGGCCAGAATTGACCTTGACCGGAAAATTCTCGCGGATCTTGCGGTTTCTGACCCAGAAGCGATTAAGGTAATTCTTGCTAAGCTTGATACTGCCACTTGACAAGCTACCGATAGTCTGTTAGAAAATAATAAAGGGAAAGCCCCCAGGAATGGGGGATTTTTAATGGCCAAAAGCAAGCTTTATGACTGCATCATCGTCGGCGCCGGCCCAGCCGGCCTCTTTGCGGCTTACGAGTTAACAAGAAAAAAGCCCTCTCTGAGTGTCGCTATTATTGAGCGAGGAGATTTAGTTGAGAATAGAGAGTCGAGGGAACTTATGAGTGGCGTGGGGGGAACAGGAGCTTTTTCTGACGGAAAACTGCATTTTACTCCCGTTCTTTCCCACGAGAAGATGTTCCACCTTTATAGCCCGGCGGAATATCAGTTATTTTTGGATGAAGTCGATAAGATTTTTCAATCTTTTGGTGTTAATGCGCCCCTCACGCCCACGCGAATGGAACAAGCCGACGAGCTGGTGGAAGAGTGCAGAAAAAAAGGCGTTAGACTTTTTGTTAGAAAGGCAAGACACGTTGGTTCCGACTTACTCCCAAAGATTATTCTAAAATTTCAAAAATATCTTGCCCGGAGGGGAGTTTGCTTCATAACAAACTCCGAGGCGGCTGATCTTATTATTAAAAATTCTTCTTGTTGCGGAGCGATTATTGCCGGCGGCACAAGTATAAACGCGAAAGCTGTTCTTTTAGCCCCCGGTAGGTATGGCGCCAAGTGGCTTCAGGAGATATGTACGAAAAATAAAATACCTTATACGTTCGACAAAATTGAGATCGGCGTACGCGTAGAGTTTCCCGCAGGTATAATGAAAAAATTTACGGACGTAATGTACGAGTCAATTTTTATGGTTTATACCCCAACTTTTGATGACGTTGTGAGAACCTTTTGTCCCTGCCCAAACGGCTATGTGGCCAGAGAAGATTACGATGGCTTTTTTAGTGTCAACGGCCATTCTAACTCAGATAATCAAGGACCGAACTCAAATTTCGCCTTAGTCTGCGAAGTAAGTTTAACTAAGCCCGTGGAGAATACAATTTCCTATGCCTTATCTATTGCTAAGCTGGCCTCAACTATTGGCGGAAACAGGCCGATACTTCAACGCTTGGCTGATTTTAAAAAAGGGCGGCGAAGTACCTGGGAAAGGATCAAGAAAAGCGACGTTTTACCCAGCTTCACCGAAGTTACGCCAGGAGATATCTCAATGGCCTTACCTTATAGAATAGTGGTGAATATAAAGGAAGCGTTGGATAATCTTGACCAGGTTATGCCGGGGCTAAACTCTGGCTCCACATTGCTTTACGCTCCAGAAATCAAGTTGCGGTCCTCCAAAATCGAAACCAGTAATAATTTAGAAACTAATATCGGAGGTTTATTTGTGGCCGGAGATGCGGCTGGCCTTTCTGGCAGTATTACGGGCGCTGCCGTCACCGGTCTTGTTGCCGGCAGGGGAATGTTAAATAAATTTAGCAAATAATATGTCCCTTTCAGAACTAACAGCAATTTCCCCCATCGATGGGCGCTATCGAAAAAATGTTATTGCCCTGGGTGACTATTTTTCTGAATTTGCATATATGCGTTATCGAATTTTGATCGAGGTCGAATACACGATAGCCCTACTCAATATTCTCAAAAGAAGAAAGCTGACCCTAAATGATAAGAAAAGATGGCGAGCGATATATCAGAAATTTAATAGCGAGGATGCCTTCAAAATTTCTGCCGCTGATTCTACCTGGGATACAACGAAACAGAAGGTCACCCGCCACGATTTTAAGTCAATCCAATATTATCTTAATGATAAGCTTCACAAATTAGGATATGGTGTTTATGTGCCATTTGTGCATTTTGGTCTAACCACCTACGATATTACCATTCCTGCTTATGGCTTAGCGCTTAAGGAAAGTCGGGATAAAATAATTTACCCGGCGGTTCTAAACCTATTATTAGTTCTGAAACAAAAAGCAAAAATTTGGGCGAACATTTTGCTATTGGGACGAACTCACGGGCAACCGGCGGTACCAACAACCATTGGAAAAGAAATAAAGAACTTTGAGGCCAGAGTTGAGAAAGTTCTCGAACAGATTAGGGAATTTCGATTCGAGGCCAAGCTTGATGGGGCAGTTGGAAATTTTAACGCCCTAGTTGCTGCCTATTCGGAAATCGATTGGATAAAATTCTCCGATAAATTTCTGCTGGCTTTGGGGTTAACCCCAAATCATGTTACCACCCAAATTTTGCCTTACGATAATTGGCTACAGTACTTTTCCGCGTTAAAACTCCTAAATAACGTTTTAATTGGTTTTTGCCAAGATGTTTGGCGGTATATTAGCGATGATTATTTAGTGCAGATTCCTAAATCCGACGAGACTGGATCTTCAACAATGCCGCAGAAAGTTAACCCGATTGATTTTGAAAATGCCGAGGGCAATTTGGGAGTCGCCAATAGTTTATTTGAATTCTATGAAAGAAAATTACCGATTAGCCGTTTGCAAAGAGATCTGTCCGACTCAACAGTGAAGCGGACTTTTGGGGTAGCCTTAGCCCACAGCCTATTTGCCTACCAAAATATTATTTCCGGGCTGGGAAAAATTACACCAAATGAAAAAAAAATTAACCAAGAGCTGGAGGGCCACTGGGAAATAATTACAGAGGGAATTCAAACAATTCTGCGCACCGAAGGCGTAGTAGATGCTTATGAAAAATTAAAAAAGCTTACCCGCGGCAAAAAGGTTACTAAAGGAATACTAGATAGATTTGTAAATAATCTCTCGGTTGATCCTAGAACAAAGGGTGTATTACGAAAACTCTCCCCACTTAATTACATTGGCTTAGCAAAGAAAATTGCAATGGAGAACACTAATGCTCATTAGCGTTTTTGGCGCCCAATGGGGCGATGAAGGAAAAGGCAAGATTGTTGATTTATTATCCGAAAATGCGGACTTTGTCGTTCGTTTTCACGGAGGGAACAACGCCGGCCACACCGTTGTAAATAAATTTGGAAAATTTCCTCTTCATCTTGTCCCTTCGGGAATTTGCAACCCAAAGGCAAGGTGCCTTATCACTAATGGCGTAATTCTTGATCTTGAGGTACTTCTAAAAGAGATTAAGCTATTAGACGATTCTGAAATCAAAATGAAGGGCCGCCTATTAATCTCTCCGCGTTGCCATCTAATTATGCCTTATCACAAAATTCTTGACAAACTTTATGAAGAGGCAAAAGGGAAAATAAAAACAGGAACAACTGGTAGGGGAATAGGACCTACTTATGCAGATAAGGTAAGTTATAACGGCATCAGGGTTTTTGATTTATTAAATCCCAACCTTTTTGCGCTAAAGTTAAAAACTCAGCTATTAATTAAAAATAGGATTATAAAATCGTTAGGTGGCGAGATCTTGCATTTTCAAAAAATATTTGATGAATTTAGCCACTACCGTATCGGAATTAAGCCCTATATTAATGAAACATTAACCATTCTCCAAAAGGCGGTCACCCAAGAAAAAAAAGTTTTATTTGAAGGGGCACACGGTTTTTTTCTAGATAATGACTGGGGGACGTATCCATTTTGCACGGCCTCTGCTATAGTTCCCGGCTCAATTAACTCAACGTGCGGATTACCTATAATTCCAGAAAGAATAATCGCCATCGCCAAGGCCTATACAACACGCGTGGGGGAGGGGCCATTTCCCACGGAGTTAAACAACAGCCTCGGAAATCTAATAAGAGAAAGAGGCAATGAATTTGGAACAACTACTGGCAGACCTAGGCGCTGCGGCTGGTTCGATGCAGAAATGGTGCGCTTTGCCTGCAAGATATGCGGAGCAAGCGAAGTAGCCTTGACAAAGTTAGACATATTGGACGACTTCAAGGAAATAAAAATTTGTACTGGCTATAACTTTAAGGGCAAAAGAGCAAATTACGCAGATGGGGACGCCAATTTTTTTGCAAAGGTTAAGCCTATCTACAAGATTTTACCAGGATGGAAGACTTCAACTGACACGATTAGAAACTGGGGAAGTTTACCTACGCGGGCTAAGATGTATATTCAGGAGTTAGAAAAACAAATCGGCACAAAGATTTCCTATATTTCTGTCGGCCCCGAAAGGGAAGCCATAATTAAAAAGTGACTACTTGACAGGAAGGCGATAGGGGAGTACAATGACCTCAAATTTAGCTAAAGGCTTTGAAGAGGAACGTATCCTGAGTTTATCGAAGGAGGATTCACCTCTGAGCCGTTTTCTGAAAGCCCGCCTTAGGGCGAGGCAAGTAGGCAAAACCGGGTTGCGCCCGTTAAAGCGATAGAGTTTGTGACATCCGTACAGAACTCGATTAATAAGGGTGATTAACTAGCTGTACGGCTAGTTTTTTTGTTTTAAACTAGTCAAAAATTGTTAATCACCAAATTAAGGTGGTACCGTGGTTCGGCAAGCTCACCATAAGCTTGCTTAACCGCCCTTAAGAAAGGGGCGGTTTTTTTATTTTTAAAAAGCCGAGGTAGCCAAGTCGGTCAAGGCACGGGTCTGAAAAACCTGGGATGATGGTTCGATTCCATCCCTCGGCACAATCAATTTGGAAATAAATTCTAGAAACAATAAAAGAAAGGGAGTAAAAAATGACTAATTATTGTGAACATGAAGCCAGAAGAAGACTTGGTTCATTGGAACCAAATCAAGCTCGTCTACGAACGGAGCTTAAGCAGCTGGACAAATCTAGTCCGGCTGCCGCTACAATACGAGCAGAAATTATGCGGAATAGATTAGGTCCTTGGGGCTTGAGGGCTTGCAATAAAATATTGTATGATTGTCATCAGGATGAAAGAGCGCGGCTTCAACTCCATGCAATACTCAAGAGGGGACTATAAGCCTGGTAGCACTTGTACTAATGTAAATAACAGCTATGCGTGAACAAATTTTGAATACTAAAAACGAGGCATTAAGCTTAATCATCAATGCCAAAGACAAGATTGAAATTGACCGTTTACGGATAGTCTTTCTTGGAAGAAAAGGGCGACTAGCCAAACTCACAAGTTCAATTCCACAGCTACCGGATAACGATAAAGCTCAAATTGGTAAGTTAATTAATGACGCCAAGAAAGCAATCGAAGATACGCTTGCAAGCCAAGGCGCCAAGATAAAAGCTACAAGGAGGCAAGACGAAAAGGAGGAGTGGCTTGACGTTACCGCCCCCGGAATTAGGCCAGAAATCGGCCACCTCAATCCGGTGACACGAATCATTTGGGAACTGACAGAAGCCTTTGAGAAGCTGGGCTACCAGATTGTTGAGACACCCGAGATTGTCAATGACTGGTATAACTTTGAGTCCCTCAACATTCCGCCCCACCACCCTTCGCGCGACTTGCAGGACACCTTCTGGATTACAGAAAACCTTTTGCCCAGAACTCACACCTCTTCAGCCCAAGTCATGCTCATGGAGAAACTAAAACCACCTTTTAAGATTGCCATACCCGGCTGGGTTTACCGCTGCGAAAGATCTGACGCAACTCACGAGTTCTATTTTACTCATTATGAGGGGTTTGCGGTCGGAAAGAACATTTCTTTTGCTGATCTTAAGGGCACCCTTTATTTTCTTCTCCGTTCTGTTTTGGGCAACGAAATCAAGCTGAAATTTCGGGCCAGTTACTTTCCCTATGTTGAGCCGTGTGCGGAAATATCCGGATCCTGTCCCCATTGCCAGGGCAAGGGCTGTTCTGCCTGCGGCGGGTCGGGTTGGCTCGAGCTTTTGGGTTCGGGTATGATACACCCGCAGGTATTAAAAAACGCCAAGATAAATCCCGAAATATACTCCGGCTTTGCTTTCTGCTTCGGGCCGCATCGCCTGGCAATGATTAAATATAAAGTTAATGATATGCGCATTTTTAATAATGCGAATTTAAGAATCTTGCAACAATTCTAGGCATAAATCTTATGCTTATTTCGTACCATTGGCTAAAAAAATTTATTCCCGGCCTCAAGGCCACCCCAGAGCAGGTAGCCGAGAAGATCACTCTCTCGCTTGTCGAGGTCGAGTCAATTACCAGGAGAGGCGAAGATGCCATCATAGACATTGAAAACAAGGGAATTACTAACCGCCCTGACTGTTTTTCCCACCTTGGCGTGGCAAGAGAAGTGGCCAGCTATTTTGACCTAAAACTCGACGATCCCCTGGGCAGACTGACGAAAACGCGCTTAAAACCAGCGACTAAACTACCATTAGCAGTGGAAGTCAAGGCAACTGATTTATGTCAGCGATATAATGCCGTCGTTTTAACTAATCTCACTGTCGCCCCTTCGCCCAGGTGGCTACAAGCAGGTTTAGAGAACTGCGGCATTAGGCCGATCAACAACGTGGTTGACATAACTAACTACGTGATGCTTGAACTTGGCCAACCCCTGCACGCGTTTGATTACGAGAAAGTGGAGAAGGGGAAAATTATAGTCCGACGGGCTCAGCCGAAAGAACAGATAACCACCCTGGACGGCGCCGGGAGAGATCTTAACGGGCAGGTTCTAATGATCGCCGATAGCAAAAAAGCCATTGGTATTGCCGGCATTATGGGTGGCAAGAACAGCGAGATTACTTTTCAAACTAGGACGATAGTCTTAGAAGCCGCTAATTTTAACGCTATTAATAACCGGCTTTCAGCAAAATTTCTTAAATTGCGTACCGAAGCCTCAACTCGCTTCGAGAAAGACCTAGAAAATAATTTAACGTATCCGGCCTTAATTAGGGCGACCCAATTATTGCAGGAGTTGGCAGGCGCAAAAGTCGTCTCTGACGTTATTGACCTTAAAACAAAACCCCTCTCTAAGCCAAAAGAAATCACTCTTTCGCTTTCCTGGCTTAATAACTTCTTGGGCCTTTCGTTAACCAGCGCAGAAGTCAAAGGAATCCTGCAAAGACTGTCGCTTGAATTAGAGATAAACAAAGACTCGATAATTATTACGGTGCCTTCCTACCGCAGAGACCTTTCACTTGAAGCGGATATTGCCGAGGAAGTAGCCCGGATTCTTGGGTATGATAGGATCCCCATCACTCTCCCGCAAGAGCAAATGGGGGCCGAGGGCTCACCACCTTTATTTTTCTGGCGAAGGAAGGTTAAGGAGACCTTGGTCGGCCTTGGATTTACCGAAATCCATACCTATTCTTTAATTGGTGAGGATATTATCAAGAAGGCTGGCTATACAATTGAAACGCACTCAAGGCTTAGAAATCCTTTGTCCGAAGACAGAATCTATCTCCGTCGCTCCCTAATTCCCGGCATTTTGGAAGTAATCGCCGAAAATGGGTCGGTAGAGAAACTCAAAATTTTTGAGTCGGCCAAAATTTTCCTGGATGAAAATAACGGAGATATTTTTGAAAACGAGGTCTTAATTGCTGCTAATTGCGGTGAAAAAAGTTTCCTTACCCTAAAGGGTCATTTCGAAGCATTAGCAGAAGCATTGGGAATTAACGATGTGGAATTTATACCGCTTGAGCACACCGACGGACCATGGCTTACCGGTCGCGTCGCCGAAATTAAAATAAGAGGCGAATTCGTAGGAGTTTTGGGCGAAATTTCGCCCCAGTTTCTAGAAAATTTTAGCATCGCTCAAAGAATAACTATTCTTAACATAGGCCTTGAGGCATTTCTGAATTTTGCCACTGTATTTAAAACATATACTCCCATACCCAAATATCCACCCATTATTGAAGACCTCGCTTTTAACGTGCCAGTATATACGCACGTAGGGCAGATGATTCAGTCAATTAAACAGGTAGACGGCCTAATTAATAATGTTGATTTACTTGATTCATTTGATCAAACAAGAACTTTCAGAATCACCTATCAACATCAGGAAAGAACCATGACCGATAGGGAGGTGGGAAAAATTAGAAAGGAAATTATCCAAAAAATGAAAATAAAATTCGCCGCCGAGTTAAAGCAACTTTAAGGCGTGGGCGTAGGAATGACCGTTGGCGTAAAAGTCGGGCTGGGCAAGGTTGTGGGCATAGGCGAAGGCGCAACCGTGGGAGTGGGGGAAGGGGCGGGAGACGGCTGCCAGTTCCAGGGAAGATTAACCCCTATTTTTATTTCCCTTTGTCCCTCGTTACCTATATTGTCTTTGGCCTTGACTCTAAGAGTGTAAGTGCCATCAACCAGTGAGATCTTTCGCTCGTAGGGAGGCGAGGATATTACTGCTTTTGATTCTCCGTTTGCGAAAATTTCCACCTGGGTGATATCGTTAGTAGAAATTGGTTCAGCTCTTACGTTAAAATTTGTCCCCACCTGTGTTTGGTCCTGCGGTTCTATGATTCTTACTTCTACTTGATTTTGGCTTTCGCAATATTCGGTCGGCGGATGATGGCGCGAGTCAGTCTGGCTGGTTATCCAGCGATCAATTCCTTCTTGCCATTTATTCAGGCCACCAGGAAAGGCGGTTGGGTCGCTCTCTCTGAAAATAAAGTACTCTTTCTCGTCATAATCACCACGAGAGATATCCACCGGAGTTGCCAGTTTCCCTGAGCCCTTGCAAACCTTGAGTTTGACGTGAACCGGATCTCCCTCCGTGTCAGAGGGCTCTGTTCCCCTAATAAAATATTCTACCCTTGAAGGAAAGCCATCGTGAGCACGATAGCCGGAAACACTATCCACCTCCGCGCTTACAATTCCCGAAGGAACAATGAAATCTTCGCTCTCCCTACCGCCGAGGCTTTCTAAAAGAATTTTCTTCCAGATTGGAGCTGCTCCTGACACCCCAGAATCAACCTTCTTCATCGGCGAATTATCGTTATTCCCCACCCAGACACCGACGGCAAGAGACGGTGTCCAACCGATAGTCCAGTTATCGCGCCGATCATTAGTCGTGCCCGTTTTGACCGCGACTTTATAGCCTGACACAACCAGCGCCGAGCGCTCCCCAAAAGTAAGTGTACGGGCCGAATTATCAGCCAAAATATCAGAAATTAAGAAGGCCTGTTCGGAACTCAAAACTCTCTTACCCGTTACTGGCCGGAATTCTTCAAGAACCTTCCCGTCTTTGTCCTCCACGCGAAGAATTGCTGTCGGTTCCGCCTTATAGCCACTGTTGGCAAAGGCGGCATAGGCAGAAGTAATTTCTAAGAGGCGTACCTCACCGCCACCTAACGTTACTGATAGCCCCAGGCGGTTTACGTTCTCCACTGTTGGGGCGAGCGTGCTAATTCCAAGATCAGAGGCTGTCGTCAGCATTTCCCTAATACCCACTTTTGCCAGCATTTTTACGGCAGTAATGTTTATCGAATTACCAAGAGCAAAGCGCATCTGAAGAGGGCCTCGTTCCTTGCCGTCGTAGTTCTCGGGCACGTATTCCGGCTTATCGCCACCAGGGAAGGAGGTTCGGGTATCCATCAGCAAGGTGGCGGGCGTATATGCCCTTTTCAGGGCGGTGACATAGGTAACTGGCTTAATGGCTGAACCGGGTTGGCGCAGGGCCAGGGCAGTGTTTACCTTGCCATCATAGTTTGGGTCATTGTAATCTTTCGAGCCAATCATCGCCAATATCTCACCAGTTTTGGCATCGATTACGACTGCAGCCCCATTGGTGATCTGCAGTTTCTCTGCTTTTTTAACTTCATCGCTTAAAACCGCCTGGGCTTTCTCTTGAAGATCTAAATTAAGGCTGGTTGTTACTTTTAAACCACCGCCTTCGACCAATGTCTCACCATATTTTTTAGTTAAAAGATCCCTAACGTACATAATGAAGTGGGGCGCCTTAAGGTTGGCTCCCGCCGAGGCAAATTTTACTTCCGTAAGCTCGGCCTTAATCTTTTTCTCCTGTTCCTGACTGATATAGCCATCCTCTTTCATTCTCCTTAAAACTTGCTCTGCTCTGCCAATAAAAGCTTTTGCGTTTGAGCCAAAAGGAGAGTAATAAGAAGGCCGCTGGGGCAAACCAGCCAGAATAACCGTCTCGGCGAGCGTTAAGTCTTTGGCTTCCTTGTCAAAGTATGTTTCCGCCGCCGCCTCAATACCCCAGGCGGTTCCGCCATAAGGAGTTTCATTCAAGTACATGGCCAAAATTTGGTCTTTGGTGTATTTGCGCTCAATTTGGAGCGCCAAAATAAATTCCTTAAGCTTTCTAATAAGGGTGCGCTCCGAGGACAATAAAACATTTTTCACTAGCTGTTGGGTTAGCGTTGAGCCGCCTTGAAGCCGCCGGTGGATGATGATGTTAAAGATTGCTCTGCCGATCCCCTTGGCGTCAAATCCTTGGTGGCGATAGAAATCCTTGTCCTCAATAGCGACAGTCGCATCCTTAAGGTATTTTGGGATCGCCTCAATTTTAACTGGAACGCGTCTTTGTCTCGAAAACACATCATAAAGCTGTTTGCCATTGCGGTCAAATATTTGAGTGGCAAAGCCCCCGCGGCGAATTACCTTATCGGGTTGCGGTAAACTTCTCGCCACAAGCGCAAACAGCACAAGGGAAAGAACAAGGCCAAGCGAAACGAGAAAGAAGAAAAGAGTGGTCAGTTTTGCCACAAAGTGGACATTGGTCCGCCGTGGTCGGCGGTATGACCGCCCCTCACTAAACTGCCTTAGCTGCCACATTCTTCTTTTCCAAAGCCTCCGCCAGGTCATATAAAAAAATTTTAAGACAACTCTTGACAAAAGGCAAATTCCGTGTTAATATCTTCTTCAATAATTCTAAAGGCGCTGAACCAGCGAAATAGGGATTAGGAGGTGACAGGAGAGAGTAGGCGAAGTAGCCTAGCCACAAGCTAGTCGAAGGGTGAAAGACCTACCGTACTCTTAAGACTGAATTACCCTGGGGAGCTTCCGCCAAAAAAGGCGAGACGGGTTCGCCCGTAACAGCGATATGGCATGTCGCCCTGAGCGTTGTCGAAGGAGCAGAGTGCCTAAGAGGTCAGGAGTTATCCGCCTCGGGCGGATTTTTTATTTATAACTTCTGGCAACAAGGGTGGTACCACGGTTCACTGCGTTCACCGTAAACTGGTAAGGCAGAGACCCGTCCCTTAACCACACTAAGCGTGGTTAGAGGACGGGTTTTTTGTTGGTTTATTTAACGGCACGGGTGGCAGAGTGGCCAATTGCAGCAGACTGTAAATCTGCCGGTCGTAAGACCTACGTGGGTTCGAATCCTACACCGTGCACTATGAAAAATAACAAACTAATAATTAATTTAGCAAGAAAAACCCTGAAAAAGGAGTTATTAAAGTGCCCGGAAGTAATTATTCACACCGATTTGGTAGAAAAGGGGGTACGAATACTAACTCATAGGGCTATTTCTGACCACCTAGCACTAGCAATCATCTTTCATGATATTTCCAACAGGCCAGGCGTAAAAGATCATCAACGATCCTCCTTTATTTTTGCTAAAAAATGGCTAAGAGAAAGTCAAATAGATACCACCCTATCAAATAAGGTTATGGGAATATTAGATGGTGAAGGGCCGGAATCGAAAATATTAAAGTCTGCAGACGCAATTGCTAACATAACTAGTCCGATAAATATCCCCCTTTTACTCTTTAGGAGTTGGCATAAGCTCGCCATTAAAAGCTTCAAGGGGGGAATTATTGAGGCAAGAAAAAAACTTCTTGCCAAGTCTAATAATGTGCCTAAAAGCCAAAGAGCTAAATTTTTTTCTAGAAAGCTAAAAGCTGATTTAGAATTTCTCGATAAATGCTTGCAATTTTTGGAGAAACCATGACACCAGAAAAACCAACATCTCCATCTCCGCCTGAATTGTTTAATCCATGGGAAAAAACAGAAATCATAAGAGAAGTTGTTGCTCGGTCCGGGTTAATTAGTGACGAAAGGCATTTTTTTCGAATATCGCCCGATTGCCCCCGCTTGTCTATAGAAACGATTCAAAAGGCATTAGAACTTAGGGGTGCCCTAGGAAATTTTTTTGCTTGTTTGGCCGACCTATCAAGAATGACTGAGCTTAGAGTAATCCCCAGAGAAACTAGAGAGATAATTTCAACAGCCTTACTGAGACCTCTTTCTCGGCCAGATCGTCGTATAGCCCGAAATGTTAGGCAAATTCCACTAATGTTCAGAGTTGACGCCATGATCGACACGCAGGGAGATCTTTTTATTGCCGAAATTGAGGGCGACAAAAAACATGGATTCGGTTTTGCCGCTTTGACTAAGGATATGGCAACAAAAAGTGGGAACGAAAACGGAAGAGACAAAAAATTTTTACCAGGAGTAGTCCCATTGCTTGAAAAACTAATGAATGAATTCCCCCAGCCAATAGCAATTATTATTGGCGACCTTGAAAGATTTTACAGACCAGAAATGGAATTCTTAAGACAGAAGTTAGATGAAAGAGGAATCCAAATAAATGTACTTTCCCCTTCCGAAATTGAAATAACACCTTCCGGGGAAGTTCGACACTTAAACAGTGGGGTAAGGATTCCAGCGTTTGTTGATATTCCAAATATGACAGACCGCAATAAAGAAAATCTACTGAAATTACTGTGGGAAAAAAGCGAATTAAAGTGTCTTATTCCACCCGCACCTATGTTTGGTCTAAAATCAGCTTTGGCATTATTATTTAATGAGAAAACAAAATCTTTTTTTTGCGGAAGCGAATTGAATTGCGAACCCCTGATAGCTCGAGTGCCAGAAACACATTTGCTGGCAGGTAAACCTGACGCTATTCCTGAAGGTTTTGTTTTAAAACGAACGTCTGGGAGCGGCACTAGCGGCGTTGCCTTGGGATCGTCCTCTGCAAAAGATAAAGCATTGTGGCAAAAGGCACTCAACGATGAAGATATTTTTGTTATACAGAGAAGAATTCCCCAAAAGCTTTTTACAATCAACCGAGAAGAGCTAAAATGTCCACAAGCTCTAGTAATGACTGAGCAATTTCTAAGATTGGCCTTGTTTTTTGTGGTTGTGGGCGGGCGAGTTCGCCTTGCAGATATCAGCGGTACCGCCAGAGAAACACCAGATGTTCACGGAAGTAGAGATTCAGTTTTATTGCCAATAGGTGTAAACTAAAGATTAATTTCTAGATACTACTATTTAGCCTTACAATAAAAGACATTGATAAGAAAACGATGTAAATTTTATAGCAAATAGCAGCAAACTAATTATGGTTAACGAACCAAGAACACTAAGGGAAAAAGTTAAAATGCTTATAGCTTCTGGCGAAATTGAGGCAGAGATTATAGATCATTCAGGCGGTGATGCCTTAACAAGCGAGGACGCGGCCAAAACACATGGCGTGCCTTTAACTCAAATAATAAAAGTTTTACTTTTCATTGATAAAAATGGCAGTAAGGCTATTGCCATTCTGCAGGGTAACAAGCGAGTCGACACAAAAAAGATCCCAGGATTAAGAAAACCACGAATTGCTTCGGCGGCAGAAATTGCAGAAATATTAAATACCGAGCCTGGAGGTATTGCACCAGTTGGCCTTCCGCCAGAGATACCTAAATTTATTGATAAAGAAGTAATTCAGGAAAAATCCGTTATAGGGTCGGGCGGGGATCGCTATACCGGATTAAAATTTGACCCAAGATTAATTATCTCTCAACCCAATACTCAAGTTCTTGATTTGAGCGAATAGAAAAGTTTATGTTAGAATAAACACAGCAATTTGAAACATAGCAATGATTAAGGCACATATCAAAGGTAAGGCAATTGCCTTTATTGATTATGCAAATGTTAAAAGTTGGCTCAGCCGCTTAGCGGTTACCCTTGATCTGAAAAAGCTTTTTGAGCTGCTTAAGCAGCAAGGCGTAGAGAGAATATGCTTCTATTACGGGACTGACCCGCAGAATCCATCTTCGTTTGCGTTCTTCCAAAAAATAAGAAGTTTTGGTTACGATATAACGACGAAGTCGGTAAAATATCATAAAATCTCCTTAAGGCAGCTTCTGCAGAAACCCATTAATCGCAGAATGCTTAAAAGCCTAGACCCCAAAATAAGGAAGGTCCTTCTCGAGGAAATCGAGAAATTAGATAGAAAAGGAATCTCCTTGCTAAGTCCAAAATGCAATATGGATGTAGAAATTAGCTTGGATATGTTTTTAGGTTTGGAGGACTACCAAACATTTGTGCTTTTTTCCGGTGATGGCGACTTTGAGGCCGCCTTGAAATTCCTAAGAAGTGAGGGGAAGAAGGTTATTGTAATCGCTAAAAGGCAATTCCTCGCTGGCAGTTTAATTAAAAACTGCGATGTATTCTTAAATTTTGATAAACTTATTAGAAGCGAGGGCTTAACAAAAAAAACAAGAACCTCGAAGATCGAGGCTCTTGAGTGAAAGTGAGTTTATTTTAGCATTAAGGAAAATATTTGTCAAGAGGGTTTATGGATAAAATTGATGAGGTTTTAAATAGGGGAGTAGAGAAGATATACCCTACAAAAGAAGCATTGGAAAAAGCTTTAAGATCGGGGAGAAGATTAAAGCTTTATCTTGGCTGTGATGCCAGACGGCCAATTCTTCATCTTGGCCACGGCGTCGCCCTTAAAAAACTCCGTCAGTTTCAGGATCTGGGACATAAAGTTATCTTTCTGATTGGCGATTTCACCACTCTCATTGGCGATCCTTCCGATCAAAAACAATCCCGATCAAAATTAACTCCTGAACAAGTTAAAGAAAATACTAAGACATTTAAAAGGCAAGCTGCCAAAGTGGTTAGGTTTGAGGGCGAAAATGCTGCCGAAGTAAAGTACAATAGTGAGTGGCTGGCAAAATTAACTCTCGCAGAAATCTTGAATCTTGCCTCTCATTTTACTGTTCCTCAGCTTTTGGAAAGAGATATGTTTCAAGAGCGCCTGAAAGAAGGAAAACCGCTTTACGTTCACGAAATCTTGTACCCCCTCATGCAGGCTTATGATTCAGTGGCAATGGACGTGAATATGGAAATTGGAGGAGCTGACCAGACCTTCAATATGCTTTGCGGCAGGCATTTAATGAAAGTGCTTAAGGGCAAGGAGAAACTCGTTTTAAGTATTCCTCTCTTAACCGGAACAGACGGAGAGAAAATGAGTAAATCCCTTGATAATTATATTCCACTAGAAGCCCCCCCAAATGAGATGTTTGGTAAAATTATGTCGATGCAGGACAGCTTAATAAATCAGTATATTGAGCTATGCACCGATCTTCCATCGCAATCCAGCAACGTTAAGACTAACCCTATGGAGACTAAAAAAAGACTGGCTTGGGAAATAGTGAAGATCTACCACGGAGAAACGGCTGCTAGCAAAGCCCAAAATGAATTTGAACAGGTTTTTCAAAAGGGAAAACTGCCTACGGATCATATATTAATATATGATACAAAAGGCGAAGAAGAAGATTTAGCGGACCTTCTTGTTAAAAGCGGGCTTGCGCCATCAAGATCAGAAGCAAAAAGGTTGATCGGGCAGGGAGCGGTAGAAATTGATAAATCAAAAATCAATCCTTCGACTACGCTCAGGATTGATGCCGAGTGTAATCGAAGCATCAAAAAGCAAAAAGCAAAAATTAAAATTAAAGATGGTATGATCGTGAAAGTAGGGAAGTACCGCTTCGCTAAAATCCGTGTTAGTCAGTCATAAATCGGTGATAATCAAAAAATGAAATTATCAAAGAAACAGCAAAAATTGTGGGCAATCATCGTCGCCATTGCGTCGATTGCCTTAATCGCCACCTCCGTTCTTCCCTTTCTCTCCATCCTTTGGCGATGATATAATCAATTTAACCTATGGATCTTAACACTCCCGCTTCCGAACTGCATTTGGTGGGCCCAGCTTTTGTCAAACGGATAAAAAAATTAGAGATTGAGACCGTTCGCGATTTAATTGCCTACTTTCCTTTTCGCTACGATGACTATTCTTTGGTTTCGGCCATAAGCCGAGTTCAACCAGGAGAAACGCTAACCATTAGGGGTCAGCTTCTCTCTATTAAGAATGAATATACGCGCTTAGGAAAAAAAATTCAAAAGGCAGAAATAGCGGATAATTCAGGGAAAATGGAGATTACTTGGTTTAATCAGCCGTTCCTGGTTAAAACTCTCAAGACAGGGGAGTGGTACCAATTCTCCGGCAAGGCCGATTGGTTTGGAAGGAAAATTGTTCTTATTTCTCCGGAAAATGAAAAAATACCGCATACCACATACCATATACCACATACTCTACATACTGGTCGTCTCGTTCCCGTCTACTCGGAAACTTATGGAGTTTCCTCGAAATGGCTGCGCGCCAGAATCGCTTTTGTGTTGCCTTTGATTAAAGAACAACTTAAAGAATTTCTGCCATTTAGTATTTTAGTAAAAGAAAAGCTGCTGCCCTATAAAGAAGCGATTTGGAAAATTCACTTTCCCGAAAATAGACTAGCCGCCCAAAAGGCAAGGGAAAGATTGGCCTTTGACGAATTGTTCTTGATTCAATTAGCCGGCCTGCTCAGGAAGAGTGTGTGGCAAACCAAAGCGCTTTCGCGCAAACTCACCATAGATCAAGAGAAAATAGATCATTTTACCGCCAATCTCCCTTTTGAACTAACAGAAGCCCAGCAGCGTTGTCTTGGAGAAATTCTGCGAGATTTAGCCGAAAGTTTACCCATGAACCGTCTCCTTCAGGGAGATGTTGGTTCGGGTAAAACAGTAGTGGCGGCGGCAGCAATGTACGCTACTTATCTTAATGGCTTACAGTCCGTTCTTATGGCGCCAACAGAAATCCTTGCCCAACAGCACTATCAAACAATCAATGCGCTTCTTAAGCGATATGGTGTCAAAATCGCGCTTCAAACTTCAACCACGAAACAATGCAGCAATGAAACAATGCGGCAATACAATATTTTTATCGGCACTCATGCCCTAATCCAAAAAAATGTCAATTTTCAAAACCTTGGCCTAGTTGTCATTGACGAACAGCACCGTTTTGGCGTGGAACAAAGAACGGAGTTAGTAAAGAAAGCGACTACGCCTCACATCTTAACGATGACCGCCACCCCAATCCCCAGAACGATCGCCCTCACTTTGTATGGAGACCTCGATTTATCGGTAATTGATCAAGCGCCAAAAGGCAGACAAAAAGTAAAAACTTGGGTAGTGCCTCCTTCAAAAAGGGAGGCTGCCTATGATTGGATCAGGAAGCATGTCAAGGGGACAGACGAACAGGCATTTATAATTTGCCCTTTAATTGAAGAAAGCGAAACACTTCAGTCTATTAAAGCGGCAACAGTAGAGTTTAATAAGCTTGCTAATAATATTTTTCCTGATCTTAGAATTGGCCTTTTGCACGGAAGGCTGAAAAGCCAGGAAAAAGAAAAAATAATTAATGAGTTCCGGGCTGGTAAGTTAGATATCTTAGTTTCCACTCCTGTAGTCGAAGTTGGAATTGACATTCCTAGGGCAACGATTGTGATGATCGAGGGAGCAGATCGCTTTGGCTTGGCCCAATTACATCAACTGCGCGGCAGAGTGGGCAGGGGAGAAAGACAATCTTTTTGTCTTTTGTTTTCGGAAAACAAAAATATCCGTTCTGCCAAGAGGCTGAAAGCGATGGAGAAATTGGAAATCGGGGTTGAACTGGCCGAGCTAGACCTGAAGATGCGCGGGCCAGGAGAAATCTATGGCGTAAGGCAGCATGGCTTTCCAAGCTTACGCCTTGCTTCTCTCTCGGATCTTTCCCTAATTGAAAGAGCGCGTGAAGCAGCCAAATCCATTATAGATAAAATAGATGAATTTTCCCCCTTGCAGGAGCAATTAAAAAAATATACAATTCAGAAAGTTCAGCCAAATTAAATATGACCCCTTTACCTAAAAGACGCTGGTCAAGTCGAAGACAAGCCAAAAAGAGAAGAAGTATTAAAATTAATTTTACTTCTTTGGGGACTTGTCCGAAATGCGGTAAGCCCGCAAAAACCCACTATGTCTGTCCCGGCTGTGGCCATTATCGTGGAGAAGAAGTTATAAAGAAGGTTGTAAAGAAGAAAAAGAGAAGTGAAAACCCCAGCTGACCCACGACACCACAAAAGAAGAGAGGCTGTTCAGGCGCTCTTTGCCCTAGGATTCGGCCGAAAACAACCAGCCACAAACCTCTCAATAGAGATAACAGGGAAATTGCCAGCCATTGATAAAATTATTAAATCTTCTGCCCCCCTATGGCCAATTTCGAAAATTAACCGGGTAGACCTGGCCATTCTTCGGCTAGGAGTTTATGAACTTGTATTTGCCAGAAAGGAGCCCCCAAAAGTTATAATTGACGAGGCAATTGAGTTGGCAAAAGAGTATGGCAGTCAAAAAAGCCCGGGATTTATCAACGGCGTTTTGGGAGCTGCCATTAAAAAAAGTTAATTCCTATGGATATTAAGCGACTGGGAAAAAATTTAGGTTTTAGCTTTAAAAATGAAAATTTTTTTATCGAGGCCTTAACTCACCGATCTTATCTTAACGAACACGCCCGCTTTGGTAATTCTAATGAAAGACTCGAGTTTTTGGGTGACGCCATACTTGAGTTATGGGTTTCTAAACAGCTTTTCGTAAAATTTTCCCAAGTTCCAGAAGGAGTCTTAACCGATATTCGCTCGAAGATTGTAAGAACCTCGAGTTTAGCGGGCGTAGCGAGAGATCTTAAATTAGGGAATTTCTTACTTTTAAGCAAGGGAGAGGAAGGAGGGGGCGGACGAGAAAACCCAACTCTTTTAGCAAATACTTTTGAAGCGCTCTTGGGGGCTATTTTCTGCGATCAGGGCATCGAAAAAGTGGAAGATTTTCTCACTAAATACATAGGCCCAAAAATCGAGGAAATCACGCTCGCCGACTTAAAGGATGATAAGAGCAAACTGCAAGAAATATCTCAAGAGAAATTTAGAATAACACCAGTTTATGATGTTCTTGAAAGCTCTGGCCCAGATCATGCTAAAACCTTTTGCGTAGGAGTCTATCTGGGAAAAAAATTGGTCGGTGAAGGCAAGGGGAAATCGAAACGGGAAGCGGAGCTAGCCGCGGCCAAAGATGCCCTTGCAAAACTTAAGCTTGGGATCTAAACTTAAGTATTATTTGAACTCAAAACATGAAGGAACTACTTGAATACATCCTTAAATGTCTAGTAGACAAGAAAGAAGCGGTTATCGTTGAAGAAATTCCCGCCGATGGCTTTACGTCGCTATTAATTTCAGCTGACCAGGACGATTTGGGAAAAATCATTGGCAAAGGAGGCAAAATAATTAAAGCCCTGCGCACGGTAGTGAACGCTTCAGCGGCGAAGAAAGGCAGTAAGTGCCTTCTAAAAATTAATGAAGGGGTTGGCTCTTCCTGAGGGAGTAGCTAGTTTTTCCTCCGCGATATTTGGCATCATAAATTGGCTAATTCTGCTAAGAGTTTTTTCCTCTTTCGGCGAGAGCAAGGCGATCGGAGAATCAATCGAACCAATTTCTTTTGGCAGGGGAGAAAAGATGGTGCCAAGCTGAAGCTCTGCCTTTAATGTGTCACCATTGTTGGTTGCCTCGATCGACAACACATTCATAAGCGGGGCAGAAACATAGAGTTTCCCCAAAAAATCAAAGAAGTTATCTGTCTTTCCGAAAACCACGATTTTAAATCCCGATTTTCGATCTTCTTTCTTGGACACATCATCCTGGGCGCCTATAAGCAGAAAATTGCCGAGCGAAAGATTGCTTTCTGCCGCGGCTCTCTCTACGGCGGCCAGAATCCAGGTTTCTTCCAAGGCGGGCGGAATAAGGCGAAGGGTAAGCTCTAACCTATCCTTTAAGCCTGGTGAGGAAATATCCTCAAGACCACTAGCCTTGTCTTCAAGCCTTAGAAGACGAGCCCGCTCGGTCTCAACTTGCCCCTTAAGGTTAAAGAAATGCTTGGCTTTGGGCAATAAGAGTAAAAGCAATAAGATAGCCGCTAAAACAAATAGAAAAATGGGAACAAAAAAAGCCCTTAACCAGGGATTAGCCTTAAATTTTTGCGTGGATATTGCGGTCAACATTTCAAAAATCTACTTCAAAAGTAAGGTCATAATTTCCGCTGGCTGACCTTCTAATCTCCGAAAAACTTAATTTTTTCTGTGTAGATTTTAAGGAATTAGCAATCTGGTTGGGGAACTCATCAAGGAATTGGTCAACAACCAAAACGTCCTTGCCCTTAAGGCTTACTAAAAATTCCTTTTCGTTGAGATTGAATTTATCTATGGCAAAATCTGAGGGCAATAACCCTAAAATTGGCCTTAAAACGCCTAACGGATCGTATCTTGATTCGAGAACGCTCCCGATAAGACTACTACGTTTCTTAAGCAGGGTTAAAATAATTTCGGTGTTCTTTTGTTTTTGAATTCTACTCGTAGCCAGGGCAAGGCCGTTAGAAATTGATTTTTCTTGAGCCTGCAAATATAATTCGCCAGCATTTACCAAGCCTAAGAGCACCACGACCAAAATGAGCGTCACCATGCCCGCCGCTCTCGTTTTCTCGGCCAGGCCGCGCCACTTTTCTCCCAATTTCCCTTTCTCGGGAAGAAGATTTACGGCTTTCCGTAGGCCCTCAGTCTTGGCTGGGTTTAGAAAAAACATCTCAAAGCTCTCTCTGCGCTAAGCCTAAGGCAATTGAAAATATTGCCCCTTCCTCGGTCAATCCCAGGAAATCTTTTTTCTCGAAAGTCAGTTTGCCAAAGGGGTCGGCAACGACGACCTCTATTCCTAGCCTTTCGGCAAGATTGACAGCCATAGCCGGCAAACCAGCTGTCCCCCCGGAAAGAAAGACGCGCGCTATATCTGCCCCTTTCTCTTGTTTGGAAAATTGTATCGCCTTACTCATTTCAGAAGCAACAGCGTCCAAGAGGGGTAAAAGACTTTTTTGTATTTTCCCTTCAAAATCGGAGGTTAAACCAAAGTTACGCTTATATTCTTCGGCCTGCTGGGCTTCCAGACCCAAAGTGAGGCTCAAGGCCCGGGTGAAAGCTTCGCCGGCGGTAGAAATTGAACGAGTGAATATAACTGCCTCATGCCAAACTGCCGCTAAATCACAAGTTTTTGCCCCAAAGTCAACTACAAGA
>Ga0194111_10001117_pt1 | contig 32961 bp, 30 predicted proteins | sample TA2KigC300mmetaG_FD_146194 | JGI IMG/M metagenome (GOLD analysis project Ga0194111, IMG submission 146194) | Freshwater microbial communities from Lake Tanganyika, Tanzania - TA2015033 Kigoma Deep Cast 300m | ecosystem: Environmental > Aquatic > Freshwater > Lake | place: Tanzania: Lake... | reverse complement strand
CCATGCAGCAGCCTCATAGCAGACTCGCCAGAGCCCTGCTCGAGCCGATCACCGTTGCTCGTGATACGTTTTTCTATGATGTGTCAGCGTGGTCGTTGCCGGTTGCCGCTGGTCTGACGGCGTATAGTACAGAGTCACCTCTCCCCTCCTCCGCGAAGAGAGTCACCTCACCAGTGACTGTCTCGGGCGGCGTTATCGGTGACCAAGCTGCCTATGCCTACCTCATCCCATGGGAACGGAATCCAGCGATCAAGGTCGTCTGGCAGCTGCTTGAGAAGGGCTATTCCCTTTCGGTGGCCCGACGATCGTTTCAAGCCGGCGGGCGGATTTTTGCCCCCGGCACCATCGTGATCTTGGTTGGCAGAAACCGTGAATCCCTGCATTCAGACATTCGTCAGTTGGCCTGTGACAATGGAGTGGAGGTGGTTGCGGTCAACACCGGGCTGACAGAGAAGGGCGTGAGTCTCGGTTCAGGCTACATCGCTCCCGTCAGGAGGTCGGAAATCGCGATCGTCACGGGCTCGCCTGTTAGCTCAACCGACTACGGCGAGCTCTGGTTCTTGCTCGAACAGGAATTGGGCATTCCATTCATCGGAATCCGGGCAACAGACCTCGGCGCGTTTGATCTCTCAAAACTCGACGTCCTCATCCTTCCAGACGCCTCGAACTATCAGCCTGTGCTCGATAGCATCAAGGTCGACCAGTTGAAGCGATGGGTGCAAAGCGGAGGAGTCCTTATCGGAATCGAAGGAGGAGCATTGCTTCTCACCAAGAGCAAGTCTGGCATCACCGGTGCGCGACTAAAGTCAGAGAAGAAGGAGGATGAAAAAACGAAGGAAGAGAAAGAACAAGAAAAAGCCAAAAAGGATGCTACCAAGCTGATGACCCTTTTTGAAAAAGAGGAACACGACCGGCTTGAGAGAATACCCGGCACCATATTCAGGGTGCTCGTGGACACAACCCATCCCATCGGTTACGGGTATTCAAGCGAGATCTTCGTGTTTAAATCGAACGGCGCCCCCTTCGACCTGTCTGAGTCAGGCCACAACGTCGCTCGTTTTCCGAAAGACACTGTCCAGATCAGCGGTTATGTCTCACGGGAGAAAGCACAGAAAGTAGCAGAGGCAGCGTACGTCATCGAATACAGGATCGGCCGCGGGAGAGCGGTGCTGTTTACCGAAAATGTGACGTTTCGTCGATTCTGGACTGGCCTCGAGAAGCTCCTGCTCAACTCGATCTTGTTCCTGCCACAACCAGACTGAGGTAACGTTGAGGGTGAGTGGGTTCCACAGTGGTGTCCTAATATGTGCTGTCGGGCAGGTAACTCCCGACACGACAATGCATCTTATGAAATTAGGACACTAGCGGTTCCACAATTGCGTTGACTTAGAACGATTTTTTACGTATTCTTAATACCCAACTGAATTGCAGTTGGGCTTTGTTTTTTTATGGCTCCAGCGTGTTGTCGTGCCAGTTGGGGCGTCGCCCCGACTTTGTCGGGATAAGGCACCCCGCTTTGCGGGGCATTCCCAGGTTCGAATCCATCGTTGAGCTTGAGAGACGGGAAATTCTACATCGGACATACCAATCGGCTCGACGATCGGATCAAACGTCACAATGAGGGAAGGGTCCCAGCAACGCGGCATCGAAGGCCTCTCACGCTGGTGTATTCAGAAACGTATCCGACGAGGGCTGAGGCGGTTCGCCGCGAACGATACCTTAAATCCCTTAAGGGTAATCAGACGTTTCGTGATATTATTGGGGTGTAGCCAAGCGGTAAGGCAGCGGCCTTTGGAGCCGCCATTCCCAGGTTCGAATCCTGGCACCCCAGCGCACACTTCCAGATTGAGCTCATTTCCTTCCACTCATTCTCGAGGAAATCATGAGTGACCTAAAAGTCTTTTCGGGAAGGGCAAACCGTCCACTGGCAGAGAAGATTGCGAAGGCTGCAGGGGTTACACTGGGCAAGCTCGATATCAAGAACTTCAGCGACGGGGAAATTTGGGTCAAGTATTCCGACAACATACGCGGAGATGACATTTTCGTCATTCAGTCGACGCAGCCCCCGGCTGATAATCTGATGGAATTGTTGATTCTGATCGACGCAGCAAGGCGAGCGTCGGCACGACGCGTGACGGCGGTAATTCCCTATTTCGGCTATGCGCGGCAGGACCGGAAAGATCAGCCTCGTGTGTCTGTGACGGCAAAGCTTGTTGCCAATCTGATCACCGAGGCTGGAGCAGACCGTGTCATAGCAATGGATCTCCACGCGGCTCAAATCCAGGGATTCTTTGACATTCCACTCGATCACCTGTATGCTTCGGCCGTCTTTGCGGACTATTTCCGAAGGAAAAGGATTCCCAACCTCGCCGTCGTATCACCAGACGCCGGCGGGATAAAGATTGCACGGTCCTACGCCAAACGCCTGGATGCTGATCTGATCCTGATCGACAAGCGCCGGCCAAAGAGCAACGAAGTTGAAGTGATGAACATCATCGGCAACGTGAAAGGAAAGAACGTACTGATAATTGACGATCTTATCGACACAGGGGGCACGTTCGTGAACGCCGTTGGCGCACTCAAGCAAAGCGGGGCAAAGGACGTCTACGGCGTCTGCACCCATCCAATTCTCTCCGGCAGAGCCTTGGAGCAAATCAACAGCTCTCCGGTGACAGCTCTGGTAGTCACGGATTCCATTCCACTGAAAGGCGTATCACCGAAGATCGAGTTGCGCTCTGTTGCTAAGCTTTTCGCCGAGGCAATCATCCGGACGCATAACAACCAATCCATTAGTTCACTGTTCGATGTTGACAAAGACAGGCTATAGTTCACTTGAGGAGAAGATACGATGTCTGAGATAACCATCACGGCCGAGGTTAGGAAAGAACTGGGCAAGAATGCCAAGAAGTTGTTGAGAGCAGGCAAGGTTCCCGGTATCTTCTACGGTCACGGTCAGCCAAACATCCCTATTGCACTGGGAGAACTTGCCCTTCGGCCACTCTACAAGGCTTCTGCGGCCCGCATCATCGACCTCAACCTGGATGATGGCTCGAGGCACATGTGCATCCTGCGGGATGTTCAATTCGATCCCGTCACCGACCGCCCGATACATTTCGATCTCTTCGGTCTCAGCGAGAATGAAGAGCTCACGATCGAGGTCCCGGTCACCGTCGCTGGCACTGCCAAGGGAGTCAAGGATGGCGGAATTCTGCAACATATCATGCACCGCCTCCGGGTCTCCTGTTTGCCGAAGAACATCCCCGACCGAATCGAACTCAATGTGGAAAGCCTGGAGATCAATCGGTCCATTCACGTTCGTGACCTGAGTATTCCGAATGTCAAGATCCTCGACAATGAAAACAGTACGGTTGTAGCCGTTGTGCCGCCAACCATCCTGAAGGAAGCAGAGGCTGCCCCAGAGGCTGTACCCACTGAGGCCGCGCCGGCAGAGCCCGAGGTTATCACCAAGGGTAAGAAGGTCGAAGAGGGTGTCGAGGAGACAGGGAAGGAAGGCGCGGGCACAAAACCAGCGCCGGCTGAAAAGAAATAGTGCGCCGAACGGTGTCATCTTCACATGCTCTTTGTCATTGGTCTTGGGAATCCCGAGCAGCGCTACCAGCGTTCGAGACACAACATCGGCTTCGACGTCGTCGATGCTCTGGCCAACGCTCTCAGGGTCAACTTCGAAGCAGGTCGCGGCGAATATCTGATCACTCAGGGCAGCCATCGAGGACAGTCGATTGGATTAGTCAAGCCTCTGACCTACATGAATGAAAGCGGCGTCGCGGTTCTTGAAGTTCGTGAACGGTTTGATGTTCCTCTCGAGCAGCTACTGGTGGTGTGCGACGATTTTCAGCTTCCCCTCGGGCGACTGCGGTTGCGAGCTTCAGGAAGCGACGGGGGCCACAACGGGCTGTATTCGATCATCTATCATCTCCAATCAGAGGAGTTCCCGCGGTTGCGGTGCGGGATAGCGTCGGCTTTCACACCGACCGATAAGACTCAGATGGCAGGCTACGTGCTGAGCCTGTTCACGGAGGAGGAGCAATCGCTTGCCCAGACGATGATCGGTCGCGCGAAGGATGCCTGCCTGGCCGTCGCGGTCGAAGGTCTTTCCAGCGCAATGAACGAGGTCAACCGGAAAGAAAACGCCTAAGAAACCATAAACCACCCTGCTCCAGCAGTGTATCAGACGTGCTGGGGCCGTTCCATCAAAAGCCCAAAGGGAATAGTCTATGCAACGTGTCAACCGATTCTACGAATCGACGTTTATCGTCAACGCTTCGCTCGATGATCACCAGATCGACGCGGCCATCGAGAAGGTCAAAGACGTCATTGTCAAGAACAGTGGTAAGATTCGCGAGCTGGCGAAGTGGGGACGAAAGCGATTCGCCTACCCCATCAAAAAGAAGAACAATGGCTTTTACGTAGTCATCGAGTTCAGTGCACCCGGCGACGTCATCGGAAAGCTCGAGCGCCACTACTTCCTTGATGAGAACATCCTCCGGTATTTAACCATCGCCCTCGACAGACGGGCTTTGAAGGCCCGAACTGCGGGGTCGCTCCTTGCTGCTGTGCAGGTGAGCGCTGAAACGAAATCTGGTGAGCCTGCAAAACCTCCTCAAACCGAAACATCGAGAGAACAGGGCGGATCGTAACAGCAAACGCGACATGAAGAGCATTCACAACGGAATTTCTGAACTAGGAAGGAAAGCACACCATGCGAGTATCATCAAGACCGACCACACGCGGGGGCGCAGGACAGCGCGGGTCAGCAGGCCAGGTACGGAAGAAGCGGTCTTGCCGCTTCTGCGAGAGCAAGGAGACCTACATCGACTACAAGAACGAGAAGAGACTGCAGCGGTTCGTTTCTGAACAAGGCAGGATCATTCCGAAACGTATCACCGGAACGTGTGCGAAGCACCAGCGGCTGCTCGTTACGGCAATCATGCGGGCACGGCACCTCGCCTTGCTTCCCTACGTATCTGACGCGGTGAAATGAGCCAACACAGCCGGAATCTATTGACAGAAGGAGCCGCACCTATGAAAGTGATTCTCCGAAAAGACTTTGAACAGCTTGGCCGTGTCGGCGACGTGATTGAAGTCAAGGACGGCTATGCGCGCAATTACCTGATTCCACGAAAGATCGCCTACCGGGCAACGAAAAGCAGTATGCTGCAGCTTGAGGAAGAGAAGAAGCAGCAGGCCCGGATGCTCGCGAAAGAGAAGCGGACTTCCGAGAAGCTCGCCATCGGCCTGGAAAAGGTCTCCATCACCATTCAAATGAAGGTCGGCGAGGAAGACAGGCTCTTCGGCTCGGTCACCTCCCAGATGATCGCTGAAGCCCTGAGTGAGAAAGGCTTCACGATCGACAAGCGACAGATCGAGCTTGAAGAACCGATAAAGGCGCTCGGTATTTACAGCGTCGACGTGAGACTCCCCGGCGGCGTCGTGGGGAAAGTGAAGGTCTGGGTGGTAAGAGAGTAACCGCGCGTTGGCCGGTCGGTGAAGTGAAAAGGAAAAAGGCTGACCCTCGAGTCGTGGTCAGCCTTTTTGTTTCCAGCCGTCCCTGACGAACCCTTTCAACGCCGGATCGAGACGTGGCGCTCACTCTAACGGAGACCCTGCAGAGGCTCCTGCAGAACATATGCATAGGGACCGAATGCACGCATGGGTTGTAGCTGCGCGCACACCGTCCCAATCTCATCTATACAATACCCGTCTTCGCCCCCAAACGGATTCCAGCCGATGCGGATGCCATTATCTGGCTCGCTGATGAAGCTCCACCCTGGCCGCACCGTCGCGGTTCCACCAAACGTGATCCAGCATAAGCCCGACCTTTTTCGGCAGGCCCGGGATTGCTTCGGGCGCGATCAGGTAGGCGTCGAGAAGAAAGAAACAAATGCCTCGTTCCCATCCATTCGGATCTCATAATGGTCAACCGGATCAAGCTACCCTGTCGCGGGATTCAGGATCTGCTTCGCCGTTGCAGCCACGATCGTGTTGTATTTTTCGTCCTCTCCCTGCTTGCAACGTTTTTTCGTTCCTTTTTGTTGTTAATCTATGCACGGTGGACAGGAGCGAGAGACAAGGTGATTTGTTGACTTTTCGGCCAAATTTTGAGTAAATTGGCAGGAATTTAGGCAGAATCTGGGGCAGTTGCTGCTTCCAATCAGAAGGGATCTTTATCAGTTATGGCGGAAAAAAAGGTTCGGTCTTTGGATGAGGTAACCATACGATTTGCGGGAGACTCCGGCGACGGCATGCAGCTGACGGGGACCCAGTTTACGAACACGACTGCGATACTGGGTAACGATTTAAGCACCCTTCCCGATTACCCGGCCGAGATCCGCGCCCCGGCAGGAACGCTGTTCGGCGTGAGCGGTTTCCAGATCCATTTCGGTAGCACGAAGATCCACACGCCTGGCGATCAGTGCGACGTCCTCGTTGCCATGAACCCAGCGGCGTTGAAGGTGAACCTAGTCAGCCTTGTCGACGGCGGGACGATTATCGCCAACACGGACGGGTTCACCGATAAGAACCTCAAGCTCGCAGGCTATGCCCAGAATCCCTTGAAGGACGGCTCGCTGGACAAGTACCAGGTACACGCGGTGGATATCAGCAAGCTGACGGCGTTGGCCTTGCAGGATCTGAACATCTCCAGCAAACTGATCGACCGTTCCAAGAATTTCTTCGCGCTGGGGATGATGTACTGGATCTACAACCGGCCGCTCGAACCAACAATCGAATGGATCAAGAGCAAATTCACGCAAAAACCCGAGATCCTGGAAGCCAACTTGCGAGTTCTTAAAGCGGGCTGGAATTTCGGAGAGACCACCGAGATTTTTTCTGTCAGGTATGAGGTTGGACCGGCGAAACTTGCACCCGGCCGTTACCGCAACATCACTGGAAACCAGGCTATCGCATGGGGCTTGATGGCCGCAGCGAAGAAGGCAAACCTTGACCTCTTCCTCGGCAGCTATCCGATCACACCGGCAAGCGAAATTCTTCATGAGCTTTCGCTGTACAAGAGCTTCAGCGTGAAGACGTTCCAGGCTGAAGATGAGATTGCCGGCATTAGCTCTGCCATTGGTGCATCGTTTGGCGGAGCGCTGGCTGCGACAACCACCAGCGGCCCGGGCCTGGCACTCAAGACCGAGGCGATGGGCCTTGCCGTCATCCTCGAACTCCCACTGATCATCTGCAATGTCCAGCGCGGTGGTCCGAGCACGGGCCTGCCAACCAAAACAGAGCAATCTGACCTGCTCCAAGCGTTGTACGGACGCAACGGTGAAGCCCCCGTTCCCGTGATTGCTGCGGCAACCCCTTCAGACTGCTTCGATGCAACATTCGAAGCCGCGCGCATCGCCGTGAAGTATATGACGCCGGTCATGATGCTCTCCGATGGCTACCTCGGCAACGGTTCGGAGCCATGGCTCATCCCGGATTTCAATGCGCTGCCCGAGATTCCTGCCAAGTTCGTCACCAACCCGGAAGGGTTCTTGCCATACTCACGCGATGAGGAGACCTTGTCTCGTCCGTGGGCGATTCCGGGCACACCGGGACTTCAACATCGCATCGGTGGATTGGAAAAGGAACACCTCACGGGCAACGTGAGCTACGATCCCGAAAATCACGACAAGATGGTTCGGCTCAGGGCGGAAAAGATCGAGCGGATTGCCAATGACATCCCCCTGGCCCAGGTAGAGGGAGATACAGAAGGCGAGCTGCTCGTCATCAGCTGGGGCGGAACCTACGGGGCCATTAGAACCGCCGTCAACCGACAACGCCAGAAAGGAAGCTCGGTTTCCCACCTGCATCTGCGGTATCTGAATCCATTCCCCAGGAACCTGGGGGAGATACTCTACAGGTTCAGAAACATAATGGTGCCTGAAATCAACCTGGGACAACTGATCAGAATCCTTCGATCGAAATATCTTGTTCCCGCGATCGGCTTCGACAGGGTTCGCGGACTTCCCTTCAAATCGGTCGAAATAGAGAAAGAAATTGAAGACATTTTGAAAGGTAAGAAATGAGCACGCGTGTAGATGAGATCGTGAGAAGCTCGCAAATGATTGGAATTCCAAAGTACATCGCCAAAGACTTCCAGAGCGATCAAGACGTCCGCTGGTGCCCGGGTTGCGGTGACTACTCCATCCTGGCCCAGACACAACGCGTCATGCCGGACCTAGCCATTCCGAGGCATAAGATGGTCTTCATATCCGGGATCGGCTGTTCGAGCCGCTTCCCATACTACATGAACACCTACGGGCTGCACGGAATTCACGGGCGGGCGACTGCGATTGCATCAGGCCTGAAGATCGCGCGGCCGGATCTGTCGGTTTGGGTCGTAACAGGCGACGGCGACGGCATAAGCATTGGCGGAAATCACTTCATCCACCTGATGCGCCGAAACCTGGACATCAACGTCCTTCTCTTCAACAACCAGATCTACGGATTGACCAAGGGACAATATTCTCCGACTTCGGAGATGGGGAAGGTCACGAAGTCAACCCCGTATGGCTCGATTGACTACCCGTTCAATCCCGTTTCGCTGGCGCTGGGTTCGAGCGCGACATTCGTTGCCCGCTCACTTGACCGGGATCCAAAGCATCTTCAGGGTATCATCAAGCGGGCGGCAGAGCACAAGGGAACCTCCTTTGTCGAGATTTACCAGAACTGCAATGTCTTCAACGATGGTGCGTTCTTCCAGTTCACGGAAAAAGAGACCAAAGATGACAGCGTCGTGTTCATTGAACATGGCAAGCCGCTTATCTTCGGAAAGGAGAAGGATAAGGGGATTCGTCTCCACGGCTTCAGCCCCGAAGTTGTCTCACTGAAGGATGGCAAGTACTCGGTCAGTGATCTTCTTGTCCATGACGAAAAGGACACAACCCTTTCCTTCATCCTCGCTGACATGACGTACAAGTCCCACCTGCCGAGGCCCGTCGGCATCTTTCTCGCGATCGACCGACCGGTGTATGAGGACGAAGTGGAGAAACAGATTGCTTTTGCCAAGGAGAAGAGGGGCGAGGGTGACATTGTGAGGCTCCTCAATTCGGGAGATACATGGATAGTGCAGTGATCATCTGAGCACTGCAGACAGGGTGTGACTGCTTCAGACGGTCACACCTTTTTTGTTCCCAGACATGTGGAGGACCAGCCATGCAAAGTGAGTATGAAGCCTGTCGGAAGGTCATCGAGCAGAGTCAGCGATTCGTTCTCACAACGCACGCTAATCCAGACCCGGACGGCATTGGGAGTGAGCTCGCTCTGGCTCGTTTTCTTGTTTCGAAAGGTAAAGATGCTGTCATCCTGAACCATAGTGCGACCCCCTTCAACTGCGCTTTCCTTGATCCCGATAAGAAAGTCCTTCAGTTTGATCCTTCTCAGCATGGCCCAATCGTTTCTCTTGCCGAGGCTATCTTCGTACTCGACGCCAACCATCCCGACCGCCTCGAAAGTCTTAAGCCATTTGTGCTTCGAAGTTCAGCCACCAGAGTTTGCATCGATCACCATCCGGACAAAGCGGATTTCGCCGACCTCTATCTGATTGATGAGCAGTCAACGGCAACTGGTGAGATCCTCTATCATTTGATGAGATTTCTGGACAAGGAGGCGATGACGTCGGCAATTGCAGAGCCGCTGTACACTGCGATCATGACTGACACAGGGTCGTTTCGATTCCCAAAAACCGATGCCGAGGTCCATCGAATCATCGCCGATCTGATCGACCTCGGCGTCGACCCCGCATCCACTTACGAGCAGCTGTATGAACAAGGAAGCGCGAACCGCATCCGGCTAGTTGGCCAGGTCCTGCGCACACTTCAGCTGGCCCACGATGGCCGCGTTGCCTACCTCACCGTAACGAAGCCGATGTTCGAGGCAACAGATACGCAGGAGGAGGACACGGAGAACTTTGTGACGCAAACGCTTAGCATTCGCGGGGTTGAGATTGGTCTCATGTTCACTGAATTGCCTCAGGGGACAAAGGTCAGTTTCCGCTCGAAAGGTGAGGTCGCTGTAAACAAGCTTGCCCAGGAGTTCGGCGGCAACGGCCACAAGAACGCTGCGGGAGCCCGCCTCTATCACAGATCACTCTCCGAAGTGATACCCTCAGTTGTGAGCCGAGCAGCACATTATCTCATTTGACGGAGTAATCATGAAGCTCTCGTTTCAGCAATTGAAAATCCAGCGCATCAAAGCCGATGTTCTTGCCGTCTTCGTACATCAGGACCCACGTCTCTTCAGACAGGAAATCGCTGACCTCAAGCGCAAGCTCGGTGCACACATTCCAGCAGCGGACAGCGGTGACTTCAATGGGAAAGAGGGGGAGTCTACGGTCGTCTACCTGCGAAGGAAAGCGGCTGCTCCACGTTTGCTCGTAGTCGGGCTGGGTGAGCGCCGGAAACTGAATCTTGAGAAATACCGTCGCGCCGCGGCATCAGCTGCCAAACGCGCACGATCCCTTAAAGCAAGAACCGTTGGCTTGCTCCTGCCGGCCATGGGTGGACGCGCCGCCAACATCATTACAGCCTTTGCTGAGGGCGCCCACCTGTCACTCTACCGCTTCGACAAGTATATCACGAAGAAAGAAGATCATACTCAGCCGATCGAGGAGATAATCTTCTACGTGGAACGCGCAGGCCTTGTGAGAACCGGGCTAAAGAGCGTCGGGACAGCCCAGATTGTAACGGAGGCGACGTGCCTCGCGCGCGATCTGGCGAATGCCCCGGGCAATGAGGTCTACCCCGAGTCTCTGGCGGAAGCTGCAAGGCATTCGGCCGAGCGTTGTGGCTATTCTGTCACGTTGCTCGATGAGCGTGAGCTGAAGGACCTCGGGATGGGAGGTGTTGTCGCGGTAAGCCAGGGCAGTGAACGTCCTCCCCGTTTCATTATCCTCGAGTACGGTCAATCCTCCGAAAGGCCCGTCGTGCTCGTCGGCAAGGGTGTCACGTTCGATACCGGAGGTATCTCCATCAAGCCATCGGCAAATATGGCTGAGATGAGAATGGACATGTCCGGGGCAGCTGCGGTAATAGGAACCTTCGAGGCCGTCGCACGCTTGAAACTCCCGGTACACATCGTCGGTCTCATTCCGGCGGTGGAAAACATGCCGAGCGGCCGTGCCATCCGACCGGGTGACATCCTCCGCCACTACAACGGTAAGACCTCCGAAGTCGATAACACCGACGCAGAAGGGAGACTCATTCTTGCCGATGCACTTGCGTATGCTGAGAAGTACAAACCTTCTGCGGTTATCGATCTTGCCACCCTGACAGGCGCCTGTGTCGTCGCACTCGGCCATTACGTGACTGGGATGATGGGAAATGACGAGCGACTGATGAAGAGCCTCAAGGATGCAGGGGAAGCAACGTACGAACGAGTGTGGCCTCTTCCGTTGTTCGAGGAATATGAGAAGCTCATCAAGAGCGATGTTGCGGATGTCAAGAACGTCGGTGGCCGATGGGCCGGAGCGATAACCGGCGCATGGTTTTTGAAGAAGTTCATCGGCAAGTACAGATGGGCACACCTGGATATCGCAGGGACCGCCATTCTTGAAGAACATCTTGACTACACACCGAAAGGCGGCTCGGGAGTCGGCGTCCGTCTGCTCACGGAATTCCTGAAACGCTGGAAGTAGTCGTCTCATCCCATGTTCGGATCCACGCGTGCTGCGGCGATTGCCCTTCTCTTCATTTCTTCGTACTTTTTCGCCTGCAATTAGCCCCGGCACGTTCTCATGCGACCACCCTACTTAACCATCGAACGAGGCTTGAAAGAGACGGTGCGCGGTGAATGCTTCTTCGATGCGGCGACCCGTGAAACATACAGCACAGCGTCCTGTTGGTACAAGATCCTTCCGGTGGCGGTGGTCTTTCCGCAAGACATCGAGGATGTGCAGAGCGTTGTGCGGTTCTGCTGCGAAAACGGCATTGCCGTTGTTCCGCGCGGAGGGGGAACAGGACTCGCGGGACAAGCTATCGGATTCGGTGTGATCGTGGACTTCACACGGCATATGAATCGCTTGCTGGAGGTACAGCGGGACACCGCAGTCGTGCAACCCGGTTTGCTCCTTGCAGACCTGAACGATCAGCTCCGGTCACGAGATCTGATGTTCCCCATTGATCCTGCAAGCAGCAAACAATGCACCATCGGCGGCATGATCGCCACCAATGCTGCTGGCGCGCACGGCGTGAAGTACGGGGCGATGAAAGACCACGTCGAATCGCTCTTGGTTGTGCTCGCAAATGGCGAGCTCGCAACGATCCGCCAACCCTTCTTGGAATCAGGGCTGGTGTACTCCAGGGCGTATCGCGACATCTACATCCGGCTGCGTTCCTTGCTCACCGCAAACCGCGATACGATTCTTCAGCGGTTTCCTCAAGTTCTCAAGAACTCCTCAGGTTACAACCTTTACGATGCGGTACGATCGAAAGATTTTGACCTGCGGAAGATAATAGTCGGCTCGGAGGGAACCCTCGCCGCTGTTGTCCAGGCAAGCCTTCATCTCACCAGGCCCCCGCCAATACGCCTCGGTGCAGCGGCCTATTTCACGGACTACAGGACAGCAGCGGAGGCCGTGCTCAGGAGCTCTGGGCTGAAACCCAGTGCCCTTGAGATCCTGGATAGCACGTATCTCGCGCTCGGCCAGGAATTGACGCCTGCGGCCGGTCATCTCCTCCACCCCGGCGCCCAAGCTATGCTCTACATCGAGTTTGATGGAGAATTGCAGCGGGAGGTCGAAGAGATGCTCATGACGTTCAAAGACGTCACCGCGCGGGCAGGATCGTCCGGCTTCCTGCAGTTCTCGACAGACACAGAGCGAAAAGAAGTCTGGCATCTGCGCGAAGCAGTGAGCGAACAGATCAACTGTGACAAGTGGAAGGGCAAAACAAGCTTCATTGAAGATGTGGCCGTCCCTCTTGAATACCTAGCCGACTATATCGTAGGGTTGAGAGAGCTCCTTTCCCGTCACCAGATTCCGTTCTGCGTCTATGGTCATGCCGGTGGAGGGAACATCCACTGTGCAACGTTTGTTGATCTTACGAATCTTGAGCAATATCGGAAGATCGATTTGGTTGCCTCCGAAGTCGCTGACCTCGCGATTTCACTTGGAGGCACCCTCTCCGGCGAGCACGGCGACGGATTCGTGCGGACACCGTTCCTTGAACGATTGTACGGCCCCGAAATCTACGGCCTCTTCAAGGAGGTCAAATACGCTTTTGACCCAACAGGAATATTGAACCCAGGAAAAATCATCGGTAGACAAAACACCTCAATACTCCATGACCTTTCGATCTCTTAGCTTCATTGGCCTTGTCACCCTCGGTCTGTGTCACACGTCCCCGGCCCGGACAGACCAGGAGCAACGTCAGCCACGTATGCCTGCTCAGCCGGTTTGGCATGAAGTGATCACCCTCTTCGGAGAAGACACTACAAAGGCTGTCATCAACGTTCACTATCGGATCGGCGAGAGTTTTTTCATTTTCGTCCGGAATGAGAGAGGGCAGCAGCGGTCGGAATACGTCGCTCGCGGTGAACTCGTTGTCGAACTCCTGAATGAACAGAAGATATCTGCCGCCCGCGAAATTCGGCAGATCTCGATTGCGCGCACGTCAGCTATGAAAGAAGACGGTGCCGGACCGGATGTAGTGGGAGCGATCTCATTCACGGTCGCGCCCGGCACATATACGGTCGTCTTTGGGGTTGATGACAAGGAATCTGGCCGATCGTTTTTGGACCGAGACAAACGCGTCACCGCCAGAACGCCGAACCTGAGACCGCTGGAGGTCTCCAGCCCCGTCATGCTTCAAACGATTCAGGAGAACTTGGCCAAACCACATGTCAATCCTGTCAATCGAGGGGGCGAGGTGGTTTTCGGGGGCCGAGGCGCGATCTTCTCACAGATTCTCCTGCCGGATAGCCTCACCGATTTCAAGGTTCGCTGGGCATTGAAGGGTCAACTCGATGGATTTGGGCCGCGGTCGCAAGAGTTCGGCGGGTCCGATTTCGTCATTCAGAACGGTCTGCCGACAGTGACGTCCAAGCACGGCAGTGTGCAATATGAAATGCTGCCTTCAGCGTCTCGGTGGGCAGCATGCATTGTCCCCCTCCCCTTTGAGCTTCTGGAGCCCGGATTGTTCGTGCTCGATGTCGAATACTTGGGCACTAATGTGAAGAATACCCAGACCCAGAGCTTTCGAGTGACATGGCCGGGAAAACCATTCTCGCTCGCCAACGTCGAGCTTGCGATCGACGCCCTGCGCCACATTGCATCGGAAGATGAGATCAATGCTATGCAGGCGGGCTCCCTCATGCACCGGGCGGGAGTATTCCATGAGTTCTGGAAGGCGCGGGACCCCGATACCATGACCGCATACAATGAAGTCATGGCCGAGTATTACTACAGAGTGGATGAGGCACTTCGAAAATTCTCGACCGTTCGCGAGGGGGACGGATACAGGACTGATAGAGGTCGGATTTACATTCTGTACGGTCCCTCACCGGCAATTGATCGCGTCCTGCGTCCCGGCAGCTCACCGATGGAGATCTGGACTTACGAGGCGCTGAAGAAGCGATTTGTCTTCATTGACCCGAATAAGAACGGCATCTTCATCCTCAGCCAGGTCGAAAACTTGTGAAACCGACCATCGCTATCACAATCGGGGATTTCAACGGCATTGGACCAGAAGTCGCCCTGAAAGCCGCTGTGCTCCCGTCAGTTCGGAAGATGTGCGTGCCGCTCCTTGTCGGCCCTCTCAACGTGTTCGAACATGTCCGGAGCACGCTCAAGATAAGACTGAAACTGCAAAAGGCCGTTCTTCCGTGGAAAGATCCTTCCACGATCCCCGTTCTTGACGTCGGCGATGGCCTGTGGTCCGATATTCAATATGGAGCGGTCACAAAAGCGGCTGGAAGGACTGCCGGCATTGCGATCGAAAAAGCTGTCGAGATGTGCACCGGCCGAAAGGCTGATGCCATGGTAACCGCACCGGTTTCGAAGGAAGCACTGCACCTGGCGGGATACAACTTTCCAGGCCAGACCGAGATGATCGCCATGATCAGCCGCTCGCAGAGGGTGGCGATGATGTTGATTTCGAAAGGCTTACGCGTCGGGCTCATCACCATCCATACGCCTCTTCAACTCGTGGCCGGGCATATCACAAAGGAAAAGATTGTCGAAAAGCTTATGATCTTCGACGACTCCTTGAAGCGGAATTTCAAAATCAAGGCTCCTCGCATTGCAGTTTTGGCGCTCAATCCACACGCTGGTGAACAAGGCTGGATAGGGAGAGAAGAACAGGAGACCATCGCCCCAGCCATCGGCCGAGCACGAAGTGAATCTATGAACATCGATGGTCCTTTTGCGGCTGACGGGTTTTTCGGAGCAGGGACGTACAAATCCTATGACGCGGTCGTTGCCATGTATCACGACCAAGGCCTGATCCCCATCAAGATGAGCTCGTTCAAGGAAGCTGTGAACTTCTCGGCAGGTCTCTCAATCATTCGCACATCGCCCGGCCACGGGACCGCCTATGACATCGCCGGACGGGGAAAAGCCAGCGTCTCCAGTATGGTCGAAGCAATCACCCTTGCAGTCCAGTTTGTGAAAAACGCGTGGTCGAGCTCAACGATATAAGGGTCTCGTTTGACGGACAACCCGTCCTCAACGGCGTGAACTTCTCGATGAGGGCTGGCGAGTTTGTATACCTGGTTGGGCCAACCGGAGCCGGGAAGAGCTCCTTGCTTCGGCTTCTCTACATGGATCTGAAGCCGGAAGCAGGGACCGTTCACGTTTCCGGCTATGATGGTGCAACGACGAGAGAACGGGACATCCCCCACCTGCGCAGAAAAATCGGCATCGTATTCCAGGATTTCAAGCTGCTCGACGATCGAGACGTCTACGAAAATGTCGCGTTCGCCCTCTACGTTACAAACACCAGACGAAGCGAGATCAAGAAGCGCATCCTGCATGCGCTGGCCGACGTTGGCTTGAGCCACAAGCGGAACCAGATGCCGCAGGAGCTCTCCGGAGGCGAACAACAGCGTGTCGTCATCGCACGGGCGATCGTTAATGCCCCTTCCCTCCTGCTGGCCGACGAGCCCACGGGCAACCTTGATCCAAGCGCCTCCGCGGAGATTATGGAACTGCTGAGAAAAATCAACACGCGGGGGACGGCCGTTTTGATGGCAACCCACAATTATGAGCTTGTCAGGCGCTATCCGGCGAGAATCGTTCAGTTGAAGGACGGTAAGCTGTTCGAAGTCGAGCTTCGCGAGAGATGAAAAAGCGCCGGTTCGTCCCAGCCGGCGCTTCCGGTATCCTCAAACCCGCACGCAATCCTTACCGAATCTGCTCCACCCTCTTCACCTCTTCGTGCGCGAGCATCAACGCCCGTTCGATCCCTGCGCGCAAGGTCATCGTGGACATGGGGCATGATAGGCAGGACCCCGTGAGTCTCACTTCCACAATCCCATCGTCCGTCACGCGTACTAACTCAACGTCCCCACCGTCTTCGACCAGATAAGGACGGATCTTCGTCAGGCTCTCCTCGATGCTTTCGCGACTGATCATCCGTGAAGACCTCACTTTTGATTTCCCAGAAGGATCTCCACCTTCGGGATCGACGGGCCTGTGGCATTACGTATGCTGACCTGTGCAGCAAGGTTTCGGGCAATCTGCGAAATGACGTGGGCTTGTTGCGACCCCTCTTCCCTCACGACAATCGGTTCCCCCCGGTCGCCACCGACCCGGATGTTGGTGTCAATGGGGATTTCGCCGAGGAACGGAACTCCGAGTTCCTTCGCTGTCCGGTTCCCACCGCCGCTGTCAAAAATGTCTTCCCGGTGACCGCAGTGGTTGCATATGTAGTAGCTCATATTCTCGACAATGCCCAGCACAGGCACGTTGACCTTGTTGAACATCACCAACCCCTTTCTCGCATCAGCAAGTGCAACATCCTGCGGCGTTGTGACGATGACGGCACCTGTGAGGGGAATCGTCTGAACCAACGTGAGCTGTACGTCGCCCGTCCCGGGTGGAAGATCGAAAATCAAGTAGTCGAGATCACCCCAATGAACGTCGCCCATAAATTGTTTCAGAGCGCCGCTGGCCATGGGACCGCGCCAGATGACCGCCTGCATCGGATCAACGAGAAATCCGATGGACATGATCTTGACTCCGTACTTTTCCAGTGGCACAAGCCTGTTCTGAGAAACCCTTGGCCGTTCATTAATGCCAAACATCAATGGAATGCTCGGTCCATATACATCGGCATCGACCAAACCAACCTTGGCGCCATCCTGCGCAAGTGCGACCGCAAGGTTGACAGCCACGGTTGACTTACCGACCCCTCCTTTGCCGCTGGCAACGGCGATGGTGTTCTTGACGCCCGGAAGGATCACGTCTTTTTGCTGATTTGCATGCGGGGCGACATTTGCCGTCATGATGATGTCGACCGCACCAATGCCTTGAATGTTCTGCCTGAGCACCCTCTCGCACTCTGCCTTGAACTGATCACGAACCGGGCACGCAGGCGTCGTGAGCTCCAGCGTGAAGCTGACATCATTCCTGTCGAGGCAAAGGTTTTTGACAAAATTCAGCGAAACGATATCTCGATGCAGGTCAGGATCTTTGACAAGTCGTAACGTTTTCAGGACGTTTTCTTCGGTCAGTGGCAGCATTCCGTCTCCCGGTGATGGTAATTCCTGGATCTCACTTCTCCGTAGTTTGTCATTAAACCCAACTTTATGCCAAGTGGTTCCTTTGCAGCCGGTGGAAACCCACTCTCGTCTGAGCAAATGCAGAGGATCGCGAGCCTTGGTGGCCGTTATCCCTTGATGACACCAATCGGAAGGAGTTTGGCGACTTTCTTGGCGATGCCTGCATTGTGCACGACTTCGACAACAAGGCTCACGTCCTTGTAGGCATCAGGATTTTCTTCCGTCAGACCGCTTTTAGACGCCCCTCGGACGTGAATTCCTTTCTGCTGAAGTTGATGCACGAGCTGATCGGCAGAGATCTCTTTCTTCGCGGCGTGTCTGCTCTTTGAGCGTCCTGCACCGTGGCATGATGAGCCAAACGTCTCTTCCATGGCTTGCTCGGTTCCCACAAGGACATACGAGCACGTTCCCATGCTTCCGGGGATCAAGACTGGCTGCCCGACGTCAGCATAGTCGCTCGGCAGCTCCGGCCTGTGCTTTGGGAAAGCGCGCGTCGCCCCTTTTCTGTGGACCAGAACCCGTCGCGACGATCCTTCGACTCTGTGCGTCTCTTCCTTTGCGATGTTGTGACAGACGTCGTAAACGATCTTCAGTTCCCCCTTCCCCAACACGCGCGTGAATGCCTCCCGGGTCCAGTGAGTAATCATCTGGCGATTTGCGAAAGCGAAGTTCGCTGCCGCGGCCATCGCCCCGAGGTAGCTTTGACCTTCGGGGGATTGAATGGGAACACATGCGAGCTGGCGGTCGACTATCGTGATATTGTACCTTCGCATCGCCTCCTGCATGATGTCCAGGTAGTCAGTACAAACTTGGTGGCCAAGACCGCGAGAACCTGTGTGAATGAGGATCACAATCTGCTGAGGCGACAGCCCGAACACCCTGCCTGCCTCTTCGTCGAACACCTCGGCAACGTACTGCACTTCGGCAAAGTGGTTCCCCGAGCCCAGTGTGCCAAGCTGATCCCGTCCCCGTTCTTTTGCCCGCTTGCTGACCTTGTTCGCATCGGCGTTTGGAATCCGACCTGTCTCCTCAATATGTCGGAGGTCCTCATCACTCCCGTAGCCATTCCTCACTGCCCAGTGAGCCCCGTTCTCGAGCACCCGGTCGAGTTCATCGTAGCTCAGGCCGCCGACGATTCCTTTCCTTCCCGTGCCACACGGGATGTCACGAAACATCTGGTTGAGAAGCGGGTCGAGCTTTGGCTTCACTTGCTCCAACGAAAGATCCGACCTCAACAACCTCACGCCACAGTTGATGTCGAAACCGACTCCCCCTGCCGAGACAACCCCTTTTTGGATATCAGCAGCCGCAACGCCGCCGATGGCAAACCCGTAGCCCTGGTGCGCATCCGGCATCGCCAGCGACCGTCCAACAAGTCCGGGAAGTGTCGCAACATTCGCCACCTGCATAAGTGTCTGGTCACGCTCGATGGCCTTGATCAACTCATCATTTGCATAGATCAGCCCTTCGATACGCATCCCCTCTCGAAAGGATCGAGGCACAAGGTATCGGTACTCGTCGATCTTCTGAATCACGATCTTGATCTCCTGCGACATTCAACATACAATCACAAGACGCTCACCGCAACGTGCGTGAGGTCGAACCCTGGTCTCTGCGGTGTGGATCAGAGTTTTCAGCTACCCCGCGTTCAACTGTCGCGTGAGCTTAAATATCAAGAAAGACACGAACAAGACATCCCTCCTTCCCTTCCTCCACCTTCAGTTGGTGATACGTGATGGCTTTGACGTCCATTTTGAAGGAGTGTTTCCGTTCGTCAACTGGTTCTCCCATCACAACAGCCTTGAGCTCCGTCTTGGTGAGGCGCTCGATGACGATATCCGAAGGGAGGAAATCTTGACCATCGTAGAAGTACAGAATTTCGGACAACCATCGGACAAGCAGATTCTCGGGATCAGAACCCTTCAGCGTCACATACCTTTGTTCGACAGGATCGATCGATGCTGGATCCACAATGATGGAGACGAGCCCAAGGGCGGCGTACTCGAAAACCTCCTTCAACGACTGGCCGTACGCCTCGATACCGATATCGGAAGGATGCTCGAGGATGCGATACCCATCATTCATCGTCGTGTTCTTCATACCCAGGCTGTTCGCCACCCAGAGTCCGGCTGCAATCAAACCAGCGTTTTCCCGCTCAACCTCTTGAGAGCTTCAAGATAGAGGGCGGACGTCTTGAAGATCACATCCTCCGGTAGTATCGGTGCCGGCGGCTTCCTATTGAAATTGATTGAGTTGAGATAGTCTCGTACGAATTGCTTGTCGAAGCTTTCCTGCGCCCTTCCCGCCTGATATTTATCCTTAGGCCAGAATCGGGAAGAGTCGGGCGTCAGGAGCTCATCAATCAGAATGAGTTCTCCTTTTTCATCCAGCCCAAATTCCATCTTTGTATCCGCTATGATAATCCCCTTTTCGACCGCCATCGCCGCGCAGCGCTCGTAGATTTGAACGGAAAGATCCCGCACCCGGTCAGCAAGTTCCCTCCCGATGATCCCAGCCGCGCGCTCAAAGGTTATGTTCTCATCATGCTTCCCCATCTCCTCTTTCGTCGCCGGCGTGAAGATGGGCTCCGGAAGACTGTCTGATTCCATCAAACCGGGAGGCAGCCCGATGCCGCACACGTTTTGCGTCTCCTTGTACTCTTGCCATCCCGAGCCGGAGAGATACCCGCGCACGACGCATTCGACCGGCAAGGGTTTTGTCTTCTTCACGTACATTGATCGGTCTTCGAGATCCTTCCAATAGGGCTTGCAGGATGACGGAAAGTCGTAAACGATGCTGGTGATGAGGTGGTTGGGAACGATGTCCTTCGTGTGCTCGAACCAGAATTCCGAGATCTGCGTCAGAACTTTTCCCTTGAAAGGAATTCCCTGCTGCATAACGACGTCGTACGCCGAAAGCCGGTCCGTCGCAACAATCAGAAGCGCATCGCCGAAATCATAGATGTCCCGCACTTTTCCCCGATTTGCGAGTTTCAGAGCAGGAAACTCAGTTTTCGTAATCACAGGGACTTGAAACGATGTGGACATGGCAAATCCTTCCTGGAATCATGTCATGAGAGTGTGAATTGGCATTCTCTTCGAAGCGCTGATTTCAGCCTGCTGACGTATTCCTTTCGCGGTATCTCTTTTGCCCCAAACTGAGCTAGGTGGGGAGTCAGGAACTGCGTATCGAGTAACTCATACCCACGCTCGCGCAGGCGATTCACGAGATGCACAAGTGCAACCTTCGAGGCGTCCCGAACCCGACTAAACATCGACTCACCGAAGAATGCACCTCCGATAGCGACCCCGTAGAGGCCGCCGGCAAGCCGATCATTTTTCCAGGACTCGACACTGTGTGCATAACCCAGCGTGTGTAGTCTGACGTAGCTTTCGATGATATCTTCTGAAATCCATGTCTCCTCCCGACCCGCACAAGCGCGCAATACCTCTTCGAAACGTTGGTCTAACCGAACCTCGAACAGGTTCTTTCTGACGGTGGCTCTCAGACTGCGCGGCGTCCTGAACTCCGACAGGTCGATAATGGCCCGAGGATCCGGTGAATACCAACCGATCTCTCCCGTCAGCGGATCCGCCATCGGAAAGTATCCGCTGCTGTATGCCAGGAGAAGGAACTCCGCATCAATGGCGGTTTTCTTGACTCGATGAGACAGCATTGAGATAGACCTGCATCTTCCTGCGTGTGGAGAACGTGTGCCAAATCAGCCTACAGCAAAATAACGACTTTGCCAACACTTTTGCGAGACTGGAGAAAAGCCTGAGCTTCCGCGATCCGGTCGAAGCGATAGGTCGCACCAACGAACGGGCGGAGGGCTCGATCTCGGTACAGCTTCAGAAGTGTCTCCATTGCCTGTCGAAGGTAGTCAACCTTGTGCATGAGAAAAAACAGGTTGAATCCCATGAAGCTGATGTTCCTCGTCGCCAGTGATTGCGGAAACACCATTGGTGTCAAGGCCAGCTCACGAAGCGCTTTGAGCTTCTTCACACGTCGCTCCCCCGTCACCGCGGCGAATCCGAACAACACATATCTGCCCATCGGAGCGAGCAATCCCATCCCCTTGCGGATGATGCGTCCGCCAACGGAATCCAGGATGACGTCCACTCCACTACCCCGGGTTGTGGCGCGTACGCGTTCAGCAAAATCCTCGGTACGATAATTGACCAGATGATGCGCTCCTTGTGCCCGAGCGACCTCAAGTTTTTCGGCCGAGCCGGCCGTGGCGAATATCTCCGCTGCTCGATGTCTCGCAATTTGAATCGCAGCGGTGCCGACACCCCCTGCGGCGGCGTGCACCAGCAGCTTCTCCCCGCGTTGAAGACCGGCGAGGGTCACCAGACCGTGATAGGCGCTGAGATAGGTGACGGTAAACGCTGCGGCTTCCTCGAACGACATTCGTTTCGGAACGAGCATGGTGTGCGTCGCCGGAGCACAGACAAATTCCGCGTATGCGTTGAACTTCGTCACGGCGAAAACGCGATCACCTTTCTTGAGGTTCTTGACTCCCGGACCGACGCGTTCGACCACACCGGTCAGTTCGATACCAGGAATAAAGGGCGGTCTGGGCACGCTCGGATAGTACCCCATTCTCGCAAACAGGTCGGCGAAGTTCAATCCGATGGCCCTGGTTCGAACAAGGACCTCACCGTCTCCCGGTCGTGGATCTGGCACCTCGAGGATCTTCAACTCGCTCGGAGGCCCAAATCTCGTAACGACAGCTGCCTTCATGCCTTCACCCTCTCTGTCACCTGAATGAGCACAAGATCACTTCTGTAGAGTCAAGTTGCTTTGGGAGCGAATCGCGTCTGATCGAACCTCGCTGCGGCGCTTGATATCGAAATGGAACAGCTCACCGTCACCCCACCAGAACCAGTCGTGTCGCCTGCATTCGATCGTGAGATTGGAGACCATAGCATCGCTGACGTAACCACCGTCGAAGACCATGAAGGAGATCCCTCGATTCGCAGGGAGTAACAGAGTTCTTGTGGCTTGTCACAGGAGTGATCAGGGGGTAATAAGCGCATTGCCATGCTAATCGCCAAAGCTCACGCCGGCAGCGCGCGCGGCGGCCACGAGTTGGGAGTCGAGGGGGACTGTGTTAAGCCTGAGGATCGCTTCCTTGACAGGCACACCAACAACCTCTGTACCCTTCAAACTGACCATTTGACCGTACATTTCTTGAGATGCGAGGTGAAGCACTTTCACGCCAAACCTGCTTGCCAACAGCCGATCGTATGCCGTCGCGCGGCCGCTTCGTTGTAGATGCCCGAGAGGTATGGTGCGGGTATCCAACCGGGTCATCTCAGCAAGCTTACGACCTATGAGATCTCCGATGCCACTGAACCGACCCGAGTCAGCATGCACGTGACCTTTCTCTTTCGCTAGACTTTCCATTTCGGCAAGGCGGGCTCCTTCCGCCGCACAGATCGTTACAAGCCCGCTGCCCTGCTTTCCGCGCTTGCTTAGCTGCTCGCACACATTGTCCCATCGGAAGGGGATTTCCGGGATGAGGATAAAATCAACTCCACACGACAGGCCGGCCCCGAGCGCGACCCAGCCGGAGTACCGTCCGGCCACTTCCACGATCACAACCCGCTGGCGTGTGGACGCGGCGGCATAGAGTCGATCGATTGCCTCTGTCGCGATCGCGAGAGCTGAGTCACACCCGAACGAAGCATCCGTTGCACAGAGGTCGTTGTCGATCGTCTTGGGAACCCCGAGGCAGTTCAGACCGAGGTCAGACAGCTTGTCGATGACGTGCATCGTTCCATCGCCCCCAAGAGCGATGAGCGCGTCGAGGTTCCAGGCCCGGTAATTCCTGATCGCGTTTTCTGAACAGTCGAGAATATCGACCCCTTGAGGTATGTCAACGGGGAAATTGGAGGGGTCTCCCTTTTGCGATGTTCCGAGGTTCATGCTGCCGCAGCTACTCATGCCGACGATTTCTTTGGCGAGGATCTCCCGGGATTTCCCTTCCACCAATCCCTCGAATCCATCCAGTACACCGATGACCGACACACCGAAATGTGTCAATGCCGGTTTGGCAATTCCGCAGACGGCGGAATCGAGTCCCGGACAGTCGCCTCCTCCTATCACGATGCCGATTCGCTTGAGAGGTTTCACGATGCCTGTATCAATACCGAGGATGCTGACAAGGCCGCCGCTTCGGATGCGTGCGACCCGTTCGAAGGAAAAGATACAGAATTTCCCCCCTTCTGTCCAGAACGATGCTCCAACGGCCGCATAGCAGGCGGCAGCCGTCCAACACCAAACTACATTTTGCTTGTTTCTAAGTGGAAATTGCGGTACCTTCAAATGCAATTAATAGTACACCGTTCTGTCCATGCGGAGAAACGCGCAGCGTTTCACTGCGGGCGACGTAGCCACGCTAGTACGTCGTAGCTGTAGATGTTCTGACAGTGTCCTTTTTCGTGGCCTTTCGAGCTTCACGAGGCTGGGCATCGCCAATCATCCATAGCGAAACTAGCCTGTACGGGCGAGACAAGTTGGCTAGCGGTCTCGTGTACATTTTTACCAATCATTTTCTTGAAAGGATTTGTTCCGTGGAAAAAGGAACAGTCAAGTGGTTCAATGGAGCCAAAGGGTATGGCTTCATTTCTCGCCAGAACGGCGAAGATGTTTTCGTGCACTTCACGGCGATTGTCGGCGAAGGCTACAAGACACTCAACGAAGGTGATCAGGTCCAGTTTGAGGTTCAGAATGGACCGAAGGGCCTTCAGGCCGTGAAGGTCGAAAAGGCATAACCAGGCCTGTAAACCTGAACCCCAGTCAGCAGAGGCTGGCTGGGGTTTTTTGTTTGGAATGATTACCGGGATTCGCGAAAGGAGGCTCGATGAAGCGAGGTACGGTCAAGTTTTTCAACGCGTCAAAGGGATTTGGATTTATCATCTCCGAAAACGGCGAAGAAGTGTTCTTCCACAAGAGCAATGTGAAGAACACAGGTTTCCGTGACAAGCTCTATCAGGGCGACACCGTACAGTTTGAGTTGAAGGAAGAACAGAAAGGGAAACGCGCATACAATATTGTGCGGGTTTGACTGAGCACGCTCACCGACAACGACTCAAGAAAGTCCCCGACGAGGGGACTTTTCAGTTTCCGGCCATGCTGGCCACAAGATCTACTTTCCTTCTTTGGACACATCCAGCTGTTTCCCATCAGAAGATTCCGGGATAGACTGAATGGATTTGAACTTCTCCGTCAACGCGCCTAATTGCTTGTCTGCTTTGTCGTAGTTGTTCTTCGCGTTGGTGAGTTGACCTCCCAGCGTATCGAAAACGTCGGAGAATTTCTGAAGCTCCGAACCAAGGCGCTCGAGATTCTGGAAGATTGCCTTCGCGCTCCGTTCAATCTGCAACCCTTTGAGCCCCAACGCAATGACTCGCAAGTGTGCGTAGAAGCTGTTTGGCGAGACCGGGACCACGCGTTTCCCCGTCGCATACGCGTACAGCCCATCCTCATCGGGGAAGGATTCGTCCTTGATGATGGTTTCGTAGTATATGTTCTCCGCCGGGATGTACATCAGTGCGAAATCGAACGTCCCCTCATCCGGGAGAATGTACTTCTCCGAGATCGCATCAATATGCTTTCTGACATCAGCGCGGAACAATCGCGCTGCTGTTTTCTTTTCCTGCTCAGTCTTCGCCTCAAGCATTTTCTGGAAATTCTCAAGGGGGAACTTCGAATCAACCGATACCATCCCCCCGGCGGTGTGGATAACGGCATCCACAGCCTGCCCGTTGCGAAACTTGTACTGCGTGTCATACGCGTTGGCCGGCAGAACCTGCTTGAGCAAGTCTTCCAGCAGGAGCTCGCCAAGTCCACCACGAAGCTTCGGTGCTTTGAGCATTTCCTCAAGCTTCGAGACGCTCTGTCCAAGCTCCTTGATCTCCTGGGTTGCCCTTCCTAGCTCACCCAATTTGTTCTGAACGTCTTGAATCACCTTGGCGGCATTATCCAGCCTGCTTCCCATTTGGCCGGTGTTGTTCTGGAGCTGCTGGGTGACATTCCCCAACTGGGACGTCACAATTTGGAGTTGCTGGCTTACCGTCTGGGTCGTACTGTCCAACCGCTGATTGAGGGCAGATGATGTACCGAGGAGCGTGTCCCGGACCTCTGACCGGAGTGAATCAATCTGCTGCTGGAAGAGGAGAGAGGTTTGTGCCTCTGCTTCTCCACTTTTTGACGGACGCCTCATAACGAGCACGGCCAGCAATGCAATTGCAATCACGAGCAATATTACCAGGAGCCATTCCATTGACGCACCGAATACTTAGTTCGAGATCTACCTGCCCTCACAATCTACTGAGTTGCCTGCAAAGCATCAAGCCGCCTCTGAAGACCCTTGTTGATCTGGTCAGATGCATCCTCCTTGAGCGCGAGTCGAAGAGACTGCACGGCCTGGGTGGTGTCTCGCTGCTTCAAGTACGGATTACCGAGCGAAGAGTAGATGCGCCATTTGTTGAGGCCTTCGTACTCCTCCTTACGAAGAGATTCCTTCAAGTCTCGGGTACGATCTCTCGAGTCTCTTCAGGGCAAGTTACGTTCCGTATGCGGCGATGATCTCGTCCTTCTTCTTTCCCAGGATGTTGTACTTTGCACCAACTTTCGCGAAGGCCGCGATCGCCTTATCGAGATGCTCCCTTTCATGGTCCGCGGAGATCTGCACCCGTATTCGCGCCTGGCCTTGCGGCACGACCGGAAAGAAGAATCCTATCGCGTAGACGCCTTCCTCATACAGATCACGCGAAACGTCCTGTGCAAGCTTGGCGTTGTAGAGCATGACCGGTACGATCGCATGCACACCAGGTCTGATATCAAATCCAGCCTGTGTCATCTTTTCCCTGAAGTATTTCGTGTTCTTCTCAAGCTTGTTCCGCCGTTCCGTGGATCGGGAGATCAGGTCGATGACCCTGATGGAGGCGGCGATCACGACGGGTGGCACAGTGTTCGAAAACAAGTATGGCCGGGCCCGCTGCCGACAGAGCTCCACAATCTCCTTGCGTCCGCTCACACAACCGCCGGCAGCACCCCCCAATGCCTTCCCGAGCGTCGTCGTGATGGCATCAATACGACCTAACACTCCGCAATACTCGTGGGTCCCCTTCCCCCGGTCTCCGACGAATCCCGTCGAATGCGAATCGTCCACGGTCACCATCGCATCATATTTATCAGCAAGACCACAGATCTTGTCCAGCGGCGCGATGTCCCCATCCATGGAGAAAACGCCGTCGGTGATGATCATTCTGAAGCGGCACCCCTGGGTCTCCTGCAGCTTTTCCTCCAGGTGGGCCATGTTGAGATGCTTGTAGTTGTAGAGCTGTGCCTTGCAGAGTCGCATGCCGTCAACGATAGAGGCATGCACCAGCCTGTCAGCGATCATCGCATCATCCTTGTCGAGCACCACTTCAAAAAGCCCCGCGTTTGCCTCCATACAGGATGGGAACAGCACCGTATCTTCGGTTTCGAGGAACTCTGAGAGCTTCTTCTCCAACTGGTTGTGGATATCCTGCGTACCGCAGATGAAGCGTACAGAAGACATCCCGTACCCGTGCGAATCCAGCCCTCTGTGCGCTGCAGCGACAACTTCCGGGTGACTGGAGAGGCCAAGGTAGTTATTCGCGCAGAGATTGATCACTTCTTTGCTTGGCTGCCCAGGCGGGTACTCCACCTTGATCCGAGAACTCTGGGGGGACTTGATATGTCGCTCTTCCTTGAACAGGCCTGCGCCCCTGATCGACGTCAGCTCGTTGGTGTAGTGATTCCTCGCTTTCTCGCTATAGGCCATGGCTACTCCTTAACAGAAGGGACAAGTTCTTTGAGCAGATTGATGATGTTGTTGACCGAATCAAAAGCTTCAGGCGTTGCTTTCTCGTCGGGAATTTTGATCAGGAATTTCTTTTCCAAAAACAGCTTCAATGACACCATAGAGAACGAATCGACAATTCCGCCAGAAATCAGCTTCGTGTCAGCCGTAATTTCCTGGTCGGAATCTTCGTCGAGGTACTCTTTCCTGACGTAATCAACGATCAGTTGCCTGATATCATCAGCCATATATCCTCCTTTTTGCAGCGGGAATAGATCCAGTGTCATTAATCGTTTTCCAGCGTCGAAACGTCTCCGATCTCCTCTCCCCATTCTTTGGCGCGCAGCAACCTTCTCATGATCTTGCCGCTCCGCGTTTTCGGAAGTGAATCAACGTACTCGACCTCCTGCGGCATTGCCAGGGGAGAGAGTTTCTTGCGGATGAAGTTCATGATATCTATGGTCAGGTCATCGCTTTTCTGGTTGCCCGGCTTCAAGGCGATAAACGCCTTGACCACCTCCATGTTGATCGGATCGGGCTTTCCCACAGCCGCGGACTCAGCCACCGCCGGATGCTCGAGCAGCGCCGATTCGATCTCAAAGGGTCCGACAAGATGTCCTGCGGTATTGATGACATCATCGTCTCGACCGACAAACCAGAAGTACCCATCCGCATCGACGCTGGACCGATCTCCGCTGATGTACCATCCGTTCTTAAATTTCTTCTCGTAAGTCTCCTGGTTGTTCCAGTACGTTCGAAACATGGATGGCCATCCGGGCTTTATGGCGATCAGCCCCACCGTCCCAGCCGTGGTGATAGGCTCAAACGTTTTGGGATTGACGACGGCGGCGGTAATCCCGGGGAATGGCTTGCCCATGGATCCGGGCTTGATCTTCATGCCTGGGTAGTTCGAGATCATAATCGACCCCGTCTCGGTCTGCCAGTACGAGTCGTGGAAGGGTCTCCCGAAGGCCTTCTCTGACCAGATGACGGCTTCCGCGTTCAACGGCTCGCCGACGCTGACCAGATGTCGTAGTGACGACAGATTGTGCTTGCCCACCGGCTCCAGTCCCTCCTTCATCAGCAAACGAATCGCCGTCGGCGCAGAGTACCAAACCGTGACGTTGTGTTTCTCGATGAACGCATACCATTTGTGAGCGCTGAAGCCCGCATCGAGCACCGCTTGTGTGACTCCACAAGCCCACGGGCCAATGATGCCGTAGGATGTTCCCGTGACCCACCCGGGATCTGCAGTGCACCAGTAAATCTCATCGTCCTGAAGATCAAGTACCCATTTCGTTGTGATATGCTGGGCGATGATCGACGAGTGGACGTGCAACGCTCCCTTCGGCTTGCCCGTTGTTCCAGACGTGTAGTGCAAGACGGAAGGGGTTTCCGGGGTCACTTTAGCGATTTCGATGTTCTCCACTCTCTGAGCCTTCTCCATGGAGAAGGCAATCTCTCCCCGTTCCAGAGGCCGATCGCCTGCATCAACCACGATGGTACGCGTGAGATGCGGAAGCGAGGGGCGAGTTCTCCTAACCTTCCCGAGATGCTTCCGCGTTGTGAGGATGGCCTTGGTTTCTGCATCCTCGAGACGCATAGCAAGTGCCTCCTCTCCGAACGCCGAGAAGAGGGGCTGGGCAATTCCACCCATCTTCAGGATTCCGATGAAGGAAATGTAGAGCTCAGGTATCCTGTCCATGAAAATACAGATCCTGTCTCCCGGCTGCAACCCGAGCTGCCTGAGCATGATTGCAAAGGCGTTGCTGTGGATACGAAGGTCGTCATAGGTGTAGCGTCTCACCTCTCCCGTAAAACCCTCCCAGATGAGTCCCACCCTGGTACCATTGCCGAGCTCCCCGATCCGATCAGTGCAGAAGTATCCGATGTTGTAGTTGCCGCTCTTCCCGTACTCAAGCTCCCCCTCCGCCAACTTCCAGCTGAACGTACGATGCCTTGTCTCATACGATCCGATATTGCTCATGAATGCTCCTCGCAATGATTTGTTTCCACAACAACAAGCGCAATAGCAGTGTGATCTGAATGTGATTGAGAAACGTGGATGGCTGAAATACCTTTTTCCTCAGCAAGCCTCTCGAGCCGCCCCGACAACCGAAGCGTCCAGTCCTGCTTGACCTCCATTTCGTGCCAACACCAACCCTCCTCAAGTCCGCAACCTAACGCTTTGAGGAGTGCTTCCTTAAGCACAAAAATCGACGCGAAGTACCTATCCTGTGTAACTCCCGACGGAGCGTTGAGGATCTCATCTCCCGTGAAGACCTGCTGGAGAAATTCTCTCCTGTCCTCGAGCAGTTGAAACCTGCCCACATCAACGACGTCGGTGCCAACGCCTAAGATCATTTCAGCGATACCTTGTGTGCACCCATCGTGAATCCGCTATCGCTCGAGGAGAACCTTGTACACATCTCCGGAGCGCATTGCGGCAAGTCCTGCGTCGAAGCGCTTGAGGGGAGCCTATGCGTCACGAATCCGGTTTTTACGAACCCCTTACCCAAGCGGACTTTCGCCGGCGTTTCCATCTGATCCCAGGTCTGAGAGAACCTGGGTCCAATTGCTCCATGAACCGTGACGCGGCAGAACATGGTGTTGTTGGCGAAGTCCGCCTGCATCACACCGGATGGTATCCCCAGCGAAGAGGAGGTTCGATCCATCCGCGGTACGCGTTGTCAGGGTTTCTCCGCCTTCCAGGCGGCAACATTCCTCCGAATATCTTCCAGAACCTCCCTGTCGATTTGGTCGTCATCCCGAATGCGTACATCGTAATTCTCCCATCCCATGAAATCCTGCAACGCCTTCTTGGTCTGCGCGTCGAACACACCGTTGACGGGACCAGAGTAGAACTTGAATCCTTTGTAGGCTTCCGCGCTGAGAATGGTCTGCAGTTCTCGGCAGAGAGCGGCGTCGATTTTCATCAGGTTCTTTGGCTCGGTCCGGAAGAAGTACAGTTTATGCAACTTGTACAGCCGCTCCAATTCCTGCAGCGGTTGAGGATGGTCATAGATGCTGATGTCGATGAGATCGTCCGTCGTTCCGTCGTAGCCGGCTCCTTTCCGCTTGATGAGAAGGGCCGCCGATTGCTCTCCTCGGCGGTCGCCGCCAGCTCGCCCGGCAGCCACCAGTGCCGCAAGGAGTCTGTCGGCAAGCGTCCCTTGCGTCGACTGAAATGTCTTTGCAAGGGCCTCAACGGTTTCCCTGCCGACTAGAATGTTTCCTTGCGCTGCGAATGTCTTGCCTATGATGACCATTCCCTTCCCACCGCTGGTGTTTCCCGCAATGCCGCCAGCCCAATCGAAACACTCCCTCCCCGTCCAGCTCGCGGAATTCCCCTTCGCGTCGACGATGCCAACCTGGCGGGTATCACGCGCCGTGTCATTCGCGATGAGAATCCTCAGCGCTTCCTCCGCCGTGGCTCCATTTCTCAGCAGAGCCAATCCCTTCGGCCCATACGAGACATTAACAAAGGACTGCGTCGCGACGCCGCCTACGCCCGCCTCAGCCCACGGAACAACGGGACGGACGTTCGGAAACTTCGATTGAACAGCGACACCAACGTCGCCGTTCTCGGGATCGATGCCGACGATTGAAAATGTTGATGCAAAGGCATCGGCGGCGGGAGCGGGTGACGGTGCGGCGCAAGGAGCCTCGAGGACGAGGTGGACGGACAAGAAGAAGACGGCAATACCGACAAGCGCTAATGAAATGCGTGCCATGGCGATTCTCCTTGGCTATGCGAGAAATGTCTACCTGAAGACGAGAGGAGGTCCGTCGTAATGACGGATCGAATTCGTGATGATGCAGACGCGGTGAGAATATAGGCAGAAAAATTCTTGTACACAAAGTGCAGCAGGGTGGCGTTAGGGGGTTTTCTTCAACCTGATTGCGAAGGAACCATCCATGCCGTCGCGGTGCGGGAGAGTCTCAACGCAGCCATCGGACGTTACGAGGCGCTGATCGACGAATTGATTTGCATTCTCGACCACGAAGTCTGGATGCGAAGACAGAAAGGATTTCACGAGCAGCAAATTCTCTTCCGGTTCCGTTGTGCATGTGCTATAAACGAGAATGCCGTTGGGTTTCACGAGTCGAGCAGAATTCTCAAGAATGCCACGTTGGATTTCAACAAGCTTGGCAAGGTCCTCGAGCTCCCGTTTCCATTTTGCATCTGGCTTCTTGGAAAGCACACCCAATCCCGAGCACGGAGCGTCCACAAGCACTCGCTCCGCCGGTGTGGTTTGCACCGTCGCCGCATCAGCGGCGATGAAATGTGCGTTGGCGATTCCTAGGCGCTGACAAGCGTTCTTCACGAGGTTGAGGCGCGTCTCATAGCGATCGATGGCTACAAGCTCTCCGATATTCTTCATCAACTCGCCGATAAACGTCGTCTTTCCGCCCGGAGCCGCACAGATATCAAGCACCCGGTCGCCGGGTTTCGGATCAAGCAACCGAACGGCAAGGCCCGCGCTTTCATCCTGGACAAGGAAAAAGCCCTGACGGTACATTTCCGATCCGCCGATGCCCGCCATATGCTTCACGCGAACGAAAAAGTCCAAATACTGAGAGCGAGAGAATTGAATTTGATGCTGATCAAGCTGCGAGAGGAAGTACTCGAAGTCGATCTTGAGCCGATTGACTCGAAGTGTGAGGTCGGGACGTTGATTGTTTGCTGCGAGAAATCTGCGGGCTTCGTCATACCCGAAGCGATCCACCCACCTCCTCACGATCCAGACAGGGTGGGATTCCACCACAGCGAGGTGTTGGATCTTGTCTTCTTTGAAATCAGGATAACGAATATTCTCCAGATTCCGCAGGATGTTTCGGAGAATGGCATTGACAAGGTCGGCAACCTTTTGGCCGCGCAGTCGCTTGATGAATTCCACCGATTCGTTGACCGCAGCGGCGTGGGGCACCTTGTCCAGGAAGAGGATTTGGTAGAGGGCAACGCGGAGCGCGTTCCTGATGTTTGTCTCCGCCTTCGTGAAATTTCCGTGAAAGAATCCTGTCAGCACCCAGTCGAGCTTCATCTGCCACCGTATCGTTCCCGTCACGATCTCGTTGAGGAGACTCTTGTCCAACTCGTTCATCTCCGCCGTCCGCATTTCCGCGTCGAGGAGTCGATCAAGATACGCGTCCGAGCGTTCGACCCGATTCAGGATCTTCACGGCAGTTCCACGCGGACCTCGATAGAGGTTCGGCGGTTCAGATTCATCACTGCTTGTAGCGGGCTCTTGACTCATGATTTGTCGTACCTGCACAATCGGATGGGAACCCCGCAGAAATGAAAATGCGGAATGTACTGTTGGAATACATTCCGCACGATCCCCCATGATCTGGGTTCGTTCTAACCGGTTGCAGCCGCACCTTTCTTCGCA
>Ga0194111_10001116_pt1 | contig 32968 bp, 35 predicted proteins | sample TA2KigC300mmetaG_FD_146194 | JGI IMG/M metagenome (GOLD analysis project Ga0194111, IMG submission 146194) | Freshwater microbial communities from Lake Tanganyika, Tanzania - TA2015033 Kigoma Deep Cast 300m | ecosystem: Environmental > Aquatic > Freshwater > Lake | place: Tanzania: Lake... | reverse complement strand
AAAACCATCCCTATGGATGGATCTGCCACCTTTCAGGCTGGAAAAAGGTGCTGGAGACCAGCTTCCCTCACATGAAAGGCCATTACTTGGCTCTTGTTGATGAAAGTAACGAAATCAAAGCAGGCCTCCCCCTGTACGAGGTTAGAAGCTGGCTAACCGGCAATCGTCTGGTCAGCATTCCATTTGCGACTCTTTCTGATCCGCTGATCAGCTCCCAAGATGAATTTGAAGCCTTGTTTAATAAAGCCATTCATTTATCGCACCATTTAGGGGTATCCCACATTCATATTAAAACCCTTCATGCCTCCAGATTTATCGAAGAGCCAAGACTGTCTTCCGATTGCTTTTACGTCAGCCATTATCTCCCGCTAAACGGAAATCCCAGTGAAATTTTAAAAACATTTCACCTGACCGCTGTAAGGCAACCCCTCCGTAAACTTAGCGCAACCGAACTCAAAGTTCATATGGGAGCAGGGGATGATGATCTAAGAACATTCTATTCCCTGTATGGCAGGACGAGAAAACGCCTGGGACTGCCGTCCCAGCCATACGGTTTTTTCCAGGCCTTATGGAATACATTCATGCCGAACGGGAAATTATCGCTTCTTCTGGCGGAACTCAACGGGCGGCCCGTGGCGGGTCATATCTATTTTAAGAGTAACGGGCGTTGTTCCATGGAATTTGAAGGCTGGGACAGAGATGTCTATCATCTCACACCGAATCATTTCTTAATCTGGGAGGCTTTGAAGACGGCATGCGGCGAGGGGTACCAGTTATTTGATTTTGGCAGAACATCTCCAAGCGATAAGGGCCTGATGAAATTTAAAGAGCGGTGGGGAACAGAGTTGATAAGCCTATCCGAGTATTATTACCCGGGCGAAGCGGGGATCAAACCTTCAGAAAAACAAGATTCTTCGAGATACAAATTTGTCAGACGGTTATGCAACGTAGCGCCGGACCCAATGTATCAAATCATCAGCGGATTTTGTTATCGCCATTTGGGATAAACGGAATCTGGTATTGGAGCCTATGGAGAGCAGGGGCAAGCGATTGGAAATGGAGAGTCCGTGCAGCGTAACCATTTCACGGGATGCCGATGATCGGGAATGGGATGATTTTGTCGAATTCGAAGCCAGCGGACAATTCGAACAGACGAGTCGTTGGGCGCAGGTGAAGAGAGAGGCCGGTTGGGAACCTTTGAGAATTTTAGTTTATCGAGATGGGAACATTGTGGCAGGGACTCAGATTCTCCTCCGTCGAGCTCCCCTGATCGGCGCATTGGGTTACCTTCCCAAGGGACCTGTGATCCAGAATGATCATCCAAGTCTTGCATTACGGATGATGAATGAAATAAAAGGGGTGCTCCAGGTTAAACGGATCCGGTTCCTGATTGCCCAACCCCCTAACAATGGATCCGATATCGAGGCCTATCTATCGGAAGCGGGTTTTAAAAAGGATAGCTTGTTCGGGGTCATCAGCGCGACAACAGCCATCGATTTGACTCAGACCTATGAAGCGATCCTATCCAGGATGACCAGGAATTTCAGATACAATTTCCGGTTTGCAGAACGGAACGGCGTAATCATCCGGGATGGGAAGAGGGAGGAAATCGGTCTTTTTTTTAATTTGATGCTTGAAACATGCAGACGTCAGAGGGTCGATCCGAACCCGTCGACGGAATCGTTTATACAGAAACTGTGGGACGTATTTTCCCCCCACGGGAATATCAGGTTTTTCTTGGCCGAGTATCATGGAGAAATCGTGTCAGGGCTCATATGCATCCCGTTCGGTAAAGTCTTTAACGCCTGGAAAATGGGATGGTCAGGAAAGTATGAGAATTCAAGGGCGGTCCATTTATTGCACTGGAAAGCGATTCAGTCGGCCAAAGATAACGGGTATCATTCTTATGACTTCATGGGAATAAACCGGTCTTTGGCTGAAACCATTCTCGGAGGGAATCATTTTTATAAAGTGGCAAAGGGCGCTAATCTGTTTAAGCTATCGTTCGGAGGGGAAGTGCGTTTACTTCCTGAAGCGTGTTATTATTTTAAAAGCCCGCTGCTCGGGTTACTTTACACTAAAGTTTATCCATACTTCAGAAAAATAAAAAGGGCTATCGTTTAAGAGCATTGCATTATGCATAGTGATAAACAACAAGGATTCATTAAAATAATACCTGATAAAAAAAGCCAGGAAGACAAAAATATAATACCCTATAAACCTCGCAGGGTTTGTATGCTGGCATATTCGTTCTATGAATCCGACGGGCGTATAAGGCGTTATGCAGAGACATTGGCAAAGCGGGGCGACTTGGTTGATGCCGTCGCGTTAAGAGAAGAAGGCCAGTCACATTATGAACTCATAGAAGGGGTGCATGTATACCGGATACAGAAGCGCCTGATTGATGAAAAAGGTGAATTCTCCTATCTTTTGAAATTGATCAAATTCTTTATCTTATCCATGGCCTTTATCACCAAGAGGCATTATAAAAATCCTTACGATTTGATACATGTTCATTCAGTTCCCGATTTCGAGGTGTTCGCGACTTTATTTCCAAAACTGCTCGGCGCGAAAGTTATTTTGGATATTCATGATATTGTGCCTGAATTTTACGCCAGTAAATTCAATAAAACCTCTAAAAGCCTCATTTTTAAAGCATTGGCAGGCCTTGAAAAGGCGTCTATTGCATTTTCCGACCATGTTATTATTTCCAATCATATTTGGGAAAAAACCTTGCTGTCACGCTCCGTATCAAAAAACAGGTGCAGCGTCATAATGAATTATCCGGATCCTTCTGTTTTTTTCAGAAGAGATAAAAGCCCCAAAGACGGCCGCTTTATCATTATCTACCCGGGATCACTCAACTGGCATCAGGGGCTGGATATAGCTATAAAGGCATTTGCCAGGATAAAAGATCAGGTTCCGGCGGCTGATTTTTATATTTACGGGAACGGTCCGGAGAAAAATAATTTAATCGGTCTTGTGGAAACCCTCGGTTTGAACGATAGAGTCTTTATCAAAGATACGGTTCCCCTAAATCAGATTGCAGATATTATCGCGAATGCCGATCTTGGTATCATTCCCAAGAGAAATAATTCCTTCGGCGACGAGGCGTTCAGCACGAAGATATTGGAATTCATGTCTTTAAGCATACCGGTGCTTGTCTCAGAAACCACTATTGACAGATATTATTTTAACGACTCTGTTAGTAAATTTTTCACACCCGATGATGTAAATCATCTCTCCCTATGTATGCTGGAGCTTATCAATAATAGGGGTATACGCCGTAATTTAGCGGATAATGCTCTGAGCTTTGTCGAAAACTTTAATTGGGATAGAAAAAAATCAGAGTATTTAAGCCTGGTCGATTCACTGGTAAGCGACAATAAAAAGAAACCACCGCAACCGCGTCATAATCTTCACGCCACATGAAATTACGTTGTCACTGCCTCGCAGGCGGGAGTCCATTGTTGCTAATAAATTATGGGTGTCCGTCTTTTCGTGATTGACAGGATGTTTGACTTTTTCAAAGCCCACTATCCGCTATTTACCCCGTTAGAAATAATGCCCCGCTGGAATTTCTAACGGGGTTTACTCAATACCTTGCACCTTTTACCTCGACCTTAAACCCTAACCCGATGGATTCAAAAAACATTTCATACGTTTTGATAACTCCCGCGCACAATGAAGAGGACTTCATAGAGAAAACGATCCAGTCGGTCATTTATCAGACTGTTTTGCCGAAGAAGTGGGCGATCGTCAACGACGGATCAACAGACGGAACGGATGATATTATAAAACGATATGCAAAGCACCACGACTGGATAGAATTTATCAGATTGTCGCAACACACTGATCGGCAATTTGCCGCCAAGGTACACGCATTCAATGCAGGTTATGAAAGAATCAAGAATAGTGAATATGCGATAATCGGGAACCTCGATGCCGACATATCCTTTGAAAAAGATTACTTTGAATTTCTGCTCAGTAAATTCAATGAAAACGGCAAACTCGGTGTTGCCGGCACGCCGTTTGTCGAAGAATCATTCAAAGGGTATAATTTTAAATTCGCCAATATCGAGCATGTCTCCGGCGCATGCCAGTTATTCAGGCGGGAATGTTTCGAAAGTATCGGGGGATACAAACCCGTTCGCGGCGGTGGCATCGACTGGATTGCCGTCACAACGGCCAGGATGAAGGGGTGGAAGACAAGAACGTTTACGGAAAGGACCTGCCTTCACCATCGGAAAATAGGGACTGGAAATAACAGCGCCCTGATGGCCTTGTTCAAACAGGGCCGTAAAGACTATTTTTTGGGAAACCATCCCTTGTGGGAAGTCTTCAGGACGCCTTACCAGATGACCAAAAGGCCTTATGTGATTGGAGGATTATGCCTTTTCTCCGGTTATGCATGGGCGGGCATTAAAAGGACAGAGAGACCTATTTCCAAAGAACTTATGGGATTTGTTCGTAAAGAGCAAATGGGCCGATTAAAAGCTCTTTTTCAAAAATGGGTTGTTAGTCATTAAGTTACAAGTTCCGTGTTTCAGGTTCCAAGTCTAAAGCGGGGCAACTTGAATAAAAAATTTCAAACATGTTAAAATAATAAAAAGCGGGTAGACTATTCCCGGATGGTGTTCGAAACGAGGGAGTGCCTAAACTCCAATAAACCGTAACATAAAGGGAAAATCGACAATCTTTATGGCAATCAGGCTCCATCCGCATGCAAAAGCCCGCGCAATCGAGCGTGGTGTGACAGATGCCGAGGTCGTTGCAACCGTCGATGGGGGTGAAACGTTTTCAGCCAAATATGGGAGAGCCGGTTTTAGGAGAAATTTCACATTCAACGGTGAATGGGGAGGCAAACGATACTCGGTGAAGCAGGTTGAAGCATATGCTGTCAAAGAAGCTGGTGATTGGGTTGTCGTGACAGTGATCGCAAGGTACTTTTAAAGGGAGGGGACCTGGATATGAGATTCACATACGATCCAAAATATAACATTGCATATTTAAAATTCCAGGAAAAACCCGCTGAGGTTCAGACGCTTAAGATCAGCGACGAATTGAACATCGATCTGGCCTCTGACGGGACGATCTACGGCATTGAATTGTTAAATGCCAATGAGCAAATGAGTAGGCAGGATGAAGGGAAATTCTTGGTGATCAATGAGGTTACTGGGGAAAAAGCCGAGGTTCCATTAAACCGGTAGCAGTTTTTTGATTTATCGGAAAGCTTCGGCTTCCCGGTTTCTTGGCTTCCTTATCGGGAATCGTCTTATGAGGAACCCATGAACCCAAGAAAAAAGAATTTGCACCACCGTAACACCGCCACATGGCAGCACAGCAGCGCTTAATAAATTTGGCTTCCAAAAAAACTGCATCACCGCACAAACGGAGTACTCAATTTCAACGTGTCTCTTCTTGACTTCATTTGTCGCAACCGGTAATATTTTAATATTAGAGAGGTATTATATGTCTAAAGTCATTGAGGCTATTTTTGAAAATGGGATATTTAAGCCTTTAAGCGAACTTCGTCTAAAAAATCATCAGCGGGTTCGAATAGAGATTCCCTCTGAAGAGGATGAACAATCGGTTGAAGCCCAGAAAAAGGCTCTATTGAAATTTGCTGGAGTCGGAGAAAGCAATTTAACTGACGTAGCCAAAAACCATGACCGATATCTCTATTTAAAGGAGTAACCCCCCATTGCCCCGGAACAACATCTTCGTTGATACGAGTGCGTGGTATGCATTTATTGACAAGAATGACCGGGATCATCCAGCCGCAGTGAACAAGGTTCAGGTCTTGGATCGTTTTCTCCTCACAAGCAATTATATTTTCGATGAAATATTAACATTGCTCAAAACAAGATTAGGGCCTTCAATAGCAATCTCATTTGGTCAAAAGTTGTGGGATCAAGAAGTATCGGCTTTAGTTCGAATAACAGAAGAAGATGAAGCAAAGGCGTGGAGGATTTTTCGGCAATACAAGGACAAAGGATTCAGCTTCACGGATTGCACATCCATTGCTTTAATGGAGCGCCTTGATATTGATACCGTTTTTGCCTTTGATGATCATTTTGTTCAATATGGAAAAATCATGATTTTTTAAATTTCTCAATCACTGTTCACTGGTTTTTATAGGTTTTTATCCTTTATCCCGTGTCCTGTTCTATTATCCCTGGTTTCCTGGCTTCCTTATCCCATTATTCCAGGTTTTCATCCTTGTTCCTTTGTCCTTTCTCCTTGTACCTTTTGGTTTATGTTTTTAACCCGTAACTCGTAACCCACAACCTGAAACTTGAAACTTGTAACCTGTTTTTCCCATAATTCCAGTATCCCTGATTTCCTGGTTTCCTTATTCCATTATACCACTATTCCAATTCCCAGTATTTCGGGTTTTTATCCTTTTTCCTTTTGCCTTAAATCTTTTGCCTCCGACCTTTGAACTTGTACCTTGTTCCTTTGTCCTTGATCATTGTTCCTTATGCATTGCACCTTGAATGTTGATCCTTTGACCTTTTCCGATCGTTCCATTGTTCTAATGTTCCATTATTCCGGTTATTCTTTTTCCTGCTTTCCTGGCTTGCTTATCCCGTTATTCCTGGTTTTTATCTCTGTGCCTTTATCCTTAAACTTGTAAGTTGCAACCCTAGAATCTTGCATTGACAAAATTACACTCTATCCTTAAAATAATATCAGAAGTAAAGCGAATGAATTCCAGAAGCATTCTATATGCTTCATTAGGAGGAACCCATGACCATCAAACAACAGTTGATAAAGGAGATAGAGGACTTACCTCTTGATGCGCAGGAGAAAGTACTGAAGTTAATCCATTTTGTTAAGGAAGAAATACTTGTCTTACGCGGGAAGATATCCACGGAAAAGAAGAGAAATGCTCTTGTAGATGTCGACATGATAGCGATAGAGACCGGGATTAAAGATTTGGCAGAGCATCATGACCATTATTTATATGGTGTTTCAAAGAGATGATACGTAAGGTGTTTGTAGATACCAGTGCGTGGTTGGCTCTCGTTAACAAATCAGATGCTGCTCATCATAAGGCAAGGATGGTGCGTGATGTTCTGCTAAGAGATCAAACCCAATTCGTAGTTACTAATTATGTAATGGTTGAAATAGCAAATGCACTATGTAGAACTCCCCACAAAGAAACAGCAGTGAAGCTTATAAATTTCATCGAGATGAGCGAAAACATTCAGATTGTGGAAATTAACAAGGAAATATATAAAGAAGCCTGGCGTGTATATTCGACTTACCTGGATAAGGACTGGAGTCTTACCGATTGCACAAGCTTTGAAGTCATGAAGGAGAGGAGAATCACTGAAGTCTTCACAACGGATAAGCATTTTGAACAAGCAGGATTCGATGTATTAATAAAAATTTAATCACGTCAATACCTGGTTTAAAAATCACATCTCTTCATTTTTAAATATCCTTTATCCTTGCACCTTTAACCTTATCCCCTACACCCAACACGCTGCACCCTATATGGTTAAACCCGTAACCTGAAACGGTTTTTTAACACGTAACTCGCAACTTGTAACTTGCAACAATATCTATCCCATTTTTCCAATATTCCATTTGTGTTCTTTTACTCATCACTGGTAACTGATTACTGATCACTGGGCTTGAACACGCTAACCCGTAATCTGCAACCTGTAACTTGTAACTTTTTTATTCAACACTTAACACTCAACACTTATCACTAATCACTCACTTACACCTTCCTATGTTCAGACTGGATCGTTTCCTAACCCTTCATGCCTTCAGACATCTGATGCGCGTCTATCCACAATCAAAGGGTATCCGCATCCCTATTTTGATGTACCACAGCATCTCCGATGAACCAGAAAAGGGCCACCCCTATTATTGGATTAATACATCTCCAAAGCTCTTTGCCGAACAGATGCAATTTCTTCACGACAACAAATATAAAGTTATATCCCTTGAAGAAGCATGCAGTGCCTTAAACAGTAACTTGCAACCCGCAACCCGCAACCCGCAACCCGTAACAGATAATTTAGTTGTTTTGACCTTTGACGATGGCTACCTTGACTTTTACACAGATGCCTTTCCGGCATTGCAGCGGTTCGGCTACACCGCAACGATCTTTCTCCCAACAGCTTTCATCGGAAATAGCAAACCAGGGTTGGCTGGCAAAAAACATTTGGACTGGGGTCATGTCCGAGAATTAAAACAACAAGGAATCAGCTTCGGATCCCATACCGTTAATCACCGGCAGTTGTGGAAGTGTGAAGATAGTGTATTAGAGTCCGAATTGCGGGAGTCCAGGAAGACGATTGAGGAAAAAGCAGGCGAGGGTGTTGAAACATTCTGCTACCCATACTGGTTTCCAGAGCAGGACAAGATCTTTGTTGTAAGAATTAAAGAATTACTTCGTAACTGTGGATATTTATGTGGCACGGGGACACGGATTGGCACAATTCATCAACCTGGCGAAAAAATGGTTCTCAAACGGATTCCCCTAAATTCAGCAGACGACCTTTGTTTATTCTCAGAAAAACTTTCAGGAAATTATGATTGGTTGCAGATTATCCAGCGAGCATACAAAATGTTTAAAACCAGAAAAATAGATACAATATAACAATAATAAGTGCCCGAAACATTAAAAGAAACGTCATCTAAAAACATTTGGCGGGAACACCAATCATGTCACGTTTAATACGTTATGTCGTTATAACTCCGGTTCGAGATGAGGAAAATTATATCGGTTCTACAATTCAGTCCATGGTGAGACAAACCGTTCTTCCGCAAGAATGGATTATTGTAAATGATGGTTCATCGGATAGAACCGGCGAGATTATAGACAGCGCGGCAAGAGAGTATCCATTGATCAAGACACTGCACCGTAAGGATCGGGGTTCTCGAAAAGCTGGAGGTGGTGTAATTGAAGCCTTCTATGATGGGTATTCCAGTATTGAGTCGAACGATTGGGAATTCATAGTGAAACTGGACGGAGACCTGTCTTTCGATATGGATTATTTTGAGAAATGTTTTGAAAAATTTCAAGACATCCCCAAACTGGGAATTGGGGGAGGAGCAATTTTTAACTTAATAGACGGATCTTTGGTTTTAGAAAAACACCCGAGATTCCATGTCCGCGGAGCGACCAAGATTTACCGGCGGGTATGCTGGGAGGCCATTGGTGGTTTGATCCTTGCTCCAGGATGGGATACACTTGATGAAGTGAAGGCCAACATGATGGGTTTTGAGACAAAAACCTTCTTTAATCTCTGCATAGTCCACCACCGTTATACTGGAGCAGCCGACGGCACCTGGAAGGATTCTGTCAAGAATGGTTTATCAGATTATATTTCAGGCTATCACCCGATTTTCATGCTGCTCAAATGTCTGAAAAGGATGGCAGTCCGACCTTTTATGATCCATGCCATGGGGCTGATGTACGGATTTATGAGCGGATACGCAAGGCGTGTTCCTCAGGTAGACGACCGGAAACTGATTGAATACATCCAGCGCGAACAGATCAGAAAGCTCTTGTTTAAACCGTCCATTTGGAATTAAAGGCAAGCCTACTTATCCATACAATTAACATATAGGCAATTTCAGTTCTGGCGATAAATTTCTCCCTCGTTTTCTATATTAGGGCCATGGTTAAAAAAGAGCTTTCCATTATTATCGTAAATTGGCACTCTGCTGATTATTTACAGGCCTGCGTCCGTTCCATTTATGAGCACACCTTGGCTGTGGACTTTGAGGTGATCGTCGTTGACAATGCTTCCTTCGAAGGATGCGGTGAATGGTTGGCACGGGAATATCCTGATGTTATCTTTGTCCAGAGCCAGACTAATTTGGGTTTCGCCCGCGCAAACAACCTCGGAGTTCAATACGCCAGCGGGAGAGTCCTTCTATTCCTGAACCCGGACACAGAAGTACGGGACCGGGCCATAGAACGTCTTTATGAACACCTCAAGAGTCTAACTGATCCCGGGGTGGTTGGTTGCCGTTTGCTGAACAGTGACGGATCCCTGCAGACGAGTTGCGTTCAGTCTCTCCCCACTCTGCTGAACCAGGTTCTCGATATGGGGGTCCTTCAGAGGTGGTTTCCGAAGTCTCGCCTCTGGGGCATGAAATCACTCTTTGTTGCGGGGAAATCTGCGCAAGAAGTGGAGGCCATTTCAGGGGCATGCATGATGATCGGACGGAATGTGTTTGACTTAGTTGGGGGATTTAGCTCTGACTATTTTATGTATACCGAAGACCTTGACCTTTGTTTCAAGACACGGTGTGCCGGCTTTCGGAATTATCATATCAATGGTCCCCTCATCATCCATCATGGGGGAAAGAGTTCCGAACAGGCACGAAGTGATTTTTCGAATGTGATAATGCGGGAGTCGGTGAGGCGGTTTTTACATAAATCATACGGCGGCTTATACAGCGGTTGTTATAGGGTGTCTCTTAGTATAGCAGCGGTACTTCGGCTTGTTTTGCTTGTGTTGCTGTTTCCTGTCTGGTTGGTCCGGAATAGGACACGCAGATGGAGTACGGCGGTTCGGAAATGGTTCGCCATCCTGCGCTGGGGTCTTGGACTGGAGCGTTGGACACGGCGATATGAGCAAATCGAACGGGTGCCCGCCTGTTCCACCGATAAAAAGATTAAAGCATGTGCGGAATCTGCGGGAAACTGAATTTTGATCGCCAGCAACCGGTGGACCGAACCTTCCTCCGCCGGATGATGGAGTTGATCCGACATCGGGGGCCGGACGGTGGCGGTGAGTACTATTCCGGCCACATCGGTCTGGGGCATCGACGGTTGAGTATTATCGATCTCAAGACTGGTGATCAGCCTATTTCCAATGAAGATGAGACGGTCTGGGTCGTCTTCAACGGGGAGGTCTATAATTTCCAGGAACTGCGAGTGGATTTGGAGTCCCGTGGTCACAAGTTTAAATCTTCCACGGACACTGAAGTTATTGTCCACCTCTACGAAGAAGCAGGTGTGGAATGCGTACCACGGCTTAGGGGAATGTTTGCGTTTGCACTTTGGGATAGGCAAAATCAGCTTCTTCTTCTTGCCCGAGACAGGGTTGGAATTAAACCACTTTACTACACCATCACCCCAAATGGGTTTATCTTTGCATCGGAAATCAAGGCAATCCTTGCTGACCCGTCGGTCGAACGACGAATCAACCCACACGCTATTGACCGGTTCCTCACCTATGGTTACTTGCCGGGAAACGAAACGCTCCTTGAGGGCATTTATAAGCTAGAGCCTGGCCATTACATGACTGTATCCGATGGGAAGACCTCTAAGCGGCAATATTGGGATCTGCACTTCGAAACTTCCCCGCAATGGAAGAACTTTGGCGATGCGGTGGAAGAACTGCGGGTGCTGCTGCGACAAACAGTCAAGGACCACATGATCAGTGATGTGCCTGTGGGCGTGCTGTTGAGCGGTGGGGTGGACTCGACAGGGGTTTTGCGCTATGCTGTGGAGCAGACTAACAAACCCATCCACACGTTTACTATTGGATTCAATAGTGAGCGCTTTGCGGATGAGCGAACCTATGCCCGACTGGCTGCTCAACGATACGCGACAGTGCACCAGGATATTACCATGACTGCCAAAGACTTTTGCGACTTTCTGCCGGAGTATGTCTGGCACATGGAGGAACCTGTCTTCGAGCCGCCAGCTATTGCGTTATACTATGTCTCAAAGCTTGCCCGTGAATCGGGAATCAAGGTTCTTTTATCGGGCGAAGGTGGGGACGAAGCCTTCGGCGGTTATCAGAACTACCGAAATCTCCTCTTACTGGAAGATCTGAAGTCATTTTTCGGCCCTGCAAAAGGATTACTTCGTTTTGGATTCCGATCATTAGGATTAGCTGGATGGAGCCGCATCGGACGATACAGCAGCTTCGTGAATCTGCCATTGTCAGAATACTATTTGAGCCGAACCGCGACACCCGACTCAGATTTAAACCGATTGAAACATTTCCTATACACGAAAGAGTTTACAGAGACCCTTAGGGTACATGATTCTCATGCCCCCACGCGTAACCTATTCGCCATGATTGATGGCCAGATGTCACTCAATCGCATGCTCTATGTAGATACGAAAACCTGGTTGCCTGACGATCTGCTGATCAAGGCGGACAAAATGACCATGGCCACCTCCGTAGAGCTAAGGGTACCCTTGCTGGATTTCCAAGTGCTAGAGTTCGCTGCCTCGTTGCCAACCAGTTTTAAGGTTCGCAGATGGACTACCAAACGAGTCTTGAAAGCGGCTCTGCAGGACTCAGTCCCGAGGGAAATCCTCAAACGGAAAAAGACCGGTTTCCCTGTTCCATATGACAAATGGTTGTACAATGGAATGCATGATTTTGTCTCTGACTCCATCCTGGTTCAAAACTCAGCTTTGGGCTCCTATTTTGACAGAGGAAAAGTTCGACACCTGCTCCATACGCATCGGCAAAACGGAAATTTATCTAAGGAAGTGTTCTGTCTTCTCATGATTGAGCTTTGGTATAGAGCGTTTATGCTCAAACGTTGACTCTCATACTTTGGCTCTGGGGAGAGAAAAACAATTCTTTCAGGGAGAGTAAACCATGGACGACCATCAACGACCACTTAAAGTTCTTCATAGTTTTCCTCACCGCCTCGGTAAGGCACGGATCTGCACTACCGCATGGCAGGAGATAGATAGCGCGGCGGCCGCAGGGGCAGATATGCTTGTCATGGCTGGTGATTCGGTGCGGCCATTTCTCAGGCCGGTACGGCTGAGGACAACTCTTTCACGTGGTAAACTGAGAATACCATATCGTTTATTAGGAACAATGAGAGCTTGTATGCTCCACGACTGGCTGGTAGCCAGACAGTTGCCGAAGATGACCGGGCAGATAGATATTATTCACGCATGGCCATTAGGGGCATTAAACACAATCAAAGTTGCAAAACGACTAGGAATTCCTGTGGCCCTTGAGCGTTGTAATGCGCACACTCGTTTTGCCTATGAGGTTGTTCAAAAGGAATGCGAACAGGTAGGTGTGTCGCTACCTAAAGATCATGAGCATGCATATAACGAGGACATCCTGCGACGGGAAGAAGAGGAATATAGCCTTGCAGATGCCATCCTATGCCCCTCGGATTTCGTTGTTAAAACATTCGTAGACCAAGGATTTCCTAAAGAGCGGTTAGTTCGTTTCATCTATGGGGTAGACGAAAATAAATTTTTCCCAGATTACAACCGCAGTGTTCCTGAACGCGGGGGGCTGACAATGATTTTTGTTGGCGTATGCGCTGTTCGAAAGGGACTGCATTATGCATTGGAGGCATGGCTCCAATCCTTGGCTTGCCGCGACGGCCGTTTTCTGATTGCCGGCGAGTTTATCCCAGCCTACCGGGATAAGCTGGCTCCCATGCTAGCCCATCCAAGTGTAGAGGTGCTCGGACACCGAGACGATGTACCAGAACTTATGCGCCAAAGTGATCTTTTCGTTCTTCCGAGCATTGAAGAAGGGTTTGGGTTGGTTTGCACCGAAGCCATGGCCACAGGTTGCGTACCGCTGGTGTCGGATGCCTGCACGGACCTGTGCCGTGACATGGAAAACGGGATGGTACATCCAGCGGGGGACGTAAAAGGACTAACAACGCATATTAACCTGCTGCATGAACGTCGAGACATTCTAACCCAATTGCGCGACACAGGTCTACGGTCGATTCCATCGATTTCGTGGATGGCTGCTGGAAGATCGCTCATAGAGGCGTATCGAAGAGTCCTTTTTTCAAGTCGTTCGTCATGATGGGTAGATAGAAGAACAGGCAGCGATGAAAAAATCGTGATAGATTTCAGATAGGATGGTGCCTGTGTTTGGTTTTGGTAAGGAGTAAGGCGCTTATGAGGCACGAATTGTCGCAACGGCTCAGGGGCAAATTTAAGGATTGCTTGTATCGTGGCATCAGTGATGTTGGGTATCGATTGACTCCGCGATCTTACCTGGCTGATATCGAGATGTGGTACCACCTGCGGAAGTTATTCGCTCGGCAGGGGATAAACACAGTCCTCGACGTGGGGGCAAATGAAGGACAATACAGGAACTTCCTACGACGTCGCTGCGGTTTTAATGGGTGGATTGTCTCTTTTGAGCCGGTGCGATCTGTCTTCGAGGTGTTAAAAACAAAGGCTAAGGTAGATCATCGCTGGCTCACTTTCAATTGTGCCATAGGTAGTCAGAGGGGGAGATGTGAGCTCAACGTGATGCGCGATACACATTTCAGTTCATTTCTTGATCCTTTGCAGACTAACGTACACCGTTCCAATATCATTGAGAAAAACGTTGTGGAGCGGCGGGAAACTGTTGAAGTGCAATGTCTGTCCGACATAATACCCTGGCTATCACGGAGATATCCGATTGGCAGGATTTACCTAAAAACAGACACACAGGGGCACGACCTCGAAGTGCTTCGGGGAGCAAGGGGTGAATTGAATACTATTGTAGCACTGCAGATAGAAGTCCCCGTCAAGCCTGTCTACAATGTAATGCCGACCTTTTCACAGATGATAGATGCACTCGCCGTTTATGGCTTTGATGTTACAGGGATGTTCGTTGTTTCTCGGGATGAACTGATGCGGGTCATAGAATTCGACTGTGTTGCAGTCAATAACAAAATGGTTTCACGTCCGTCGTGAGGCGGGTGCCGATTTATGGGATATACAGACGCAGGTTTGCTGGGCCAGCTGGTTTATTTACCTCCCTGCCGAAGAGTCTGTCAAGGGTTTACCTCTTCATCTCAATGATAATTTCTTAAACTGACACATGAAAATCAGCGTACTCATTCCCACTTATAACGCTGCCAAGACAATAGAGATGAGTCTGGCCTCTGTGTTTCGGCAGACCATCCAGCCCGACGAGATCGTGGTCCTGGTGGACGGTGGCACTGACGAGACCGTTTCGCGATTAGATCCATTGAAAGGACGTATCAATCTCGTCGTCCAAGAGAATCGCGGTGTGGCACAAGCGCGCAATCGTCTGGTGGAGCTTGCCCAGGGAGAAATGTTGGCGTTTCTCGACTCGGATGACGTATGGCACCCCAAATACCTGGAGGTGCAGCATGGCCTTCTTCAGGACTATCCCTCTGCGGTGGCCAGCTTTACAGGACATATACGGTTTCATGGATATGGAGAATATGAGTGTTCAAATGTGCTGGACGAAGATCGTGATCACGCGACTCTGATTGACCGTGTGGAATTCTTCCGGTGCTATAACACCACCACAGCCGTTTTCGGCAGTATGAGTTATTGCTGTGTACGCCGTCAGACCTTCGAGAAAATAGGGTCAAACCCCTTCAGCACGGGCCTTCATGGCGTTGAGGATTCCTATCTTTGTTACCAGCTCGCACTCCTCGGGTCAGTGGTCTATCTGCCATCCCCACTTGTGGCCTATAGGATAACCGAGGGTTCGCTTTCGGTGAATCGATTGAGAAACCTCGGGTTGTGGGTGCATGCTTTTGAAATGCTCCAAGAGCCTTATCGGAGGAGTGCTCCTCTCGCATTAGCCAAGGCTTTCGCCGCTGGATATGCATCCAAGCGAAGAGAGTATGCCAAAGTCCTTTTGGGGGTCGGGAAAAGTGTCGAGGCTCGACGTCAATTGATTCGGTCCTTGGGCAACTGCTGGCATCCGCCATCGCTATGCAAATCCTTAGGATTGCTACTTCTAAGTTTACTTCCTCCAGTCCTGCAGCCTCAATGGCCATCAAGTGTTAGACAGGTTGGAGTGCCTCCCGTGGCCTGCGGAAAAAATGGGATGAATTAGATGTACTTATTCTTTCTATATTTGAATAAATTAAGGCAACACACGGTTATCAAGGAAGTGGATTATTCTTGAAAAGCAAGTCGATGACGGTGTGTGTTGCATGAAATGAAATGACCGATATAGGTGCGGGTTTAACAGTTTTCTTCTGTCTTACAGTATTGGCCTTACCCCGCCGGCTGGCGGCCTTGGCCTATGTTGCGGCCGCTTTTTACATAACCCAGGGACAATCTCTAGAAATTGGCGACATCAACTTCATGGCCATCAGATTCGTCGAAATAGCGGCTGCAATCCGGGTAGTGATGCGTCGTGAGGTGACTTCGATACGCATGACGTCACCGGATCATTGGTTACTCATGTTCTTTGCCGCTTACATGGGGGTCACTCTGCTGAGAGTGGGAACCCTCGATATGTATACGATCGGATTGACTGTTGATGGCCTGCTGGTATTTTTCACCTTTCGAATATTAATTTCTACACCGGATGAATTTACTTACTTCATGAAGGGTATGGTATTGCTGTTGGTTCCGTTCGCCTTGCTCATGATAGAAGAGTCCATCAAAGGTAGAAATTCGTTTTCACTAATGGGCGGAGTACCAGAAATACCGATCTATCGTGAAGGATATTTTCGCTGCCAGGGCAGTTTCCGGCATGCCATAACGGCTGGAACTGTGGGGGCAACCTTCTTCGCGATATTTGTTGGATTCTTGTTTCAGAAGGCAAATCGCTGGTGGGCACTCATCGGAGGTATTGCAAGTTTGATTATTGTCGTCACTTCGCATTCAAGCGGGCCGCTGTTAACCACCATAATTGTATGTACCGCCTGGTGCTGCTGGTTTTTTCGACGTTATATGAAGTGGGTGCGACTAGGTGCAGTTGCAGCCTTCATCGGATTGAATCTGGTGATGAAGGCACCGGTCTGGTACATTTTCGACCGAATCAGCGGTGTCATCGGTGGGGATGGCTGGCATCGAGCGAATCTTATTGATAAATTTGTGAAAAGCTTTGGAGATTGGTGCTTGATTGGCATGCCTATGGAAAAAACTATCGGATGGGCTGCCACAGTTACAAAATTTGGTTATACGGATATCACAAATTATTATATATCCATAGGCATAAATGGAGGACTTATTTCCCTTGTGATTTTTATTGCGATGCTGAGTTCTTGTCTGAAACTTGTAGGATTGGCTTTAAGATCCTTGCGCAATGAAATCACAATCCAAATGAATTTTGAATCTATATTATGGGGAGTGGGTAGCGCAGTATTTGCTCATGCTGTGAATCTCACATCAGTATCTTACTGGGACCAATCCTATGTCATCTGGTACCTGCATCTTTCGGTTGCCATAAGCCTTGGACATTACTGCTTAAAAGCAACGACAATGAGCAATACGAGTAAGAAAGATTTGAAACCAGCAACCAGGCCTGCATTCTTCGGGCAGGGAGCTTGAGATAAGGAAGGCAGGGAACGTGGAACAACAGGAGCATCGGAGGATCGCTCTTCTTGGTATCACCCGCAACACCGATAACTACGGTGTGCGTGTGCTACTGAGTTCGGCTGTCGAGGTGTTGTCAGCTACCGAGCCCGAAGCAGAGATATTTTTGCTCGATTATGGGCGAATGCCTGAGGTGTGGAAGGAGATGACAAGTGGCGGTGAGCGCCAGATAAGTCTGGTTAATCTTCGATTCAGCTGGCGATTATACCTGCCAAATAACGTGTTTCGTCTCATTGCTCTTGTCGTCTTCTTGCGGACCATTCCTATCAAAGGTTGGAGACTACGACTCCTGGGTCGGAATCCTTGGTTGCGTCAGGTTATTGGGGCCGCTACCCATTATTCTGTCGCTGGGGGGGACAGCTTCAGTGATATCTATGGTTTAAAGCGATTTCTCTATGTGACACTACCTCAAGTCTTAGTATTGTTATTGCAGAAGCCGTTGGTCTTGTTGCCACAAACCTATGGCCCGTTTTCCGGATGCCTATCCCGATTCTTGGCGCGGTGGATTCTGTGCCGAGCAAAGGTTATCTATTCAAGAGATATGGCGGGAATAACAATGATACGGGATCTGGTAGGTTCGAATCTTCCAAATGTGCAAGTAGTTCCTGACATGGGCTTCTGTATGACGCCTGAACCCTTAGATAGAGAAATCACAAAGAATATTGAGAATTTCCGCTTGCAAGGACCAATAGTAGGATTAAATATCAGCAGTCTCCTCTACATTGGGGGATATACTGGAAATAATATGTTCGGCCTTCGCGAGCCCTTTCCTGTACTTGTTGAGACCCTGTTAAAACATATTACTCAGGTCCTAATGGCCCAGGTTCTCCTGGTGCCGCACGTCTGCGGGGGCCAGTTAAGCGAAGAAGACGAAACTCGGTTATGCAGACGTCTGGAGAGGGAGTTTAACCAACATTTAGGTAAGCGCCTCTATTACCTCAACCACGACCTAAACCATCGGCAGATGAAATCTGTGATTGGCCTCTGTGATTTCTTTATTGGGGCACGCATGCATGCATGTATTTCAGCAGTATCTCAGGGAGTTCCGTGCATATGTCTCTCCTATAGTCCCAAGTTTGCAGGTGTGATGAGTCCTCTGGGAGGGGTGCAGGTGGTTGATCTTCGGAAAGCAATGATTCCTGAGGTTTTGAAGACAGTCGAAGAAGGATTTTATGCACGTGAGCAATCGCGTTACAAACTGAGAGAAACGATCAAAGTTATTCAGGGAAAACTGCATTTGCTAACGGAACGACCACTCAATGGTTCGATCATTTAGAAAGATGGATACAGAACATAGAAATATCCAGAATACTGTTGAAAGTACTGGTATTAGCATTAGGGTGAGATATGGGTTCATTGAGTCATGATGGTCTCGTAAAAAGTCTGGAAATACGTCTTTCTGTCATTCCGGCGAAAGCCGGAATCCAGTATTTTCAAATAGTTATAAATTCCCTGGACTCCGGTTTTCACCGGAGTGACGACTTTTTACGAATTCATCAGTCATGATTTATGACAATTTTTCATTATGGAGTATTTAATGTCCACACTGGCTGGTGTGAACCTTGAGGTGGAAACCATACGACAGAAAAGTTAACTGCTTATAAATATTAATATTAGTACACAGCGACTGTGCGTATCAAAAGACTTGGTACGGTTTTTGCTTATAATTGATTTAATTAATAAGGAGAGTGAAATGCAAATTATTGGCCAAAAAGAAATTCGACTTCTTACTATTGAGACCATGCACCGTCGACGGGCTGGCGTGGGGTTTGCTAATGTTTTCTTTATTGTATGTATAGTTGCTTTCCTCTCTTCGGTCCAAATTTCAGTGGCAGCTGATTGGTATCTGTACGCCTCTGCTAGAGGCCAAAACGATGGAACATCTTGGTCAGATGCGTGGACTAGCCCGGCTAATATAGTCCAAAATAAACTTCAGCCAGGGGACACGCTTTGGATTCAAGGAGGTAATTACACAACAAATCTATCATTTACGGACAGACACGGAATAACTGTACGTATTGCCCCCAATGCTACACAACCAGCAGTCTTTACTTTTTTTCATGTTTATAATTGTGATGGTTTTACCATAGATGGGTTGTTAAAAGGGTTTCAGATGATTCAGTTTACTCGTTCGGAGCCTTCTTTAGGACACGCGGTTAATCTAAGACAAAGTAAGCCAATTACAGTGCGTGGTTTGTTAATTGATCGAGGGTCAGAGTATGCCTATGACACAGTTCAGCAACATGGCATTAGGGTATGGGACAATTCTGGGAAAGTAATTATTGATTCCTGTATTGTTAAAAATACAACAGGTGATGGTATCAATATCACCCAAATAGATTACAGTGGAGCAGATAATAATGATTATGAATGGATTCTAATATCAAACTGCACAATTATGAATGTCGGAGATGATGGTATTCAGGCAGGCTCAAATCATAATATTACTGTGCGTGATTGCCACATAGACAAAAATAGATTTCCTACTTATTTTGGAGGCCATCCTGATGGCTTCCAACTTAATCCAGACGGATACAAAGTTAAAATATACAACAATACATTTCGGGGATTCAATCAAAACGTGTTTATCGAGTATGCCTTAAACGACATTTTTATTTATAATAATATATTCATTGGAATTAGTACAATTGGAACAGATCGAGCAATTAACCATTCGGTCAGAGACAATTTTTCAGGTACATTTCTTGTGGCGAATAATATAATGTATAACTTTCTGACTTTTATGGCGTGTAACGGCGGTTTCCCGCGCTCCACTGTAATTGGAAACAATATTTTTGTAAATTGTAGGCTTTTGACAAGCAAAAACGGGGCATTTTTAGATGCAACAAATATTTATTGGGACTTTCCAAGGGTACAATATTATGATTCGAATGGCAATCCTGTTACATCCCCGTCGGACCGATTTGCCGGCAACTCTAGGTACTGTGACCCAAAGTTCGCTTCATTAGATACGTTTAAATTAGATACGAGCTCACCTTGTATTGGTGCCGGAAAGAATCTCAACAGCTATTTCACATATGACCGTGCTGGAGTGATTCGGGGGACAATATGGGACGTTGGTCCGTATAATTCGGTAGGTCTCTCTGCCCCAAAGAACTTAAGGATTATTCCCTAATCGGACACATCCTTGGAATTATGGATGAAAGTTAAATGCACAGCCAGTTGCTTCTCTATGATTATGCATCTGCCTCGCGAAGGCTCAGTTATTGCAAATAAGTAAATCAGTCGAACCCCCTTCCTTTTATAACCTGTGAATCTTACAGAAAACATTCTAAGAGGTACCATAGTGCTTAGCCTCGGAGAGATTGCCGTGTATGGTTTATCATTTGCCCGTAACCTGATACTGGCTCGTATTCTCACTAAGACGGACTTCGGACTGGCTGCAGCATTATCCGTGGGTATATCGCTGTTAGAATTGGTTGGCCGAATGGCATTCGGCAAGCAGATTATTCAGAACCGGGAAGGCAATGACCCTCGATTTCAGTCGGTGGCCCATTCAGTTCAATCGATAGTTGGAGTGGCATCGGCCCTGTTGGTCCTAGCGAGTGCATACCCGATGGCTGCTGTCTTTGGTGTGCCGGAGTTGGCGTGGGCTTTTGCCTCGCTGGCATTAATCCCGCTAGCCCGTGGCACGATACATCTGGATCTGATGCGACTTCAACGGCAATATATTTTCGGTCCAGGTTTACTAATGGAGGTAGTACCGCAAGGATTGGCTACTATGGCGGCGTGGCCGCTGGCTGTTTGGATGGGTGATTTCCGTGCAGTGTTGTGGATCATGCTGGGTAAGGAGCTTCTAACCGTCGCGATGTCTCATTTGCTAGCGGAGCGCCCATATAAATGGGCATGGGATATGAATCATGTGAAGCAGATGCTGGCCTTCGGCTGGCCGTTGTTGTTCAATGGATTTGTAATTTTCACTTCCCAGCAGGGGGATCAAATGCTTATCGGGACAACCTTTTCGTTGGCGGATCTCGGGTCCTACTCGATCGCTTTCTCTCTATCTGTTGTGCCGTTTTTCATTTTTGGCCAGGTAGCATCTTCCTTAATGCTTCCTATGCTTTCCCGCCATCAGGATGATCCTGGTGTGTTTCAACGATATTACCTCCGCTGTGTGGAGCTGTCGGTGTTGGGAGGACTGCTGGTGCTGGGCCCATTGGTTGTGGCAGGAGAGCCTGTTGTGCGTTTGCTCTATGGTCCGAAGTACTCTGGGGTTGGGACGCTGATGGCCGTATTTGGAGCAATTGCGGCGCTTAGGTTCTTACGCTGGGCGCCAGCTGTAGCAGCCATGGCACGCGCTGATACGATTAATCATCTTATTGGGAATATTGCTCGTGCAGTGAGCTTGCCACTTGCATTGCTGTTGGTAGCGTTGGGTGTACGTGACGTTGTAATGGTGGCGTTGTGCGGTATGGTCGGGGAGATTTTATCAATTCTGGTTTCAGTGGTGCGTGTCCGGATGCGGCAAGGTATTCGGCTGAGAGTACATACCACCGCATTTCTCTTTTTAGCCGGATGGATAATGGTTGGCGCGACGGCAAATCGGTTTTTGGGGGATGGAAGTTCGATATGGCAGGCGGGGGCTGCTGTTTTAGTACTTTGGAGCATGGGCGCAGTTGCTGCGTCATTCCTATTTCCTAATTTAATGATTTTGTATCGCCGGACACTCGCAGACCTACATATTCCAGCAATTTTTTCAGGGCGTTGATTTTAGATCAGAAATTTACGAGTGGATTTAGTGGAATGGTAGAAAGCTACCTCACCAAAACCGATAATTGGATAGATACAGGACAGTTGAAGCTTTCAAATTCTAAGCACTTGCGTGTATTGAGCCAGGCGGCAACTTATGAAACGGAGAGAAGCAGGACACTGGCGAGATTGGGGGGGATACTTTGTAGGTTTCGTCCACTCCGCAATATGTTCATTCGTTGGATCTGCCACTACGAAGGTGGACAGATTTGGTCTACAAGCTTTCGCGAGTTGATGACCAAATATTATGATGTCATCATCGGCCGTTATAGTTACGGACCATGTCTTTGGCCCGGAGAACTTCCCCGAAAAACCCAAGTCGGGAATTTCTGTTCATTTGCTCCCGGGGTGAAGGTATTTCGACGGAATCACCCTGTTACATTTGTATCTCTTCATCCATTTTTCTTCAACTCACGTTTAGAGATTCTTGATCGTGATACGATTGAGGCGGTTGAGAATAATCCGCTTCACATTATGGATGACGTTTGGATTGGTGCCGATGCCATTATTACGCCCCGCTGTCATCGAATAGGTATTGGTGCAGTGGTGGGGGCGGGCGCAGTGGTTGTTGGCGATGTGCCGGACTTCACCATCGTCGCAGGTAATCCGGCACAGTTAATAAGAAAACGCTTCAACGACGAGATTTGTGAAATACTTCTTGATTTGCGCTGGTGGGCGTATCGGCTGGATCAACTTTTGCCGTTGTTGCCCCTCTTTGTTGGGGAGGTTACGTTTGAAAATATTCAACTACTTCGTGAACATCTTAGAAACCAATTTCCGAAATAATCAGCGTGCAAACTTTATCCTCGTGAATCGAATCGTATTTCTTAGTCCTCTGTGTTGATTAGAGGTTTAAGATTTCAATTAAATCGATAAAAATTAGCATCTTGGAAACGCCTGTGAGTTCGGGCAACCGGGGGGCTGGCTTTGGGGGCATCACTGGTAAATCTCTGTGCTCAGGGAGCTAATGGGGGTGAAGTGCTGCTTATGCTCGGGCACCACAATAGCGAACCAGTTCAGTTTCGTGTCAACGGTGAACCACATTCCATCCGGGTGGTGAATTGTCGTCTTTCGCCTCGTGCCAGATTTAAGGAACATCTGGGGTGGATTGTCCTGGCCTGTCTTTTATACCGAATCTTGCCAGTGAAATCTCTACGATCTTCATTGAGCCGACTCACTCCCTGGATATCCGCAATGGAAGAGGCAGACGTGATCGGAGACGTGAGAGGGGGAGATAGCTTCTCGGACATATACGGGATAAGGCGATTTATTCATGGTTTCCTGATGGCCTGGACAGTCGTGTTGGTGAAAGGAACAATTGTTCAGTTCCCACAGACATTCGGGCCATATAAAAGCCTGATAGCCCGGGGTCTTGCCGGTTACCTATTGCGGCGTTCGTCAATAATCATGGCCAGGGACAGAAAAAGTCAGAGGCTCGCGCAGGAACTTGTAGATCATCAAAAAGAAGTCTTGTTGTGCCCCGATGTAGCCTTCTCTCTGGAAGCAGTGAAACCAGATCATATAGAGTTACATCCTTCCCTGAACGGTCTCAAAGTCCCTTTGAAGCTCATTGGCTTGAACGTCAACGGGCTTTTGTTCAACGGTGGATACACACGGGATAACATGTTTGGTCTCAAATTGAATTATCGAAGCCTGCTACCATCGCTGGTGAAGGTGCTTTTGGAAGAGCATCCCGGTGAGCTGTGGCTCATTCCCCATACATACGGTCCGCCCAATAGCGTAGAAAGTGACCCGGAGGCATGCCGGAAGTTACGCCTGGCGCTTCCGGAAGACTTAGGTAAACGGGTAAGGATGGTCACGGGGGAATACGATTGCCATGAGATAAAATGGCTGATCGGCCAATGTGACTTTTTCATAGGCTCGCGAATGCATGCCTGCATTGCGGCTCTTTCTCAGGGCGTGCCGTGTGCGGGCATCGCCTATAGCCAGAAGTTCGAAGGGGTCTTCGATTCCGTTGGAATGGGCGACTGGGTAGTGGACGGTCATAAGACGACCACCGAACAGTCCGTCGATCGTATACTGGACCTTTACCGCAGGAGAGAAGAGATCCGCCACGAGCTGAAGACTAAAGTCAAGGAGGCCAAAACCAGGTTATACAAAACTTTCGATAACCTTTTTTCCCAGGAATGTAAAGGGTCAAAGAGATATACTTTGCCGTGAACCCGGAAGTGACAAAACTACTCATTGTCTTGCAGTTTGACTTAATTTTTAAGTCAACTCCCTAATGCTTCAAACTTTAGATCCAAACGAGGTTCTGTCGAGACTTTTTGGGTCTGTGTCAAGGGCAAGAATTCTTGAGCTTCTCATTTCACAGACAGGCAGGGCCTTTTATCAGAGAGAGATCATGTATGAAGCGGGACTCAGCCTGCAGCCGACCCAGCGGGAGTTAAAGAATTTGCTCGATCTGGGGATCATCAAGAGAAGGGAAACCGGTGATAAAGTCTACTATGAAGTCGATACACTATCCCCTTTTTTCAAACCCCTCTCCGAGGTCTTCGAAATTGTCCAAAGACAGAGCGAATCTCAAAAGAGGAGATAATAAAACGGATCCATTGTTGCATTATTCCCCAGGGGAACCACTTTTCAAGTGCTTTAATCAAATTGTAGCTTTCGCATGGGGACCGGATAAAAGGTATCCCCCGACTTCCTGAATTACTGACTTAATTTTTAAGTCAATAATGGACCTGTCGTCCTTTTTTATTCTCAGAGAAAAGGTTTTTTCGATTTCTCATATTCTCTGACTTAATATTTAAGTCAACGTGTTTAAGATGGTTGTTGCTTTAAATTGAGAGAAGATCCTTGGCAGACTATTCAGCTTTATTTCCATTGCAGAAAGAACATATCTTCGGTCTACGATGGAGAAGGTTCTTCTCTAAGGCTTAAGAATCTGGCATGAGTTTTAGAAACGTAGCGGATATTACTAGGTGGCGATTGTGTGTGGGGTGCGGGGCCTGCGTTCCGGCCTGCCCGGATGGATTCGTTAGGCTTGTTAATAGGGAGAGCGAAGGGATCAGACCAGTAGTGACTGCAGAGGGCTGCGGAACATGCGATAAATGCTTAACGGTATGCCCGGGTTGGCAACTACCTAAATATGCCTTTGAAGGTAATGGGGAACAGATAAATTTGATGAGGTCGGACTGGGGACCGATCAAGGAGATATGGGAAGGGTATGCTGGAGATGACAATCTCCGCTATTTCTCATCGTCTGGTGGGGCTTCAAGCGCATTAGCCCTTTACTGCCTTGAGAAAGAGGGAGTGGGGCAAGTTATCCACACAGGCCCGGATCACGAAACTGCTTGGAGCAATCAGACTGTTTTCAGTAAAACAAAAGATCAACTTCTTGAACAAACCGGTTCACGCTATGCCCCTGCCTCTCCCTGTGATAGTTTATCTGAAATTGTCACTGCACAGGGGCCATCTGTCTTCATTGGAAAGCCGTGTGACATACAGGGTTTAACAAAGGCCAAATCGATATTTCCAGAACTCAAAAAAGGGATTGAGCTGAAATTGAGCATTTTCTGTGCAGGGACCCCCTCCACGGCAGCTACACTCAAGTTGATAGAATCGCTTAACGTTCCACAGAATCAGGTCACTGGCATTCGTTATCGGGGCAGGGGCTGGCCTGGCACCTTTGCAGTCTGGATGAATGGAAGCAAAAAACCTGCGGTCGATATTCCGTATTCTGAGGCGTGGGGATTTCTGCAAAAATACCGGCCGTTCAGGTGCTATCTTTGTCCAGATGGCACAGGGGAGCTTGCGGATATCTCATGCGGCGATCCATGGTACCGAAAGATCCGTGATAAGGAGCAGGGATATTCACTGATTTTGATTCGGACGAAGCGGGGAAAAGAAATATTCCATAAAGCATTAAAAGAGGGTTATATCATGGCTGAGAAGGTGAAGCCCGAGGTCTTACGCTTATCCCAGCCAGAATTTCCTGCAAAGAGAGGCGCCGTCTGGGGAAGACTGCTTGCGATGAAGATGTTTGGCATCCCTGCCCCAACCTACGAAGGGTGGCCTTTATTTGAGTGTTGGACGAAATTGTCGGCTAAAGAAAAAACAAAATCGATTCTTGGAACTGCGAGAAGGATTATTGCAAAGAAATACTACAGGCCGATGAGGTATTGAATATATGAGTGAAGGGTAGGGGGCAGGGGAAAGGTCAAAGGAAAAAGGATCAATGATAAAAACCAGGGATAAGGACACCAGGGCGCCAGGAACAATGGAATACTGGAATGATGGGATAAGGAGACCAGGAAATCAGGAATGATAGGGCGTGAAGGCCTTGGATGGAATTGGAACGTATAGTAGTATGAAAAAATTTATTGTCATATTGCTCCTCGTTGTTGTTTTAATTGGTACCGGCATTGTCAGGGCAACGGAAAGGGGAATTCGGACGGCCAGCCTGGAGTATCGGGACCATGTCGTTCAGGACGGTGTGACGTGGAAATTTAGAGAAAAGGTGCCTGTCGGAAGATTCGTCAACTCGGACTTTTATATTGTGGGGCGTGCGATAATAGTATCTATAACACCTGCGCCTGGAAATGGAAGAAACGGCAATGTTTTAAATCTGTCCCAGGACCCTTTCAGGAGTGGTTTTGATGACAGGGTGAGTGACAACAGTTATGAACCGGGTCTGAGCGTGCGTTTGCCAATCGAAATGGCGCCTGGCGATGTTCTCATTTCATCGATCAGCGTGAACGCAGTAGGAGAACTTCCCGCTCCTCTCAGACCTATTGATAAATCGAGAAGTCCTGTCAGAAGTGTCAGTATCCTGACATGCCTGGCCGAGCCTGTACCGCAGGATGCTTTTCGCCCATCGTATTGCGATCGAGAACAGAAGATATATCTCGCACGGAACCTTCGAAGGGATCTGCTTCCCCGCCTTCCTCGTGTCAACGGCGGGCTGGATCATGATTCCAGGCCGGTTTCAATAGAGGATTGGGCCGATCGATTCCGAAGGCCATGGATCGACACATGCTTCTTTGGCTTCGATGCGCCCATTGAATATATGCCTCACTATGGACGCGAGGTGGGCAGGGCAGTGGGGATCGCCAGCCTCATGTTGATGCTCGATTATTCTGCGGCGGAGAAGGAGAAACTGCTGGTCAACTTCGTGCAATATGGAATTGATCTCTGGGGCATTGTGCGAGCTGGTTATCGAGGCTGGCCGGGCCATGGGGGACACGGCTCGGGCAGGAAGTGGCCCATAATTTTTGCAGGCATTATGCTCAATGATCCGGGTATGCAATCACCCAATAAGAAGTACCCCTCGGTCATGTTCGGCGAGGATATGCAGACCATGTATGGATATGGCTGGACAGGAGCCAAAGCGTTGTATGCTGGCCATGTAGGAAAGGGCGGAAGGGAGGGGAAGGTTGGGTGGGGGGCTTATGAGCACCTCCATCCTTCGCAGTGGCCAAGCAACATCGGCGAAAATTACCGGCGTTGCTGCACGAGTATAGCGTGGGTGGGGCAGGCTCTGGCAGTGAGGATTATGAATGCCCAAAAGCTCTGGAACCATGATGCATTTTTCGACTATGTTGACCGCTGGATGACGGAGGACGATACAAAAGCGATTGAAGAGATTAAAAGAACGAGGGGCTGGGATTATTCCGCAAAATGGGCGCGCCAGCGCCAGGCCTGGGATCCATTTGTGAATGAGATGTGGGCAAAATACCGAAATGCTTTACCGGCCCAATAACAGATGGAGACATTGGACATTGTTTTTAACATGTTAACTCAATAACTCGTTACTTCGGAGGGTTTTTCTGGTGGATACCTTGCGACTGACCCCTTCTATCTCACGTTTTAAAGGCATCATTCTTGCGGGCGGAGCCGGGACTCGACTTTATCCGATTACTAAAGCTGTCAGCAAACAGCTTCTGCCCGTTTATGATAAACCCATGATTTACTACCCGCTATCCATTCTAATGTTAGCTGGGATTCGGGAAATTCTTATCATTTCCACACCTGAAGATCTTCCACGGTTTAAGGATCTATTAGGAGAAGGTTACCAATGGGGCCTAAAGTTCTCTTATGCCGAGCAGCCACGGCCAGAAGGTCTTGCTCAGGCTTTTATTATTGGCAAAGAATTCATTGGTGAAATCAATGCTTGTTTGATCCTTGGTGATAATATATTTTATGGGCACGGTCTTCCGGAAATTCTTCAAAGAGCTACACGGATTGATAAAGGAGGACTCATCTTTGGATATTGGGTGAAGGATCCGGAGAGATACGGGGTTGTTGAATTTGATGGGTCAGGAAAAGTGCTCAGTATAGAAGAAAAGCCCCGAAAGCCTAAATCGAACTATGCCGTGCCAGGGTTATATTTTTATGATAATAAGGTGGTGGAGATTGCTTCCAATCTGAAACCATCAGCCCGTGGGGAGCTGGAGATTACCGATGTGAACAGGGAGTATCTCGAACGGGGGGAATTAAAAGTGGAACTCTTGGGGAGGGGGTTTGCCTGGCTGGATACAGGTACCCATGAGTCACTTCTTGAAGCAAGTAATTTTATTGAAACGATTGAGAAAAGACAAGGCTTAAAGGTTTGTTGTGTCGAAGAAGTCGCCTATCGCATGGGTTATATTGATGCAAACCAGGTACAAAGGCTCGCAGAGCCATTAGTTAAAAATGGGTACGGACAATATTTGCTTCAAATCATCGAAGAAAAGAAAAGGGGGCAGGCTACTTTTTCAAGAGAATAAAGGAAACCAAGAATGATGGAGAAGGTCAAAGGATAAAGGAGAAAGGATAAAGGATAAAGGATAAAGGAACAAGGGTAAAGGAACAATAAAAATATGGAATACTGGAATAATGGGTTAAGGAAACCAGGAAGCCAGGAACAATGGAATAATGGAATATTGGAATGATAGAAAAAAGTTACAGGGTACGGGTTACAAGTTATAAATGAAGAAATAAGGATAAAAACATTGGATAAGGAGGCCAAGTCCATCTGATACCGGTCTTGAAAGGATTCAGCACCACCAACATCACCCATCTCATCCTGGAAACACAAAGGAAATAAGAATGGGTTACTTGAGTTTTTTGAGTTACTTATGTTTGTTGTGTTCAACCCAATAACCCAATCAACCCAATAAACCCAAGCCCAAACCCAAAAACAACTTGAATAATTAATTTTAGACATGCTAAAATTGATTTGTGAATAGGATATTTGCCCATTTATCAAAGTGCAGGAGGTTAGGCATGAAGATACTTGCCACTTTTAAAGCAAAGTACCTGGAAAATGGCCACCTTTCCATCACTGAAGATGTAGCAAGTTCTTTATTGCTGAGAAAGGGGGAGGAGGTGCAAGTAGTTATAGGTAAGGAGAGTTTTGACAAAAGGGAGGAGGAAATTCATATTCACCGGGAAATTGTGAAAGAGAGAGAAGGATTCGGGAGAGGAGAGAATCACAATTAAATTAATGGACGAAGGGAGAGCAAATGAGGTCGCATGGGATAGAAGAAAAGGAAGGAATTGTTATTGAGAAGTTTCGTCGACTTTCTCAGGAGAAGAAAGAGGTATTTCTTGATTTTTTGGAATTCCTGGAATCGCGTGAGAAAGTCAAAGCATGGTTGGAATTTGATGAGTGGGCGATTAATTTGGCAAAACAGAAGGGATTTTATCAATTAACCGATGACGATGTTGCCCGTATTGTAAGCGATTTCAGGAGCAACAAATCGTGAGGGTTGTCATTGACACAAATGTTCTGATCTCTGCCATCTTTTGGACAGGAAAACCTAAACAAGTTCTGAACAAAGTTAGGCGTGAAGAAATTACCTTTCTTACATCTGAATTCATTCTTGAAGAGATAAAAGATGTTCTTACGAGAGAGGATAAACCGTTTAAACTCTCAAGGGAAGGGGTGAACTACAATGCCTGACAAGAAAGGGAATCTGTATTTGTTCGAAGCCATTGAGTTGCGTAAAGAATATGACCGGCGCATCAAGCTCCTGGAACAGTTGCTCGGGAGTGGGCAAGGTAAGCAGGATCGTTTGTTCCACCGAGGCGATGAAGAAAAGAGAGAACCAAGCGCGGACCTCGATTTAGACAAGATAGAAGAGACCCTTAAAAACATCCAAACGAAACGGGTCAAACTGAATCAGGCAATCCAGTTGGCCAATTTTGAAAACAAGATTGAGCATGAGGGAGAAACGATTTCGATCGCGGAGGCCCTGGAGCTCCGGAAAAACCTGACCTCCGATTTGGAGGCGACCTCTCATCGGGTATTGGATTCGGCCTACACACGCATCATCCACAAGGAGGAACGTGATATCGTTCATGAACCGAGACATAGTTTCAGGCAAAGCTATGAGGAGTTTCAGAACAGACTAAAGAAATTGCGGAATCTTGTGATAAAGATTCACCAGGCCAACCATGGCTATTGCGTCTACTTCAAAGATGAATGATATGGGAGAGACAGGGAGGCAAGCGCGAAACTGCTGCGAGGCAGGGTAGCCCGAAACCCAATAGCGTAAATTGGGGGTGGTCATGCTATTTATCCACCTAAAACAAGAATAGCGGTTGGGGCTGAACCAAACACAATGACTACTTATGACTTACCGAATGAGCCACTTGTAACCTTACGCATTACCTCTCACAAGATGGCCTCGCGTCTCTCTCAAAAAGTATCACCTTAGACTTGGGGTCATCAGGCTTGCAATTTCGCAATTTAAAGAGAGGGCTGAGTGGATTGGTGAGAAGTTTGAAGGGGCTCAAGAGACCCATCCTGGACGAGGGGGGGCGAGGGCGTCGCAATAGTCGCAATAAAAGATGCCCCTTGACCAGTGGACGAATGGAATAATGGGATAAGGAAGCCAGGTCCATCTGATACCGGTCTTGAAAGGATTCAGCACCAACATCACCCATCTCGTCTTAGAGACACACAGAAAATAAACCCTGTTAGAAATTCCAGCCGTTGTGATTCGAAACCGAACGGGCCATTAATTCTACCGGGGTAAAAAAGTGACAAGTGACAAGAGAGATAGCTTTTATTTATCCATTATCTGAAGAGCTTGAAGATAGGCTAAGAGTTTCAGCTTCCTTGAAGAAAGGAAGAATTGTTAGGTTTGTTGTACAATATGAGGCATTCGTTGTCGACGAATGGAGGCCGATAGTTAGATACGATAATTCTCATGGATTTGCACATAAAGATATCATCCATTATAAAGGTGAAGAAGAAAAACAACCTTTGTCCTTTCAGGATCTTAAAATGGCCCTCACCTTTGCGATTCAAGATTTGAAAACTTCGTGGAAATGGTATAGAATGGCTTATGAAAGGGAGATGGAAAATGAAGAAAGAGCAGGCCGTCAAAAAAAATCTTGATTTACTCAATGAATTCATGAAGTATGCTTTTGAGAACCCAAAAGTATTGGAAAATGTACCGCCCGAGGCCGAGTTGATCATTCTTCCAATCGATGATTCGGAATTATATGAATATAATAAAAAAACAGCCGATAAGATGATGTCCAAGGGGAAAAAGGTAGTATGCGTAAAGATGAAAAAACCGGAAATACCGGTTCCCGAATTGGAACTAATGTCAACCCCGTAAGTTGCCCTTAGACGGTATCCCAAAAAGATCGGAAAGAGCCTTTTTATGGTAGCATACAGTTGATTCGATAGCATCTTTTTGCAATAACGGGGTCAACTTCTCCATGATTTCGGTCGACACAATTTTTTTTGCGAAAATGGCTCGATAGTCATTAAGTTACGGGTTCCGTGTTAAAGGTTTGGGCATTTTTGCAACCTGCAACTGTTTGTCATCATAATATGTTTTGCATTCTCAAAAGGAATAGTGGAATATTGGAATAATGGAAAGGTGGAAGAATGGGGGAAAAACGAAAACATGGTTGCAGGTTGCACGTTCTTCAAGACATGGGGTGAAAACAGTGAAGGCAGGGGCTATGAGATTGTTGTGAGACCGAGCGATCTAAAGTCCTCGTCAAAAGAGATGGCGGGAATGTTTTTAAGCAAACCTGTGATCAACACATGGGACAACGCGTCTACAAAAGATATGGCCTTGTCTTTTGCATAGAGGTTAAAAAGTGCCAGTGCTTGATGGTATTGACTCTCCTTAGGATGAACCGCCTGATAGAGATAAATGGACTCACCAAAGATCCGGGCTTCAGTATATCCATACCTGTAAAGCAAGACGGTTATCGTTTCTGAAATAATGAACCAGCTTGTGTATATGCAGATCTTTTCCTCTTTCATTTCCCTGAAAAGCTGCAAGGCGCGTTTGTGTTCAGCATCCTTTTTTGAAAACAAGGCGACAAAGAAGCTTGTGTCGCAAAAGACGGATCTAAATCCCCTGAGTGTGCTCATTTTCAGTCCCGTAGAGGAGCTTTTTATAGTTTCTGGCTACTGTTCGTAATGGCTCATCGGGTTCAGGCAGAGATTCAATCGATTTTAGCACCTCTTCGTAGGGATCAAGATCCCCTTCCAATTCAATTCGGGCATACGGCTTTCCCCTCTTGGTGATATGGAGAAATTCACCAGGTCTTAAGACTTCTTCGAGCCTGGTGAGCTTATTCCGGGCATCGCTCACGCTTAACTTGAGAATTTTCTTTTCCATTCGAATTCCTCATTGTTTGTACATAAATAAAAACTATTACAATCTGTTTGTACATATTGTCAAGGAGAAATGGGTATGATTTTTGGCATTTTCAAACACTAAGGACTGCGGAATGCTTTTCAATAGCAATCCAAGAAGGCTCAATCCATCTTCCCTCTTTAAGTTCATACCCGGCTTCTTGGAGGATCTCATTTAGGGTGCCTATGTCTGACGCAGTAACGAGAAACAGGTGCACTGCTTCGTCAAGGGCTTTTCGGGCCTCTTCTGGTGTTTTTCCGGAACTCATTACATCCAG
>Ga0194111_10001113_pt1 | contig 33030 bp, 22 predicted proteins | sample TA2KigC300mmetaG_FD_146194 | JGI IMG/M metagenome (GOLD analysis project Ga0194111, IMG submission 146194) | Freshwater microbial communities from Lake Tanganyika, Tanzania - TA2015033 Kigoma Deep Cast 300m | ecosystem: Environmental > Aquatic > Freshwater > Lake | place: Tanzania: Lake... | reverse complement strand
CCTGCGCAAGCTCGTCGTCTGCCCCATGAACCCGCGCACGACGTTCACGTGGCACTGCGTGAGCATCGTCGGCACGGGGTCGATCTTCGCCGCGAACTCGAACAGCGTGAAGAAGTCGGTCTCCTCCGGGCGGTTCCGAACGTCCTCCGTCATGTCGATGTCGGAGAACTCGTACACGTTGGGACTGGTGATGATCGTGAAGTTCTCGAACGCCACGCACCGTGAGAAGTCCAGCTTCTCCTGCGCGCGCGGGTCGGGAGGGGTCCCGTCGAACGCCGCGTCGCAGATGTCCACGCCGGCCGCGGCAAGTGCGATGTCGAAGCTGTCGGTCGCCGAGCACATCGAGAACAGGAACCCGCCGCGGACGACGTACTCCCTGATCGTGGCCGCGCTCGCCTTCTTCTGCTCGGACACCGACGCGAAGCCCTGCTCCGCTGCGAGTCGCTCATAGTGGGCCTTCTGCTCTCGGTACCACTCCGCGTTCGCGAACGCCGCGTGGAACTTCCCGTACTGCCCCGTGAAGTCCTCGTGGTGAAGGTGCAGCCAGTCGTACTCGGCGAGCCGGCCGGTCTGCACCTCGCGGTCCCACACGACCGTGTATGGGATCTCCGCGTACTCGAGCGCGAGCATCACGGCGTCGTCCCACGGTTCGACCACGTCGGGGGCGTAGACCGCGACCGCCGGCGCCTTCTCGAGGAGCACCACCTCCATGTTCTCCTGCTCGACCGTCGCGTAGAGCGCGGCGAGCGGCGCGCCGTCGATGTCCTCCCTGCGCACGCCGCGGAAGGTGCACTCCTCGATGACGTCGCGGCCGCCGTCGAGCACGAGGAAGGACCCGCCGCGGTAGTTGAGAAGCCACTCGACGCGGTAGCCCTTCTCGAGCGCCCAGTACGCGGCGCCGTAGGCCTTGAGGTGGTCGCTCTGCGTGAGGTCCATGGGGATGAGGTGCGCCCCCGACGCGTGGACGGCGGCGAGCAGGAGCGCTCCCGCGGCCAGGGCGAGCGGCACGGCCCGCGCAGCAACAGCGCGCCCCGCTGGCCCGCCGTCAGCGCGCCCCGTCCGCTCCCCGCCGGTCCGCCCGCCTCCAATCACCTTCTCATCCCTCCGGGAGAGCCCGCCGCAGCTCGTCGAGCTTCCGTCGCGCCTCCCCCGAAAGGAAGTTCGCGGGAAGCTCCTCGAGGATGCCGCGGTACGACACCATGGCCTCCGCGCTCCGTCCCGCGGCCGCGAGGATGTCCCCGCGCCGCATCATGGCGTGCGCGCGCGCCGCGAGCGACGCCGACCCCTCGAGCACCGCCGCGTATGCCGCAAGCGCACGGTCGGCGTCGCGGTCGGCCTCCGCGGCCCTGGCGAGAAGCAGGAGCCCCTCGGTGGCGGCCGACCCGGCCGCGCTCGCGGAGGCGAGCGCGGCCACCGCGGCGCGCGCGCCCTCCCGGTCGCCCCGCCGCAGCGCCACGTGCGCCGAGACCAAGAGCCTGAGCGGCTCCTCGTCCCCCGTTTCGTCCGCGTCCGAGAGCACGAGCATGAGGCGGAGCGCGTCGTTCACGAGCGGTCCGGAGACGTCCATCGTGACGAGCGCGCGGAAGCCGTCGAGCGCGGCGGCCGTGTCGAGCGCGAGGAACGCCGCGTACGCGCCGGCGTACATCGCGCGACCCCGAACGGCCGCTTCTGCCGCCCCGCCCGCCAGCGCCGCGGCCCTCGCCCGCGCGCCGTCGACGTCGCCGAGCGCGAGCGCGGCGTCGATCGCGACAAGCTCTGCTTCCTCCCTGCTCCGCCGCAGCCGCGGCGCGGCCGGGATCCGCCCGACGGTCTCGAGCGCGCCGGCGGGGTCGTCGAGCGTGTAGAGCTCGATCCTCGCCGCCTCGAGGAGCGCGTCCCCGGCGGCCGGATGGTCGGCCGACGCCTCGGCCACCGCCCGGAGCTCCGCCACGGCGCCCTCCGGGTCGCCCGAGGCCGCGCGGAGGAGCGCCGCCTTCGTCCCGGCGGTCGCCGCCTGCGCGGAGCCCGGCGCCCGCTCGACGACCGACAGGTACGCGCGCCGCGCCTCGGCCGGCCTGCCCTCGTCCTCGAGGATCCCGGCGAACTCGAGGAGCGCCTCCCCCTTCGCGCCGTGGAGTCCGTCGGCCCGCGTGTACGCCGCGAGCGCGTCGTCGTGCCGCCCGAACGCGAGGAGCACGCTCCCCGCGAACGCGAGCGCCGCAGGCGACGAGCCCTCCGCCTTCGCGATGCCCGTCACCCGTCGCTCGATGCGGTCCCGCGGCGCGCCGAGCTCGATCATGAGCTCGACGTTGTTGACCGCCCACTGCGCCATCGCCGGATGCTCCTCCACGGCGAGCAGGCACTCGTCGATCGCTTCATCGAACCGCCTGAGCGCCGTGTACACCTGGGCAAGCTCCTCCGCGAACATCGTGGGCGACGAGAGCCGCGTCCGGCCCTCGCGATAGGTCACCTCCGCGTGCTCGTACATGCGGTACTGCATCTCGAGCGACCCGACGTCGTAGTACCGGTCCGCGTCGGCCCGCACGCTCGCGGCGCCCGCGATCCACGTCTCGTGCGCGAGCGCGCGCTCCCCGATCCTCGCGTACGCCTCCCCCAGCTCCCGCCTCGCCTGGTCGTCGGACGGGATGCGCCGAAGCCGCTCCGCAAGAAGCGGAACGACGCGCTCGCGGTCCATCCCGCTCGCGGTGTAGGCGCGGACGAGCCCCCAGAGCACGCGCGGGTCGTCGGGCATCCGCTCGTACAGGGCCTCGAAGAGGGTCACGGCCGCGGCGTTGTCCCCCATGATGAGCGCGTTCCGCGCCGCGCCGATCTCGCGCTCGTCAACGGTCGGCTCACCGACCGTTCGGGCCGCCGACGGACCGTGCGTCGTGAGGATCGCCGCGACGAGCGCGGCCGCCGCAAGACGGTTCATCGCCCTTCGCTCCCGCCGCGCGCGTCCTGCGACAGCCCCTCGAAGTACGCGCGGATGAGGTCCCTGTACTCGCCGGGGTAGGCGCGCTCCATCGCCCTGAGGAGGTCCTCGCGAAGCCGCTGCGTCGCCCGGGTCGCGTCGTCCGGCAGCGCGCCCGGCCTTTCGCGCGCGTACTCCTCGCCGGGCCGAGACAGGCGCTCGCGGGTGTACTCGCGCCGCCGAAGCGAGCGCTGCGCGTCGAGGAGCCGCGAGAGGATCCGCTTCTGGCGGTCCACCGTCTGCTGCGAGGCGCCGGTCTTCTCCATCTCCGCGAGCGCCTTCGCCATCTCGTCCGCGGTGTCGTCGAGCCTGCCGAGGATCTCGCGGCGGTCCCCGAACTCCCTCGCGAGCCTCCTGGCGTCCTCGAGGAGCCGCTCCTGCGCGGCCATCATGTCGGCGAGCTGCCGGCTTGCCTGGGGACCCATGCCGAGCTCCTGCGTCTGCCGCTCGAGAAGCCGCGTGAGGTCGTTGAGCGACGACTGCCGCTCCGCCATCGACTGAAGCTGCTGCATGAGCTCCTCGAGCGCGCTTCCGCCGGACGACGGCGAGCTCTGCTGGCTCGTGGTGAGCAGATCGACGATGAGCGCGTTCACCTGGCCGAGGGCGTCGCGGGCCTCCTTCCTGCCGGGCGTGGAACCCCCGTCCGCGATCCGCGACGCCGCGCGCAGCATCGCCGCCTGCGCGAGCCCGATCCTGCGATGCACGCCGGCGTCGATGACGAACGACTCCTTCGACACCGTGAACAGGCGCTGCGCCGTGGCGGTCAGCGCCTCCGCGAGGTCCGTCTGCTTCGCCACGAGCTCGACGAGCGCTCCGCGCGGGATGCGCTCGCGCGTCTCGACGGCCTTCAGGATCTTCCCCTGCTCGGCCGACACGCCGAGGAGCTCGTCCACCGCCCGGAGCGTGGCCTCGCGGTCCCGCTGCCTCAGGCTGCAGGCCGCGCCTCCCTGACACGCCGACGCGCGCGTGAAGAGCGTCTTGAGATCGTTCGCGGCGGACTGACACGCCCCGGCCGCCTCGGACGGCTTCGACTCCGCGAGCTTCGCCCGCCCGCGCTCCATCTTCTCGAGCGTGCCCGCCTGCCTCGTCTCCTCCGCCGCCGCGCGCATGTCGGACGCCGTGGACCGGTCCAGCGGCTCCATGCTCTCGGCGGCCTTCTCGAGGTCCGCGAGGAGCTTCTCGGCCTCCTCCTTGAGCGACGCCTGCTCGGCGGCCAGCGCGTCGCACGGTTCGCCGTCGCGGCGCTGCGAGGCCTCCTCCGCGACGCGCCCCTCGCGCTCCGCGAGGTCCTGCGCCCGGTTCGCGACGTCCGCGAGCTCCTGCTCGGCCTTGACGCGACGGAGGAGGTTCAGCGTCTGTTCGAGGCGCCGCAGGTAGTCTTCCTGCGTGAGCGTCATCTGCTCCATCGCGGCGGCGAGCTGCTGCGGCTTGATGTCGCCCATCGCCTGGCGGATGCGCTCGAGGAGCTCGCGCATCTCGTCCGTGGCGACCTCCTCGAGGAGATCGGCGATCTCCCTCGTCTTCTCGAGCGCGTCGAGCGTGACGCGGTCGCTCTCGCTCATGTCGGCGGTCAGCTCGTCGAGGCGGTCCACGATGGCGGTCGCGTCGTCAACGACCTTCTCCTGCCTCTGGAGCGCCGCCTCGATCCGTTCCTCCTTCTGCCAGTCGAGGGTGGGGTTGCTTCTCATCTCCTCCTTGAGGCTCTCGAACTGCTCGCGCACGTCCTCCTGCTCGCCGAGGACCTCCTCGAGGTCGTCCGCGATCGCGTCCTGCTCCTCCCTCACCCTGCTGTACAGCTCGGCCACGCTCGGAAGCCGCACGAGGTAGCTCTCGCTGCGCGCCGTCTTCGGCCCGGTCACCGCGTCGTTGTCGGTGACCGCGGCGTAGTAGATGAGCACCGAGCCGGGCACCGCGCCGGTGTCTCTGAGGTCCCACAGAACGCGGCCGGCGAGCTCGCGCGGCGCCCGCGGGCCGGGCTCGGCCAGAGCGAGCGTCCCCTCGGTCGTGCCCCCCTGGACGGCGTAGTGCAGGGCGAGCCTCCCGATGCCGTAGTCGTCCACGGCCGACGCCGCGACGGGCAGCAGCATGTCGGCGGGCGCCACGCGGTCCTCGCCCGGCTCGACGATCCGCACGAGCGGGTGCTCGTCGCGCACGGCGACGATCGACCAGGCGGCGGGGTCGGGGTTGGTCAGCCCGTCGCGGTCGGTCATCTCGATGGCGTAGGTCGTGCTCTCCGTCACGGTCAGCGTCGTCCGAAGCGCCTGTCCCCCCGCGTGCTCGAAGGCCTGCCGCACGCCGCCGGCGAACGCGAGGTCGGCGCCTGCGACAGGCTTGCTGGGCGTGACGGTGATCGTGACGTTCGTGCCGACGAGGGCCGTGATGTCGCCGCTGTTCTCGTCTACGGTGCGCGGCACGAGGCCGCTGTAGCGCGGGAACTCGTAGTCCAGCCTGATGCCCGCGACGAACGGGCGATCGATCACGCGCACGGAGAAGCGGCGGCTCGTCTCGCGGCCGGCCTTCACGGAGTAGCGGAGGGCGCTGCGCACGCCGGGGACCGTCGCGCGGTAGGCGCCGCCGTCCGCGGCCGCCATGGGCCGGTCGACCGGCGCTTCTCCCTCGAGCTCGAGCTGAAGCACGGGGGCCGCGGTCGGCGGCGCGGGCGCCTCCGCGCCCGCAGCCGCTCTCACGCGCGCCGTCACGACCAGGTCGTCGCCCGACACGAGCGTCGCGTCGCCGGGCTCGACCTCGATGACGACGCGCGCCTCACGCCCCGAGGCAAGCGGCCGCGCGAGCCGCCCGACGGCAGGCCCGAGCCTCGCGCCCGGCAGCGCGAGCGCGACCGCCGAGACCGCCGCGGCCGCCGCCAGGAGCCGTCCCCACCGGCGCAGACCCGCGTCGCCGCCCGCCGTCGCGAAGTCGATGCCCGCGGAGTCGGCGACCGCCTTCTCGATCAGGGCGTCGATGAGCTCGACCGAGTAGCCGAGCTTCGCCGCGCCCCGCTTCTCCCACAGCTCCGCCGCGGACTCGATCGTCTCGCCGAGCTCCGGGTGCCGCGCCTCGATCTCAGCGGCGATCCTCACGGGGTCGAGGCGCGCGAGCGCCTGACGCACGACGCGCCCCGCCGCCCACGCGCCGAGCGCGGCGACGCCGACAAGCCACGCGACCCTCACGCCCGCCGGCAGGTGAAGGAACGCGTCCAGCGCGACCTCGGCCGCGAGCGCGGGCACGACGATGGCGAGCGCGCGGCAGGCCCCGGCGGCCACGGCGCGGCGCCTCCAGCGGCTCCCCGCCGCCGCGATGCGGCGCAGCAGTTCCGCGTGACCCCGTTCTGCCGGCGATGCGACCACAGGCACCTCGCGCGCGGGGGACTCGTAGGGACTCAGTGCGTGAGCGCGTACACCACGACGTTCACGCCCATCCGAAGGGCCTGCTCACGCTTCTCCGGAGGATCGCCGTGCACCTCCGGGTCCTCCATGCCGTCCCCGATGTCCGTGTTGAAGCTGTAGAAGACCACGAGCCGCCCATCCAGGAAGATGCCGTACCCGTGCGGGGGGCCGCCGTCGTGCTCGTGGATCTTCGGCAGCCCGTCGGGGAACTCGTAGAACGAACGGTAGATCGGGTGGTCGAACGGAAGTTCGACAAGCGGCTGGCCCGGCAACACCCGGGCGATCTCCGCCCGGAACGACCGGTCCATGCCGTAGTTGTCGTCCGCCCAGAGGAAGCCGCCGCGCTTGAGGTGCTCGCGGAGCCTGGCCGCTTCCTCGTCGCTGAACGACACCTGGCCGTGCCCGGTCATGTAGATGAGCGGGTGGAGGAAGAGCTCGTCGTCGGTCGGCGAGACGGTCGCGGGCTTCGCGGCGACCTCGATGCCCGCGCGCTCGCGGACGGCGGCGAGGAGGTTCGGAAGGCTGCTCGGGTTCGCGTACCAGTCACCGCCGCCACGGTACTTGAGCTGCGCGACGGTGAACCCGCGGGCGCCGGCGCCGGCCGCCCGAGCCGGCCCTGCCGCAGAGCCGACGAGGACGAGCGCCAGCGCGACCGTCGTCGCGGCGGCGCGCACACTGCGGGCGCGCACCCGTCGCCTCATCTCGGACCTCCACGACCGCGCTCGCGCGGGCTTCGTGTCCCTACCACTATGGCCGACGCCGCGGCCCAGCGCAACCCGCTCACCTAACGCGGGGACGGCGCCTGTCAGAGCGCCGTCCCGTATCCCATCCCTCGTCCTGGCGCGGGGCGCGTGCGCGCCGCCGAACTCCCGGCGCGCGCCTACGCCCGCGTGGCCGCGGCCTTGAGCCGGCTCCGTCGCCGCGCGTCCTGCGCGAGCTGCCAGTCCACGACGAGTGGCGTCGCGATGTAGACCGACGAGTACGTCCCGACGATGATGCCGATCATGAGGGCGAAGGCGAAGTCCCTGATGACCTCGCCGCCGAGGAAGTAGAGAGCGATGAGGACGAGCAGCGTCGTCAGACTCGTATTGATCGTCCTCGAGAGCGTCTCGTTCACGCTCCTGTTCACGATGTCCACGAGGCTCTTCCCGTACATCTTCTTCCTGTTCTCACGGATCCGGTCGTACACCACGATCGTGTCGTTGATGGAGTACCCGACGATCGTGAGCAGGGCCGCGACGATCTGCAGCGTGATCTCGCGGTTCGTCAGCGAGAGAAGCCCCAGCGTGATGACCACGTCGTGCGCGAGCGCCGCGACGCCTCCCAGCCCGAACATGAACTCGAACCTGATCCAGATGTAGATGAGCATGCCGATGAGCGCGACGATCACCGCGATCGTGGCGGTCGTCCTGAGTTCGGCGCCGACCTTCGGGCCGACGAGCTCCTGACGCCGAAGCTCCGTCCGGTTCTGCGGGTCGTGCGCGTTCAGGGCCTCCACGATGTCGGCGGCGAGCGTCGGGCTTGCGCGCTCCTGCCGCACGCGGATGATGGCCTCGCCCTCATCGCCGAACTGCTGGATCTCGGCGTCCGCGAGCCCCATCCCTCCCAGCACCCTCCTCATCTCCTGCGTCGGGATCTTCTGCTCCGACCTCACCTGCAGAAGGACGCCGCCGCTGAAGTCCACCCCGAGCGTCAGGCCGCGGTGGCCGAGGATCGAGATGAGGCCCACGACGATCAGCACGATCGAGGCGCCGAAGGCGATCTTCCTGGCGCCCATGAAGTTGAAGTTCGTGTTGACGAACAGGTTCATCGTATCTCCTTGGGGCCCGCCGCGTCGCGCGAGCCGCCCCCCGGGACGACCGGCCGCTAGATGCTCAGGCGTCTTACGTTCCTCGTGACGGTGATGGTCTCAAAGACGATGCGCGTCGCGACGATCGCCGTGAACATGCTCGCGATGATGCCAAGGGCGAGCGTCACTGCGAACCCTCTGACCGGTCCTGTCCCGAACTTCCACAGCACGGCCGCCGCGATGAGCGTCGTCACGTTCGCGTCGAGGATCGTCAGGAACGCGCGCTCGTATCCGTCTCGGATGGCCGCGCGGATCGTCTTCTGGTTCCTGAGCTCCTCCTTGATCCGTTCGAAGATGAGCACGTTCGCATCCACGGCCATGCCGATCGTGAGGATGATCCCGGCAAGCCCCGGAAGCGTGAGCGCCGGCTTGGGGTCGACGGGGAGGACCGACATGATGGCCACGAGCACAAAGAGATTGGACACGAGAGCCCCGACCGCGACGAGACCGGACCCCTTGTAGAAGATCAGCATGAACGCGACGACCGCGAAGAAGCCGATGACGAGCGCGCGAACGCCCTTCTCCACCGAGTCGCGCCCGAGAGACGGTCCGACCGAGCGCTCCTCCTCGATGGTCATCGGAGCGGGGAGCTTGCCGGCTCGGAGCACGATGGCCAGGTCGCGCGCCTCGGCGTCGGTGAAGCCGCCCGTGATCGACGCCGGCGTCCCGGCCGGGATGCGGTCCTTGATGACGGGGGCCGACTGGACTCTGCCGTCCAGCACGATCGCGAGGTGGTCGCCGATGTGCTGCCCGGTGTACTGCGCGAAGGTGCGCCCGCCCTCGCGGCTGAGCCGGAGCGAGATGCCGGGGGCGTTCGGGTTGTTCTCGTCAAGGCCCGGCCGCACCTCCACCGTCGAGACGACCGACCCGGTCATGAGCGGGTCGCGCATCAGCACGTAGAGCGGCCGGTAGGTGTTGCCGTCGTCGAGAACCCGCGTCTGGTCGGACCACGCGAGCCTGACCCGCGGAAGGAGCGGGTTCTCCGGGTCGCGAGGGAGCAGCGCCTCGACGTTCAGTCGGGCGAGCTGCTGCTGGGCCCACGGCACGATGGACTCCGCGAAGAACGGCAGGGACTCGATGTAGCGGGCCCGCGAGGAGAACGGGTGCTCGAGCGCCAGCCGAGCCGCCTGGTAGCCCGGGTCCGTGGGGCCCGGGAGGACGCCGGCCTCGCCGCGCGCGGCCATGGTGTCGGCGAGGGCGCGGTCGATGGCGCGGAACACGAGGTCCACCTGCTCGGCCGATGCGACGGGCACGAACTCGAGGAGCGCCGTCCGCCCGATGAGGCTCTTGGCTCGCTCCTCGTCCTGCAGGCCCGGCAGCTGGACGATGATCCTGTTGTCGCCCTGACGCTGGATGGAGGGCTCGGCGACGTTGAACTGGTCTATCCTGTTCCGGATGACCTCGAGAGCGCGGTCCACCGCGTCGGCCGCCTCGTCCGGCGGGAGCCCCTCCTTGTCAACCTCAAGCACGAGGTGCATGCCCCCGCGGAGGTCCAGGCCCAGCTTCAGGGAGTTGCGCTCGAGCGCGGCGACCTGCTCCGGGGCCATCCGCGCCTTCGCGGCGTCGTCGAGGGAGAGGTAGCGAACGGTGTACGACGCCCTCCATATGCTGAACCCGATGACCAGGATGACGAGAATGGCCTGCCAACGCATCTTCGATGTCATGAAGCGCCTCCCTGACGCCATGAGCGGCCCGGAAGCGGGCCCGAGGAGTGCCGCGACTGCCGAAGCGTAACGGGAGATGATACCGTGGCGCGGGCGGGTGGGTCAACGGGAAAGCCCCCGGCGCCCCGGCACACGGGGGCTCAGCCGCTTGCCCGCCGCGCCGGGACGGGCGTATAGTGGGGATGGACCCGCCCCAAGGAGAGCCCGTGACAGCGTCGGCACCCGCCATCCGCGACTGGGCCGTTCTCGTGCTGCTGGCCCTGGCGCTCAGCGTCTGCGCGTATCACCTCGCGGCGTCGCTCGCGTTCCTGCACCCTGACAACGCGCACACGTTCGTCACCGCGCACCTCGACGACATCCGGTACGACGAACTGCGTCAGGAGTGGAAGCCGCGCATCCTGTCGATCGGCGCTGCCGACGTGATCGCCGAGTACCTGTGGAAGCAAGGCGTCCGGAACGCGCAGGTCCACCTCCCTCTCACCATCGGTATCCACTCGGCCTTCTGGCTTCTGCTCGTCAACGCGGCGCTGCTGTGGGGGTTCAGAAGACGGGCCGTGTTCCTGATGTGGGGCGTCTTCGCCGCCGTGGTGTTCGGCTACTGCCCCGGCGTCGTGAACCGCGTCTATCCCTGGGACCTCCCCGCGCTCTTCTTCTTCGCGGCGTTCGTCGCCTGCTACCACCGGCGCGCCTACCGCGCGCTCCCCGTCATCGTGCTGGCCGGCCTCCTGTTCAAGGAGACGACGGCCGTGCTGTGCCTCGCGCTCTTCTTCCTGGACATCCCGATGAAGCGGCGCCTCCGCTACGCCCTCGTGACGGCGGCGCTCTTCGTCATCGTGAAGGTCGCGACCGATGTGGCCGTCGGCACCCCCGTCCCGTTCTTCTCGATGACGGTGCGGCCGCCGGACGGTGGGACATCGCGGCTGGCAGAGAACGTGAGGATCCTGGGACGGGCGACCCTGGCACACCCCGTCTTCATCAACGCGGGGACGCTCGTCGCGCTGGCGGTGGTCTCGGCGAGGAACCCGGCGGCGCGCATGGCCCGATGGGTCGCCGCCGCGTTCGCGGTCAACACGCTCGCCTTCGCGGTGATCGACGAGTACCGCATCTGGCTCGAGCTGGCCCCGCTCGCCGCCTACGTGCTCGCCCAGCGGTTCCACCCGGGCGAGTACGAGCAGGCGGCCACGGACTCCGCCCCTCAGCCGCGGACGCCCTGAGCCCCGCGCCCGAGCAGCGCGAGCATCTCCCTCACGGCCCTGTCCATTCCGACAACGACCGCCCGCGCCACGATGCTGTGGCCGATGCTCACCTCGTCGATCTCGCCGATCGCCGCGATTCGATGGACGTTCCGGTAGGTGAGGCCGTGCCCTCCGTGCGCCCGGAGCCCCATCTCGCACGCGGCGATGGCGGCCACACGCACCTTCTCGAACTCCCGCGTGACCGCATCCGCGCCCTTCGCGTCGGCGTAGAGGCCCGTGTGGACCTCCACGATGTCGGCGCCGACCGCGTTGGCGCGCCCGACCTGCACGACGTCGGGGTCGATGAAGATGCTGACGCCGATGCCGGACGCCTTCAGGCGCTCGACCGCGCTCCGCACCGCCGCCTCCTCCGCCATGATGTCGAGCCCGCCCTGCGTGGTGACCTCGCCGGCGCCTTCCGGAACGAGCGTGCACATGTCGGGCCTAAGCCTCGTCGCGATCCCCAGCATCTCGTCCGTCGCCGCCATCTCGAGGTTGAGGCAGCCGGCGACCGTCTTTCGCAGCGCCTCGACGTCGCGGTCCTGGATGTGCCGGCGGTCGCCGCGCAGGTGCACCGTGATGCCGCACGCGCCGGCGAGCTCCGCCGCCACCGCCGCCCACACGGGGTCCGGCTCGTCCGCCCTTCGGGCCTGCCGGACCGTCGCGACGTGATCGACGTTGACCGAGAGCCTCATGGACCCACCTCCTCGCTCACGAGCGTCGAAAGGAACACGAACTCGATGCCGCGCTCCTTCATGGCCGGCATCTCGCGCCTGAGCGCGGCGATCGTCTCGCGGTGCGGGTGCCCGATCGCGGCGACGGCGCCGCGCGTTCTCGCGAGCGCCTCGAGGTCGCGCAGGCGCGACGGAACGGCCACGCGCCCCTGCTCGTCGAGCCTGCTGTCCAGGAACATGCTGTTCCTCGCGACGGGCACACGGGCGCGCATCGCCTCGGAGAGCCCGACCGACTGCGCCGTCGTCATGCTGTCGAAGAAGAAGAGGCCGCGGGCCTTGAGCGCGGAGAGGAGCGCGCGCATCTGCGCCCGGTCGGCGGTGAACGCGGAGCCCATGTGGTTGCTCACGCCGACCGCGTGCGGGACGTCGTCGAGGGCCTCGCTGAGCAGCCTCCTGATGTCCGCGGCGGAGTGCTCCAGGAGAAGGGCTCCCTCGCCGGGGTCGACGCCGGGGTATCCCTGCGGCTCCATCGGGAGGTGGAGGATCACCTCCTTGCCGGCGTCGTGCGCGGCGGCGGCGGTGGCCTTCCCCGCCGCCGTGCGCGGCACCACGGCGACGGTGATCGGCCCGTCGAGATCGAGCACGGCCTGCATCGTTCTTGATTCGCCGTAGCCGACGTCGTCGATCACGATCGCGATCCTCGGAGCGCGGGCCGGCCGAGGCTGCGGGGCGCCGGGCGTCTCGCGCAGCACGATCTGATGCGTCTCCCGCCGGCCCAGCCCGAGCTTCATGTCGAGCGTCCGCCCGCCGCGCCAGTCCGGCGGCCGCTCGCGCACGATGATGATGTCTCCAGCCGCGGCGCGCACGGCCTCGGTGAGCGCGAGGTTGCAGCGGACGAGGTCCGCGCCCTGCGGGACGCGGCCGACCTTCGTCCAGTGCGGCCAGCGCGTCCGTCCCTCGCTGCGCGTCTCGGTCTCGACGTTGAGGTCGAGCGCGCCCACCTGGACGAGCGCGCCGTCCACGGCGCGGTCGAGCGCCTCGGCGCGCTCCGAGAGGTCGCGTTCGCCAAGCACCTTCCCGAGGAGCGCGGCGCCCACCCCGCTCTCTCCGAGCTCCCAGACAACGAGGAACGCCACGACCGCAAGAGCCGCAGCGACGAGCCAGAGCCTGGCGGCCGAAAGACCGGTCGCCCGGCTCGCCCGACCGGCGTTCTGGCGGCGGTGGGTTCGCATGGGGAGTCGTTCCTGCAGGGGCCGACGCATCGCTCCGCTCGTCGGCCATTCTAGGGGCCGCGAGGGCGGGAGTCAACGACGGGCGCCCCCGGAAACGATGCCGGGGGACGGTCACCCGTCCCCCGGCATCACTCAGTGCGCCATCGCCGAGCGCTCAGGGCCTGAACATCGCCTTGAGCTGCCCGACCGTGATGGTCCGTGTCGTCTCGTCCGAGGAGATGCTCCCGCGGGTCTCGTCGAGATCCTGCCATCTCCAGATCTCCCAGAGCTGCTCGCCGTCGGGGCCGACCTGGTCCTGATCGATGCGGAACTGGTACATGGAGGGAGCCGTCGCCAGATAGGTCCACACCCCCATGTACACCTTGAGGTCCACGGCCTCTTTGTACTGGTAGTGGGTACCCGTCCCGTCGCCCGGATTCACCGGGAGGGGATCGCCCACCTGCGTCAGGCGGAGCTCGATGCGGTCGGCATGCTCGCCCTCATCACCGAACATCTGCTGGTGGATGAGGCGCTCCTCCGCCTTGCCCCAGTATCCCGGCTCGAGGGTGGGGTCGTTCTCGACGTCCTTCGGGTTCAGGAGGAAAACGAAGTCCTCAGCCATGCAGTCCAGGTACTCGTCGACCATCTTGTTCTTGTAGGCTGTCTGGAGGTTGTGCAGGACGTTCGCCGGTGACGTGCGCGGCTTCCACTCGATCGGGTCGCCGCCGCCGCCGCCGCCGTCGTCGGGCGCGAACGGATTCCAGCAGCCGCCGAGAGCCCCTGCGACCAGCCCGATCAGCGCAACGAGCGCAAGAGCGCGGGCGTTTCGTCTCACCATGGATACCCCCCCATCCCTCACTCGCACGATGCTCCATTATATCAAGAGCGACGCCCCGGCGCAACCGCGGCCTCGGGCACGCCCCATAGCTGCAATCGCCGTGCCCGCGGCGCGTTACACCTCACCCACGATAATCGCCCCGAAGGGCACCCCAGGTCCGGTTGGTGCCGCCCATCCGTCGGTCCACCCATCGGAAGATCGCCCACCGTCCGGAGTCGCTCCGGCGCATCCAGAGAGAGGCTCTCCCCCGGTAGATGATCTCCTCGTTGACGTGCGGGCCGGACTGCCACGTCACCGCGAGCGTGTAGTCCACCTGCCTGCACGTCTCCGGCTGCGTCTCGTCCGGCTGGAGCACGGTGGTGAACGCGACGGAGATCTCCGCGGCGTCCACGAAGATGCGGCTCGTGGCGTACTCCTCGTCGGCGCGCGTCCAGTCGGCGAACATCTGCTCCGCCTCCTGCCCCGCGTCGAGCGAGTCCTGCGGATCCACGTGGAACCGGTAGTCCTCGGTGAAGCAGTCGCGGTAGTTGCTCGAGCTCTCGCGGTCCATGGCGGCCGCGAGGTTCTGAAGCACGATCAAGGTCGTGATCGGCGTTTCCCAGTTGGTCGCGCCGCCGTCCGGCGGGCCATCGGGATCACGTGGACTGAGGATGCAGCCGCAGACCAGGAGGCACATCGCCAGGGCCACGACCGTCGCGAGTCTCGTTGCCATCCGCTCCCCCGAACTAGAACGCCTTGTCGATGCTCAGCGAGACGTCCCAGACCCGCCGCAGCCGCTCGACGAGCGATGTCGCGTCGCGGTCCGTGCGGGCCACCGAGGCCTTGAGCGTCGTCCCGTCCTCGAGCTTGTAGTCCACAGAGGCCTTGCCGGTGAGGCTGGTGTCGTGCCGTTCCCACGAGAGCCGCCGACCGCCGTCCACGATGGTCCACCGCTGTGAGACGGAGTAGCTCTGCGATGCTTCGATGCCTATTGCGTCGAAGAGCCTATACCTGAGCGTGGCCTTCATGGTGTGATCGTCCCGCTCGCTGTTCTTCCCGTACCGCGCGATGCCGTCCGACCCGGTCACGTACGATCCCTCGTCCTGCGCGACGTACCGATGGCTCACCGTGAGGTCGAGCTTGCGGGTGCCCGACCACCGGGCCTCGGTCGTCACGCCGAGGTTCCTCACGAGGAAGTTCTTGGCGTCGTTGAACGTGTAGAGGGTGTAGTCCGCCGTGAGTTCGTATCGCTGGCTCGCGCTGAACGTCTTTGAGAACACCTTCGTGACGGACGGCCGCAGGGAGAACGTCTGCGCGCGCCTGTTGTCGCCGGTGCGGGACGTGCGGATGTAGATGAGCTGGTCCTCGCGGACTCTCAGCGCGAGGGAGGTCAAGAGATCGTTCCTCGGGTTGTAGTCGATCTGAAGCGTCGCTTCACGGTCGTAGAGGTCTCGGTCCTGGTCGTTCCTCACCGTGTCGTCGAAGTGGTGCGAGTAGAGGGTCATCCGGCCGGTGAAGCCCACCTTGACGCGCGTGCCGAAGTCACGATTGGCGTTGAACACCAGCGACTGCCCGTACGAGTTCCCGGTCTGCTCGTTGGTATACTCGTTCCGTTTGACATCCGACGCCAGCTGGCTCGAGAGCCGCACGCCCGCGAAGGTGTAGGTCACGCCGGCGTTCACTGCCCGGCTGCTCAGCACGCTGCGGCGGGACGGCTCCAGCGCGTAGGACATGCCGCTCCTGCTGTAGTCGTAGCCAAGCGTCAGGTCCAGCCCCGGGAGGGGCTTGAACGTGCCCTTGACCGAGGCGCTGTCGTTCTCCTGCTCCCTGCGCTCCTTCTGCTGCTCCTTGGGATACTCGTTCGCGGATCGGGACCTTGCGAGGTTCACGTTGAGGGTGCTGGTCTTCCACGTGTAGTCCACGTTCGCCCCGAGCGAGTGGCTCTCCGACTCGTCCGTGCTGCTGAGCGCACCCTGCTCCGAATCCAGGAGCGAGTGCCGCCCCGAGTACGTCACGCTCCCCTTGACTCCCGGGGTCGGGTTGTAGCCCACGGACGCGGCAATGCTCTGCGCGGCCCCGCGACTCTGCACGTCCGCGTACCGGTTCTTCTCGAGCCCCGCCGTCATGTTGAGGGTGGTCGCGATCCCCGACAGAAGCGTCTTCGAGTACGAGGTCGAGACGTCCGCCGTCTCCTTCTCGCGGAAGCTCCTGACCTCCGAGGACGAGCCCTGGTTGCGGACGTCGCTCTGCGTCGTTCGGTTGAGCCTGACGGCCATGCCGACGGCGCTCGTGATGCTGGCGTCCAGGCCGGCGCTCCACCGCTCCTGCCTGTTCTCCCTGCTGAGCACCTCGGTGCTGCGAACGGAGATGAGCGACGACGCCTGGAACGAGATGCGCTCGGACACGCGCTGTCGGAAGCCGAAGCTGTGCTCCCAGGAGGATGCGTCCTGGTCGCGTCCGTAGGTGAGCTTGTAGGTGGGACGTAGCGGCGTCGCGACCTGGATCCTGAACGGCACGGTGTGGTCGGGCGCCTCCTCCTGCCCGACGGCGGTCGTGTCCGCCGGGGCGCCCTCCGGCTCGCCGTCGCCGTTCTCCTCCTGAGCCGGAGCGACGGCGGCGACCGCCGTGAGAAGGACGGCCGCGAGGACCGTCCAGTGTGGGAAGCGCACACGCACGCCGCTGCCTCCGCTCTACGCCCGCCCGGGACCCAGTGCGCTCGCGAGGGCGTCGAACTCCTCGACGCTCAGCGTCTCGCCCCGCCGAGACAGGTCCACGCCGGTCCGGAGCGCCAGCTCTTCCGCGGACACGCCCGCGTCGGCCGTCACACCCGCCAGGGACTGCCGCAGCATCTTCCGCCGCTTCTGAAAGGCCGCGTGCACGACGGCCTCGAACGCGTGGGGGTTACTCCGCCACGCCCGACCCGCCGACAGGTCGATCTCGACGACGCGGGAGTCCACCTTCGGCCGCGGGCGGAAGCACGTCCTCCGCACCGTGAACAGCGACGCGACCGACGCGTGGTACTGGACGACGGCCGAGAGCGCCGAGTAGTCCGGCTCGCCCGGCGCCGCGGCGATGCGCGCGCCGACCTCCGCCTGCACCATGAGCACCGCCCGCGAGACGATCGCCTTGTGCTCGACGAGCCGCCTGATGGCCGGGCTCGTGATGTTGTAGGGCAGGTTCCCCGCCACGATCAGGCGCGCGGCGCCGAACCGGCGGGCGGCCCCCTCGATGTCGAACGCGAGGAAGTCCTCGTTCACGAGGGTGATCCCCGCCGCGTCCGGGTACTCCTCCCGGAAGGCGCGCGCGATGCCCGCGTCGAACTCAACCGCGACGACGTGCGCGGCGCGCGCCGCAAGGCCGAAGGTGATCGCGCCGAACCCCGGCCCGATCTCGATGACGACGTCGTCCGCGGACGGCGCGGCGGCCTCGACGACCTTCCTGGCCACGTTGCCGTCCACCAGGAAATTCTGCCCCCGCCGCCTCGACGCCGCAAGCCCGTACTTCGCGAGCATGACCTGGGGCTGTGTCGGCTCCATCGGGCTACCTCGCGCTCGGCTCGCGCCGCGCGTCGCCGCCCCGCACGCGAAGGGGAACACCCAGGCCGGCTGCCAGCGCCCGCACGCGGGCGAGGTCGACCCCCTTGACGTCCACGACCGAGACGACGGTCTCGATGCCGGCCTTCCTGCACTCGCATGCGAAGGCGACCACGTGGTCGAACGTGCCGGGGCCGAACCGCGGGCGGCAGAGCGTCTCGTACTGCGCGGCGTCGGCCGCGTTGAGGCTCACCGAGACCGCGTCCACGGCCGCGACCAGCTCGGGCACGACGTTCCTGTTCCAGATGAGGTTCGCGTGCCCGTTCGTGTCGATCCGGACGCGCGCGCCCGACGCCCGGAGGCGGCGGCCGACCTCGGTCACCACGTCGAGCCTCACGGTCGGCTCGCCGAACCCGCAGAAGACGATCTCGCGATACCGCGTCGGGTCTCCGACGGCCTCGATGATCTCCTCGACGGACGGCTCGCGCTCCAACCTGAGGTTGTAGCCCCAGAGCGTGTCGGACTGGTAGCGCACGCAGAAGCCGCACGCGTTCGTGCAGCGGTTCGTGATGTTGAGGTAGAGGTTCCCCCACATCTCGTAGGCGATGGACGGGGCCGGGAGATCGGGGATCCCGAAGAGCCGCCGCGCGTTCCCGGTCGTGAGCCGCGCGAGGTCGGCGACGGCAAGGCCGCGGAGCTCCGCCACGCGCTCAGCCACGAGTCGCACGAACGAGGGCTCGTTCCGCCGCCCGCGGTGCGGGACGGGCGGGAGCCACGGGGCGTCCGTCTCGAGCACGAGCCTGTCCTGCGGCACCGAGGCCGCGACGCCGGCGAGCCGCCCCCGGGCCGAGTAGGTCACCGGCCCGCCGATCCCGACGTGGAAGCCTCGTCGCACGACCTCGCGCGCGTACGCCTCGTCGCCGGGGAAGCAGTGCATCACGCCGCCTGCCTCCGGCGGTCCCTCGTCGTCGAGCACGCGAAGCACATCGCCGTGCGCGTCGCGGTTGTGGACCACGAGCGGCAGGCCGACGGCCTTCGCGAGCCGGATCTGCGCGCGGAAGGCGCGCTCCTGGTCCTCGCGGGGCGAGAGGCCCCTGTGGTAGTCGAGGCCCGTCTCGCCGATCGCCACGACCTTCGGGTGCGCGGCGAGACGTTCGTAGCGCGCCAGGAGCTCGTCCGAGAGCGAGGAGGCGTGGTGCGGGTGCAGGCCGAGCGACGCGTAGATGGACGGGTTCGCCTCGGCGAGGGCGATCGACGCGTCCGAGGTGGCGGCGTCGAAGCCGACGTTGACGATCAGCGCGACGCCCGACGCGCGCGCCCTCGAGAGGACCGCGTCCCTGTCGTCGCGGTAGTCGTCGAGGTCGAGGTGCGCGTGCGTGTCCGCCAGGGGCGGCCGGGCAGCGGCCGAGGGTGCGGGCACTAGCTCACCTTCGTGCCGGCGGGGAGCTCCTTGTCGGGCCCGAGGAGCGCGAGGGCGCCGCCGTCCACGGCGGCAAGGAGCATCGCCTGCGACTCGATGCCGCGGATCTTCGCCGGCTCGAGGTTCGCGACGACGACGACGGTCCGCCCCACGAGCGCCTCCGGCGCGTACGCGGCGGCGATGCCGGCGACGATCTGCCGGACGTCGCCCCCGCCGAGGTCCACGCGAAGCTTGAGGAGCTTCGTCGCGCCCTCCACCCGCGCCGCCTCGAGCACCTTCGCCAGCCTAAGATCGAGCGCCTGGAACTCCTGGAAGGAGATCATCTTCGCTCCCTTCGACTGGGGCGCCGCGCTCGGCGCCGCGCCGCCCGAGGCCCCCGCGGCGTCGGCGCCAGCCCCAGCCGCGCCGGCCGGCGCCGCGCCCCCGACCCCGAACTTCGCCGCGAGGTCCGCGGTGCTGTGCTTCGGGAACACCGCGGCCCCGCCTCGCACCGTGATGGTCGCCGGCCACCCGTGGCCCCACACGAGGAGTTCATCGAGTGGCACCGCCCCGGGGCTGAGCTCGACGCCGAACCGCGAGAGGATCTCCTCGCACTTCCCCGGCATGACGGGCCACGCCATCACCGCGATCTGCCGGACGGCCTCGACGACGTCGAACAGCGACTGCGCGAGCTTCGCGCTGTCCTCGCGCGCGAGCACCCAGGGCTTCGCCTCCTCGATGTGGCTGTTCGCGCGCCGCACGAGCTCCCAGATCCTCGCGAGCGCCGCGTGCGGCGCGTACGCCGTCATGTCCCGGACGACCGGCCCGCGGATCTCCTCGGCCACCATCCGCACATGGCCGCGGCTCGACGCGGCGAGGTTCGGCACGCGACCGCCGAGGAACTTCTCGATCATCGCGATGGTGCGCGAAACGAGGTTCCCGAGATCGTTCGCAAGCTCCGAGTCGTACCGAGCCCTGAACTGCTCCCACGTGAAGTCCACGTCGCGGCCGTAGGTCCCCTCTCTCATCAGGAAGTAGCGGAGCGCCGACGGCCCGAACATGTCCGCGGCCTCGAGCGGGTCCACGATCACCCCGAGGCTCTTCGAGAGGCGCTGCCCCTTGAAGTACACGAACCCGTGCCCGTAGATGGTCTTCGGGAGCGGGATCCCCGCGCTCATGAGCATCGCCGGCCAGATGACGCAGTGGAAGCGGGTGATGTCCTTCCCGATGAGATGCAGCTCGGCCGGCCACTCCGATGCGAACCGCGCCTCGTCGGTCCCGTAGCCCGCGCCCGTGATGTAGTTCGTGAGCGCGTCCACCCAGACGTAGATGACCTGCGACTCGTCCATCGGGAGCGGCACGCCCCAGGTCGTGCCCGCGCGGCTCACGCTGATGTCGGAGAGCCCCGCCCTGAGAAGCTGGAGGATCTCGTTGCGCCTGGTCTCCGGCTGGATGAACTCCGGATGCTCCTCGATGTGCGAAAGCAGGCGGTCCCGGTACTTCGACAGGCGGAAGAAGTGGTTCTCCTCCTTGATCCACGCCGGCTTCGTTCGGTGCGTCGGGCAGCACCCGTCCGCGAGGTCCTTCTCGAGGAGGAACGCCTCGCACGACTCGCAGTAGTACCCCTCGTACTGCCCGTGGTAGATGTCGTCGCGCATCGCCTCGAAGAGCTTCCGGAGACCGGCGACGTGGTCCTCGTCGGTCGTTCTCACAAAACGGTCGAAGGAGATGTCGAGCTTCGCCCAGATGTTCCGGAACACGAGCTCCATCTCGTCGCAGTACGCCTTCGGGTCCATGCCTCGGGCCCGCGCCGAGCGCTCGACGTTCAGACTGTGCTCGTCGTTGCCCATCTGGAAGTACACGCGGTCGCCCGCGAGGCGATGGAACCGGGCGAACACGTCCGCGGAGATCTTCTCGTAGGCTGTCCCCACGTGCGGGGCGCTGTTGACGTAGTCGATGGCCGTCGTGATGTAGTACTTACTCGGCATCCCTCTCCTCTTCGACCTCGGGCGCCGCTTCGCTCTCGTCCCAGTACTGCTCGATGGCGGGCTCGCCCTCGCCGGTCCCGACGGCGGTGACGCGGGCTCCCTTGAACTCCTCCAGCGTCATCGTCGTCGTCTTCCCCTCGTCGTCCGACAGCGAAATCCTGCTGCGGAAGATGTCCACGGCCACGACCTTCGCCTTCTTCTCCCCCATCTCGACGCGCGTCCCGAGCTTGGGGTACTCGCACCCCGCCTCGGCGTAGAGCGCCCGCTCGTAGCGCAGGCAGCACATGAGGCGCCCGCAGCCGCCGGAGATCTTCGGCGAGCCGGGCGCGAGGTGCTGCTCCTTCACCATCTTGAGCGTGACGGGATCGAAGTCCGCGATCACGCCGCGGCAGCAGTAGTAGCGGCCGCAGCGCCCGTACCCGCCGAGCCGCCGGGCCTCGTCGCGGACGCCGATCTGCCGCATCTCGATGCGCGTCTTGAAGATGCCGGCGAGGTCGCGCACGAGCTTGCGGAAGTCCACGCGGCGGTCGGACGTGAAGTAGAAGCGGATCTTGTTGCCGTCGAACTGCGACTCGACGTCCACGAGCTTCATCGGCAGGCCCTGCTTCGCGACGCACTGCTGGCAGGTCCTGTGCGCCTCCGCCTCCCGGGAGCGGATCTGCGCGAGCCGCTCGAGGTCTTCCGGGGTCGCCCGCCGCAGGATGTGGCCGACGACGCCCTTCTCGCGCTGCTTCCGGCTCGCCGCCTCGCCCTCGCGGATGACGCGCCCGATGTCCTGACCGCGGTCGATGTCCACGACGGCGTGGTCCCCGTTCTCGAACGGGATGTTCCTCGGGTTCGAGAAGAGCGCCTTGCGGCCTCCCTTGAACTCGATCTCGAGGGACTCCGGCGTGCGTCCGACCACCGCCTCAGGCTGCATGCGCCCTCCCGCCTCCCGCCTCCGCCCGCCTGCGGGCGACCGCCACGTCGACCAGGACCGAGGTGAACACGATCGACGGGTTCGAGTACCGCTCGATCGCGCGGCGCGCGTCGTCGATCCTCACCGCGAGGTCGCCGATCGCCCGCGCGTCCATCGCCCGGGCCTGCGCCTCGAGCTGCCGGCGCTGGCGTTCGAAGAGGATCTCCCCGGCCGGGGCGCCGTCCCCGAGCTCCCGCAGGAGCAGCACATCCCGCAGCCACAGGAGCATGAGGTCGAGAAGACGCTCCTGCTCCTGCCGGCCGAGACGGAACGCGATCTGCGACGCCTCGTTGAGGAGCGGCCCGACGCCCGCGGCGCGCTTGCCCGTCATGAGATCGGCGACCCGGCCGAGCTCCGACGCGAGCCCCTCGCCCTCGGCCCGCACGGCCCGCCCGGCGCTGCCGAGCGACACGGCGGCCGCGGCCCTGGCCCGCGCCTTGTTGAACCCCAGGCGCTTGTCGGAGAGGAGGATGTCCTCAACGGTGTCGCGCGGGAGCCGCCGGAACTGGATCCTCTGGCACCGCGAGAGCACCGTCGCGGGGAGCGCGTTCAGCCGGGACGTGGTCAGCACGAGGACCGTCGCGTCCGGCGGCTCCTCGAGCGACTTGAGGAGCGCGTTGGCGGCCTCGGGCGTCATCGCGTCGGCGTCGGCGACGACGAACACCTTCCACGGCCCAGTATAGGGCCGCTGGTTGGCCTTCGCCACCACCGCGTCGAGGACGGCCTCCACGGAGATGATGGCCGCCTTGCGCCCGAAGCCGGCGTCGCGGTATCCCGCACGCGCCTGCTCCGCGAGGATCTCCGCGGCCTCCGCGGGCTTCGCGTCCCTCGGCATCGGGAACACGAGGTGGATGTCGGGATGCGCGAGCTTCGCCGCCATTCTGCACGAAGCGCACGCGCCGCACCCCTCGAGCCCCCCGGCCTCGCAGTTCAGCGCCGCCGCGAGCTCGAGCGCGGCGGTCTCCTTCCCGACGCCGTCCGGGCCGTTGAAGACGTAGGCGTGGGCGAGCCGCCGGGCCTCGAAGGCCGAGCGCAGGTGCGCGATCGCGCCGTCCTGTCCCCTGATCCGCGAGAGCGACATCAGCCGGCCCCCGTTCGCCGCCGCGCGACCCGCGCGGCGATCTCACCCGCGAGGCGCGTCGCAGCGATCATGCCGCCCGCGTCGGCGACGCCGCGACCCGCGACGTCGAGCGCGACCCCGTGCCCCGGCGACGTCCGCACGATGGGAAGCCCGAGCGTGACGTTGACCGCGTCGCCGACGCCCCACAGCCGCAGCGGGATGGTCGCCTGGTCGTGGTACATCGCGAGCGCGGCGTCGAACCGCGCGCCTCCCTCGCGACCGCTTCCTTCCCGCGCGCCGAGCCGCGGGAACAGCGCGTCGGCGGGGAGCGGACCCTCGGCGTCCACGCCGGCCTCCCTGGCCGCCGCGACGGCGGGCGCGATGACGCGCGCCTCCTCGTCGCCGATGGCGCCGCGCTCTCCGGCGTGCGGGTTCAGCGCCGCGACGGCGATCCTCGGGAACTTCACGCCGAGCGCCGCGTCGAGCCCGCGCGCGAGCGTGAGGAGCTTCTCGAGCACGAGCTCCTTCGTGAGCGCTCCGGCCACGGCGGCGAGCGGGAGGTGGTTCGTGACGAGGCCGACGCGCCGCGCGCCGTGCACGAACGTCATCACGACGCACCCGGCGCCGGCGAGCCGCGCGAGGAACTCCGTGTGGCCGGGGAAGTCGTAGCCGGCCTCCGCGACCGTCGCCTTGATGACCGGCGCCGTGACCATCGCGTCGGCCGCCCCCGACAGGCACAGCCGCGCCGCCTCGACGACGGCCGCCGCGGCCGCCGCCGCGCCCGCCGTCGTCGGCCGCCCGGGCTCGCTCGGCGCCGCCTCCGGCGCGGTCCCCACGACCTGCGCGTCGAACGGCAGCGACAGCCGGGCCGCGCAGCGCTCGAACACGTCCCGCGCGCCCACGGCGACGAGATCGAAGTCCGCGCGGAGCCCACCGTCCGCGAGCGTCCTGAGCGCGATCTCGGGGCCGACGCCGGCCGGGTCGCCCATCGTGAGAAGGACCCTCGGGCGGCCCGGGCGCTGCCGCCCCCCGCCCACCGACCCCGGCTCCATGCGCATGAGGGCCGGCCTCGGCCGACCCTCAGTGCCGTGAGACATCGCGGTCCCCGATCACCTCGCAGAGGGCGCGCGCCCTCTCCTTGCTCACATTGCCGCTCGGGATCTCGACCACGCGGACCGTGAGCGTCCTGTCCCGCAGGCTCAGTGTGATCTCGTCGCCCGGCCGCACCTCGGTCGCCGCCTTCGCCCTCCTCCCCAGGATCTCCACGCGGCCCGCGTCGCAGAGCTGCCTGGCCGCGCTCCGCTGCTTCACGAGGCGCGAGACCTTGAGAAAGAGGTCCAGCCTCATGGCGAGGGGTCCGCCGCGTCCCGGATGCTCACGTAGATCTCCCGGGAGAGCCGGTCGATCAGCTTCTGGTACTCCTCCTCCATGCGCCGGTCCACGAGGAACTGCCGGAGCCGCGGCCGGATCTCGTCCAGCGTGGCCGTGCGAGCCGCCTCGTGGCGGAGGAGCGTCAGAACGTAGTAGCCTCCGTCGCCCCTGAGGACGGCGCTCACGCCTCCGGGCTCAAGGGACTCGACGGCCGCGCGGAACTCCGGCACGAGATCGTCCGGGGCGAACCGGCCGAGCACGCCCCCGGCCTGCGCCGTGCGCGCGTCGTCGGAGTAGCGCCTCGCGAGCTCGGCGAAGTCCTCGCCGACGACCGCGCGCTGCCGCAGGCTCTCCGCGAGCGCCGCCGCCCGCGCGTCGTCGTCGGGGCCGGGCGCGAGTCGCGCGAGGATGTGTCGCGCGCGCATCGTGTCGCCGCTCTTGGCGACGGCCTGGATGAGGTGCAGGCCGAAGCGCGTCTCGACGATCCCGCTCGTCTCGCCTTCGCCGAGCGCGAACGCGGCCTCCTCGAACTCGGGGACCATCATGCCCGGACCGAATGTCCCGAGGTTCCCGCCGTTCGCGGCGCTGGGGTCGTCCGAGTAGATCCTCGCCAGGCTCTCGAAGGACTCGCCGCGGCCGAGACGCTCGAGCGCCTCGTCGAGCCGCTTGGTCGCCGCCCGTCTCGCGCTCTCGCTCACCTCGGGCAGGATCAGGATCCCGGCGATCTCGTAGTGCTCCGGAACCGCGCCCACCTCGGAGGCGTGCTCCTCGTAGTACGCGGCCACCTCCGCCCACGTGACCTCGGCCTTCGGCCTGACCTCCAGGTCGATCACCTTCTGGCCCAGGAGCCGCCGCTCGACGTCGGCGCGGTAGAGCCGCTTGAGCTCGGTCTCGGTCATGCCCTCCCGCGCGAGGGCGGCCTGGAACGCCGCCTCGGAGCCCTGCCTCGCCTTGACGTCCGCGAGCCGCCGCTCGATCTCCTCGTCCAGCTCCCACCCCTCGACCACGATCGTGTCCCGCATGGCTCTCGCGACGAGCAGCAGCTCATCAACCATCTCGTGGAGCAGTTGCATGCGGACCGCCTGCGCCTGCTCGGGCGGGGTCTCGGCGCCGGCTCGGACCTGGTACAGGTACATCTCCTGGTCAACCTCGCTCTCGAGGATGACGCGGTCACCGACGACGGCCGCGATGCCGTCAACGAGCTCGCGCTCCGCGCGCGCCACGCCCGCCCAGACAAGGGCGGCGACGCCGGCCAGCAAGGCGGCCATCCGTACGCGATGCGACTGCATGGGGACTCCCCCGTCCGCGGCGCGCCGGGCCCGTCACGCGCGAGGCCCCGCGACCCGCTTGAGCTACTGCGTTTCCGTCGCCGCCGTGTCCTGCGGTGCCCCGATGCCGAGGATGCCGCCCGGCTCCTCGCCCCGTGCGCGGCTCTGCGCCGCGCGCCGGAGGTTCGCCGTATCCACGACGACGGTGCTCCGTCCCTGGAGCTCACCCAGCCAGCGGTCGAACACCTGCCGCCGTCGCTGCGACGTCAGGAAGTTCAGGACCGTGGCGCGCCTGGACTCGAAGGTGGGCTGCCCTGCGCCCGGCTGCCGATCGAGGACCTTGACGATGTGGTATCCGTAACTGGAGGGGATGACGCCGCTCACCTTGCCCACGCCGAGCTCGAAGGCGACCTCCTCCAGTTCGTAGATCATGTCGCCCCGGCCCATGTACCCGAGGTCGCCGCCGATGCGCGCCGTCTGGTCGATGGAGAACTGGCCGGCGGCCGTGCCGAACGGCGTGCCGGCGCTCAGCTGCCGGAGGACCAGCTCGGCCTCCTGCCGGCTGCGCACGAGGATGTGCGCGAGGCGCACCTGGAGCCCGTACTCCGACCGGTGCGCCTCAAAGTAGGCCCGCGCGTCTTCCTCGGTGACATCGGGCACGTCGCCCATGATGAGCTGGATGCACGCCTCCGCCACGATCTCGCGCTCCAGCTCGCGAAGGCGACGCCGCGTCTCCTCGGACTTGCCCAGTCCCCGCCGCAGTCCCTCCTGGTAGAACAGCTCCGTCTTGACCCAGCGCTTGAGCGCCTCCTCCTGGTCGTCGAGCGTCATGACGGCGCTGAGGTGTTCCGGCACCGACGCGTAGAACTCGCCGACCGTGAGCGAGGAGCCGCCCACGCGGGCGAGAACGTCGCGGTCGTGCTGCCGCCCGCACGCCGCCGCCGCGAGCAGCACGGCAACGGCCGCGGCGACCCGGAGGTTCGTCCGCACGGAGCCCATCGTCCTCCGAACCGGCTTCCGCCGCCTACTGCCCGCCTCGGCTCGGAGCGGCAAGGCCGGCCGCCGCCTTCTTCTCCTTGAGAACCTCCGCCGTGTCGCGCACGTACTGCAGGTTCCCGTCGATGGTCTCGATCGTGACCGTCGCCCTGATCTCGTCCAGAAGCTGGTTCAGCCGCGCCTCCCGCCGCTCCCCGACGAGGCTCTGCGCCGCCCTCGGGCCGGCCTCTTCCAGCGTGAGGAACCGCTCGGGGTTCCGCTTGAGCACCTTCACGATCGCGAACCCGCCGGGCGCGGCGATCGGCTCGCTGATCTCGCCGGGCCTCAGTCTGAACGTCGGCTCCTGGAGGTACGGGAACCTCTGCTCGCCCTGGTAGTAGTCGGTCACGATGCCCTTGTTGTTCTTCAGCCAGCTGCTCGTCGCGTGCAGATCAAGGGCCTTCTCGAATGTGGTCTGGCCCGCCAGGAGCTGCTGCCTGACCGCGTTCGCGATCTCCTCGGTCGGGACGATGACGTGCTGCACGTCCGCGCTGGGGGGCTGCGCGTAGTCCGCGCGATGGGTCTCGTAGTACTCGCGAACCTCGATGGGCGTCGGCTCGCTCACCTTGTTGATGACGTCCGCCTCGTACAGCAGCTTCACCATGAGCTCCTCGGCCCGCTCGGCGAGGTAGTCCTTGAACTCACGGGTGTTCCGGTAGCCCCGCTTGTCGATCTCGTACGCGATGATCTCGGCGTGGACCCTGTTGCGAAGGAGGCGCTCGATGCCCTGGGGGCCGTCGCCCTTCGGGGTCTCCATGCCCTCCGTGCCCTTGAGGATCTCCTGATAGTCGCCGAGGGTCACGGTCTTCTTCTTGCCGCCGATCTTGTAGGTGAACAGGACCTTGCCCTTCTCCTCGTCCGGGAGCTCGGGGACGACGTGGGCGGCCGCGCGCGCCATTCTGGTCTCGACGTCGGCGGGCTTCCCCATGTCGGGGATCTGCTTCGCCACCGTCTCGTCCGTTCGCGTGGAGGCGAGCGCCAGGACGCCCTCGTCGAACTGGACGTCCGCGGCCGCCATCCAGGCCATGTTGACCTCGTGCTCCTTGAGTCCCCTGGCGAACGCCTGCGCCTCCTGCGTGACACCGGCGAGATGCTGCCCCTCGAGCGGGGTCCGGTACGCCGGGTCCTTGCGCGAGAGGACCTTGAAGACCTGCCAGTTGCCCATGTTGACGGGCTGCGAGACGTCGCCGTTGTTGAGGTGCTGGATGGCGACCCTGACCAGCGGGTGGTAGTTCTTCCACTCCAGGATGGGCATCCTGCCGCCCTCCTTGCCGCTCGGCAGGACGGAGATCTCCTGGGCCACGCGGGCGAAGTCCTCTCCGCCTTCGGTGACGCGCTTGTACGCCGCCTCCGCCTCCTCTTTGGTCTCCGTGGCGATCTCCAGGAGCTGGAACGTCATCTCACGGACGGTGTAGTAGTCCTCGATGTCCTTCTGGCTGAGCGTGCTCGGCTTCTCGATGACGTCCGCGCGGAGCATCATCTCCGCCTTCTGCTGCGAGTGGAACTCCCGCGCGCCCGCCTGATACTCGTGCGTGTCGAGCCCGAGGCGGAGCGCCTGGATGACGAGCAGTTCCTTGCGGATGACGTCCTCGATGATCCTCCTCCTGCCCTCGTCGCCGGGGATGTCCGGGATGTAGGGCACGATCATCTTGTCAAGCCGTTCGTTCACATACCCGGCCGTGACCGTCCGCGGCGGGATCTTGCCTTCGTTGTCCGTGATCCGCACCACGACCTTGTCGCTCGTGCTCTTCGCGCAGCCGCACACGACGGCGGCCGCGACCACGACGACCAGGGCCAGCGCCATGAACCTCCTCATGCTCCTCCCGCTCCTTTCGCACCCGCGCACCGCGGCGCGGCAGATGGTCCGATGCCTTTGACGCTGATTCAGTAAACCCGAGAGCCCCGTCTGGGGCCCTTCTCACCATGCGGCAACCTACCACAGGCGACGAAGTGCCTCAACACCTTTCTAGCCGCGCGCAGGGCGTCCGGGCGGTCCTTGGGGGCCGGGAACCGCACCGTAAGGCCCACCCGCGCGTCGAACTCGAGCGGCACGTCGCACGCCGCCAGCACCCGCCTGAGAACGCCGGGCGTCGGCTCCCTCCCTGCGGCGAACGCCGCCTCGACGGCGCCGCCGGCGTACGACACCTCGCGCACGCCCGCCGCCTTCCCCAGCACCCGCACGGCCTGGACGTCCAGGAGCGAACCCACGTGCTCCGGCGGCGCGCCGAACCGGTCGCCGAGCTCCTCCGCGAGGCCGTCCAGGACCGCTTCGCTCGCCGCGTCCCTGATCCGCTTGTAGATGTCGATCTTCGTGTCGTGGTCGGCGATGTAGGAGTCCGGGATGTACGCGTCGGTCTTGATGTTCACGACGGCCTCGGGCTCCTCCGCGACCGCCTCGCCCCTGAGCTCCTGCACCGCCTCGCGAAGAAGCCGGGCGTAGAGGTTGAACCCGACGGCGAGCATGTGACCGTGCTGCTGGGCGCCGAGGATGTTCCCGGCTCCGCGGATCTCGAGGTCGCGCATCGCGAGCTTGTACCCGGACGCGAGCTCGGTGAACTCCTCGATCGCCGCCAGCCTCCGGCGCGCCGTCTCCGACAGCGCCTTGTCCCTCGGGATAAGCAGGTAGGCGTAGGCCCGATGGTTGGACCGCCCCACGCGGCCGCGGAGCTGATAGAGCTGCGCGAGCCCGAAGCGGTCCGCGCGGTTGATGACGATCGTGTTCGCGTTGGGGATGTCGAGGCCGGACTCGATGATCATGCTGCACACCAGAACGTCCACCTCCGCCTCGAGGAACCTCAGCATCACGGTCTCGAGCTGCCGCTCGGGCATCTGGCCGTGCCCCATGTCGACACGCACGGACGGCAGGAGGTTGCGCAGGTACGCGGTCATGGCGTCGATCGTCTGCACGCGATTGTGCACGAAGTACACCTGCCCGCCGCGGTCCACCTCGCGCATGACCGCCTCGGCGATGAGCTCGTCGTCGAACGGCGCAATCTCGGTGCGGACCGGCAGGCGGTCGCGCGGCGGCGTGTTGATCACGGACAGGTCCCGTGCCCCCACGAGCGACATGTGGAGCGTCCGGGGGATCGGCGTCGCGGTCAGCGTGAGCACGTCCACGGAGGCGCGCATGCGCTGGATGGTCTCCTTGTGGAGCACGCCGAACTGCTGCTCCTCGTCGATCACGAGGAGCCCGAGGTCGCGGAACTCGACGTCCTTCTGGATGAGCCGGTGCGTCCCGATGACGACGTCGACCTTCCCGCCCTTGAGCCGCGCCAGCACGTCGTCCTGCTCCTTGTCGGTGCGAAACCGCGAGAGGACGTCGACCGCGACCGGGTACTCCGCGAGGCGGTCGCGGAAGGTCGTGAGGTGCTGCTGCGCGAGGATGGTCGTCGGCACGAGCACCGCCACCTGCTTGCCGCCCATCACGGCCTTGAACGCCGCGCGGATGGCGACCTCGGTCTTCCCGAAGCCGACGTCGCCGCACACCAGGCGGTCCATCGGGCGCTCCGACTCCATGTCGGCCTTGATCTCCTCGGTGGCGCGGAGCTGGTCCTCCGTCTCCTCGTAGATGAAGGAGGCCTCGAGCTCCTGCTGCCAGACGACGTCGGGCCCGAACGCGTGGCCGGGCCGCGCGCGACGCGACGCGTAGTGCCTGAGCAGGTCGCGCGCGAGCTCCTGGACCGCGGCCTTCGCGCGCGCCGTCGTCCTCTGCCACGCGCCGGTGCCGAGCTTGTTCAGCTGCGGCACGACGCCGTCCTTGCCGACGTACTTCTGAAGGCGGTCCAGCTCGTCCGCGGGGACGAAGAGCTTCCCGCCGTCGGCGTACTCCACGACGACGCAGTCGAGCGCCCGGCCGTCCGCCTCGAGTCGCGTCATCCCGACGTAGCGGCCGATGCCGTGCGCGATGTGCACGACGTAGTCGCCCTCGGAGAGCGCCTCGAAGCTCGACAGCGGCGCGCCGCCGCGGAACCTGCGCCGCCGTCGGCGCCTGTACCGGTCGAAGATGTCGTGGTCCGTGAACACGACGAGCCCGGCCTCGGGCACCGAGAACCCCTTCTCGAGGCTCCCGATCTCGAGGGCGACGTCCGTCGCCGCGTCGCCCAGGAGCTCGCGCAGCCGCGCCACCTGGCCCCGGTTGTCGCACATCACGAACACGCGGTGGTCGCGCGCGAGCTCGGCGATGCGTCGCCTGAGGAGATCGAGGTTGGACGAGAACGGCTCCTGCGCGGCCGCGTGCGCCTCGACGCGCTCGCCGAAGTCCATGCGACCGCTCGCCACCAGCCCCGTCGCGACGAGCCGCCCCTTCGCGAGCCTCCCCGCGATCCTCTCGAACGGCGTGAAAAGCCGCTCCGGCTCGCACAGGGGCAGTTCCTCGTGGCGCTCGGTGTAGATCCGCGCCGCCTCGAGGAGCGTCTGCTCGGCGCGGTCCCACACCTCGTCCTCGCGCACGATGACGGCGCCCGTCTCCGCGGGGAGGTAGTCCACCAGGGTCTCTGCGTCGGGGTGGATGACCGGAAGGTACTGCTCCACACCGTCGAAGTGGAAGCGCGCGTCCAGCCCCTGCAGCAGGTGCTCGCGGTCCTCGGAGTCGGACGGATGACCCGCGGCGAGCCGCTCCATCAGCTCGCCGACGCCCTCGCCCAGCAGCACGACCTCGCGCCGCGGCAGGATCGTCGCGCGCTCAAGCTGCCTGAGCGACCGCTGGGTCATGACGTCGAACTGCCGCACGGACGCCACGACGTCGCCGTCCAGCTCGATCCGCACCGGATCGTCGTAGCCGAACGGCATCACGTCGGCGATGCCGCCGCGCACGCTCAGGTCGCCCGGCTCCTCCACGATCCGGACGCGACGGAACCCCATGTCCACGAGCGACCGCGTGAACGCGCCGAGGTCGAGCTCGGCTCCTTTCGACACGGTCCACGTCGCGTCGCGAAGGAGGCGCCTCGGGAGCGTGGCCTGCATCATCGCCCGCGGCGACGTGACGACGATGAGCGGCTCGCCGGCGGCGAGGCGGCTCAGCGTGATGAGGCGCGACTCGGTGATCGTGGACAGCGGGGAGCGCCGCTCGTACGGGAGCGTCTCCCACTCGCCGTAGAGCTGGACGCGCTCCTGCCCGAGGAAGGTGACGAGGTCGTCGTGCACGTGCTCGGCGTCCGACGGCGTCGGCGCCACGACGACCCACGCGTGCGGGAAGCGCGCGGCGAGCACCGCGGCGAGCAGCGACTTCGACGACCCGAGGAGGCCGCTCACCCAGAGGCGCGCCGGGCCATCCTGAAGAGCCCGCGCGATCCGCTCGAAGGGCTGCGCGCGGAACGCGAGCTCGGCGATCGTCCGACCGCTGCTCATGCGGCCGCCCCCCGGGGACGCGCGATGAGCATCTCGACTGCAAGGAGCGCGAGCGCCGCGTAGAGGAACACGCGCCACAACTCGCGCCCGCGCCGCGCCTCGAGGATCTGGCCCTCGATCGAGGCGTCCGGCGAGACGATGCGCGCGCCGGGCGCCCGGCGGACGATCTCCTCGCGGGCGGCCGCCGCCAGCGCCGACTCCTCCGGCGCCGCGTTCGCGACCGCGAGCACGCCCCGACCGCCGTCGCCGAAGCGATAGATGCCCGGCGCGGGCGTCCGCTCGAGCACGGCCAGCGCCGAGCGGCCCCGCGCGACGACCGGGACCGAGACCGAGGAACCGTCGGGCCGCTCGACCTCGACGCTCCCGCCGGCGACCGCGGCGACGGGCACGCGCAGGTCGTCGCCGACCGTGACCGAGCGGGCGCGCGCGACGACGACGCCGAGCCGCTCGACCAGCCTGTGGACGAGCGGCACGATGAGCCCGCTCGTCGGAAGGTCGCTCCACGCGGGATCCACGCCGCAGAGGAGCACCGCCGCTGGGCCGCGCCCGGGCTCGCGCGCGCCCGCCGCGGAGGCCGCCCGCTCTCCGCTCGCCGACGCGATCACGAGCATCGGCCCGACGCCGGGCGCCTCGAGGATCTCCTCCGCGCCGGCGAGCGTCGCCTCGAACCCGCGGCGCACGGCCACGTCGTCGATCAAGCGTCCGCCGAACACGAGCCCGTCGAGGATCGGATGCCCCTCGCCCGCCGGAGCGAGCCGCACGCCGCTCGAGCGTTCGAAGGGGACCGTGAGCGTCACGCCCGTGACGGACGAGAGCGGGCTCGTGTTCCAGAACCTCGCGTCCGTCCTTCGCCCGAGAACGAAGAGCGCGCCGCCGCCGTCGGCGAGATGCCGCTCGGTCCACTCGAGTCCGGACCCCGGCAGCCTGCCGGCGTCCGCGAAGACGACGACCGGGAACCGTCCGCGGTCCTGGCCCGCGAGCGCCGACGCGGCGACCCCCACGGGAGAGAAGCGCTCGCCGCGGCCGGTCGGGTCCAGCGCCAGCCGAAGGTAGTGGCCGTCGCCACGCGCGTCGGCGCCGTCGGGCTCCACGACGAGCACCTCGACGCGCTCTGTCGCAGGGATCGCGAGGTACGCCTCGTTGTCGCCCGCGAAGGCGTCGGGCGGGATCTCCACGCGCCACGCGTGCCACCGAGCCCCGTCGACGGCCACGGCGAAGCCGACCGGGGACGACTCCCCGGGCCCCACGTCAACGCCCGCCTGACCGACCTGCGCGTCGTCGAGGAA
>Ga0194111_10001098_pt1 | contig 33225 bp, 37 predicted proteins | sample TA2KigC300mmetaG_FD_146194 | JGI IMG/M metagenome (GOLD analysis project Ga0194111, IMG submission 146194) | Freshwater microbial communities from Lake Tanganyika, Tanzania - TA2015033 Kigoma Deep Cast 300m | ecosystem: Environmental > Aquatic > Freshwater > Lake | place: Tanzania: Lake... | reverse complement strand
GCTTAGAATCGCCAAATTCTTCGTTGCCATGGCCGGTTTTGGTATTGCCTTCGCGGGCCTGCTGGCAGGAGCGTTGTATTTCGTCCCCTCGCTCATCAGAGGAGGGGAAATTGACCTGCTGAGGTCAACTGTGGCTGCTTCCTTCGTTGTCCTGGGTTTAGGGCTGGGCCTGCCCCTGGCCTGGCAAGGTTTGAACTCGCTGCGGGGCGTACCCTCGCGACTTTTCTGCCCCCGGCGTGCCTGGGTGCTGGTGGCCATCTTCGTGGTGGTTGTGATCCTCGGCCACGTGGTCCTGGTCTTTGACCTCTTGCCTGCGCTGACTTTTCCCCCTTTCTACATCCTGGGTGCTGTCCTGCCTCCGCTTTTCATCCTGGCGTTTGTTGGCCGCAGCCTGGCGGAGGGCGGCATCCGCTGGCGGGAAGTGGTGCTTCAACTGGCCAGCGGTGCTTTCCTGACCACCCTTGGAGCCTTTGGGTTGGAGGCTGTGCTGGGCTTGCTCTTGATGGTGGTTGTGCTCACCCTGGCCGCTCTGACGCCGGGCGGCGCCGCCTGGTTACGGGAATTGTTGACCTACTTGCAAGATCCGCGTTGGCTTCAGAGCCTCGAGAACCTTTACGACCTCTTGCTCTCCCCGCCGATCCTCATCGTCTTGGGTTTGATGGTGCTCGTAATTGTTCCCCTGGTCGAGGAGATGCTCAAGTCTCTGGGCGTGGTCATGATGAGCTATCGCCGGCCCGGTAAGGCTCAATCGTTCCTCTGGGGACTGGCTGGCGGCGCCGGCTTCGCCCTGGCCGAGGCGCTCTTTAGTGGAGCTGCCTCCCTGGAGACCTGGGCCGGGGTGGCGATAATGCGCGTTGGGGCTACGGCCATGCACTGTCTGGGGGGCGGGCTGATGGGCCTGGGTTGGTATTACCTCTTTGCGACTCGACGACCCTGGCGACTCCTGGGTGCTTATGTGGCCAGCGTCAGCCTCCACTCCCTCTGGAACGCCGCCGCTTATGGCATGGTGGTTGTCTCTTTGTCCGCCACATCCCCGGCGACCGGTGAAGTCGGCCTGGCCCTCGTGGGGGTGGTTATCTTGGCTTTGCTGGCCTTTCTGTCTCTGCTAGCGTTATTCATACTATTTATCCTTTTCTACCTTACCAGGTGGCTGCGAGTTCAGATGCCATAACTGCTGCTCAGGTGGATGGTAGGGGCGAGCCTCAACGTGCCAGGCACTTGCGAATAGCCGAGTGATTGAGCGATCTTACCTGGCTTGGAGGCACTGCAACCTTCAAGAAGCCCATGAAAGTGCCTGGCACGTAAACGCTTAAGTAAGGGGCGAGCTTGACCGGAGATAGGATTTTAGCCTTGTTGCGACAGGGCAAGGGACAGGAGATAGACTTTTTGCCCGAGCGGACCTCGGCCCGCAGGTTGGCGGAATCCCTCATGGCCCTGGCCAACGCCAGCGGCGGCACGGTGCTGGTCGGCGTTGACCCCGGTTTGGCCAAGCCGCGAGGACTGAAGGACGCTGAGGCAGCTCGCGACGAGGCTCTGGAGGCGGCTTTTCTTACCGAGCCTCCCCTCATCATCCCCTTGCCAGAGGTGGTGACCGTGGACGACAAAGACGTCCTGGTCATCACCGTCCCCCCAGGGCTGCCCCACGTCTATAGCTTGCGTGGAAAGTACCTGATCCGCGTTGGCGCCCAGAACAAGCCCCTGGCTCTTAAGATGCTGCGCCGACTGATTATCGAACGGGGTGAGGTGAGCTTTGAGTCCCTCATCCCGCCCGGCGCCACCCTCGACGACGTAGACTGGGATAAGGCGGAGAGATACTTAGCCTCGCTGGAGGGGCTGAGCGCGGCTACCGCTGAGGAGGCCCTGCACAACCGTGGCTGCCTGGTGCAGCCCCCCCTTTCTCCCGCCCCCCTGCCCCCCCAAAGTTGGGGGGAACGGGGGGAGGGGGGAAAGAGGGGGGGCTATCGGCCCACCAACGCCGGCATCCTTCTGTTTGGCATCCAGCCCCAGCGCTTCGTCAAGTCCAGCGAGATCATCGTGGCCCGCTACCCCGGGCGCGAGATGAGCGATGCCTTCGTACGCGAGGACATCAGAGGAACCTTGCCCGATCAGATTCGCCGCGCCGAGGCCTTTTTGACTAGCAACATGAAACGCGGGGTTCGCCTGGTGAGCCTGGAGCGGGAGGAGCAGGTGGAGTATCCCACCAAGGCGGTGCGCGAGGCCATCGTCAACGCCGTGGCCCACCGCGATTACAGCATCCGCGGCGACGAGATCCGCATCTTCATGTTCAGCGACCGCATCGAGTTCTACAGCCCAGGCCGCCTGCCAGGCCATGTAACCGTGGACAACATCGTCGAGGAGAGGTTCTCCCGCAACGAGGTCATCGTCCAGGTGTTGGCCGACATGGGCTTCATCGAGCACCTGGGCTACGGCATTGATCGCATGATCAAGCTGATGCGGGACTACGGGCTGCCGGCGCCGCGTTTCCAGGAGACGGCGGGCGGATTCCGCGTCACCCTCTACTCCCCCCATTCCCCCCAACTTTGGGGGGGCAGGGGGGGCGAGGGCCTGGTAAGCGAGGAGGAAATAGATATGAGTCGCTGGTCCCACCTGGACCTGAACGAGCGCCAGGAGCAGGCCCTGGCCTATCTGCTGGAGAAAGAGCGCATCACCAACCGCGAGTACCAGGAGCTATGCCCCGACGTCAGCTCCGAGACCATTCGCCGAGACCTGGCCGACCTGGTGAACAAGAACGTGCTGCTGAAGATTGGCCGGAAGCGGGCAACGTACTACATTTTCAAGTAGTTGAGGCAATGAGGAAATGAGGCAATGAGGGAATAAGGCAACGAGGCAATGAGGTAATGAGAAAATCAGGCAATAACCCACAGGTATCCCACATATCCCACAAATATCCCACAGAAAGACCGAGGATGAGCAAGTAGCTCACTCAAAAATATCGTCCGTTACATCCCGCCCGTCTGTTGTTCCTCCCCGATCGCCTCCAGCACCTCCACCAACTCCCTCCGCCACCTATCCCCCCCACGAAGCGGCAGCCACACCTGGCGCTGGCCCACCCGGCTTCGGCCGATCAGGCGTATCTGCAACTGCCTGCGGGCCGCGTCTTCCAAAGGTGTCATGCGAACGACGATCTGTCCCTTCTCCGTGGAGATGCCCTGCACACCGGCCCTGAGGGCCAGCGCTTTCAGGCGCAGTTGATAGAGCAAGTTGGCAGTAGCTTCAGGCAGGCTGCCGAAGCGGTCTGTCAGCTCGCGTTCCATGTTCTCTATTTCGTCCATGGTGGTCAGGCCTGCCATGCGGCGGTACAGCCGTAGACGCAGGGACGAATCGGGCACGTAGTCGTTGGGAATGAAGGCCGGCAGGGGTAAATCAATGGAGACCGAAGAGAGCGGGGAGAGGAGAGAGGGGAGAGGAGAGCCTCTCTTCTCTTCTCTCTCTTCTCTCCTCTCTCCTTTCAATCCTTGCACCGCCTGGGCCAGGAGGCGGCAGTAGAGGTCGAAGCCCACGGCAGCGATGTGCCCATGCTGCCGAGTGCCCAGCAAGTCCCCGGCGCCGCGGATCTCCAGATCGCGCATGGCGATGCTGAACCCGGCTCCCAGCTCGCTGGCCTCTAGGATGATCTGCAGGCGCTGGCGGGCGGTGTCGGTCAGGCGGTGGGGATGGTCGTACAGGAAGTAGGCGTAGGCCCGACGAGCCCCCCTCCCCACGCGGCCTCGCAACTGGTAGAGATCGGCCAGGCCGAACTGATTGGCGCGGTTGACGATCAGGGTGTTGACGTTGGGGATGTCCAGGCCGCTCTCGATGATGGAGGTGCAGACCAAAACGTCTATCTTGCCGGCGGCGAAATCCAGCATCACCTGCTCCAACTGCGCCTCGGCCATCTGGCCGTGGGCAATGGCCTGGGTAGCCTCGGGCACGATGCGCTCCAGGCGCCGGGCGATGATGTGAATGCTTTGGACGCGGTTGTGCACGAAATAGACCTGCCCACCCCGGTCCAGTTCCCGCAGGATGGCCCGCCGGATCAGCGTCTCGTCGTACTCGCCCACGTGGGTCTTCACGGGAAGCCGCTCTTCCGGCGGGGTGTCAATGGTGCTCATGTCCCGCACCCCCGTCAGCGACATGTAGAGGGTGCGTGGGATAGGGGTGGCGGTGAGGGTGAGGACGTCCACCTCCTTGCGCATCTGTTTGAGCGTCTCCTTGTGAGTCACGCCGAAGCGCTGCTCCTCGTCTATGACCAGGAGACCCAGGTCTTTGAAGGTCACGTCCTTTTGAATCAGACGATGGGTGCCGATCACGATGTCCGTCGTCCCTGCCTGTAGCCTATTCAGTATCTCCCGCTGCTCTCGCTGCGATCTGAAGCGGGAGAGCATCTCCACCTCGACGGGGAAGGGCTTGAGCCGCTCCTGAAAGGTCATGTAGTGCTGCTGAGCCAGTACGGTGGTGGGCACCAGGACGGCGACCTGCCTGTGATCCATCACTGCCTTGAAAGCGGCCCGCAGGGCCACCTCGGTCTTGCCGTAGCCCACGTCGCCGCAGACCAGCCGGTCCATGGGCTTTGCTTGCTCCATGTCGGCCTTGATCTCCTCGACGGCCCGCAGTTGATCCACAGTCTCGATGTAGGGGAAAGAGGCCTCCAATTCAGCTTGCCAGGGATGGTCGGGAGGAAAGGCGTGGCCGGGTATAACCTCCCGCGCGGCATAGAGTTCCAGGAGATCCCGGGCGATGTCCTCTACCGCCCGTTTGGCCTGGGCTTTGACCCGCGCCCAATCGGCTGTGCCCAGGTGGTGAAGTCTGGGAAGGTGATCTCTTCCCCCCACGTAGCGGCTGAGGCGATCCGCCTGGTGAATGGGCACGTATAGCCTATCGCCCCCGTCGTATTCGACGTCCAGGTACTCCCGCTTCACTCCCCCCTCCCCCCCTGCCAGGGGGGGGGAAGGGGGGAGGGTCAGCTCAACCAGGCCGCGGAAGATGCCGATGCCGTGCTCGAGGTGCACCACGTAATCGTCGGGGGCTATGTCGGCGAAGAACGCCTCTGGAGTCACCGCCCTCGGCCGGCGCACCCGACGGGGGAGGGGCCTCGACCAGCCGAAAATCTCCGCGTCGGTCATCAGGCAACACGTTGCTGGGGCCAGCACCCAACCTTCGGCCAGGGTGCCCTGCACGATGGTCAGGCTGCGCGGGGGGGGCACCCCCCCCTCAGTCCCCCCCGCTTCGCAGGGGAGAAGGGTCTCCGAGACTCTTGGGGTTTGCGCGTGGACCTCTCGCTCTCCCCACAGCGCGGCCAGTCGCTGGGCCTGGCGACTCACTACCACGACTCGCTGACCCTCGCGGAGCATCCGCTGCCAGTCGTCCAGCACCTGCTTGAGCCGCCCGCCGTAGCGGGGGCCTGGGACAAAGAGCTGGCTCACCTGTACTGAGCCTTGCCGAAGCAGCGGCTGCTCCTCCCCACCGTCGTATCCCAGCACCAGGGGATGCCTGTCCAACAGCGCCTCCTGTAGCTCGTCCCAGGTGAAATAAGGGATGGGGAAGCCGCCGGGCAATTCACCCGCTTCGAGTAAGTTATTCTCAAGCTCCAGGGCGCCAGCCTCCAGGTCAGCCATAGCTGCTTCCAATTCGGTCAAGTCATCAATGACTAACAGCCCGTCGAGTGGTAGAAAATCTATGAGATTCCCCGTTTGGGAGTAAAGATAGGGAATGTAGAACTCGATACCCCTGAAGTGCTGTCCTTCCCTCAGAGCTTCCAGGTTGCCTTCGAACTCGGCGGCCGCCGACTCGTGACAGACTGAGAGGTCCAATTGGGCGGCCTGCTGAGCTGCCAACGGGCCGCGCTTGGGCAGGGCTTCGCTGGCCGGAACCAGGGTAAACGAGGGTACTTTCTCTTGAGAGCACTGGGTGTCCGGCTCGAAGAGGCGCAGGGACTCGATCTCATCTCCGAACAGCTCGATGCGCACCGGCCAGTCGTTGTGGGGAGGGAAGACGTCGACGATCCCGCCCCGTCGGCTGAAGGTGCCCGGCTGCTCGACCAGGCTGGCTGGCTCGTAGCCCAGGGAGACCCACCTGGTCAGCATCTTCTCCAGGGAGATGGGCTGGCCCTGTTGCAGGGTGTGTACGCCAGCCTGGAACTCACGCACGGGTATGGTTTTCTGCATCAAGGCGCGGGCTGAGGCGACGATGACAGGGGGGATGGTGCTCTTTCTCTGCGCTCGTAATAGCGTTGCCAGGACACGGATGCGTTGCTGGACGGTCTCGACGTTCCAGGCGATTTGTTCGTAGGGCAGGGCATTGGGCTCGGGGAAAAGTAGAACGCTCTCTGGCCTGGCCGACCAGAGGCGCAATTGGCTGTGGAGTTGGTTGGCCTGCTCTGGCCGGGCGGTCACTACCACCATGGGGGTGTCCAGGTCCCGCTGCAGGGCGGCGATGAGATAAGGCCGCGCCGCGGACAGCAGGCTGAGGGTTACGGGGTAGGGTATAGATCGTTGGGCCGTATCCCGGACCTTTAAACCCTCGAGCAGCTCACGATAACTGGGTATGTCTTCGATGAGGGAGAGCAGCCCCGACAAATTCAATTCGTTCACGCTGAATCCTCTCCGCTGACGCTCAGACTTGCATCTTGCGTATCTCCTGCGTTGTACCTGTTCATGGCCGCCACGATGCCTTCGGCCAGCCAGAGCTCCACAGCGGAAACCACTCTCTCGTAGGCCTCCTCGATGGCGATCCGCTCGTCGGGGGCGAAGTCGCTCAGGACGTAGTCCACGGGGTCGCCGTGGGTGGGGCGGCCTATCCCCACCCGCAAGCGGGGGAAGCCATCGTTGCCCAGGTGCTCCATGATGGATTTCATGCCTTTGTGCCCTCCCGATCCACCTTCAGGGCGCAGACGGATTCTGCCCACAGGCAGGTCCAGATCGTCGTAGATCACCAGGATGCTCTCAGGGGGCAGCTTGTAGAAGCGAGCTAACCGCTCCACCGTCTCGCCGCTCAGGTTCATGAAAGTTTGGGGCTTAGCCAGGACGACTTTGAGGCCGGCGGTCTCGCCCTGAGCCAGCAGTGCCTTGTGCTTCCGCTTGCTAAACGACAGGCCCCAGGCTTCGGCCAGCCGATTCAGGCACTGAAAGCCGACGTTGTGTCTGTTGCCGGCATATTTTCGGCCGGGGTTGCCTAAGCCAACAACGAGTCTGGCTATGCCAGATTCGTCCCTTTGCCGCAAACGCTCGAAAGCTCGCATCATCTCACGTTTCACGTTTCACGTTTCACGTTTCACTCCTCAGAACTGAGCTATCAGCCACGAGAGAAGTCGTCGCAAAGTGGTTAACGTGCCCATCAGCAGAAACAGGCCTATGGTTCCTCCTGTGCCGTAGAGGAGGGCTTTGCTCAGCCCTTGCGTTGTGATACCGAGCCCGGTCCCTTTTTGCGGCTCTGGCGTGACTACCACCGGCCCAGGAGTTGGGATGGGCCTGGGGGTGGCCGTTGGCGGCTGCTCGATGATCACCGTGGGTGTGGGGGGCAAGGGGGTGGGAGTAGCCGTAGGGGTTGGCGTTGCCGTCGGCGTCTCCGTGGGCTGGACATTGGCCACTGAGATCTGGCGCACGTAATACTCGTCGTAATTGCCGTCCTTACGAACGACCCTGAGCCGCAGGCTATAGGTTCCATCGGGCACCAGGGAGGTGTCCCAGGTCTCCAATCGCCCATCAATGACCTGCGCCTCGTGAACAATCCCCACAGGCATCCACTGATCAGTGGGGTTGGGCTCCGGTGCGTAATGGACCTCGTATTTCCAAAAATTGGGATGAGTGGCTGTGCCTTTGATGACCAGCAGACCGCGCACCACATCACGATCGCGAGGGGAGGTGATGACTGCCCCTTGCTGCGGCGGAGCAGCCTCCAGCCTTACGATTGAGAGCCCCATAAAAAGGGCGGTAAGCAAACAGAGAGCTAAAACATGTTTGTTCATCTGGATTCCTCCCAGCTTTTGTTCCACCCTAAGTTTAGCACAAAAAGGCGTTGAGGACAAGCGGGGATCAGTGATTATTGACCCCATTCGGAAACCCTGCTATACTTACCTCGATTCCTCGTTGTCTCGTTACTCGTTAGACTCCGTAACTATTACCGCCCTTCGGTGTTGTAATAAACAAAGCAGCGAAGGGCCATAGGAAAGGGCTCTCCTGTGGCGGAAACAGAAAACGAAGAAACCTGGGTGCAGAGGGCCAAAGACGATCCGGCGGCCTTCGGTGTTTTGTACAAAAGGTACGTGAAGAAGATTTACAGCTACATCTATTGTCGCACCGGCAACCGCTACGATGCCGAAGACCTCACTTCCAGGACCTTTCACCGGGCTCTCGCCAACATAGACCGCTACGAGAGCCGGGGCTTGCCTTTCTCGGCCTGGCTCTACCGAATTGCCCACAACCTGGTGGCTAACTGGCTCCGTGACCGCAGCCGGCGTAAGGTTATCGCCCTGGATGAGTTGGTCCTGACTGAACAGCCTGGCGGAAGTGCTCCTGAACATCAGGCCGAGGTCAACGAGGAACGAGAGGCCCTCCTCGAAGCCATCAAGCGACTCCCTTCCGACCGCCAGCAATTGCTCATCCTCAAGCTCATGGGGGGGATGTCCAACGTTGAGATCGGCCAGGTACTGGGCCGTAGCGAGGGGGCTATCAAGTCCCTGTACTTCCGCACCCTGATCGCCCTGAGAGAAGACCTGGAGAAGGGGGGATTTTGAGAGAGAGGGGGAGCATCCAGGTCTCCGCGCTGAAGCGGATAATGAAACACACTCATATTGTATCCAAGCTAAGAGAGGAGGAAAAATGATCAAAATTGTCACCGACAGCACGGCCGATGTCCCTGAAGAGCTTCTGGAGAGGTACGACATCCGGCTGGTGCCCATCAATATTCAGTTCGGCACGGAGACCTACCAGGAGGGCATTGACATCGACCGGCCTACGTTCTTTCGGATGCTCGACGAGTATCCGACCATACCTACATCCTCGCAGCCTTCGCCGGGGCAGTTCGTTGATGTGTATCGGCCGTTGGTGGAGGATGGCCATTCTATCATCTCCCTCCACGTCACTTCCAAGCACAGCGGCACCTATCAGTCGGCACTGCTGGCCAAGTCCATGCTGCCCGAGGCCGACATCGAGGTCTTCGACAGCCTCTCCATCTCCATAGGCACGGGCTATCAGGTGCTCGCTGCCGCCAGGGCCGCCCAGGAGGGCAAGAGCATGGGGGAGATCATCGAGATCCTGGAAGGGATACGGTCGAGGATGTACCTGTATCTCACCCCAGCCACCTTGAAGTACCTTCAGAAGAGTGGGCGGGTGGGCAAACTGGCCGGAGCGCTGGCCTCGTTGCTGAACGTCAAGCCCATCATCAAGGTCGAGGACGGCACGCTCGAGGCTTTCGAGAAGGTGCGCACCAGGAGCAAGTCCTTAGATCGGATAGTAGAGCTGACGGCGGAGGCGGTGGGCACGACCGATCCTGTCAAGCTGGGTGTCTCCCATGCTGAAGTTCCTGACGAGGCAGAAGAACTGAGGGAGCGCCTGGAGAGGACCTTTAACTGCGACGAGATGCACGTCGTGGACCTGGCTTGCTCGCTGACCGTGCACGGCGGGCCAGGCATCATCGGCATCATCTCTTATAAGGTCTGAGAAGGGGTCTTCGCTTTCAAGGGGGAAGGCTATGGAAGACAAACTGTTAGCTGAGATACTGGCAGCTCACGCCGATCAACTGGTGGAAGGCCGGGGGAAGGGAAACGATTATCTGGCTATGTTTCCCGACTATCAGGAGAAGCTCAAACCCTTGCTGGAGACGGCGGAGAAAATCAAGCAGGTGCTGGAGCCGGTGGAGCCTGCGCCAACATTCTGCCAGAGCCTGCACGAGGATTTGCTAACTGCTGGTCGCCGCAAGCTGGGCGAAGAAGGGCCTCAACTGGCTAAAAGCCACGGAAAGCAGGTCCTCATCAGCGCGGCGGCTCTGGGCTCGGCTGTTTCCGTGGCTGGAGCGATCGCTTACTTTATCCACTCCCGCACGGCTGCCAAAGCCCAACCAGCTTCGTCCTCATGAGGTAATAGATGAGATATTCCGTAATCAGCGGTTGGGGCAAGTACATCCCTGACAGGGTTTTGACTAACCAGGATCTGGAGAAGATGGTCGAGACCAGCGATGAGTGGATCCTGGCCCGCACAGGTATCAGGGAGCGACGGATCGCAGGGCCAGATGAGACGGTCTCGACGATGTCCCTCGCTGCCAGCCAGGATGCCTTAGCGGTGGCCAAACTGGATCCACGAGACCTGGACCTCGTTATCGCGGCTACCTCCTCCCCTGACTACCTTATACCCCCCGTCTCCAGCATGATCCAAGGCATGTTAGCAGCCCCCCACGCCGCTGCCTTCGATCTTGCCGCCGGCTGCACCGGCTTCGTCTGCGCCCTGGCCACCGCTCATCAGTTCATCGCCGCCGGAACCTACGACAATATACTGGTCATTGGCGCTGAGCTCACCAGCCGCTTCGTGGACTGGGAAGATCGCACCACCTGCGTCCTCTTCGGAGACGGAGCGGGCGCTGTGGTCTTGCAGGCCAGCGAGGTCCCAGTAGGGGTTCTCTCCTTCGTCCTGGGCTCCGATGGCAGTGAGTACGATGCCCTCATCGTGCCCGGTGGCGGCGGCCGGCATCCCTTCGGCCAGGAGGTCGTGGACAAAAGGATGCACTACGTCAAGATGGACGGGAGGCGGGTCTTCAAGTTCGCCACCACGACCCCGGCCGAGGCGGCCGTCCGGGCTATCGAGGGCAGTGGCCTGTCCGTTGACGACATCGCCCTCCTCATTCCCCACCAAGCGAACCTCAGGATCATCCAGTCGCTCGCCAGGTCCCTGGAGATCCCCATGGAGAAGGTCTACGTCAACCTCGACAGGTACGGTAACACCTCGGCTGCCTCTATCCCCATTGCCCTCTGTGAGGCCCTGGAGGAGGGGCGGGTAAAGGATGGCGATAACATCGTCCTTCTTGGCTTTGGTGCAGGGTTGACCTGGGCCGCCGCAGTAGTGAAAGTTGGGGTGCCGGAGACGTTGGCGTGGTACATCCCCTGGCCGCTGGTGTCTCTGAGGGAACATTCCTTCGACAGGGTCAGATCTCTGGCCAGAGGCGCAGTCGGCGTTCTGTCGGCCATAGTGGGCACTCTCCTCCTCCCTCTTTACTCCAGCACAGACAGGCGGGACTGATAAGGTGAATAACTGCTCGTTACCCATGCCCGCCCAGCCAGGGTGGGCATTTCCCTTTTAGGCCAAATTGAGTATAATACTGGGGAAGTTCAGCCTCAAGCCGACCAGACTTCGGAAGTCTCAACTCTGGGTTGCTGAACTACAAACAGCAGGCGGAGGAACGATCGTGAGATACTCTTCGATGAGAGTCTTAGCAGGACTTTTGATTCTAGGCGCGATTTTTGTCCTTGTCGGTTGTGGGGGCGGTACGCCTACTGCGGCGGGGGATCCCCTGGCGCACCTGGAAGCGGGGCGTGCTCACTTACAAGCAGGCGATTTGGGCAAAGCTGTCACCGAGCTGGAAGCGGCTGTCCAGGCCGATCCCACCTTGATCGAAGCTCGCTTCCGGCTGGGCAATGCCTATGCGGAGCAAGGCCAGTTAGACAAGGCCGCCCAGGAGTTCAAGGCCGTCCTGGACCTGGACGCCAATCACGCCGATGCCCACTCTAACCTGGGAGTAATCTATTATCAAAAAGGGCTACTGACCGAAGCGGTGAGCGAGTTCCAGGCGGCTTTGGATATCAAACCAAGAGACGCCGAGGTGCATTATCTCCTGGGAGCAGCCTACGTCCAGATGGGCAGGTACGACGAGGCGGTGAAGCAATTCCAGACCGCTCTGGAATACAATCCCAGCCTACCCGAGGCCCATTTCGGCCTGGGAACAGTCTATCAACTCCAGGGCAACAAAGAGGAGGCCATCAAAGCCTTTGAGCGTTTTCTGGAGGTAGGTGAGGCCCAGGACCCACAGGCCAAGGTAGAAGCTGAACGCATGCTCAGAGAACTCAAAGGGCCATAAGCTTAAACTTCAAAGCTCAAAGTGCAAACTTCAAAAATGTATCAGAAAACTGTACTCGATAATGGCTTAAGGATATTGACCTCGCCCATGCCCCACACTCGCTCAGTGAGCATCGGCTTCTTCATCGGCGTGGGCTCGCGCTACGAATCGGATGAGCAGGGCGGCGTCTCTCACTTCATCAATTTTGATTGGAGAATATCCAATTGACGAAACCTTGCTAGTCCGCGTTGGTTTAATGGTCTTTTAGAGAAACGGAGGTGCGCTCGTGGAAACCGTTTACATTGTGCTAATCATAACTGCTGCTGTGGTCATCCTTGCAGTGATATATATGTTGCGAGGCCGAATTACAAAGGCACAATTAAAGATCTCCCCAAAGGAGCGTGCAGTGGAAGGAATGCTTGAAGCCACTCCACCTACCCACGATACAGATAAAGAAACGAAGACCGAGATGCCGTCATGTCGGCCGGTGGCACGTTCAGGAATCGTGGGCAATGTTTTGGAGTGGTGGTCGCGCATTCGTGCTCCGCTGAATGCACGGATAGTGAACAACATTTTGAGAGGATGGTCCAGCATTGAGGTACTGCCAGCCTCAAAGCCCCCAACAGACCAGACGGATGCCGCGGAGCAGCAAAACGATTCGCGAGAAGAATAACGAATATGGCAACGGTGTATGTAAACCGAGATAAAGAGCTCGAAGCATTTGAGCACAACATAGCTGCTTTAGACTGGTCACTCATTCTTGTGGAGGGAGAGAGCGGTACAGGCAAGACAGCTCTTCTGGTACAATTTGAGAAAATTCTGAAGCGAAAAGCTACATCTCACTGCTTTGTCAATTTCCGTAACTCGACACACACACCCATTGATATTGTTGATGCATGTCTCCGTATGATAGGTCGCGTGCACTGTGCTGGATTACAAGAAGCATTTAATGCTTTCGGTCAGGTCAGCGGTATCGTGATCAAGGATAACAAGTTAACTCTTGGGGCAAAGATTACTATTGATGCACAGCTTAACTTGAGGTCTGAGCAGGAACGCGATTTCTGGTATTCTCAGATCAGCACAGCATTCTTCGATGACCTTACGAAGGCACCGGAGAGGTGCTACGTCCTTTTGATGGACACCTTTGAGCAAGCCAGCGATATGGTCCAGGCGTGGGTGGACACTCATCTGCTATCATCAATTAGAAGCCAGAGGAAGTTGATGGTGGTTATTAGCGGACAGCAAGTGCCAGTCTTAGATGTTGAATGGACAGATCACTGCAAAAGATTTGTGTTGTCAGGCCTTGAACTGCCTTACTGGGAAACTTACGCCCAGGGTCTGCGGGTGCAGCTTCCACATCCAGAATGGTTAAAGGCTTGGTATTTCCTCTTCAAGGGAAAGCCCGCTGCGATGGTGGGTGCGTTTGCCGCTTTGTCAGACAGGGGTACTAATTGCCAGTGGAAGACTCATTGGAGCTTTTGCCTCTAGATGCTGCGGAAGAAAGAAAATACTGGGAACTAATTCAGTACCTCCTGCAGCCTTTCAGTGAGGCCGAGCGGAAACTTGTTTTGGCACTGGCTATTTTCCGCTGGTTTAACAAAGAGATCACCGAATACTTGTGGTGTAACCTGTTGAAAGAAACTCAATCTCCTGCCACTATCTGGCAAACTGTACAGGGACTTCCCTTTGTGGAATCTTTTCCCGATCGGGGCATCACTTTTCACGAGCTTTACCGTAAAGCAATTTTGACTCAGTTGTGGCATGACGATCCGGATTTCTATCGCCAGACGGCGCTGATGGCTGTAGAATACTTTCAGCGGTTCACAGATGATATCTCCGCCAAGGTTGAAAGAGTGTATCACCTGTTCATCGCAAATCCACCTGAAGCTCGTGATTCATGCATCCAGTTGATGATGGATTTTCAAGATAACGGTCAATTTGGTCAGTGGCATACACTGAATCAGGGTGGCTTGGCACATCTCGAAGGTGGGCGGCTGGATCCAGGGAGTAGTGCAGTAGTATTGGAATCCACTGGGCGATTGCTTCGACTATATGGATCTCGTAGAGAAGCCATTCCTATACTTGAAAAAGCCATGGAACTCTATAGGTCAATAGGGAACAAAGAGAGTGAAGCAGGAATACTGTACTCTATCTCATATGACTACAACCATGAAGGTTTTCGAGAGAAAGCAATCAAGGGATATGAAAGAGCCTATCAGCTTTTCCTAGACGTAAGAAACAACTATTATGCTGCCGATAGCATGTTTCGCTTGGGAGAGATGTTTAGTTTCAGAGGGGAAGTAGAGAAAGCCTATAGAGTTGATCAGCAGGCAGTTGAACTGTTCAAGGCTATTGATGAGTCTGCGAGACAGGCCGAGGCTTTATTCCATATGGCAGGAACCGGATTTCTGCGTTCTGATGAACAAGTGCTGGAACTCTACCATGTAGCCCTTCCTCTCTTCCGGCGTGGTTGGCAGGAATATTACACTATGTCGCCTGAGGATATGAGATTAGCAAATCCGTTACGACTATCGAGGGCTCGTATGCGGAAATGGCGTCTTTATAGCGCCGCCGTACGTGAGGGGGATTGTTTGCAGGAGATTGGGCAACGAGAGCAAGATATGGAAACTCGCCGCTCCCTATTTGAGGAATCCCAAGGAGCATATCAACGAGCTTTGAAGCTGGCACTAGAAATGCTTGATCTCCGCTGGATTGCACGAACACGCCTCAGGCTAGGCGATATTAGCGTGCTATTGGATAGATTGGATTACGCATCCAACTTTTTCATTGAAGCTTTGGATGATGCTCTCAAGATTGGGCACAGGTTATACATCGGATGGGCTTATAAGGGTATGGGAGATATTGCCTTCAAAACTGGCAACAGAACGGAGGCGCGGAAGTACTACTTGCAAGCTCGCGACTTGTATCTGGAGATTAGAGCATATTCTAACATTCGGGATCAGATTGATCCGATGTTAGCACGTTTGGATATGGAAGAAGGTTAGACAAGTAACAGACCTATTCTCCTCCACATGCAGGGAGGATGTACAAAGATCAGGAGTCAAGAAGAATGTGGGTTAGTAACTATAATATTTACATACCCTTGCATGAAAAGGCGCACTATCTGCTAGTCCACGGTTATACTGGGGCTGTAGACTGCGTTGATGCCGAACTCGTTCGCGCCTTACAAGAGTGTTTTGCCAAACACTTCAATGCGTCTACCCTCAATCTGCCTCCAGACGTCTATCGCTTGCTGGAAAAACGTGGTTATCTGACCGAATTGTCACCAGAAGAAGAAATTGCATTTGTAGGCCGATTAGCCAGGAAGATCCATGCATTGCAGTTTGAACGAACAGAGTTTTGGATCATTCCTTCGTACAACTGTCAATTACGTTGCAAGTATTGTTTTGAGCGTTCAGTTCAGAAACGAGGCGAGAACCGTGGCTGGCTGACCCAAAAGATGAGCACGGAACTGGTGGATGCCGCCTTTGCAGTGATCAGCACGCTGCAGGGGAAAGATGCAAATACGCGAATTACACTCTATGGTGGTGAACCATTGTTGCCCGCTAATCGAAAGATCGTCCAATACATCGTAGAGCAGGGAATATCATTGGGGTATCGCTTCAACGCATTTAGCAATGGTGTAGATGTAAATCTTTATGAAGACATGCTAGGGCCCGGTAGAATTGAGCAATTGCATATAACAATTGACGGCCCTCAGAGTACACATGATCGCCTGAGAGTCTACAAGAACGGTAAAGGGACTTTTGATCGGATTACCAGGAACATCCAACTTGCCTTAAGCCACGAGGTTCGAGTCTCGCTGAGGGTCAATGTCACCTGGGATGTTTTGGCTTGTCTAGATGAGCTTGCTCAACTTGTGCAGCAGTTAGGATGGGATGAAAATCCTAACCTACGTATCCATTGTCACGCTATTCACAGCAACCAAGAATATCAGCGTGCCGCGTCGAATTCATCTATCCGCAAGCTTGAACCCTATGTGGCTAATGTGCTGTGTGGGGATCAAGTGAGTTGCATTGATAATGCAAAGGTCGCCTGGTTCATCTACAAAACCGGATTGCATGAACGCGGACTTGGTGGTCTCTGGTCAGCGGATCTTTACATGGCCAGTCTGGTGGACAAGTTGTTGACGGGAAAGCCAGGTTGTGCTCTATCTGCAATTTCCTGTGGTAGTCATGGAGGATTCTACATATTCGATCCGTTTGGTGATATTTATCCCTGTGATCGGCTTGTTGGGAACCCTCAGCATCGTATTGGCGTATTTGCACCACAATTGGGGTGGGCAGAGAACAAACAGATTTGGCACGAAAGGACAGTCTACAATATTCCCACTTGTCAGCAGTGTCAGTTTGCTCTATATTGTGCCGGGGGGTGTGCACAGCAGGCATTGTTAACGAGTAGTGATCTATATTCTCCATACTGCGCCGACTACGCTCAGCGATTTGAGACTTCAATGCTTGTGAAGTACCTGTCAACAAATCGTTGCGCCAATTCTGCCCTATAGTGAGCTATCCCAGAGTCTCTACGAAAGGAGGTGATCGAAATGACCATTCAACCTCTAAATCAGCCTCTTGAAAAGCCATTGTTAGAGGCTGTATGTGAGACACGCGAAGAGTTGCCTGATGAACTCCGAGAGTTAGCAATCGGTACTGAACAAGAAGTTCGTTGGGTAAGTGAATGCTTGTGTATGAATGACGGCTGACTCTAACCAACTGGGCTGCGCAAAAGGAGGTGAACGAAATGACCATGCAATCCCTCAATCAACCTCTCGATAAGTCATTGTTAGAGGCTGTGTCTGAGACACACGAAGAGTCACCTAGTGAACTCCGGCAGTTGATAGCCAGTGGCGGACAGTCAGTTCGCTGGGCAAGTGAGTGTGCATGTCATCACGACGGCTAACTCCCCGATCGGGCTGGTTGACTGAGAGCCCTCGGATACTGGATGGCACAGAAACATGTTCTGTCAACGCTTGAGCCAGGGGATAGCTCGGGCTGATCGAGGAGCTCCTATGTTTAGCTGACCATGGGGGCTCCTCGTATCATCCGCCGGCCGATCCTGATAAGGATAAGCAAGCTATGTCTGACAAGTTTGTCAAACGACAATTGGACAATGGTCTATCTATACTGCTCAAAGAGACTCACCATGCCCCGGTCGCTACGTTTTGGGCTTGGTACGGGGCTGGCAGCCGCAATGACTGGGACGGCAGTACCGGCGTAGCGCACTGGATTGAACACATGCTGGGTATGCGGTTCAAGTTAGGAGGCAAGCCAACCTCTGATCTAATTGCTCGTCTAGGAGGAGTCAGTAACGCTGCAACGTCCTTTGACTACACCTCCTATTTCGCCACTCTGCCAGCTAATCATATTGACGTCGCTCTACAGGTCGAAGCTGCGCGAATGCAAGGCTATCGTTTCAGCTCTACGTTGGTGGATACAGAACGTACCGTGATCATCTCCGAGCGCCAATGGCTGGAGAACGAGCCTCAGAATCTACTTTTCGAGGCCTTGCTAGGTGTGGCGTTTCAGGTTCACCCTTATCGGCGCGATACAATCGGCTACTTATGCGATCTACAAGCCATAACTGCTGATGATTTGCGGCGCTTCCATCGCACGTTCTATGTGCCGAACAATGCTTTGCTTGTCGCCGTGGGCGACTTCCAGGCCAAGGCGCTGCTCGGCCGAATTGATGGCTTGTTTGGCTCGCTCAAACCCGGCCCTGAGCCTCCTCAAACTCATGCGGTAGAATCGCCACAACGCGGTGAACGGCGCGTAACGATCGAGGGCAAGGGGACAATGGCTTATGTACAACTGGCAGTTCACGTGCCAGGAGCTCGTCATCCTGATTTCCCTGCCCTGGTGGCACTGGATAGTATTCTGGCCGGGGCCGGTTCATTCACAATGTTGGGTGGCGGAGGCTCCAACGCTAGTAGTAGGCTGTACAGGGCTCTAGTAGACACGGAACTTGCGACTGACGTGTCCGGCAATTTAATTCCTACAATTGATCCATTCATTTACTTGCTTGCCAGCACTGTACGTGCCGGACACACACCTGCTGAAGTCGAAGCTGCGCTTAATGCAGAACTAGCACGCATTATGAATGAGCCAGTGAATGAGGAGGAACTGGCCAAGGCACTCAGACAAGCCAAGGCTCAATTTGTCTATGGCAGTGAATCGGTGACGAATCAGGGCTATTGGTATGGATGGAGTGAGATTTTCGCTGACTACACCTGGTTCGAGACCTACCTCGATCGTCTGGCTGTTGTAACAGTGGACGATGTGCAACGTGTGGCCAAGACTTACCTCGGGAGAAACAACCGGACAGTAGGCTATTATATAGCAGAGAGAGATTGACATGACCAACCGCATGACTTCTATGCCGGGGCCAGAGTCCATTATCCGCCAAGAGTTCTCAAACCGCATGACGGTACTGGTACATGAGAATTTCTCCAGCCCTTCGGTATCAATCTTTGGCCAATTGCGCGTAGGTGCAGTTGAGGATCCTTCTGATAAAGCAGGGCTTTCGTCTTTTACAGCAGCGTGCTTAATGCGAGGAACATCTCAACGCACCTTTCAGCAAATCTATGAAGAGTTAGAATCTATCGGTGCATCTGTGATTATCGGTAGCGGGCGTAATACTACTGGCTTCAGTGCAAAGTTTCTCGCTGAGGATTTAGCACATGTGCTAGACATCCTGGCTGATGTACTCCAGAACCCAACCTTTCCGGTGCATGAGGTCGAAAAAGAGCGGGGTGAGATTCTGACCGACCTGCAAGAGCGATCTCACGACACGGAACGAATGGCTGCTCTGACTTTTCAGGAGTTACTCTACGGGTTTGACCATCCCTACGGTCGTAGCGTAATTGGCTACCCAGAAACGGTGAAGGACATCCTCCGTGATGAATTAGAAAGCTTCTACCGCACACGATTTGGACCGCAGGGGATGATCGTTGCCATAGTTGGAGCACTCAAGGCAGAAGATGCGCTCAAGGCATGGGAGGATACCTTTGGCAGATGGACGGATGCACCAAAAGATGACCGTGTGTCACTGGCACTTTCTCCGCGATTAACTGAAACCCGTGAAGCGCATGTGCACATACCAGATAAAAGACAAGCCGACTTGGTACTGGGCTTCGTGGGACCATCCCGCCAAGAGCCCGAGTATCTAGACGCAGCGTTGTGCAATACCATCCTCGGAGTATTTGGGATGATGGGACGGATGGGCAGAGTTGTGCGTGATAAGCATGGTCTAGCGTATTACTGCTACAGTCATATCGCAGATGGGTTGGGGCCTGGGCCCTGGGCAGTGAGAGCCGGTGTGGATCCAGCAAATGTTGAAAAGACTGTCGAGAGCATTATTGGTGAGATCGCACGTATTTGTAATAAAGCTGTCCCGTCCAAGGAGTTGAACGATAGTAAGGCATTTATCACTGGATTGCTTCCCTTGCAGTTGGAGACCAATGATGGCATAGCCCACACCCTCGTAGGTATGGAGTTGTACGACCTTGGCCTAGACTATTTACAGCGATACGCTGATCTCGTCAACGAAATCACCTCGAAGCGTGTTCAAGCGGTGGCACAGAAATATCTCGATCCAAGTACATATGCGCTAGCGGTGGCAGGTCCAGTTACCTCTGTAAAATCCAATTATGGATCGAAGACGTGATCCACGCTATTTTAGGGGAGTGGGACAGGCTGAGGCAGGAAGGTGTGCCGGCCGATGAACTGGCCAAGGCCAAGGAGTTCGTCAAGGGACATCTGTTGCTTCATATGGAGGACAGTTTCAACGTGGCGGCCTGGTGTGGCCGTCAGGAGGTTCTTTCACCTGAAGTTTTGACCGTGGACGAGGTGATAGAGGCTATAGCGGCTATAACTGCCGCCGACATTCAGCAGGTGGCTCAGGGCCTCTTCGTGAGAGAGAGGCTTAACCTGGCTGTGGTGGGCCCCGTTGAAGACGAGAAGGGATTCAGGGAGTTGCTCGAGCTATGGTAAAACTGTTGATGAACTGGGACATAAAGCCTGGCCTGGAGGCAGCCTATTTTGATTTTATCATCAATGAATTTATGCCCAGCCTGCTCAGATTGGGCATTCAGCCGACGGAGGCATGGTACACCGTTTACGGCTCTGACCCCCAGATCCTGACCGGCGGGGTAGCCAAGGACCTGGATACGATGACCAGCATCCTGGATAGCGAGGAGTGGCACGAGTTGCAAAGTGAGCTCCTTATCTACATCACCAACTTCGAGTACAAGATAGTGCCCGATACCGGTCGGTTTCAACTATAATTATTGCATTCTCACCACCACCAAGGCGTCGCTCCAGAGCTCCTCCAGTTGATAGTAGTTCCGCACGGCGGGGGCGAAAACGTGAACGATGACACCGCCGTAATCCGCCAGCACCCACCCTGAAGATGAGTCCCCCTCGATGTGCAAAGGTCTGACCCCCTCTTCCTTTGTCTTCTCAGTGACCTCATCCACGATGGCCTTGATCTGACGCTCGCTCTCCCCGCTGCAGATGACGAAGTAATCGGTCAGCAGGGAAATCGAACGTAAGTCCAGCAAAACTATGTCGGAGCCCTTTTTGTCGGCGATGGCGTTGACTATTTTCCTGGCCAGCTTTATTGATTGCAGCTTATTTCCTCCTCTTTGGTCAAATGGTCCTTGGTCAGGTGGTCTCTGATCACTGATTACCGATCACTGACCATCCGGGCCATTTCTTGGCGCATGTTGGCCCAGTGGGTGCCCCGCCAATAGATCCGGTCGCACTCAGGACAGAGTCTGAAGTGCTCCTTGGTTCGGAATACATGGGGTGGGACGCGTTCCTTCACCGACGGTTTCTCGATCTCTTGGAGGGGCGTGTTGCAAACCGGGCAGCGGGAGAAGGGTTGTTCAACTTCCAGATCCAGTTCAGAGATCACCTGTTGGATCTGCTCTTGTAGTTCGTCGTTCTCGACAAAGAGGCAGCTCAGTCCGCGCCGGCGCGTTAGCTCTCTATCGCGGGTTAACAGGATGCGCCCTTGAGCACGGGCCAGGCGCACCAGCTCGTTGTCATCCAGGTCGGGAAAGTAGGCCGTATCGTAGCCCAGGAGTCGTAACCACTTAGCTAAGCGGCCCAGCATCCCATCGAGCAACAGTTTCATGGTTCTTAATGTTTTCTTCCCTCTCCCTCATCATCTGAGCATCGGCTTCCTCTTGATGATCGTAGCCCAAAAGGTGCAAGATGCCGTGAACGACCAACAACTTCAGTTCCTCCGCCACGGGATGACCCAATTCCTCGGCCTGAGCCAGGGCCCGCTGGTAGGAAATCACCACGTCGCCCAGGTAGGGAGGGCTTTCTGGAGCGCTCACAAAGTGCTCTTCAGGACCCGTGCCAAAGGCCAGGACGTCGGTAGGGGCATCCACACCGCGAAATCGGCGATTCAGTTCACGAAGGGCCTCATCATCGGTTATGACCAGACTCAGCTCTGCCGCTTCTTTCACCCCCTCCGCGCTTAGAACCTCTACAGCCACGCGACGAAGACTCCCTTCGTCAACCTCAGCCCTGAAACGAGGAATGATCTGGATGGCTATATTGGTCAGGTGGTCGTTGGTCGTTGGCCATTGGTCATTAGTCATTTTTCTCGGCCTCTTCGGGATACTTGACGCGGGGATGAAATACACCCTGTAAAATGCTGACGAACGCGCTCCTGATCCCGTCCAGATCGCGCAGGGTGAGATCGCACTCATCCAACTGCCCGTCCAACATCTTGCCACCGATGACCTTGCGCACCAGCTCCTCAATTCCCTCTGGAGAGTCAGGGCGCTCAGCCCGCACCGCTGCCTCGCAGCTATCGGCGAGCATGACGATGGCCGTTTCTTTGGTCTGCGGCTTGGGACCTGGATAGCGGAAATCCTCCTCGTTTACTTCGTCTCCCTCGCTTTCCCGCGCTTTATGGTAAAAGTAGGTGGCCAGGACAGTTCCCTGGTGTTGGGGGATGAAATCACGCACTTTGCTGGGCAGGCGATACTTCTTGGCCAAATCCAGGCCATCCTCGACGTGGCTGATGACGATCTGAGCGCTGGTTCGTGGGTCGAGGCGTTCGTGAACGTTCACTCCTTCCACCTGGTTGTCAACGAAGAAATACGGCCGGACGATCTTGCCTACGTCATGGTAATAAGCCCCCACGCGGGCCAGCAGTGCGTCGGCTCCGATGCGCCCTGCTGCCTCTTCCGCCATGTTGCTGACCAGGATGCTGTGGTGGTAGGTCCCCGGTGCTTTCAGCAGGAGTTGGCGCAGGAGGGGATGGGTGGGGCGGGCTAGCTCCATGAGCTGCAAAGAGGTGGTGATGTCGAACAAAGTGCCCAACAGGTAGAAACCAGCCAGGGTTAAGCTGGCCGATAGGCCCCCGTTTACCAGGCTGAAGCTGGCCAGGGTCAAAAGTTGCACTGTGTCGTAGTCCTGCCTGGGCAGGCGGAAGGCGAGGATCACGGCCAGGTTGGCCAGGGCAACGTAAACCCCAGCCCAGAGGAAGGCGTTTAACTTCTCGACTCTGCTCAGGCTGAGAGATGCGATCAGGCCTCCTACCAGGGCGTAGATCGCCAGTTCCAGGGAACCACCGGCCATGAAGCCCACGATCATACTGAACAGGACGGTCACCGCGATAGCCAACTGAGGGCCCAGGAGCACTGTCAACAGCATGGACAGAGCAGCGGCGGGAAGAAGATATGAACGGGTGGCCTGGTCCAACACCATTAGCTTGGCCATCAGGATGAACAGGACTAGCAAGAGAAGCAACAGGAGCATACGAGGCCACCTGGCCCCGTATTCTGGCTGAAAGCGGAAAAGGTAGAGTCCCAAAACAACAGCGATCAGCAGCACGAAGACGACAGTGCCGACTACTCCTTGCCATTCGATCTCAGCTTGGCGCAGCCCTAAGGCACTGAGGGCTTCCACGTCGAGATTGGTGACGATGTCTCCTACGCGCAGGATGATCTCCCCCTCGGCGATGGTTCGACTGATGGGAGGCACGCTTTCACGGGCCAACTGCTTGGCTTCGTCTGTCTTCTCGGCGTTGTAGAAGCTGTTAGGTTTGATGAGATCCATCGCCAGCTCGCTGACAACCCCAGCCTGGACTTCAGAGAGATTGAGGTCCACCAGAGTGGAGACCCTTCGCCTGGCCTGATCCAGTTGGCTGTCTCGGATTTCCCCCCTCATGGCCTGGTCAACGACGGATATGGTCTCTGTTTGCACTGCTTGCCAATTTTCCTCGGAGAGGCTCAGGATCTGGTCAATGACCGCTGGCGAGAGACTGAGGTCGGCGATAGCTGCGATCCACTTCCTTTGCTGCTCTGGCCTGGCATAGGAATCCCGGCGCACTGAGTTTATATAATCCAGGATTTGGCGGACTCTGGTCACCTGTTGGCGAGCCACCCGGGCATCAGGGGGATCATAAATATCCCGCACGGCCGCCTCGGCCATATCTCTGGCTTTCTCGGTCAGGACATGGCTTACGTAAGTGATCTCGTGAGGGGCGCGAATATCCGAGTCGCTGACATCACCCTCGTCCAGGAGGATTCGACCCGCGGGTATAAATTCAAAGATCAGGATGCTGCTTACTACCAAGACGAAGGCCAAACCGGAGAGGATGGCTCGTAGCGCTATCCACCAGGTGACACCTTGTTTGTCAGGCATTGACCTACGCTGGTTAGCCTTGTTGGTAACAACTGCTGACACTCACCACTCCCTCTTTCGGGTAGAAATCGCACTTCGTTCCGCCTGGGTCGCCAGTCCAGCCGCTGAGCGACGGATTTGGCAATCCATCGCGAGCGGGGATGATAACTTCAATAGCGCAGGGGGAGCACCTGAGGCGCCCCCCCTTCGTTGACATACTCTGAAGCGAATCCATTGGACTAGCGAAGGACCACACGAAGATACCCTCACAAGGTGGGAAGAACTCTCACGTCTTACCAGCCAGGAGCTCTTTCACCCCTTGATTGACGAGCTTACCGTCGGCCTTACCTTGCATCAGAGGCATCGGCCGACGCATAACTTCACCCATCTGAGTTGGGCCGGTGGCACCAACCTGTTCGATAATCTGGCGGGCCTGGGCTTCGATCTCCTCTAGATTCATGCTTAGACTCATGCTGTGCTCGCCCGAAAGTCCTAGTAGCTCTCTTGCTGGCTCCTGCGAGTTTGCCTACGGCTCTTGCGCAATTTCGTCGCTTTCTTCCTCTTCCTGATCACGCTGGGCTTCTCGAAGAAACGGCGGCGGCGAACTTCGGACAACACTCGATCGCTCTGGACCTTCTTCTTGAAGCGTTTTAAAGCGCTCTCGAAGGACTCGCCTTCCTGGATTACTATCTGCGACACATGTTTCCCCCCTTTCTCGTTGATCTCTAGTAGTATAAAAATTATAACCCTAGCGGGCTCTAATGTCAAGTTCGGTTCGTTGGGTCATCCCCGCACCAACCCCCGCAACCGTGTCCACGCCGCCTCCTCCAGGTTGGCTATCTCTATCAGTGGCACGGTCGTTTCCGGAAGCACGGCGGCCGGATCATCGGCCTCCCATCCCTGCTTGAAAATCTCGGCCACTTCCTGCCATCGGTCGCCGATGTGCTGAAAGGCGTCCGCGCTCTGGTTCAAGCGTGTGTCACCTGTGATCACGGTGGCCTCACGCAGGAAGCGGCTGAACATGTAGCGGAAAATACCACCGCCAGTGCCGCCTGTGGCGTCAATGAAGATGAACGAGTTGAACAGCGTGAAGCGCAGCTCGTCCTCGTCCATCTGTTCGGGCCACTTGAGCGCGCTCTTGGCCGCCTTGCGGATGCCCTTGACGCCGACGTTGCTGATGGGCGGCTCCAGCATGGCTTGTGTCTGGTCGGCGATGGCCTCTCGTACCTCGTCGGCAGTGGGCTGGCGCTTGTTGCTGAAGTCGAAGGTGTACCACTTGTGCATGGGCGGGAAGGGCTTGTACTTGGAGCCACGGGCTTTCGCCAGAACGTCCATCGAGACCGGATACACCCCATCGCGGTCGGCGATGAGCACCTGGCGGCTCTCCGCGTCGTACCCGCAGACCACCACGATGTGCCAGCCAAAGTGATAGTCCGTGTCGCCAAAGTCGAAGTAGGGTAAGAATCCCATGTCGCACTGGATCATCACCGGCTGGCCGGCTTCGAGCATTTCCAGGAGCGTCCGCTCCGCCCGGCGCGCGCTGGAGGTGGTGTGTTGCTGCACTACGACGCCGGTGCGCTGGCCGGCCACCTCTTCCATGTATGGAGGACGGAAACCACCCCGTCCTCCCATGAAGGGGGTCTGGCCCTTAAAGTGCCAATAGCTGAAGCTCACCCCTGCGCCGATCCCCAGCAGCATGTCCTCGCTGATGTCGTGGTCGTTGTAGGCGTAGATGTGGCGCATCGAGCCGGTGACGCAGTGGTGCGTCGCAAAGTGTTGAAAACCCTCCAAAGGTTTGAGTGTCATTTTGTGCTCCTTTCCACCTTTATTGTCATTGCGAGTCTTCCATGGCGCATCGCGCCGTCCGTAGGGGGCAGAAACGTTCGTAGTAAGCCACGTAGCGCAGTTTGCGGAGTGGCGTTCTTTGCCTCTCCCGCCCTGGTTTGACGAGAATTAGAAATTAGAGTATAATCTCCATTATCACCATTATGGTTCGTAGAGGTGGAAAGCATGGACACGGTAAGTATCGCCGATGTCAAGCGCAGCATCTCGACCATTGTCAATCGCGTAGCCTTTGGTCGGGAGCGAATTGTTCTGACTTCGAGAGGCAAACCCAAGGCGGCTTTGGTGAGCATCGAAGATTTACAGAGGTTGAAAATACTGGAAACGGCAACCGCTCCCCCCTCCCGCGCCGAGCGAAAAGCGGCCCTCGCTATGGCTCAGGCTGTACGGGAAATGACTCTTGCCCGCCGCGGTGGGGTCCCCTTTTCTGATGTCGCCGAAGATTTGCGCAGGTTGAGAGAGGAGAGAGACCTTGAGCTCGCAGGTTTGCATTGATGCCAATCTGGCTCTCAAACTGGTGCTCGTCGAGGAGGACAGCCTTAAGGCCCAGCATCTGTGGGACACGTGGGTAGACACAGACGTAGAAATCGTTGCCCCGCCCTTGCTCGCCTTCGAAGGGACGTCGGTAATCTGCAACAAAATGCATCGTAAACTGGTGCCGCCTGAGGAGGCCGAACTGATGTTTAAGGCTTTTCACCTCCTCGGGGTGAGATTGCTTTACCCCGATGGCCTGCACGAGAAAGCCTGGGAATTGGCTAAGCAGTTCAATCGCCCGCAAGCCTACGATAGTCACTACCTGGCCCTGGCGGAAATACTCGGCCTCGAGCTCTGGACGAGCGACGAGCGTCTGTACAATACCGTCAAGTACAGCCTACCCTGGGTAAAGTGGCTGGGTGACTATCAGCCTGGCTAACAGAAATCTCTCCTCGCTTTCTCCTCGTTCCTCTCACCTCTTCAAAGCTTTCCTGTCTATTGAACATCTCCCACTATTAGCTCGTAGAAGGCCTGCAATTCCTCCTCGGAGTAAAAGTGAATCACCAGCCTGCCTCCGCGCCTGGAACGAAAGAGTTGCACTTTGGTGCCCAAGGCTTCTCGAAACCGATCCTCCAACGCCCTGGTCTCCGGCGAAGACGGCTGGTCCGCAGGCTTAGGCTTCGGCCCGGCGACCAGACGACGAACCGTCTCCTCCGTCTGGCGCACGTTCAGGCCTCGCTTGAGGATTGCTTTCCAGATTTTTCGTTGGTCATCCGGCTCATCCAGGGCTAGCATGGCTCTGGCGTGGCCCTCGGTGATTTGGTCCTGGGCCAGGCTGCCCTTTATCTCATCGGGCAGGCGAAGCAAACGCACGGAATTGGCCACCGCTACCCGGCTCTTGCCTACCCTCTCCGCCACCTGCTCCTGGGTCAGGCCGAAGTCGTCCATCAGGTGGCGGTAGGCCGTGGCCTGCTCCAAAGGATTCAAATCCGCCCGCTGGATGTTCTCTACCAGGGCCAACTCCAGCATCTCCTGGGGAGTGGCCTCTCTGATGATGACCGGCACTCTGGTCAAACCGGCTAACCTGGCAGCTTCCAGGCGCCTCTCCCCAGCGATGAGTTGATAGCGCTGGGCCTCTGCATCCGTCGCCTGGCTAACGATGAGGGGCTGGATGAGGCCGTGCTCGCGGATCGAAGCGGCCAACTCCTCAAGCGCTTCCAGGTCGAGTTTTTGACGAGGTTGCAGGGGGTTGGGCACTATGGCATCAAGGGGCACTTCAGTGGGGCCTCGTTCGCTGACAGGAATGAGAGCCCCCAAACCTTTGCCCAAGCCTCTCTTTTTGGCCATGATAATTCCTCCAACGGGTGATAGAGAGATGAACGATTAAGGGAACCCCAGGGGAATAATCCTCCCGTTTTACTCGCCTGTGGTAATCGGGACCTTGAGAGACTATGAATTCTTGAGGTTCCTAACCTTACTCGTCGCCCTTTATCAATTCCTGGGCCAGGGTTCGATAAGCCGCACCACCCGTGCTCTGAGGGTCATAGCCCAGGATGGTTTTTCCGTGACTTGGGGCCTCGCTCAGGCGGACATTGCGGGGGATGATGGTGTCGAAAACCTTATCCGCAAAATGCGTGCGCACCTCCTCCACTACCTGTTGAGAGAGGTTGGTGCGAGTGTCGTACATGGTCATCAGCAGCCCTCTTATCCTCAAGCGGGGGTTCAGATTGTCGCGCACCAGGTTGATGGTGTGGATGAGGAGGGTCAAACCCTCCAAGGCCAGATATTCGCATTGGACGGGGATAATGACGCCATCTGTGGCTGCGGTGAGGGCGTTGATGGTGAGGAGGCCCAGGCTGGGTGGGCAGTCAATCAGGATGTAGTCGTAACGTTCAACCACTGAGGCGATGGCTTTGCGCAGGAGATGCTCCCGCGCCAGGAGGCCAACCATCTCCACCTCGGCTCCGGCTAAGGCTGGCGAGGAGGGAACCAGTTCCAGGCAGAGGTGATCGGTCAGGAGTATGATTTCGGTCATGGGAGTCTTGTTGATGATAGCGTCGTAGATAGAGAGGGGCAGGTTGTTCTTGTCGAAGCCCAGGCTGCTGGTAGCATTGGATTGAGGGTCAATGTCAATTAACAAGACCCTCATGCCGCTAAAGGCAAGATAGGCCGCCAGGTTGATGGCAGTGGTCGTCTTGCCCACGCCGCCCTTTTGGTTGGCCAGGGCGTAGATCTTACTCATAGCATCGAGGCTTGGTCATCGCTCTAATATTTGCCATACAAACCGCCCTCGCTGATTCGCTGACTCGCTGATTCGCTATGAGCCAGAGACCTTGAGCACAATGGTCACTTTGCGCTGTTCGCCCTTACCTACGCTCTTCGTAGTCACGACAGGGTGGTCGCGCAAGGTCAGGTGGACGATGCGGCGCTCATGGGAGGGCATAGGCTCCAGAGCTACTGGTTGGTGATTAAAGGATACCCGCTCGGCCATCCTTTGGGCCAGTTGCCGAAGCGATTTCTCTCGACGAGCCTTGTATCTTTCGACATCAATAACCAGGCTGACCCACCTCTGCACCTCCCGGCTGACGATGAGGCGGGTGATGTATTGCAAATCCTGTAAGGTCTGGCCGCGCCGCCCGATGAGGATTTCCAGGTCGTCGCCCATTACGTCCAGGATGAAGGGTGGCGCATCCTCGTCCTGAGGCATTTCCTCCTCGGGTCTGATGGACACTTGGGTCTTAAACCCCATCTTAGTCAACAGTTCCTGTAGGGTGTCCCTGGCTATTTGCTCTACACTCTCCTCAAGGGGCGGGGCCTTCTTCGGCTCCACAAAACTGAGACGGACCACGGCATCCTTGGCGCCGATCCCTAGCACCCCCCGGCTTCCAGGGGTCAGAACCTCGATCTCTACCTCGTCTTCGGCTTTTCCTAACTCGGCCAGGCCCCTGGCGATGGCTTCTTCGACGATGGGAGCGCTGACCTCGATGCTCTTTGCTTCTCCTTCCATCCCCGCCTACTTTCCTTTCTTGACTTTCTTCTCATCTTTCTGCGGCAAAAGGCCGCCCCAACCAGTGATGAAGTACTGAATGACCACACCTATCAGGTTGGATACGACGAAGTAAACGGCCAGCCCTGAGGCCAGAGACATGGTAATAAAGCCGAACATCAGGGGCATGGTGATATTCATGCTCTGGGTCATCGAGGCCGCCTGGGGGTCGGTGCTGGGTGGAGTGGCCATTTTCTGTTGAATCCAGGTCGTGACCACCACCAGGATGGGCAGGACGAAGGTGGGATCGGGATAGCCCAGGTCCAGCCACAGGAAACGGCTCCCCAGGGGCACCAGGTGCGAGAGGCCGGGCGAGGCAGATTTGCCCAGGCTGATCATCTGCAAGGGGGTATTGGCCAGGGCCTTGATGATGGCTTGATAGAAAGCAAACATGATAGGCAACTGCAGAAGCATGGGCAGGCATCCCATGGCCGGGTTGATGCCTTTCTCCCGATAGAGGTTCATCATCTCCTGCGATTGCTTCTCTTTGTCCTTGGCGTACTTCTTGCGGATCTTCTCGATCTCCGGTTGGAGTTCCTGCTGGACTTTTGCCGAGCGCTGGGCAGGTAGAGTCAAGGGCAGGGTGATTAGCCGCACCAGCACGGTGAAAACGGCTATGCTGAGAACGAAGTTGTGGGCCAACACATCGTACAGGAAGAGCAGGCTGTTGACCATGCCTTGAAGCAAAAGGTTCCACAGTTGGGCCACGAAAGCCACCTCCTTTATTGTTCCGTTCGCGGGAAGGCCCAGCGCTGGTTGCCGTTACTTGCATCCAGGGCATAGACCCGCCCATCTTGAGAACAGATGTAGACCACCCCATTGGCCACGACCGGGGGGGTGAAGATGCTCGTCTGAGCGGCGAACGACCAACGCTTCTGCCCGGTAGCGGCATCCAGGGCATATAGATTCTTATCCTCTGAGGCCACGTAGAGCAGGCCGTCGGCGAAGGCTGGGCCAGCCAGAACTGCGTCATTAGTAGCGAACTCCCATTTTTTCTGGCCGCTGGCGGCGTCCAAAGCGTAGACCCTCTTGTCCATGGAACCGACGTATACGGTGTCGTTCACTACCAGGGGTTGACTCCACACCCAGCCGCCTGCCTGGAACTCCCACCTTTTCTCACCAGTAGCTGCGTCCAGGGCGTAGACCTTGCTGTCGAAGGCGCCGAAGTAGAGCAAGCCCCCGGCCAGGGTGGGAGTAGCGGCTATCGCCCCGCCGGCTTTGAACTCCCAAATTAGCTGACCGCTTTGGGCGTCGAGGCAGTACATTTTATGATCCATGGAGCCGACGTACACCTTGTCGTCGGCTACCAGTGGCGTGGCCCAGATCCAGTTGCCGGTGGTGAACTCCCACCGCCCGACCCCCGTGGCTGCCTCCAGGGCGTAGACCTTGAAGTCGGCGGAGGCCACGTAGAGCGTATCGCTGGCCACCGCCGGCCCGGCGATGATGGGCTTTTTGGTGGTGAAGGACCACCGCTGGTTGCCCGTGACCGCGTCCAGGGTGTACAGATTGTGGTCGTTGGAGCCGACGAAGACCAGGCCCTCTTCCACCGCTGGGGTGGCGTAGAAGGGCCCCTTTTTCTCTTCACCGGCAAACTCCCACTTTGGGTTTCCCGTCTCCGCATCCAGGGCGTGGACCTTAGCACCAGCGGCGAGGTACACCACATCCTCGGCTACTGCCAGCCCGGGCCAACTGGTGGGTGGTGCTGCGCCGCCACAGCCGGTTAGCAAGGCGGCGATTATAGAGAGCCAAAGGACGACCTTAGGCCCCGTCGTGATTTTTCTCAAAATCGGACCTCCTATCTTATTCTCTGCGCCAGTCGCTTACTACCAGCACCCCGCAGTCTCCGCAGAAGAGGCCAAGCACTTCTAGCGTCTCTTCAAAATCTGAGCCATACCAATCCACTTGGCCTTCCCATTCGTCGCTGCAAACCGATTTGCATTGGAGGCCTGAGGGAGCATCAAAAGGATAGGTTCGCACTTCAGCAACCCGCTGTAGAAAGCGCTCTACGTTACCGCATTTCGGGCAAATCATCACCATCACCCCTCCTGCTCTCGCACTCTGCCCTGCAATTTGTCACCTTTTATCACATATTGCTTTTGATGATTGTTCTTTGGCACACCCATTCGTCTGCCCAATATCCTTATCTTTTCGCTGTCAACGTTTCGCCTAGCGCCCAAGCCTCACGTCGTTGGCGGAATCGCTACGCCTCTTTGGAAAATCCACTTCCCATCCGCCAATGGCGCGAGGCGTGTGTTTGCGGGCGCGCAGTCGTCGCCTACCAGTTGATGTATGCTTCTTTCGTCACGTTTCGACGCCAGATGGAAAATCCCGCATGAGAAACGCGGATTACTGCGCCCATTCGCTTCGCCTTTGTATCAACTTCGGGATGACGCAAGACGCGACGCACGAAAACAGCAACCTCTTCTTTCCCTACAGCCAGACAAACCAAGCAGTACCGAGCATGGCATAGTTTGCGATCATAGAAACCCATATCGCGCGTGAAAAAAGTCGTATCGCGGAGTGTGTGCAAGAAAGGGATGATTTCTTCGTCTTTCATCCCCTTTCGCCCAACATCAACACCCAATTGGTGAACTGGAATTCCCCACCTCTGCAACAGTCCGCGCTGGTCTTCGCGAACGTTTTCATCGAGGATGTTCATGCTGGGGTTGGCTCCAAAACAAACTCTTCTGTGTGTCTGAAGAATGCCTCACTCGACAATTTCACTGCCTCTGCAATCGCTTCTTTAGTGATACTGTTATGCCATTGCTCGATAATTGTCTCCCAAGCCATTCCTTCTGCGACCATCTCTAGCACATCCGAAACAAAGATACGCGTGCCACGAAAGACTGGCTTTCCGTGACAGATTTGTGGGTCAGTGATGATGTAGCGTCCGAGCAATTGTGATTTTTCGGTTCCTGCCATCTCATTACCTCGCTCTTGTGTCATTATTTTCCACCCCTTTCTGCCATCCGCCAGGAAGTTCACGCAACTGCCTCAGCAATTGGGTAAACTACATCGGCCTGCAAAGCTTCGGCAGCAAACGTCAGGGCTGCCTGAATCGCCTCCAAGGTCAGCCGGAGATGGGCGTCAAGGCAAGTGGCAATTCAGCACGTTCCCCTGTGGCCTCGTTGATAACTAAAAGCCTGCCTGTGTCCTCACGCCATAATTGCTCATTCGCGTTTAACAGCTCGATACCGTAGATCGTTCCATCGGGGGCCATATCCACGACTAATTCGTCGCTGATATTAATTGCCTCCACTTCGGCCTGCTTCTCTTGAAAACGAACGTAAGCGATGTTATAGCGGGGATCATACGTGAGTCTCATAGTGCGGTCTCCTCTCCAGACACTCAGAAAGATAGTGACTTTGCTTCACGGCACAGGATCGTATCCTCCGGGATTGAGAGGGTGGCAACGGCTGAAGCGCTTGAGGGCCATCCAGCCACCCTTCAGGAGGCCGTACTTTTCAATGGCTTCGTATGCGTACTGGGAGCAGGAGGGCTCGAAACGACAGGTGGGGGGCAAGACGCGGGAGAAGGTGACTTGATAAAGCTTGATAGTGGCCAGGGCGAGGCTTCTCATCACAGGCCCTACCCTGTATCCTCGCTGGTCACTTTCAGCAATCCAGCCCGTCTCAACAACTGTTCGACGGCCTGGTCTACTTGCTTGAAGTTCGCTTCTCGTATGGGATGGCGAGCGATGAATACTAGATCCCAACCTTCTTCGATGTCCCCCTGGCGAAGCCTGGTCGCCTCCCGCATGAGGCGTTTGGCCCGGTTACGAACCACTGCTTTGCCCACCCAGTGACTGACCGAGAAGCCAAAGCGGCTGTGCTCCAAGTCGTTGGGTAGGGCACACAGAACCAACAAGGGATGGGCCCAGGAACGACCGTCCCGACGCACTCGTTGAAATTGCTTGTTGCTTCTCAAACGGTATCGTTTCTTCAACCCTCAACTTTCGGCTACTTCCTGTGCTTCTGCGCGGCCAGTCTCTTTCTCCCCTTGAGTCTACGGGACTGGATGACCCTGCGTCCGCCCTTGGTGCTCATCCGCACCCGAAAACCATGCACCCGCTGACGCCGTCTTTTCTTGGGTTGATAGGTACGCTTGGGCATTGACTTCTCTCCTCAATCGTATTCTTATCGCCTATTATACTGTTTT
>Ga0194111_10001097_pt1 | contig 33266 bp, 20 predicted proteins | sample TA2KigC300mmetaG_FD_146194 | JGI IMG/M metagenome (GOLD analysis project Ga0194111, IMG submission 146194) | Freshwater microbial communities from Lake Tanganyika, Tanzania - TA2015033 Kigoma Deep Cast 300m | ecosystem: Environmental > Aquatic > Freshwater > Lake | place: Tanzania: Lake... | reverse complement strand
GAGGAGATCGGGCGAGGAGGATTCGGGATCGTGCATCGGGGGCTCGATCGGGAGCTCGATCGCGTGGTGGCGATCAAGTGGCTGCCGGCGGAGCGAGTTCGGGGAGGGGAAGAAGACCCTGTGTTGCAGCGTTTTTTGCGGGAGTCGAAGCTGATCGCCTCCTTGAATCACAAGAACATCGTGCAGGTGTACGACCTCGCCCAGGACGAGCGCGGGTGGTACATCGTGATGGAGTATGTGCGCGGGGGCACGCTGCGGGAGCGATTGAAGCGGGAGCGGAAGCTCGGTCTCGAAGAGGCTTTGAGGGTCATGCGAGGAATGTGCGAGGGGCTGGGGCTGGCGCACCGCAAGAACCTGGTGCATCGGGACCTGAAACCGGCCAATGTGCTGCTGGCCCCGGACGGCGACGTCTGGGTGGCGAAGATCGTCGACTTCGGTTTGGCGCGCTCGGGCGAGGAGAACGACGTGTCGTCCAGCGGCGCCGCCCTGGGGACGCCCGTTTACCGGGCGCCGGAGCAGCGACGCAACGCCAAGCACGTCAATCACACGGCGGACATCTTCTCGCTGGGGAAGATGCTCTACGAGATGGTCACGGGCGATTACCCGGAGAGCGTGGATCCGGAGTCGATACCGGCGGTAGCCAACTTGAGCCGGATCATACTCAAGTGCACCAAGAACGAACCGGCAGAGCGGTACTTCAGCGTCGACGAGCTGCTGGCGGATCTCGATGCGCTCCCGGCGAAGGCGGCTGGCGGAGCTGCGGAGCGGGGAAAGGACCCGCGCGTCGCCAGCCGCGACCGGCCCTGGGAGAACAGCCTTGGGATGCGGATGGTGCCGGTGCCTGGGACCTCGGCGCTATTCTGCCTCTGGCCGACGCGGGTGCAAGATTTCGAGACGTTCGTGAAGGCGACGGGGCATGCGACAGGCCGCGCGATGTGGGTCTTGGCAGCGGATGGGTGGAAGCACCGTCGCGGCTTCGACTGGCGGGATCCGGGCTTTGCCCAAGGCCCGACGCATCCGGTGGTGGGGGTGAACTGGGAAGACCGCCCAAGCCTTCTGCCGGTGTTGACCGACTCGGAACGCTCGATGGGCCAGCTCGGCCCGGAGGCGCGGTATCGGTTGCCGACCGACGCCGAATGGAGCGCGGCCGTCGGCCGGTCGAAGTACCCCTGGGGCGACGCCTGGCCGCCGCCGGCCGGGTCGGGGAACTTCGCCGGGGGGGAGGCCCGGGACGCGGAGTGGCCGATGCTTTGCGGGGTCATTCACGGGTACGAGGACGAGCATGCGCGGACCTCGCCCGTGGGGAGTTACCGGGCCCACCCGAGTGGCCTGTTCGACCTAGGTGGGAACGTGTGGGAGTGGTGCGAGGACTGGTACCGCAGCGAGATGAATACCGAGGAGCTGCGCCAGCGGAATCAGCCCCTGAGAGACGACGGGGGCGGCCAAGCCTACCGCGTGTTCCGCGGGGGGTCGTGGTTCACAGACCAATCCGACAGTCTCCTATCCGCCTTTCGGGATTGCCATGCCCCGGACGTTCGGGGCGCGAACTTGGGGTTTCGGGTCGTCTTGGTGGGTGGGTTCTAGCGGCGCGCGTTTGGGCTTTACGGGGGGTCGGCTTTGGGGCATGAGAACCGCGTCCATCTGTGAACTGCCCGAGTTGCCAACGCGAGGTCCAGACCGATTGGCGGGTATGCCCACAGTGCGAGGCGAAGCTGGCTGGACCGGGTGCGGGTGCGGAAGCCGAGGGCGCGGAGGCCGGGGCGGCGGGGTCGTCATTGGCGCACAGTCTCGAGGAGGAGGGGTCTCAACCCACGCCGAGTGTCCCGCCCAACGCAGCGCGGTCGCTGGGGGATCGTTACGAAGTCCTCGAGGAAATCGGCCGGGGCGGTTTCGGCGTGGTCTACCGAGGGCGTGACCGGAAGCTGAACCGGGTGGTGGCCATCAAGCGGTTGCTGTCGGAGCGCGTGGGCGGCGACCAGGGAGCCGCGGTCGTGCAGCGTTTTCGGCGGGAATCGCAACTGATCGCCTTGTTGAACCACCGGAACATCGTCCAGGTGTACGATCACGATGAAGATGGGGAGGGTTGGTACATTGTGATGGAGTACGTCGGCGGGGGCACCTTGTGGCAACGGTTGAAGCGGGAGGGGAAACTCGGGTTGGAGGAGGCGCTGGGGTTGATGCGGGGGATCTGCCAGGGGGTGGCGTATGCCCACCGCCGGAACCTGGTGCACCGCGACCTCAAACCGCGGAACATCTTGTTGGCGGAGGAAGGAGAAGCCGCTCGGGTGCCTAAGATCGTGGACTTTGGGTTGGCGCGCGGGGGTGACGAGAGCGAGGTGTCGCTGAGCGGGCACGGGTTGGGGACGCTGGGTTACATGGCGCCAGAGCAGCGGCGCAACGCCAAGGGCGTCAATCACACGGCGGACATCTATTCCCTGGGCAAGATCCTGTACGAGTTGGTGACGGGCGAGAACCCGGAGAATGTCGATCCGGAAGCCATCCCGCCGGCGGGCAACCTGGGGCGGGTGATCCTCAAGTGCCTCAAGACCCGACCGGAGGAGCGATATTTCAGCGTCGAGGATCTCTGGCGCGAGCTCGAGAAGCTAGGGGGGGGAGACACCGGGCGGATCGCCAGCGGCCTGCCCACCGGGAACACCTGCCCGAATTGCCAGGCGCTCAACGTGGCCGAGGCGCGGTTCTGCGAAGTGTGCGGCAGCGGCCTCACCCGGCGGTGTCCGGAGTGCGAACAGGAGAACTCCGTGAGCCGGCGATACTGCCGGGCCTGCGGAACGGACGTGATGGGGTTGGCGGCCGTGCTCGAGGCCGTTGGGCGGCTCGAGAAGCTGCGCGGGGACCGACGCTGGAGCCGGGTCCTCGAGGAGGCCGAGGCGGCGCCCAAGGGCTTGAGGTTGCCCGGGCCAAAAGGGGGCGAAGCCGGGCGGCAGGTCGAGCAGTGGCTGGCCGAGGCCCGAGCCAAGCTGACCGAACAGGAGGCGCTCGCACGCTCCTTGAGCGAGGCGCTCGAGGCTGAGGCTTACGAACAGGCGGGCGAACTGGCCGAGAAAGTACTGGAATTGGATCCGCAGGCAGAGGAGGTCCGCGCGCTTCGCCAAACCTTGCCGGGGAAGATCGCCGAGCGGGATGCGCGGCGGGCGCTCGAGGTCGCCGCCGGATTCGAGGCCGCCGGGCAGTTGGAATCGGGTGCCGAAGCCTTGGCGCAATTCCTGGCCCGGCATGGGGATGGGGAAGGGGTGCGGGAGCGGCTCCTCGAGATCCAGCGGCGCATCGAGCAGCGAGATTGCGAAAGGGCCCTCGAGGGGGCGGCCGAGGCCGAACGCCACGGCCGCATGGGCGAGGGGTTAGAGGCCATCGAGGCCTATCTCGAGCGGCACGAGGACGGAGCGCATCGCTCCGCCGTCCTCGAGCGTTTGACTCGGCTCAGCGCCGTGGCTCGAGATCACCAGGAGTTCCGCGCGGCGCTCGGGTCGGCCGACTTTGCGAGCGCCCGGGCGGGTCTTGACCGGATGATCGATCGGCCCTGCGACGAGCGATTGGCGGCGAGCTTGCGCCGGGAAGTCGAGGCGGCTTCGATCGGTTTCGCCGAGCATCTCAAGGCCATCGAGCAGCATCGGACAGCCGGCGAAACGGTTGCGGCGGAGGCGCGGGCGCAGAGCGCATCGATCGAGTTCCCGCGTTGCGAGGTCTTGAGCGCGTTGCAGGCGCGGTGTCGGGACGAAGCCGCTTTCGCCGAGGCAGGGCGGGCGGCGGGCGGCTTGGCGCAAGCGGGCAAGCTCGCGGAGGGGATCCAGGCGTGGCAAGGGTATCTGGACAGCAGCCCGGGCGCGGCGCACCGGGACGCGGCCCAGCGCGAACTCGGTAAGCTCGAGTCGGCGGCGGCGCAGGCCGATCGGCTCGAACAAGAGTTGGCGGCGGGACACCTCGATCGCGCCGAGGTTTCGCTGCGGGAGCTCGAGCGGTTGGGGAAAGAATTCGCCGGCGCGATCGAGCGGTGCCAGCAGGCGGTCGAGGAGAAACGGACGACGTTCCGGAGCGCGCTCGCAGCGGCCCGCACGCACCTGGACCGGCACGAGCTGCGGGACGCCCAGGCGCAAGTCGGGAAGGCGCGCGGCGTGTGGCAAGGCGCGGAGGAGGCTCGGCGGCTCGAGGGCGAAATCGAGGCTTTGATGGCACAGCGCGATCGCCTGCGGGAGCTGGCGATCGAGGCCGAGACCCAGGGCCGAGTGAAACGGGCCTTGGCCTGTTGGCGGGAGGTGGCCGTTCTCGATCGGCAGGAGGATTGCGCAGGCGCCATCCAGCGGCTCGAGCAGGCCCTGGAAGTCAGCCGCCGACAGCAGCGCACACTCGCCTTGCAGGCGGCCGGGATGATCGCCGCCGCGGGGTTGATCTGCGGTCTGATATGGCTCGGGTTCACGCGCCTGCGCGGTCAAACCGGCCGGACCAAGGCCGCCGCGTTGGAGGCCGCGGCTTACACGCTGGCGGAATGGAACGCCGTCGAGAAGGCCTGGAGGCGGGCGGGCGACCCCGAGCGGGCCCGGCAAGCGGCCGCCGCAGCGGAGGGAGTGACCACGGACATCGAAAGGCTGTTGGCTGAAGCCAAGGCGAGGTCGAGCGAATCTGGCGGCAAGTTCGCAAGGGCGGCTTTGGCGGAACTGCTGCGGCGGGACGCGGATCACACCGAGGCGAAGACACTGCTGCGCACCTTGACCAGCCGCTATCCGCCGGCGTACGCCACGCGGGCTGAGCCTTGGGAGAACAGCCTCAGCATGCGGTTCGTCCCGGTGGCGGGAACCGACCTCTTGTTCAGCGTGTGGGAAACCCGCGTGCACGATTTCAAACACTTCGCCAGGGCGACCGGTCACGACCCCGGCAAGTGGATGTGGGTGTTGCGCGCCGATGGGTGGAAAGCGCGTTCCGGCTTCGATTGGCAGGAGCCGGGCTTTCAACAGGACGCCGCCCACCCCGTGGTGGGGGTGAGCTGGGACGACGCCACCAAATTCTGCGCCTGGCTCACGGCGACGGAGCTGGCGGCCGGTTGGCTAGGCCCGGGGCAAGCCTATCGTCTGCCGACCGACGCGGAGTGGGACCGCGCGGTCGGCACGGCGAAGTACCCGTGGGGCCCCATGTGGCCGCCGCCGGCCGGGGGGGGGAACTACGCCGGGCAAGAGGCTGCCGGGGTCTCCGACGCCAGTTGGCCGGCGGATTTCCGGTTCCTCGAGGGGTTCGAGGACCACCACGCGCGGACCGCGCCGGTGGGGAGTTACTGGGAGAACGACCTCGGGCTCTGCGACCTGGGCGGAAACGTATGGGAATGGTGCCAGGACTGGTACCGCAAGGACATGAACAGCAACGAACTCCGAACCAGCCAACCCGAGCTCGAGGACGACTCGGGTGGCCAGCAATACCGTGTCCTCCGCGGCGGCTCGTGGAGCAACTATGTGCCCGGTTATATGCTCGCCAACGCGCGCTATTTCGGTACCCCGGCCTACCGCGCCAGCAGCGTCGGGTTTCGTGTCGTCCTCGCCAACGCACGCTGAATTGAATGGACTCGAGCGTTGGGCCGTAGGATTGGGGTGTCAGTCGTATCGGTGTTATGAACAACAAAGACGTGGCGCTGCCGGTCGTGGAACTCCTCGAGCCCGGTGAACGGCGGGGCTTCCTGTTCCGCCGTTCTCGCAAGGCCCACGCGCCGCCCAGTTCCCCGGGCTCGAGTGTTTGGTTGGTGACGATCGCCCGCGACGGCAGCGCCGGTCTTCGCGAGTTGGCGGAAGTCGAGGCCGAGAACGGCCTCGAGCTGCCCGCCGGTGCGCTGTTTGCGCGCGTGTGCCGGCGCCCGTTGCCATTCGACTTGGTCTTTCCCGCGCTGCACCACGATTCAGCCGGCCAGGCTTGGGATTTCCTTCCGTCCGGCTCGATCCAGGTGCGCGACGTTCGGACGTTTCTTCAACGAGTCGGGCTGAAGACGGCGTCGGTGGGTCGACCCCTCGGTGCCGAGCAACTGGCCACTTGGGCCGCCCATTGCCTGCGCACGCAAGCCGAGGCGGTCGTCGAGGAGGCCCTCAAGGCGTCCCCCTTCGAGAAGCTGCGCTCGAGCGACACCCGCCGGGTCGAGGAGTGGACGCACGAGCTGGGCTGCGAGCTCGAGGACTCCGGATTGGCGCTCCAGCTCACCGCGGCGCGCTGGGATTGCGCGGAGGCCACCCGCGCCGCCGCGGCCAAAGCTCACGCCGACGAATTGGCCCGCGCCGAGGAGGCCTCCCAAGCCGAGCGCGACGCCGAGCTTCGCAAGCTCACGTTGGCGGCCGAGTTCGAGGCGAGGAAGCGGCGGCTCGATGAGGATGTGAAGCTCACCGAGGAACTCCGGCGGCGCGACCTGGCGCGGCTCGAACAGGAGTTCGAGGAGAAGGAGCTCGAGGCGGAGCGAACCCTGCAGCAGGGGCGCGCCGCCATGCTCGAGGAGGCTGCGCGCAGCCGGCTCCGAATCGCGCAGTTGGAGCAGGAGATCTGCGAGGCGATCGCCGCCCGCGCCGCGCGCGAGCGCGACCGCGAACGGGACGCGGCGCGCCGAGCCGAGGCGGCCGAGAACGCCTTCAGACGTCAGCAGGAGGAACTCGACCAGAACGCCTCGTTCAGCCGCCAAGAGAAGCAACAGCGCATCGAGGCCCTGGCCGTCCAACGTGACGTGGATCTGGCGCGGCTGAGGCAGGAGAAGGCGGAGGCCGAGTGCCGGGCGATCGATGCTGAGGCGTCGGCCGGCCTTGCCCAAGAACGCCGTGACCTCGAACAGGCCCGCCTCCAGGCGGAGATCGAGCTCTACAAACAGCGTGCCGCCGAGGCTGCGCTGGCCACCGAAAAGGCGAGGGCCCGGCTCGAGTCTTATCGCGCGGCGGGCCCGGGTGCGGCGGCCGAAATCGCCGCGGCGGGACCGCGGGTTGGGGTTGGGGTGGGGAAGACGGGGGGGTATTCGGGTTCGGGGAGAAGCGTGGGGTGGCGGTGCAGCGCCTGCGGGGGCTGGTACGAATCGCAATTGTCGCACCAGGGCTCCTGTCAGCACGACGATTGTGCGGCGCCGATTTGTCGGGACTGTTGGTCGGCCGATCGCCGGCGGTGTCGCGAGCATCGCGGATGACCAACCGAAGCGCGCCGAGATGAACATCCTCCGACCGCAAACGATACCGATTGGGCCCAGCCTTGCCAGGCCGGCGAAAGGTGTGCCAAACGGAACCCGGATTTCCCAATCCTAAATCCTAAATCCTAAATCCGAAATCTCTTCGGCAGTCTCTATGGCTACAAACTGGAGAACGTACGGTCAGGACACGGTGGTGGCGCGGCTGGATCCGGCGGAGGTCCCCGGCTTTCTGCGCAAGCAGATTGCCGTCGAGCCGAACGAGGCGGCGGTGGTCCTGCGCCAGGGCCGCGTCGAGCAGGTCGTCACCGCGGACCAGGTGCAAGTGGCCGGTTTTTGGGACGGGCTCAAGTCGCTGGTGGGCGGGGGCCTGCCGATCGAGGTGGTGTTTGTGGATCTGTCGCCGATCGAGGCGACGGTCTATTTGGGCACGCGCACCGAGAGCGCGCAGAGCCAGCGCCACGAATCCCGACCCTTGGCCGGCGGCGCGCAGACCCGTGAGAGCGTCGAGGCGGCCGAGGTCGTGCTGACCGCCCTGAGCCGCGACAAGGAGGTCGTCACCGCCGAGTGCCGGCTGCGGCTGCGGGTGCGACTCGACGATGCGCGGGTCGCGGTCGGGCTGCTGAAAGGGCGGGCGGCGCTGGCGAGCTGGGACGTGGTTGCGCTGGTGCGTTCCGAGTTGGTGGGCCCGGTGTTGTTGCCGCTGGTGGCGGCACACGACGCGGCCGAGTTCCGCGGGTCGACCGCCGCGCGCGATACGCTGGTGGCGACGGCTCGACAGCAGCTTGGCCTGAGCCTGGCGGCCCTCGGCTTTACCCTGGACCGGTTCACCGTGGCCTGGGGCCTCACCGAGGTTGAACGCGAGCAAATCGCCCGCAACCGGGCCGGGCGCGAGGAGTCCGAGAAGGACTTCGCGTGCAAGCGGCGCCTGGCGGAGTTGAACCGCGCGCGGGAAGCCGAGAAGACCCGCTTGATCAACGAGCAGGAAGTCAAGGCGCTCGAGGCCCGCGGCGAGGCCGAGTTGGCCCAGATCTACCAGGCGGCACAGGCCGACCGATCGATGGGCGCCAAAGAACTCGAGGGGCGGATTCGCAGCCTCGACCTCGCCATCGAGCGCGAGGCGGCTTCGGTCCGCCTCGAACTCGAGCAGCAGCGCGCGCGGGCAGCGCTCGAGACGGAACGGAACCGCGCCCTGGCCGAGCTCGAGCTGCAGGAGCGGCAATTCAAGCTCGCCCAGGAGGCGCGTCTGGCGGCCATCCAAGCGGACGACGCGGAGATGGCGGGCATGGTGCGGATGCAGATTCAGATGGCCACCGCCAAACACGACCGCGAGCTGGCGACACGCCGGCTCGAGATCGAGGCGGCGCACACCCAACGGCGAGAGCAACTCGAGGCGGACCACCGCGGGCGCAAAGACGAACTCGACGCCCGTTACCAGGAGCGCCAGGCGAAACTCGAGGAGTCGCTGGCGCGCATGGGCATGATCAAAGACATCCTCACCGCCGGCCTGCCTACTGGCGCTGTCACCGCCGACGTCCTCAAGACCCTCCTCGAACAATCTACCGAACAGGAATACGCCACCGCCACCGACGAGAAGGTGCGCGCGCGGGCCGCAGGCGCCGCCGCCCAACACAACCTCGAGACCTTCAAGCAGGCCGAAGACCGCGAGCGGGCGCACCAGGCGCAGACCACGCGTCTGGCGACGGATCTCATGCAGAGTGCCAAACAAGCGCCGGGGCCGACCGTGATCGCCGGTCCGGGTGCGCAGGCGAGCCCCTCTGCCACTCCGCCGCCGCCCCTGAACGTGATCCAGGTGCCGGCAACGCCCTCGCCGAGCCCGGCGCCCGCCGCGCCAGGACCGCGCTGTCCGGCTTGCGGCATGGGCGTCGAGGCGGCGTGGAAGAACTGCCCACACTGCGGCCAGGCCCTCGGGGCGGCGGCGCGACACTGCGCGCACTGTGGCGAAACGCTCGAGGCCGGCTGGAAGGCGTGTCCGAAGTGCGGCCGCAAGATCGGGCAAGGAACGTGCAGTGCCTGTGGCGCCCCGGTCCAGCCGCAGTGGAAGGCCTGCCCGCAGTGCGGTCAGCCGTTGGGGGGCGCGGCCCCCGGGGCCGATTGAACCCGCCGTATCGTATGGAACTCGATTGTCCTCATTGTGGCCAGTTGACCGTTCGCGGCAATTTCTGCTCTGGCTGCGGGCGCCCGCTGATCCAGGGCCAAGCGCCCCCGACCGCCGAGCTTCGGGCCCAAGGCGCCCCGGTGAAGATCGTCGCGGGCGACTCGAGCGCCATCAACGTCACCACGACGCCGTCCCCGCGGCGAGTGCCCTGCGACTTCTGCGGCGGGTTGCGCGAGGAGGCGCAGCTCTTTGTCTGCCGCAGGTGTCAGAAGACCGTTTGCACCAGCCACAAGAGCGCCGCTCATCTGGTCTGCGGGGAGTGCGCCGAGTCCATCGAGCGGGAACGCCGGCACCCGGCGCAGGACCTCTGCGGCTTTCCGGGCTGCGCCAAACCCGTGGCGCCCAGTTCAGCCTTCGCGTGCCGCCGGTGCGGGCGCCGCGGCTGTTCCTCGCACTGCGATTCCGAGTATGCCGATCGTTGCCGGAGCTGCGCCGAGGCCCTCCGCCGCGAGGAGTTCGACCGGCGCGCCTTGAACGCGCCCCTCGAGGGCGCCGACGCCTCCGCCGCGCAGGCTTTGTTTGGCGTCGCTCAGGCCGAGCCGCCGTTTCGGGCGCGGATTTGGACCCAGCGCGGCCCCCAGATCACGACGCGGGACATCCAGACCGTCCCGCGCAACAGCCGCGGTGGGTTCCGGATTGGCGATGCCTTCACCCTCAATGCGCAGACCGATCGGGACTGCTACTTGACTATCCTGGACTGGGGCACCAGCGGGAACTTGTATTTGCTGCTGAGGAACCACCGTCTGCGGGCCGGCTCGCCGCTCCAGTTGCGTGGGCCGGACACGGACCATGTGTGGCACATCGGTCCCCCTGACGGCATCGAGCGACTGAAGGCCTTCTTCACGCCCAGCCCCGTTGCGCTCTTTCATGACGCCCAACCGTTCTCGCCGCTCGCCAGCGCCGGGGCAATGCGGGACATCGTCACCCGAACGCGCGAAGTCGCCAGCGCGATCGAGCAGATGCCCGCAGACTCCTGGACGGACGATGCCTGCGCCTTTACCGTCGAGCCATGAAACGCGTGGCGCTGATTGTGGGCATCGACCCATATGAGGATCCGGCCATTCGGTCGCTCCAGTACGCCGAGCGGGACGCTACCGAGCTGTACGGCTTGCTCAAACACCGTGCCCGATACGAAGACGTGCGCCTGCTCCATCACCCGGGCGAGGACGAGATCCTCAATCTGGCTGGCGAGCTGATGCGTGGGCTCGGCCCCGATGACCTGTTCGTCTTCTACTTCGCCGGTCACGGGCTGACCCAGGGGGGACGACACCTCCTGCTCGGCCGGCGGGCGCGGTTGCACCGCCTCCAGTACTTTCAGGGCACGGTGCCGGTGGACTTGCTCAAGGAGGAAACGGCGCGGGAAGGTGTCCAGCGGGTCTTTGTATTGGACGCCTGCCGCAACGACCTCGAACCGGGGCGCGAGGCGGCAGGGGCGGGTCTCCAGGGGGAACAACTGTTGCGGGATGTGGTCTGTGCGCCGACGCCGAAGGCCTCGGCCTCGCTGGCCCTGATCTGCTCGTGCGGCGAGGGGCGCAAGGCCCTCGAGGCGCCGCAGTTGGGCCAGGGCCTGTTCAGCCGGGCCCTGCTCGATGAACTCGAGGCGGCCCTGGACACCGAGGCGGAGTTGACCTGCGGGGAGGTGCTCCAGCAACACCTGCGGGAGCGGATGGGGCGGTTGGCCGCGCAATGCGGCTTGGCGGCCGACCAACGGCCCTGGGTCCAGCTCAGCGACCAGGCGCCCGTGTTGATCCCGGGCCGTTGGGCCACCACCCCGAGACCAGTGACCCCGCCGCCGGTCCCACCCGCTTCGAACCGAGTGTTGTGTCCGGTCTGCGGCCTGCGGAATGACCCGGACGGCACCTTCCGTTGCCGGCTGTGCGGGCGCGACTACCTGTGTCGCGACCATTTCGTGAGGGGGGAGCGCTGCTGCGAGGAATGCGCGGCGAGACTGGCCGAGGAACGCCAGCGGGACAAGGAGGCGGCCGAACGGCGCGCGGCCGAGGAGCGTCAACGCGAAGCGGAACGGCAGCGGATCGAGGCCGAGCGGGTGGCCGCGGAACGGAAGCGGCAGATGGCGCAACAGGAGCGGCAAAGGCAGGAGGCGGCGGCTCGGAAACAAGCCGAGGAAGAAGCCCGGCGCAAGAATCCACGCAACGCGACGAAGGAGCCGCCGTGGGAAAACAGCCTGGGGATGCGGTTTGTGCCGGTGCCTGGGACGGAGGTGTTGTTCAGCGTTTGGCAGACTCGAGTGCGGGATTACGCGGCGTTCGTGAAGGCTACAGGGCGGGAGTGGGAGAAGCCCGGCTTCGAGCAGGGGGCGGAACACCCGGCGGTGAATGTGAGCTGGGAGGATGGGATGGAGTTTTGTGAGTGGCTGACGAAGAAGGAGCGGGGTGCTGGGCTACTCATGACCGGGCAGGAGTACCGATTGCCGGCGGATGCGGAATGGAGCTGGGCGGTGGGGATCGGGGATCGGGAAGGTGGAGGCACGCCGGCGGAGAAGAGCATGAAGCTGGGTGGTGTGTATCCCTGGGGAACGCAGTGGCCGCCGCCCAAGGGTGCGGGGAATTACGATCCGGGTCTGAAAGTAGACGATTTCGAGTACACCTCGCCGGTTGGGAGCTTCAAGCCGAGCGAGCATGGGCTGTACGACCTGGGCGGGAACGTGTGGGAGTGGTGCGAGGATTGCTACGATGGGCGCAGTGGCGCCCGGGTGTTGCGCGGGGGGTCGTGGAACAACAACGACCGCGACAACCTGCTCTCGTCGTCTCGCCGCAACGGCTCGCCAGACCGCCGGTTCGGCAGCTACGGGTTTCGGGTGGTGTTGGCGGGTGTGTTCGCGGCGGGGTGACCTTGGTTTTCTTCTCAGCCGGCCAAACCAGGGGCTCCTGCGGCTCTGGCGCCAGCCAGCGGCCCCATGCCGTTCGCGGTTGGCGCCTCCTGTCAACGTCTTTATGCCTGGCAGAATAAAGTCCCAGCCCGCCCAAAGGCAACATGCCAAAGACAGGGCGGCGGCGTGTTGGCCAACTGACCTCGGCCTGGGAGAGGTGGGAGAATGGGAGAAGGGCCTTTCATTCAGAGGGCCCGGTGCGTTAGAGTCAGAGCGGTCTGCCGGCGGCGATCGTACTCGCACCCCGCGCCGTGTGGCAGGTCGGATACAATGCCCATGCCATGACGCTGGAACAATGGAAACGGCTGGCGGGCTGCGCTCGGGGCGATGACCTCGCTGCGCCGCCGGTCGCGTTGATTGTGGACAGTCCTTGGATCCCCGGCTACCTGGGGCTTTCCACGCTGGATTACCTCAGCCTTCCCGAGGTTTGGCTCGAGGCCAATCTGCGGGTGGTGCAAGAGTACCCGGACATCGCCTTCTTGCCAGGTTTCTGGCTCGAGCTGGGGATGGGGGCTGAACCGAGCGGGTTTGGGTGCAAGCTCACCTTCTATGCGGACAGTCCGCCCGCCGCGCATGCGATTGCGGAGGACATCCGGCAACTGGACCGGTTAACGGTGCCTAACCCGCACGCAGACGGCCTGATGCCGTGGCTGCTGAACTACTACCGCCGGCTGGAACCCCGGGTAAACGAGGCCGGGCAGCGGATCAAGATGGTGGCGGCGCGCGGGCCGCTGGCGACAGCGAGTCACTTGCTGGGCGTGTCGAGTTTTCTGCTGGGGCTCAAGCTCGAGCCGGCAGCCACCCACCGCCTGCTGCGCACCACAACCGCGCTGGCGCGCCACTGGCTCGAGGCCCAAGCCGGAGCGCTGCGCGAGGTCGAGGCCATTCTGGTGCTCGACGATCTGGCGGGTTTTCTCTCGCCCAAGGATTACCTCGAGTTTGCGCATCCGTACTTGCGCGAGATCTTCGCCGCGTTTCCGGGGGTGCTCAAAGTGTTCCACGACGACACCGACAACGTGGTGCCCTTCCCACACCTGCGCGATCTGGGAATCGACGCGTTCAACTTCACGCACTTGCAGCCCCTGGACAAGGTGCGCAAGTTGGTGGGGCCCGAACTGTGTCTGATGGGCAACGTGCCGCCGCTGGAAGTTCTGGCGCAAGGCACGCCGGACCAAGTTCAAGCGGCCGTCCGCGCTTGTTTGGCAGCGCACGGGGGCGGAAGGCGGTTGTGGTTGTCCGCCGGGGGTGGGGTGTCCCCGGGGACGCCGGCCGCCAACCTCCGCGCCTTGGTGACCGCCGCGCGGGGTGGCTAACACACGACGCCTATGCTGAAGGTTGCGATTCTCGGTGCGGGTGCGATCTCGGACAGTCATCTGGAGGCGTATCTGGCCTTTCCGGACCGGTGCCGCGTGGTGGCGCTCGCCGATGTCTTCCCGGAAAAGGCCGCCGAAAAAGCGGCCCGGCACGGGTTGGAGGCAGCCGTGTTCAAAGGATGCGCCGACCTGATCGCTGGAGCGGAGTTCGACCTCGCCTCGGTCTGTTTGCCACCGTTCGGTCATGCGGACGCGACCATCGAGTTGCTGCGTGCGGGCAAACATGTGTTGGTGGAGAAGCCGATGGCCACGTGCCTGGAGGAATGCGATGCGATGGTGGCGGCGGCGCGGGAAGGGGGGCGTGTGCTGTCGGTGGTGGCCCAGAACCGGTTCAAGACCCCGATGCACAAGCTCAAGCAAGTGCTCGCGTCCGGCCTCATGGGCAAGGTGCTGCACGCCCAGGTGGACTCGCTCTGGTGGCGGGGCAGCCACTACTACGACCTCTGGTGGCGCGGCACGTGGGAGAAGGAAGGGGGCGGTTGCACCATCAACCACGCAGTCCATCACCTCGACTTGTTCCAATGGATGATGGGTCTGCCGAGCGAACTGCGCGCCTTCTTGGCCAACCTCAGCCACGACAATTCCGAGGTGGAAGATTTCTCGACGGCGATCTTGTTTTACGCCGGCGGGAGCGTGGCGCAAATCACCGCTTCTCTGGTGCATCACGGTGAGGAACAACAACTGGTTTTCCAAGGCGAATGGGCCAAAGTGGCGGTGCCGTGGCACGTCAAGGCCGGCAAGCAGCGCCCGAACGGTTTCCCCGAGGACGACCCGGCGCGGGTGGCGGAGGTGCAGGGGTTCTATGACCGGTTGCCGCCGCTCGCGCACGAGGGGCACCGGGGGCAGATCGCCAATGTGCTGGCGGCGATTGCGGGTGAAGAACCGCTCTGGATCGATGGCCTCGAGGGGCGCAAGACCCTCGAACTGATCACCGCCATCTATCAGTCCGCGCACCTCGACCAAGCAGTGCGCCTGCCGCTGACCGGAACCGCCCCCTGCTACACGCGCGCCGGCCTCCTCCGGCACGCCCGTCATTTTCACGAGAAGACGCGCAACGTCGATAACTTCGCCGACAACGTCATCACCCTCGGGCGCAACTACGAAAAATGAGCAAAGCCGACGGCATGAACTACGCGCCCAAGGGCCAGGCCCGGCCGGTCTGTGGCCCGGGCGAATTCCCTTTCGCCGCCCTGGGGCTGGATCACGGGCACATTTACGGCATGTGCAACGGTTTGCTCGAAGCCGGAGGCGAGTTAGTGTGGGTCTACGATCCCGACCCGCAGAAAGTAGAGAAGTTCTGCCAGACCTACCCTGGCGTGAAGGTCGCCCCTTCGGAGGAGGCGGTCCTGGCGGATCCGGCCGTGCGCCTGATTGCCAGCGCGCCTGTCCCGTGCGAGCGCGGCCCGCTGGGCGTGCGCGCCGTCGAGTCGGGCAAGGATTACTTCACCGATAAACCGCCGTTGACAACCCGGGCGCAACTCGAGGCTGCTCGCGCCGCCGTGGCGGCGACGGGTCGGATCTTTGCGGTCTATTACGCGGAGCGGTTGCACGTCGAGGCGGCCCTGCACGCCCAACGGTTGATCGAGCGCGGCGCCATTGGCCGGGTCGTCCAGGTCATCGGTCTGGGGCCGCACCGGCTCAATGCGCCCAGTCGCCCCGCCTGGTTCTGGGACCCACAGAAGTACGGCGGCATCCTCGCCGACATCGGCAGTCACCAGATCGAGCAGTTCCTTTGGTATGCGGGCGCGCAAGACGCCACCGTGCTCCACAGCAAGGTGGCCAACTACCAGAATCCGGAGCATCCGGATTTCCAGGACTTCGGGGACGCCACCTTGGTGGCGGACAACGGGGCGACGTTCTATTTTCGGGTGGACTGGTTCACGCCCAAGGGGCTGGGGGCCTGGGGCGACGGACGCACCGTCATCCTCGGCACGGACGGTTACCTCGAGTTACGCAAGTACCTTGACCTCGCCCGCGACCCGTCCGGCGACCACGTTTATCTGGTCGATCACCAAGGCGAACACCACTACAATGTCCACGGGCAGGTCGGCTTTCCATACTTCGGTCGATTGATTCGTGACTGCCTCGACCGCACGGAGCTGGCCATGCCGCAACGGCACACCTTCCGCGCCATCGAACTGGCCCTCGAGGCCCAGGCTCAAGCGGTGCGCGTGGCCTAGCCCGAGAGGGCCGGGAGATCCGTTAAGGTGTCTTGTGCGGGATGAGCACCTCGCGCACGAAGCGGCGCGGACTCGGTGAGGCGTCTGCGGCGTAGCCCAAGCGCAGGAGCACTTGGGGACAGCCGGCGCGTCCGATGAGCGCGGCGAGTTGGTCGCGCAACTCGGGTACCTCGATCGGTTGGTTCAGGAAGGACGCCCATACCTCTTCGGTGCGAGCGCGGAGCAGGACGTTTTCCAGGGCCTGTCCCGCCTTCAACCATGCCAGGGTGTCTTCCGTGTCGGTGCCTAACACCGCCAGGACGGGCGAGTGCACGGCCACGTCGCGATCTCGCGCGGCCTGGCCGCCGCCGCGATCGAAGGTCCGGATCAGGGCTGGCCCCGCGAACGATAACCAGTCCTGCACGCCGAGGTCGTGCGCCAGCAATCCGTCGCGCGCCTCGGCCGGCTTGGGGCGAATCCAGTGCGCCAATTCTTGCCGGAAATTGCGGTCGGCCCACTGGAGGCGGTCCGCCTGGGCGACGAGATCCGCGACGGCGTTGCGGGCTTCTTCTTGGACGACGAACTCGAGCCAGGCCCCCTCCCGTTCCGCGCCTTCGCGGAGCGCCTCGAGCACCGCCTCGGGCACGGGCTCCTCGCGAAACGCCTGCCGGTTGGTGTGGCGGCGGGTCAAGGCCCGGAACAGGAGGATGTCTTCCGAACTGGTGTCGCCGCTGAGCCCGAGGTGGAAGCGCGCCAGCAGGTTGGGGTTGGCGGGGTCGGGGAGGAGCTCGACCGAGTAGGCGTGGCCGAAGTACTCGGCCGCCACGCGCACATTGTAGAGCGCAGCGCTGCAACTCAACGTCAGCTCCCGATCGTACGGATCCACCACCCGCAGCGCCCGACGCCGGTCCGCGAACAACTCGAGGTTCATCGAGTTGATGCGGAACAACCACGGCTGCGAGTTGTGGCTCGAAGGGGCCAGAATCGCGTAGCCGATCAGAAACTCGAGCTGATCGGAGGCGTAGCTGTCGGCGGGGAAGTCGTCAGCGTCGATTTGCCAGGGGCGAAGATGCGGGTTCATAGGCGCAAGGTGGCGGTCAGGTTCACGCCAGAGGCGGCACGGGCTTCACGATCCGACTGTGCCCCGCGGCCCGACGCTCGGCAACTGGGATCAGAACTTCTTTACATCCCTTCCTGACCGGGGAAAGCTACCCGCCCACTATGATCTCACGCCAACCTGCCGGTCGCTGTGCCCTGCATACCTCCCCTCGCCACCCGCTCACCCGGCGCCAGTTCCTCGGCCGCGCCGCCCTCGCCACCCTAGCTCCGCTCGTGGTCTCGCCCGCCACGCTCGGCCGAGCGGGCGCAGTCGCGCCCAACAGCCGAATCGCCTTTGGCGGCATTGGCATGGGAAATCGGGCGCTGCACATTCTGCCGAATTTCCTGGCGCAGCCGGATCTCCGGTTTGTCGCCGTGACCGACGCCCGTGAAGACCGCCGGCAGGCCTCGAAGAAGGCCGTCGACGCCCACTATCGCAACCAGGATTGCCGCGTCTATACCGACTTCCGCGAACTGCTGGCCCAGCCGGACATCGATGCGGTCCTCATCGCCACGGGCAACCGGTGGCACGCTACGGCCTCGATGTTCGCCGCGCGCGCCGGCAAGGACGTCTACTGCGAGAAACCCATCAGCCTCACCATCCGCGAGGGCCGCGAACTGGTGGACATCGCCCGGCGTTGCGGCGCCATCTACCAGGCCGGCACCCAACGCCGCTCGACCGAGTCCTACCAGTTCGCTCGGGACATGGTGCGGCAGGGTCGCATCGGGCGCGTCCACACCGTCGAAATGCAGGTCTGGACCGGAGGCACCGTGCCGCACCAGAAGGCCACGCCCGTTCCTCCCGGCTGGGACTATGATCAATGGCTTGGCCCAGTCCAGTGGCGGCCTTTTGTGCCGGGGCGCGTGAACGCTTGGACTTGTTTCTGGGACACCGGCGAAGGCATGCACACCGACATGGGCACCCACTACACGGACTTGATGCAGTGGGCCCTCGAGACCGATCACACCGGCCCCATCGAGTTCGAGACCTCCGACCTGGTCTGGCCCGATCCCGCCCAATGGATGAGCGAGACAGCGATCTCCGGCACCTTCCAGTGCCGGTACGCCAACGGCGTGCGCGGGGTCCTTTACCAGCGCAAGGGCTTTACCGACCGTTACCTGCGTTACATCGGCGAGGAGGGCTGGATTCAGGTGGATGATGAAACGGACCTTGTCACCGCCGAGCCCAAGTCCATCCTTGGCCTCAAGGAAACCGGGGGGCTGAGCTGGGCCAACGCCAGCGCCCACATCCGCAACCTCCTGGATTGCATCCGCAGCCGCCGCCCAACGCTCTGCCACCCCGAGGTCGCCCATCGCGCCCAGTCGATTGTCGAATCCATGACCATCAGCGCCCGCTTGAACCGCAAGTTGCGCTGGGACCCGGTCAAGGAACGCTTCGACTGCGAGGAGGCTAACCGCATGTTGTACCGAGAACCGCGCGCGCCGTGGCGCATCGCCTGACGGTCCAATGACAATCTCCCAACCGTGAACCTGGTGAACACGTTGCCCAACCATGAAGCCTCGTACCCTCCGCCTCTGCGCCGCACTGACCTTTCTGCCCCTGGCCGTCCTCGTCGGGTATGCCGATCTCAAGGACACCTTAGCTGCGGCCGCTCGCTATGAATCCGGATTGGACGTCGCCCCGCACCGCGAACTCGAGCGGCTCGTGGCGCAAGCCATCGGCAACGCCGCACTCCGCCAGCAACTCGAGGCTGGCTTGGCCGCCCAGCTCACCGAGCCCGCGACCTTCGAAGGCCAGCGGTTCATCTGCCAACAACTGGCATTGATTGGCGGTGAGGCGTGCGTGCCCGCCTTAGCTGATCTGCTCGCGCGCCCTGAGACCGTTGGGCTGGCGTGCCTGGCCTTGGCCAACAACCCAACCCCCAAGGCGGAGGCCGCCCTTCTGGCCGCTCTCCAGGCCCTCGAGGGCAACCCGCGCGTCCAGGTCATCAACACCCTCGCCCATCGACGCGCCGCCAACGCCGTGGCGCCTCTGACCGCGCTCATCTCGGCGACCGATCCGGCCTCGGCTGCCGCCGCTGTCCTGGCTCTGGGCCGCATCGCCACGCCCCCAGCCCTGAAGCAGTTGGCCACCCTGCGACAGCAGCGTGGGCCGGAGTTAACCGATGCCGTGAGTGCCGCGTCCCTGCTCGCGGCAGAGACCCTGGTTACCGGCGGCCAACGAGGCCAAGGCGCGAAGATCTACCAGGAGCTGCTGCAGTCGACCGGCCTGGTGGCACAGTTCCGGCGCGGCGCCTTCGAGGCCCTCCTGCGGCTGGATCGCGACGGCGGCCAACAACGCATTCTCGAAACGCTCGCGGGGACAGAGTCGGAACTGAAACCCTCGGCCATCGCCGCCATTCCACAGGTCAAAGCCCCTAACGCCTCACCGCGCTTCGCTGCCGTCCGCACGCAGTTGCCCGCGCCCGAACAGGTGCTCCTGCTCCAGGCCCTCGCCGCTCGCAACGACCCGGGCGCGCGCACGGCCCTCGAACAAGCCTTAGGTGCGCCCGAGGCACCTGTGCGACTGGCCGCCATCCGCGCGCTCGGGACCAGCGGCAACGCCGCCACCGTGCCCGTCCTGGCGCGCTCCCTGGCCAGTTCATCGAGCAGCGAAGAAACCAAGACCTACGAACTCGCCCTCAGCGCCCTGGGCGGCGGCTCAGCCGTCGACCAGGCCCTCGTTCGTCAGTGGCGAGACGCCGATGCCAACTCGCAAAACACCCTCCTCGCGGCGCTTGTCCGCCGAGCGAACCCGACCGCTGTGCCGACGTTCGTCGCGGTAGCCGCTAGCTCCGAGCCCGCAACCGCCCGGCTCGCCTTCCACGGCCTGAGCCGAGCCGCGCGGCCCACGGAAATGCAGACCGTCGTCGAAGCCCTCACCCGTCTGCAAGCCAGCGAGGTCCGCGCCACCGCTGAGGCCGCGGTGGGCCAAGCCCTCAGCCGCGCGGGCGATGTGGCCGGGAACTCCGCCCTGCTGAGGCGCGCGTTGGCACAGGCAACCAGCCGCGAAGCCCAGGGCTCCTTGATTCGGCTGCTGGCGGTAGCTCCGGACACCCTCGCCCTGGCCGCCGTGAAGGCCGCCCTGAACGATGCGGACCCGCAAATCCAAAACACCGCCCGTCGCACCCTCGCCGATTGGCCGGATCCGGCGGCCTGGGACAGCTTGGCGACCGTTTACGCCTCGGCGCGGGTCGAACCGGAACGGGTCGTGGCGCTGCGAGGTCTGGTGCGGTTGCTTGGCGAACAGAACTCCCAACCGCAACCCCAGCTCATCGGCCGTTACCGTGACTTGATCGCGAGTGCCCAGTCTGATGACGATCGCAAGCTGGTGTTAAGCGCGCTCGCCGGGTGGGCGCACCCATCGGCGCTCGAGTTGGCCGTCGCTCAACTCTCCTCCTCCGGCGTCCGCGCCGAGGCAGAGGCGGCGGTCAAACGGATCGCTCAGTCCATCAAAGCCGATCATCCGCAAGCCGCCGAAGCAGCCCTGCAACGACTCGGGAGCGCCGAGCGCTAGGGTCCTCGAACTCGAAGGGACGCTGCCGCCAAATCCATCTGCGGCGCGGGCCCTTTGCCTTGGCCCGCTGGACCTGACCGTGCTTCGGAGCCAGGCCGGCGTGGTCTGGCCTGATTCGTCTCGGCGTAGCCTACAGCGACAGTTGCGCCTGCGTGCCGGCCGACCCTGCCGGCGACTCGCCTCCACGCGCGGGCGCCGGGGCGTCCGTCTCAGGCTGAGGCGAGTGTCCACCCGCCTCCGCTGAGGCGGCGGCCTCGCCTCGAGGCGATGAGGGACGCTCGGCGGTCGGCGCCTGGCTCGGTGCCGGACCATCGGCTGGAGCGGGCGCCTGCGGGCTCACCAATGCCCGACGGATCAATTGCCCTTGGAAGCTGTAGCCGCAAGCCAACACTTGGCCCACCGTCGCCCCTCCAGGCACCGCCGCGCCCGCCTCGGGTGGCTCGCACACGGCCGGATCGAATGGCGAGTTGAGCTGCGGCACGACGGGCGCCAATCCCACCCGCCGCACGACGTCCCGGCAGGCTTCCTGGAACCGGCCGATCTGCTCCGTCAACCCGGGTTGCCCGGACCGCACGGCCGCCAGAAACAGGGCATACACATGGTCCAGCATCCGAACCGTCACGCCTAACCAGTCGCCTTCGGTCCGGCGCAGCTTCTCCACCTCGAGCCGCAAATGGTTCCGCTCAGCGTCGTTGGCCTTTTCCATGAACGCAAAAAACTCTTTCGTCTCGGCTGTCATACGCTCGGCGACCTCACGCGCCGCGGCGCTCGCCCGCGTGGCATGTTCATGGACCGATTGCCACTGGCTGGTGGCCTGCTGGATGCGGGCACCGACGTCTTCAACCCGCTCGATCTGGGCGAGGGTGTCCCGCAACTCGGCCGTCTCCGCCAGCTTCAGCTCGCCCCGTTGGCGCAGGACGAACGGCCACACCCCGAGCCAGGCGCCAAAGCCCACACACAGCCCAAAGGCTCCTACCTCGTAGGGCGTCATGGGGCGCGCTGCCTGGCCGTAGATCAGCCAGGCCGCCACCAACAACAATCCGTCCCCCACGAAAAACGGGGCGAAAAACCTCGGGCCGGTCGTTACCGGCGCCGGCGTGGCGCGTTCGGTCATAGACCTCAACACTTAGGGCAGGTCACCAGCCCTGGCGATGCAAAACTGCCGACCTGCAAAACTGCCGGCTGCGTCTCAGCATCCCCCCGCCATCCCCCCGTCCCCCCGCCCCCACCCACCGCGTGGCTTCGCCCTTGGCCCGATCCGCCCAGGCCGGCCTGGTGGTCATGGCTTCCCACAGTGTCAACTACTAAAAACCAGTTCGATTGAATGAAACGACAGTTCAACGGAGTCGTCCCGGGGGTGGGGGCCTCGACCTCAGCCGCACCTCCACCTCCGACTCGGCCCCTGTCAACCATTATAAACCAGTTCGATTGCACAATAGGATAAGACAGTGCGAGTGAGGCGTTTCTGGGGGCGGGTCGTCGATCTCAGTCACACCTCTACCTCCCACCCGAACCCTGGCCCAGAGGGATGTCCCAGCGGGGTAAGGCGCCAAACCGCATACCGTGGGTCCATCCCCATCTAAGCCGTACCGATCTAAGACGTGCCGGCCGAGGAGGCACCTCCGCCTGTCCTCGAAGGGGCCTTGCCCCGAATCCTCAATGGGGTGGTCGCGGCCCGGCAGTAAGGTTGGAATCCGGCAGGCACTGCGCAGGACGCGGTTCGTCCGATCCGCTGGGCGGGCGTGACCGGCCCAGGGCATACCAAGCCCAGGCCGCAGCCCCAGCCCCGAGGACGGCCCCGGCCACATAGGGGGAGTGCGGCGAGCTGGCATACAAGCTGGTGGCGAACACCGGGCCAAAGATGCGCGCCAGGGTGCCGGCGCTTTGGGTCACACCCAGGGTACCGCCTTGTTCTTCAGGCGGAGAGTAGATCGAGATCAAGCCCATGGTGGGGGCTCGATTGACGCCGGAGCCGGCCGAGAACAGGCCCAACGCCAGCAACAACCACGCGGCCGTGTCTGCGTAGGGGATCAATAGCATGCTCCCAGCCACGACGACCAGACTACCATAGATCAGCTTGACCTCGCCGAAGCGCTTGACGAGCCGACCGATGACGCCTCCCTGGACAAGGGCCGAGATGAGGCCGCAATAGGCAAAGATGTACCCGACATGGCGCTCGTCGTAGTAGAAAGCCTGCCGTTTGAGTTCTGCGGGGTAGGCGTCCTCGAGCAGGAGCCGGTTGCGGCGTCGGAGGGCGTCGCCCAGCACCGGCTGGGCGCTCAGCCGCTGCGTCTCCTCGCGCAGCGCCACCTGACCGAACGCGGTCGCGTCGTAGAGCGCCGGCGACTTCAACAACCGGTTGAGTTCCTCGTACAAGGCGTGGCGCAGAACTCGGGTCCGGCCCTCGGCCACCGTGCCGATCGTCTGCAAGCCGTCCGGGGTGAGCCGGGGGCGCAGGTGCGCCGAGACTGGGTCGCTACCCTCCGCGAGTCGCTGCGCCAATGCGACCGGCCGGTTGATTTCGTCGGGGTGAAACCCAGGGGAACCGAGCAAGAGAGGCAGCGTGGTCTCGAAGCAGGCGAAGCAGAAGGTGGCGAGGAAATACAGGCCGATGAGTAGGCCGACCCTCGGCAGGCGGAGGGTGTGTCGCCACTGGGACAAGCTGGGGCGGGGCGTCGAGGGGTTGGCTCCGGGCTGGCGGCTTTCAACGAGGATGACGCAGGCGAGGACGAAATTGGCCGCGCAGAGGCCGGCAGCGACACAACCGGGTCCCGCCAGGCCGAACCACTGGGCGCTCAAGGCGCCCAGGGCCGGGCCGAGGATGAAGCCCAGGCCGAAGGCGACGCCGATCAGTCCCATGCCTTTCGAGCGCTGCTCCCGCGGGGTGATGTCCGCGATGTAAGCCGAGGCGACCGAGATGTTCGCGCCGCAGGCGCCTGCGAAAATGCGCGAGGCCAACAACAGGACCAACGCGGCCGAGGGCGCTAAGGCGGGAGCGGCGGCGAGGGCGAACATGGCATAGGACAGGGTCGAGCCGGCATTGCTGATCAAGAGGACAGGGCGCCGGCCGATGCGATCCGAGAGGCGGCCCCAGGCCGGGGCGCAGAACAACTGCATGATCGAGAAGGAGGCGACGATGAAACCGATGGTAAAGCCTTCGGCGCCGAACCGCTCCGAGTATCGGGGCAACAGGGGCAAGACGATGCCAAACCCGATCAGGTCGATGAACACGGTCAGGAAAATGACCAGCAACGAGGGCTTCTTCACCATAGGCTTCGGCAGGGTGCGAACGATCGCTCGGGCGTTTAGCCCGCATAGGCCGCCACCTCCGGGCACGTGCACACCGGGTTGCGGTCGCCGTAAACGTTGTCGATGCGAGCGACGGCGGGCCAGAACTTGAGGTCGAGTTGGTGGCGGGTGGGGAACGCGGCCTGGGCGCGCGTGTAAGGGTGCGCCCACGGTTCAGCGGCGATCATATCGGCGGTGTGGGGGGCGTTCTTGAGCAGGTTGTCTTGCTTATCCACATGGCCGGATTCGACCGCCAACACCTCGGCGTGGATGGCGATCATCGCGTCGCAGAAGCGGTCCAACTCGGCCTTGGACTCGCTCTCGGTCGGCTCGATCATGAGGGTGCCGGCCACGGGCCAACTCAAGGTCGGCGCGTGGAAGCCGTAATCCATGAGGCGCTTGGCTACGTCCTCGGCGGTGACGGTCTCGAACGAGCGCAAGTCAACGATGCACTCGTGCGCGACGAGGCCGCCGGGGCCGCGGTACACGACCGTGTAGTGGCGGGCCAGGCGATGGGCGATGTAGTTCGCGTTAAGGATGGCGACCTGGGTGGCCTCGAGCAGGCCGCGCGCGCCCATGCAGGCGATGTACAGCCACGGGATGGGCAGCAGACTCGCGCTGCCCCAGGGAGCGGCGGCCACCGCACCCGTGGTGCGGGCGCCCGGGGTTTGGGCCAGGGGATGCCCGGGCAGGAACTCGGCCAGGTGCGGCGCGACGGCGATGGGGCCGACGCCCGGGCCACCGCCACCATGGGGGATGCAGAAGGTCTTGTGCAGGTTCAGGTGGCAGACGTCGGCTCCGATCGCGCCGGGACTGGTCAAACCCACTTGGGCGTTGAGGTTGGCGCCGTCCAAGTAGACCTGGCCGCCGCAGTCGTGAACGATCCGGCAGACTTCCTGGATGCCGGGCTCGAAAACGCCGTGCGTCGAGGGGTAGGTGACCATGATGGCGGCGAGGTCGTGCCGGTGCGTGGCGGCCTTGGTGCGCAGGTCGGTCAGATCGATGTTTCCGCCGGCGTCGCAGGCGACCGGGAGGACGCGCAAACCGGCCATGACGGCGCTGGCGGGATTGGTGCCGTGGGCGCTGGTCGGGATGAGACAGACTGCGCGGCGGCCCTCACCCCGAGACTGGTGGTATTGGCGAATGACGAGGAGGCCGGCGTATTCGCCTTGGGACCCGGCGTTGGGCTGCAACGAGACGGCGGTGAACCCAGTGATCTCGGCGAGCCAGGCCTCGAGTTGGCGGCCCAGCACGTCGTAACCCTGGGTCTGCGACCGCGGCGCACACGGGTGCAACCGGCCGAACGCCGGCCAAGTCACGGGCAGCATTTCGCTGGTGGCGTTGAGCTTCATGGTGCATGAGCCCAGAGGGATCATGGCCTGGCACAAAGACAAATCCCGCGCTTCGAGCCGACGCAAGTACCGGAGCATCTCGGTCTCGGAGTGGTACCGGTTGAAGACCGGATGCGTGAGGAATGGCGATTGCCGGTTGGCGATCGCAGGCTCGTCGTTGGCCGGCAGAGACGGCTCGAGCACGATTGCCCGGTCCCCATTGAAGATCCGCAGCAACCGCCGCACGTCCGCCGCCGAGCAGGTCTCGTCCAGGGAGAGTCCCACGTGCTGGGCATCGAGGCGGCGCAGGTTGAGCCGGTGCGATTGGGCGCACCGATGCACGGCCTCGGCGTCGTCGACCGCGACCGTGAGGGTGTCGAAGAAGGTGGGGTTGACCACGCGCCGACCCAACTGCGCCAGGCCTGCAGCGAGGTGGGCCGTGAGGCGGTGCACGCGCCGGGCGATGGCCTTGAGCCCCTGGGGGCCATGATAGACCGCGTAGAGGGCGGCAAGGTTGGCCAGCAGGGCTTGGGCGGTACAGATGTTACTGGTGGCCTTTTCGCGGCGGATATGTTGTTCCCGCGTCCCCAACGCCAGTCGATAGGCCGGGCGGCCGCGCGCGTCCTTCGAGACGCCCACCAACCGACCCGGCATTTGGCGCTTCAACTCGTCGCGAGTGGCCAAAAAGGCCGCGTGCGGGCCGCCGTACCCGAGCGGAACGCCGAAGCGTTGGGCACTGCCCACCACCACATCCGCTCCACATTCGCCGGGGGGCCGAATGAGGGTCAACGCCAACAGGTCCGTGGCCACCACCAGGAGCGCGCCGGCGGCATGAGCGCGCTCGGCCAGTGGCGGCAGGTCCGGGATCGAACCGTCGGTGGCTGGGTACTGTGCCAGCACGGCGAGTGTTTGGGGTCCGAAGTCGAAGTCGTCTCGGCGGCCGACCTGGAGGGCGAGGCCCAGGGGTTGGGCGCGGGTGTGGAGGACCGCGATGGTCTGGGGGTGACAGTCAGCGGCAACACAGACCTGGTTGCGCGCGGAGGCGCCGGCGAGCCGGTGGCACATCATCACCGCTTCGGCGGCGGCCGTCGCTTCGTCGAGCAGCGAGGCGTTGGCGATGGCCATGGCGGTGAGATCGCAAACCAGGGTTTGGAAGTTGAGCAACCCCTCGAGTCGGCCCTGGGCAATCTCCGCTTGGTAGGGTGTGTACTGGGTGTACCAGCCGGGATTCTCGAGGACGTTGCGCTGGAGAACCGGCGGGGTGATGCAATCGTAGTAGCCTTGGCCGATGAAGGAGCGGTAGACCTGATTCCGCGCGGCCAGTTCCCGCAGTCGTTCCAGGGCTTCGAATTCACCCACCGGCGCGGGCAAAGCCAGCGGGCGAGAGAGCCGGATCCCCGCGGGCACCGCGGCATCCGTGAGGGCCTCCAGCGAGGCGAACCCGAGCTCGGCGAGCATCGCCTCCTGTTCCGCCGGCCGCGGGCCGATGTGGCGCCGCACGAATCGGTCGGGGTGCTCCCAGACCTCGTCACCGCCGACTGGTCGTCCTTCTAGGTCACTCATGAAAATGGCCAACGCACTCCCCGCGGCACGTGCCCGTGAGTCAGTTGCCCGGTGCGCGCGGGTCGCGGTTGGGCCGCGGGGCGGGAAACGGCAAGGTCTCCGGCGTCACCCGGACGCCGGTGGTGAGCTTCAGCGGGGCGGGGCCGCCGAGGGTGTAAGTGAGCTCGACGAGGTAGGCTGTCCAGCCTTGCGCCGGTTTATCCACGCGCCCAACGTAAATCCCGGCGCCTTGGTCGGCTAGGTCTTGGCTGCGCCAAGCCGGGCCGAGGGTCTCGAGGCGGAAGTCGCGTGCGGCCGGGTTGGTGGCGTGCCAGAGCCGGACCCGGCTGGGGCGGTCGACCGCTTGGACGCGGATGGCGCCATCGGGCTCGTCGGCCCAATCGAAGCGCGGCAGCGGCGTGCGCTGGAGGAGGGCGTGGTACCAGGCGAGGAGGCTGTCCCAGGCGTCGCTGTCCTTCAGGGAGTGATCGGCGTTGGGGACATAACGCAGGTGCTTTACTCCCGGCAGCTCCCGGAAATAGAACTGCGACGAGTCGGGGAGGAAGAACTGGTCGCCACAGGCGTTGAGGATCAGTTTGGGCAGGGTGAGCCGAGACCGATACTCGAAGGGCTCGACGATGGCGAGCAGCCGTTGGAACTCGGGTGTGCCCATCCAATCCATGATGCCGGCGTCGACGTAGTCCTGGACCGCCGGTGCATAGAAGCCGTAAGCGCGGTAATGATGGACGAAGGACGGCACCAGGTTCAGCAGATCGATCACGATGGGCACGATCCCGACCACCCGCCGATCCACCAGAGCGGTCGTCCAGGTGGTCCAACCCCGTTTCGAGCCCCCCGCCACGACGAACGTCTCGACCGCGCACTCGCCGCCGGCCGGGCTGGCGCAAAAGGCGGTGATCGTGTCCAGGGCGCGCACGGCGGCTTTAGTCATGGGCAAGCGCGCTGGCCAACGCTCGTCGCCCGTGCGCAGGAACTTGTCCCAAGTGTAAGCGATGAGATCGTCCTCGACGCGCTCGCGGCCGTCTTGGCCGAAGATGAGCGGTTGGTTGGGGATCATCTTGAGTTCGGCCACCACGGACTGGGTTTGGCGGGCCACCGCGAGGAGTTGGTCGCTGGGCTTGGGAGGTCGCGGGTCCTTGTTGTTACCTCCGGAAATGAAGAGCAACGCGGTCGTATGGGCCACCTTCTCGGGCCGCACCACCACCAGCCAATGCCGCCAGAGGGTGCGGTTGACCTCGTTGGTGGTGAGCCAGCTCTGCGAGGTGAGATCGATGACCGCAACGGTCGCCCCCTCCCGTTGTGCCGTTTCCACCACCCTCCACGCGTAGGCCGGGTCAGGCGTGGCCACGTAACGGTCCAGAGCCGTCTCGAGAGCGCGGTGGTGGGCGGCGCTGTCCACAGCGGCGGTCGCCCAAACGATTCCAGCCACGAGGACGCGCGCGCGCCAGGTTGGGGATACGGACAAGGTCAGCATGTTCATAGGTCCATTGCTCGTTGGCCGGTCCAAACCGGGCCGACGTGCCCCTTAGAAACCGGAACTAACGGCGTCTGTCAATCCAGCATTGGGCCAGCACGCCTCGACGCTGCAGGCATCTTGCATCCACACCGGTCCTTGGCTAGAATGGGGCCATTCGTTCGTGGGAAGTCGAACGGACAGATTTTTTCCTATGCCGACGTACGCGTACAAGTGCAAGAAATGTGGGAAGAGCTTCACGCTCGTCCTGAGTATCACGGAGCATGACCGGAAGAAACCGACCTGCCCGAAGTGCCGCAGCTCGCAAGTGGCCCAGACGGTGCAGGGCTTCTTCGCCACCACCTCGAAGAAGAGCTGAGCGCGCCGGCGGCGTCGGGCGCCGCCCCCCCTCGCCAACGGCCAGCCACGGGTTGCGACCAGGCAACCCGGCGCGATCCCATTTCCCTGGGCGTCACTAGGGGTCAGGGAGCCGGTTCCGGCCCGTACGCCCCAATGGCCCGTTCGAGGCGGGCTCGAGCGGCGGCGTAGTCGCGCTTGGCCTGGACCTCGGTCGTGCGGGCTTCGGTGAGCGCGGTTTGGGCGCTGAGGACATCGAGTTGGGTGCCGGTGCCGGCGTCGGCTCGGGCCCGCGCCAGGCGGAGGGCCTCCGTGCCTTGCTCGACGACTTTACGCGTCGACTCCATCACTTCCCACGACTCGATCAGGTTCGAGAAGGCCGTGCGGACCTCGAGCTCGATGTGGCGCGTGGTATCGTCGGTCTCGACGAGGGCCTTGTCGAGTCGGGCACGCGCCTCGAGCACTTTGCCACGGGTCAGGGAGCCGTCGAAGATGTTCCACACTAACTCGACCCCCGCCTGCCAACCGGAGACGTCTTGGGCGATGTCACTCGTCAGGCTGGGGCTACGCCACCCGTAGCCGGCGTAGCCTTGCAGCCGGGGCCGGTAGCCGGCGCGGGCACTCACGACACCCTCGCGTCGCAACGCTTCACTGTGACGCAGCGCCGCCAGTTCCGTCCGCCGCTCGAGCGCCTGCGCAACCGCCGCGGGCAGCGCCAACTCGAGCTTCTCAACCTCGAGGGTGCCGGAGAGTTCGAGGGGAAGATCCTCGACCGCCTCGCTCGGGACGCGGTAGCCGAGGATATGGATGAGGTTGTTCTTGGCGATCCGGTACGCGTTCTTGGCGCGGATCAAGCGGGGTCGCGCGTTAGCCAACTCGACCTCTGCCCGCAGCACGTTGAACCGGGGCACCGTGCCGGCATTGAACCGCCGCAGCGTGTCTTCCAGTTCTTTCTGAAGCAACTCGACTGAGGCCTCGCTCACCACAATCTGCTGCGCGGCCAGGAGCGTGTCGTAGTAGGCGATCTGCACCTCGGTCGTGGTGTCGGCCAACACCGTTTGATGGAGCGCGAGCGCCTGCTGCTTCGTTAGCCGCGCCATGCGCAAGGCCGACAGCATCCGGCCACCCTCATAAAGCGATTGCACCAAGCGAATGCCCGCTGACCACCGGTGGTTGCTCGGCTCGATGCCCGCCAGATCCGCCGGCAACCCAGGGATGCTCGGAAAGGAGAGCCGTTCCACCGCGCTCTGGTCTATGACCGAGTAGTCGCCGGAAGCCTGCAGCTTTGGGATAGCGATCGCGCGAGTCTGCACGACCACCCCATGCGCTGCCTCGAGGTCCTTTTTGCTCTTGAGCACATTGCCGTTCTGTTCCAACGCGATGTTGAGGCAATCGGCCAACGACAACGGCCGCTGCAGCCACGGAGGCGGGTTGGGTCCGCCCGCGGCCTCGAGCGGTCCCTGCGGTAGCAGGAGCCCCAACACCGCTACCCCTGCCAGCCAACCGCCCAAACCCAAACCCGCGCGCCGGCCAAACCTGGATCCGGGACTCGATCGGCCGGGGCGTGCGGCGGACCGGCCGCCCGCGCGGCGCCAGGTGGCATGCGGCGACGGGTGCGAAGCGGCAGTCGGCGCAGAAGTGGGGGCTGAGGCTGAGTAATGTCGGATGGCGAACATGACGCCCACTCTAATCCTACCGGAGGCTCAGTCAAGTTGGCGGCTCAGCCCTCGAGCGAGGCTTACCGAGCTGGCGATTGCATGTTGTCGTGGCTCCGCTACTGTGTGGGGCGTGAGACACGGGTCGAGTCAGGGATGGCCGCGGCGACTGGCGTGGTGGTTGGGCTGTTGGTCCGCGGCGGTGGTCGCGGTCGCCACGCTGCAGGCGGCGGAGCGTTTGGCGTGGCTGGAGGCGGAGAACCGCGTCGATGCCGAGTTCCAGGACTGGCCCTTGCATCGGGTGCTGGAGAAGATCGCCGCCAAAACCCGTTGGCAGGTGTACATCGAGCCGGAGACCGACCGGCGGGTGACCGTCAAGTTCACCGGCCTGAAGCCCGGTGAGGCCCTACAGCGATTGCTGGGGAAACTTAACTTCGCCTTCGTGCCCGCCGCCGAAGGGCCAGCTCGGTTGTTGATCTACCGCACCTCGCCAGCCACCGCCACCGAGTTGGTGGCTGCCCCCGCCGATGCCGACGAGACTGGGAAGGCGCCGCGAGCGATTCCCAACGAGCTCGTGGTGGTGCTCAAACCAGGCGCCACGGAATCCATCGAGGACCTGGCGCGGCGATTGGGCGCCACGGTCGTCGGGCGCGCCGATGAGTTGCGGGCGTACCGGCTCCGCTTCGACGACGAGACTGGGGCCGACGCGGCGCGAAGCGCGTTGAGCGGCGACGCCAGCATCGAGTCGGTCGAGCTCAACTTCGAAGTGGCGCGGCCCGAGCGCCCCGAGTTGCTCGCCTTGGGCAGCGTGCCGCCCCTGCGCTTGCGCCCGCGGGCAACGGCCGACGGCAGCCGAGTCGTGGTGGGTTTGGTGGATACCGCGGTGCAGACCGAGGGGACGGTGTTGAAGGACTTCCTGTTACCGGGAGTTGCGTTGCTGGGGCAGGTGGAGGCAGCCGCAGGGATGACCCACGGGACGAGTATGGCGCAAACCATCCTCTACACGCTGGCGCAAGCGCCGGACGCAGCCGACGGCACCCCCGTGCGGATTCTGCCAGTGGACATCTACGGGAACGGGTCGAGCACGACCACCTATGACGTCGCCCGTGGGATCAGCGCGGCCATCCAGGCCGGCGCAACCGTCGTCAACCTGAGCTTGGGCAGCGACACCGACAGCGGTCTGGTCCGCTCCGTGATCCAAGCGGGTCATCAACAAGGGGTCATATTTCCGGCGGCGGCAGGCAATGAACCCGTCGCCACCCCGACCTATCCGGCCGCCTACCCCGAGGCGATCGCCGTCACCGCCATCGGCCGCGATGGCGCCCTCGCGGCATACGCGAACCGAGGCGAGTTCGTGGACGTAGCCGCGCCGGGGACGAGCGTGGTGCCCTTCCAAGGCCGGTCCTACTTGGTGGTCGGGACCTCGGCCGCAACCGCTAACGTCTCCGCGGTGGCGGCGGCGGTCGCGGCGACCTCGGGCAAGCGCGGGGCGGACCTCGAGCAACAGTTGCGTCAGGCGCTCGGAGTCAAGTCCAGCCCCGGAAAGCCCTAGCTCAAACGCCAGCTCCCCGCTTCGCCAACCCGGCCTGCTCCAACCCGGCGCGCCTCACCCGCTCAGGTCGTGGCCGAACGTGCAATCCGCACAGACACGTAGGCGGCCTCGTTCAGGATGAACTTCTTAACCTCGACGGTTACCGAACCGGCCCCGAATTCCTTGAGCACCAGGTCGGCCAGATCGACGGCCACCGTCTCGATCAGGTGCCAACTCCGGCCTTGGCCCGCCTTCAACAGCCGCCGGCTGACTTGGAAATAGTCGATGGTCCACCAGACGTCGTCCTTGTCAGCCGCCTGACTGACGTCGTGGCTGATCTCCAACGTCAACAGGAGCCGCTGAGGGTTCGCGCGTTCCTCGTCGGAGACGCCGACGCAGTAGCGCACCTCGAGATCTTTGATCGTGATAAGGTCCATGGTGAGGCCCGGGGTCGTGCGTTAGGAGGGCGCCGGCACCTCGAGCCCAGGCTCGAGTAGCACGCGCGTGGACTGGTTCAAAGAGAGCTCGAGCTCGAACCCGTACGCCAGAAGCTGCTGCTGGAGTACGCCCAAATGCTCGACGATGAGGTCCGGCCGGCTGGCGCGCAGTTGGTCCACGCCGTTGTAGCCGGTCAACACCCCGCAGCCGTACACCCCGCCATGCCGCGCCGTCTCGATGTCGTGTTCCATGTCTCCCACGAACAGCGTCTGGCGCGGATCCAACCCGTGCTGCACTAGGAGTTCGCCGATCTTGAGCCGCTTGTCCCAAACCTCGACATACGCCTGTTCGAGCAGCGCTCCGAATCCGGTCCGGGCGGCCTGGGCGGCGAAGTGGTCCCGGCGAACGCTGCTGAGCACGAAGGTGCGCCGGCGGTGGTGTCGGCAGAATTCGAGAAACTGGCGTGCTCGCGGTAGTTCGGCGACCAGATGCTGCGCTTGCTGGAAGGCGCCGTGAAACCACTCCTCCAACTGTGCCAAAGGCACATGCGCCACGTACCGATTGTAGAACTTCTGGAACGGGAGGCAAAACTCGGCCCGGAACTGGTCGCGACTCAACTCTGGCACACCCGCCTGTCGAAACACGTGGTTGCTGGCCTGCAAAACCGCCGGCAGGTCATCGACCAGCGTGCCCGACCAATCGAAGATGAGGTTCCGGATCACCGCGTTGCACTCTAGCCTCTGGCGCCGGGAGCGCAACGCTGGTCTCACGCTGGTCTCGTGTCCCAGTCTCGCGGCCCGCACCCCAGCCGGAGAGAAACAAGCCGCCCTGTCCAGGCCAGCCCGCCCCAGGAACGGCGGCCTGATCCTCCGAAAGCCGGGCGCGTGGCGGACGACCCCAGCGGACCGGTGACATTTACACCTACAATTATCCAACAAACGAATAGTTGTTGACACAACAAACGAATAGTTGTTGACAGGGAGGCCTGCTTGGCCGCATAGTGGAGGCCGTCTATGAAAACCACCCGCATCAAAGTCAGAGGCCGCATCGCCGTCTACCACTGCGTTTCCCGCATCGTCGGCGCGCAACGCCTCCTCGATGACCTCGGCAAAGAAACCTTGGTCCGGCTCCTCCGGCGCCTGGCCACCTTCTGCGGCCTGGAAGTCATCACCTACTGCATCATGTCCAATCACTTCCATGTCCTGGTCCGCGTCCCGGCCGAGCAGAACCCCACGGACGAGGAGTTGATCGAGCGGATGGAGGCGCTCTACGGCAAGGGCAAGCAGGCTG
>Ga0194111_10001087_pt1 | contig 33399 bp, 32 predicted proteins | sample TA2KigC300mmetaG_FD_146194 | JGI IMG/M metagenome (GOLD analysis project Ga0194111, IMG submission 146194) | Freshwater microbial communities from Lake Tanganyika, Tanzania - TA2015033 Kigoma Deep Cast 300m | ecosystem: Environmental > Aquatic > Freshwater > Lake | place: Tanzania: Lake... | reverse complement strand
CTAACTTAAGAAAAAACCAGTTTACATCATAACATACCGATTTTACTTAAAATCCCCCTAAATCCCCCTTTTCCAAAGGGGGACTTCGGGTCACCGACTGCTCATTCCCCCCTTTGGCAAAGGGGGGGTAAGGGGGGATTTCTCTTGACTGTACAACAGGTTACCCTTGGCATACCCACTGCTTGCTTAAGTTAGCGCCAATGCCCCTTTCCCCCCCGCGGCCTCCACGAACGCCTCATGCGGGCAGGCAGGATCGATGCCGGGGCAGGCCCCTTTGGCCTGGTCAAACTCGTCGGCGTGGGCCAGCAGGGCCGTCAGAAACGGCCACTCCCGGCAGATGCGGGGCTTGACCGGGTGCACCCGGCAGAGCTGTTCCGCAAGGAAAACGCACACCCCCTGGGGCGCCGCCACCTGGAGACCCATGGCCGTTTCCACCAGGTAGCGGCGGCGGCACTCCGCCTCGCTCAGGCCCAGGTATTGGGCCAGGGCCGCCAGTTCCGCCGCGTTCACCAGGATGCCGCCCGCACCGCGGCAGCAGTCGCCGCAACGGCGGCAGGCGAACACCGGCGGCGACCCAGGCCCGCTCATGGATTCTTCAGGGGCGGCTGGCCGGTGGATTCCAGCACGCTGCGCCACAGGGGCGAATCCAGGTCCACCTCCTTGTGCCGGCCCACGGCCAGTTGCGCCGGCACGTGCACGTAGTGACCGTGCCAGCGGCTCACCAGCATGGCGGTCTTGCCGGCCATGGCGGCGTGCACCGCGTATTGGCCCAGAAAGCCGCAGTACACCCGGTCGCTGGTGTTGGCCGGCATGCCCCGCACCAGGTAGCTGGGGTCGATGTATTTGAGATTGATCTCCATCTGGCGCTGGTGGAAATGCTCTTTGATCCGGTCCGCCAGGTAGACGCCGATGTCTCCGGGCTTGACGTTGCCCGAGGGGTCTTTGGGAAGGTCCTCCTTTTTGAAATACTTCTGGCCCGCCCCTTCCGCCACCAGGATGACGGCGTGGCCCCGGCTTTTGAGACGGGCCTCCAGGCGATCCAGCAGGCCGTAATCCCCGTCGATGTCGAAGTCCGCCTCGGGAATGAGCACGAAATTGACGTCCCGGAGCGCCAGGGCCGCATGGCAGGTGATGAAGCCTGAATAGCGGCCCATGAGCTTCACCAGGCCGATGCCGTTGGGGGCCCCCAGGGCCTCGGTGTGGGCCGTCTGGATGGCCTGGGTGGCCATCTCCACCGCGGTGTCGAAGCCGAAGGAGCGGGACACGAAGGGGATGTCGTTGTCGATGGTCTTGGGCACCACCACCACGGCGATCTTGAGCTGCCGCCGGCTGATCTCTTCGCAGATGGCGTGGGAAGCCCGGAGCGTGCCGTCGCCGCCCACCATGAAGAGGATCTGGATGTGCAGGCGGTCCAGGGCGTCCACGATGTCTTCCGGGTCCTGGGGCCCCCGGGAGGAGGACAGGATGGTTCCTCCAAAGGTGTGGATGTCCGCCACAAATTTCGGGGTCAGCTCCACCAGATCATGCCCGAAGCGGGGAATGAAGCCCTGCAGACCGTAGCGCACGCCGTAAATGTGGCGCACGTGATAGAGGTAGTGGAGTTCCAGGACGACGGCCCGGATGACGTCGTTGATGCCCGGGCACAGGCCGCCGCAGGTGACGATGGCGCAATGGAGCTTGGAGGGGTCAAAAAAGATTTTGCTGCGGGGACCGGCCAACTCGAAGGTCAGCGGCTCCTCACCGGGTTTCAGTTGGGCCAGATAGTCCAGGCTGTCGTAAACCAGGATGTGGTCCGAGTCGTCGACGAATTTTTTCTCCACCAGCTCACCCTGGCGGTTGAACATGGGCACCTTCCGGATGACCGAGTCGATTTTCGCCTCCCCCAGAGAGGCGATGCGGGTGTCCAGAGTTTCGAATTTTTTTACGGTATGGTCGTCCATAGTCCTGTTTTCCTCGATCGACCTTTAAAAACTTCGGGTCACCAGGTATCCGTCATGGCCTCCAGCTCATCCTTGAGATCCCGGGACATCAGGTTCCGGACGGCCTCCCGGGGATGCAGGCCCTCGTAAAGGATGTGAAAGACCGCGTCCACCAGGGGCATATCCACTCCCAGGTCCCGGGCCAGCAGGTGCACCGCCTGGGAGGTCTTCACGCCTTCGGCCACCATGGCCATGCCCTCCAGGATCTGGGCGATGGTTTGCCCAAGGCCCAGCTTCAGACCCACCTGGAAGTTGCGGCTCTGGCGGCTGGTGCAGGTGAGGACCAGGTCTCCCAGGCCGGCCAGCCCGGCCAGGGTCATGGGGTTGGCGCCCAGACGCGTCCCCAGGCGCACCATTTCCGCCAGGCCCCGGGTGATGAGAGCCGCCCGGGTGTTGTCGCCCAGTCCCATGCCTTCCAGAATGCCGGTGCCGATGGCGAAGATGTTTTTCAAGGCGCCGCCCAGTTCCACCCCGGTGACGTCGTAGTTGGTGTAGACCCGAAAGTAGGGGCTGGAAAACAGGCGCTGCAGGAGGCGGGCCGCCTCCCGCACCCGGCTGGCGATGGTCACCGCGGTGGGCAGCCGACGCGCCACCTCCCGGGCGAAGCTGGGGCCGGAGAGCACGGCATAGACCGCTTCCGCCCCCATCTCCTGCCGCACCACTCCCTCCATGGTGAGCCGGGACTCGATCTCCACGCCTTTGGTGGCGCTCAGGAGGATGACGTTCGGCCTGAAGTGAGGCCGGGCCTGGCGCAGCACCGGGCGGAAGACGTGGGAGGGCACGGCCATCACCGCCACCGCGGCGTTATGCAAAGCCTCGCCGAAGTCCCGGGTGGGTGTGATGCGGGACGACAGATTGACCCCCGGAAGAAACGTCCGGTTGGTCCGGTCGGTCCGCAACTCCTCAAAAACCTCTTCCTCCAACACCCAGAGGCGGCAGGAAAGGCCCTTATCGGCCAGGAGGAGGGCCAGGGCCGTGCCCCAACTGCCTGCGCCGATAATCGCCAGGGGCCGGTTATCCGAGCAATCCGGGCTCGTTATCCCCGTCATCCCCCTTCTCCACCACCCGGGCCACGCTCACCACCTGCTCTTCGGCCTCCGCGTCCATCAACTTGACGCCCTGAGTCACCCGGCCCACCACCGGCACCCCGCCCGCCACCATGCGCAGCACCTTGCCCCGGCTGGTCACCAACATGATCTCATCGTCGGCCCGGAGCTGCAGCAGTTCCAGCACCGGCCCGTTGCGGCTGGTGATGTTCAGGCCCTTGACGCCCCGGCCGCCCCGGTGGTGCCGGGGGTACTTGGCCGGGTCGGTGCGCTTGCCGAAGCCCCGGGTCGTCACCGTCAGGATGGTGCCGTCGAACCGCAGCACCTCCATGCCCACCACCGCGTCGTCTGCGGCCACGTCGATGCCCTTGACGCCCCGGGCGCTGCGGCCCATGTCCCGCACTTCCGCCGCCAGGAAGCGGATGATCTGCCCCTGGCGGGTGCCCAGGAGAATCTCCTGGTCGGGTTCGGCCAGGGCCACGGCCACCAGTTCGTCGCCCTCCTCCAGGGACAGGGCGATGAGGCCGCCGCTGCGGGGCCGCCGGAATTGCATCAGGTCGGTCTTTTTCACCAGACCCTGCCGGGTGGCCATGACGATGGACGGTCCCTCCACGAATTCCCGCACGGGCAGGATGGTGGCCATATGCTCACCCTCCGCCAGATTCAGCAGGTTGACGATGGCCTTGCCCTGGGACGCCGGAGAACCCACCGGAATTTCGTGGACTTTCAGCCAGTAAACCCGGCCGGTGTTGGTGAACACCAAAAAATAGCTGTGGGTGGAGGACACGTAAAGCTGGGAGATGAAGTCGTTCTCCCGGGCCACCATGCCCATGCGGCCCTTGCCGCCCCGGCGCTGCGCCCGGTAGATGTTGAGCTGCGTCCGCTTGATGTAGCCCCGGTGGCTGATGGTCACCACCATCTCTTCGTCGGCTATGAGGTCTTCTTCGGTGAATTCCTGGGCCTCCCGGATGATCTCGGTGCGCCGCTCGTCGCCGAAGCGCTCCTTGAGCTCCTGCAACTCCCCGGCGATGAGACCTTTGACCTGGGCTTCATCCCCCAAAATCTGGCGATAGCGGGCGATGGCGGCCTCCACCTCCCTCGCTTCATCTTCGATTTTCTTGCGCTCCAGCCCGGTCAGGCGCTGCAGGCGCATGTCCAGGATGGCCTGGGCCTGGAGGTCGCTCAGGGCGAACTCAGCCATCAGTTGCTCTTTGGCGACGGGCGGGCTGGCCGCGGCCCGGATCAGGGCGATGATGCGGTCCAGATGGTTCAAGGCCACGAGCAGCCCGGCCAGGATGTGGGCCCGCTCCTCGGCTTTTTTCAGCTCAAAGCGGGTGCGCCGCAGGATGACTTCCCGGCGGTGCGCCAAAAAATGGCCCAGCAGGTCTTTCAGGGTGAGTAGTTCCGGCCGGTTGTGGACGATGGCCACCAGGTTGAGGCCGAAGGTCACCTGCATCTGGGTGGCCTGGAAGAGCTGATTCAGGATGGTCTGGGCCGGTTCATCCTTTTTGAGCTGGATCACCACCCGCATCCCCTCCCGGTCCGACTCGTCCCGGATTTCCGAGAGGCCCTCGATTTTTTTATCCTTCACCAGCTCGGCGATGCGCTCGATGAGCCGGGCCTTGTTCACCTGGTAAGGAAGCTCCCGGATGACCAGGGCCTCCCGGCCGCCGCTTTTGCGCTCCACCGCCACCTTGGCCCGGATGCGGATGAGGCCCCGCCCCGTGGCGTAGGCCTCGGCGATGCCGCCGGCGCCGTAAATGAAGCCCCCCGTGGGGAAATCAGGGCCGGGCAGGATCTCCAGGAGCTCCGGCAGGGATACGTCCGGGTTTTCCAGCATGGCCAGCAGGGCGTCGCACACCTCCCCCAGGTTGTGGGGCGGGATGTTGGTGGCCATGCCCACCGCGATGCCCGAGCCGCCGTTCACCAGCAGATTCGGGAAGCGGGTGGGCAGGACCAGGGGCTCCTTCATGGACCCGTCGTAGTTGGGCACAAAGTCCACGGTGTCCTTTTCCAGGTCCGTGAGCAGCTCGTGCGCCAGCCGGGCCAGGCGCACCTCGGTGTACCGCATGGCCGCGGGGGCGTCGCCGTCCACCGAGCCGAAGTTGCCCTGGCCGTCCACCAGGGGGGCGCGCATGGAAAAATCCTGGGCCATGCGCACCATGGCCTCGTAGACCGCGGCGTCGCCGTGGGGGTGGTATTTACCGATGACGTCGCCGACGATGCGGGCGCTCTTGCGGTAGGGCCGGTTCCAGTCGTTGCCGGCCTCGCTCATGGCAAAGAGAATCCGCCGGTGCACCGGCTTGAGCCCGTCCCGCACATCCGGCAGCGCCCGGCCGATAATCACCGACAAGGCATACTCCAGGTACGACTTGCGGATTTCTTCCTCAATGTTGATGGGTACGGATCGTGATTCCATGTTAAATAGGTCGTATTGTTTCAAGGCGATTTGGCTGCATCGTACCGGGCCGCAATGATGGCCCTTCTCAGGTAATCCTCACTCTTTCCCCATGCTCCCTCAGGTTCCTAAATTCCCCACCATTATCTGGTTCCCAAGCTCCCTATGAAAATGTAGGGTGCACACCGCGCACCATCTTTCGGCGCGTAAGACGCGCCCTACGGAAGCCTCTCCAGCTTACCCAACCGCCACCTCAACCTGAGTGATGTAAACTTCGGTGGCAAGTCGTTCGTGGATTTCCTCAGGCAAAGCCGCTTCGAAGAACAATTCCAGGGCTTCCCGGAGATTGGCCCGGGCCGCCTCGATGCTTCCCCCCTGACTGGCGATGTCCAACTCCGGGCTCAGGGCCACAAATCCGTCTCCTTCCCGTTCAATAATGACCTTCAGTTGGCGTTTCATTTTTCCTGAACCCCATATGTGCTTCTTCTCCGGTTCCCAAAGGGGAAATTGGGAAAGACAATAACCTCTATTTTGTTGGTAACCCCAGCCATGAGAGGGGTAATTCATTGAATTTATAGTGGCAGTTAACACTATGGATATAGTCCAAGACATCTCTGTATTGCGGTTTTTTAAACCAATCGTTCAAAATATAAATATACTCCACTCTTAAGTTTAAAGGGGAAACCAATTTCATATACTGCTTTCTTTTAAAATCACATGTCTGTAACTTCTCATCAACAGACCCTGGCACTTGCTGATACTTCACTTCAATAATAAATAATGTCTCTCTAATAATAACGAGCATTGCATCGTCTGGGAGTAATTTTTTAGAAAGCATTTTCTTCCATTCAACACCAGACTCCTCCAAAAATTTATAAAAATCAAATTTTCTAAAGCATCTAGCAACTAATTCTTTTTCAAAAAACACCCCCATACCAGCTTTTCCAGATATCCTTTCAACAGTATAGCCTGGAATATTTCCAAGTAGCATCTGAAAGTTAACTTTTCCTTCAAAATTCAGTCCAGTAAGAGTATTTGCACCTCCCACCCCACCTGTTTTCATCTGTACACCCCAACAATATTAAGAGAAGACTCCCTTTCTTTGATCGCCAGATTTAAACGCTTTGCGGACAAGGTCAAGAAATCTTCTTCTAACTCAACCCCTACAAATTTTCTTCTTAGCTTTATAGCTGCGACACCAGTTGTCGAACTTCCCGAGAAGGGGTCAAATACTAAATCACCTTCTTGAGTGCTTGCCAAGATAATCCTTTCAAGAAGCTGAACAGGTTTTTGTGTCGGGTGCTTTCCGAATATTTTCTCGTTTCCATTTGGAGAGGGTATTGTCCAGACTGACTTCATTTGTTTGCCCAAATTAATCTCGCGCATGGTTTTATAGTTGAAGCAATGTTTTGATTTCTCATTTTTTGCCGCCCAAATGATAGTTTCTGTGGAATGGGTAAAATATCTGCAAGAAAGATTAGGTGGTGGATTAGGTTTTTCCCATGTTATGTCGTTTAATATTTTCATCCCTAATTGCTGCATGGCGAAGCCAACCGAATGAATCACATGATGAGTTCCCGAGACCCATATTGTTCCATTCGGTTTAAGTAGTTTTTGGCATCTTGAGAGCCAGGCAGTATTGAATTCATGGTTTAACGCAGGCCCACTAGATTTATCCCATTGTCCCTTATCTACTTTTACCATTTTGCCGGCATGGCAGGTTATTCCACCATTTGAGAGAAAATATGGTGGGTCTGCAAATATCATGTCGAATTTTCCATGTGGGTATTTGTTAAGTAGAAATTCCATGAATTCGATACAATTTGCGTGATATAACCAAACACCTATTTCATCATTGCGATAGAAACACTTGTTAGGTGAGAGTTGAGAACTCTCCATGACCATATAAGATAAAAAATCGTTCTCTGTGATTTCTTTATATTTCATAATCATCCCATCTCACATCTCAGTTGTTATGCACGCTGAAGGTTTATCAACAAATCCAACAAACCTTTTCCTGTCCTGACCATTTCTTTATTGCGCTTTTCCCATCCTTCCCAGGACATCGCTCGGCCCTTACCTGTAGGATAATTTACATCTTCTTGCCCCCATATCCATTTATATGCTTTTAATAAAACTTCTGGAATTTCTCCTGAGTCTATGTTTACCTTCAAATCTATTAGTATATCATCAGGTTCTTCTCCCAAATATACTCGCTCAAAAGCTTCAAGTAATGTTTTTGTTTGATTTCTATCTATTTTTGATTTTTCCAATAAATCATTATATATCTGGTCATGAGTTATTTGCCAAAGAGTTTTTTCCTGGGGATTAAATACAAAAACAAAAAAGTCTTCTTTCATCATTCTCCCATAAACTTGTTTTCCTCCAGGTTTAGCGATAACAATTTTTCTCCCATCGGAGATATTTTCAACCTCATATCCTCGATAGGGAATCTTCTCAGTTGCCATGGCAAACTCTTTGGAAGGAGCATTTTTAATCTCCAATTTTTTCAGGTCGATGTCGTGTGTGTAAACATTCCGTTTTTTCATATTTTTCTCTGCCTATTTTAGACCGGTTGCAATGAACCTAAAATATGCCGGCGGCGGATATAGTTTTCACTCTGCTCCACGGCCCGGCGTTCCACCAGGTCCACCTCACGGCCAACAATCTCCTTTAGTTCATTCTGCATTTCCACTATATCAAAAAGACTACGGCGAGCGCCTTCCTCAAAAGTCACCAGAAAGTCCACGTCGCTGTCCGGCCGGAAATCCCCGCGGAGCATCGCGCCGAACAGGGCCAGTTCGGCGATCCGCCAGCGGCGGCAGAAAGCGGCCAGTCGCTCACGGTCTATGGAAATGGGGAGTTTCATGGGTCAATCATCCGTTTCCGGGGACGGCGGCAATAAGGGCTCAAGCATTTCAATCAATTGAGGGATATGGACCGTAGCCACCTTCCAGATCAACTCGTGTTTCACCTCGCCGTATTCGTGGGCTAAAACATGACGCTGGGCGACAATCCGGCCCCAGGGGATTTCCGGATGTTCCTCCCGCAATCCCTTGGAAACTCTCTTGGCGGCCTCGCCGATGATCTCCAGATGCCGTTCCACCGCCCCTCTGAGCATCCGGTCCTGGGAATAGTGATAAAACGTCTTTTCGGCCACAAATTCCTTGATGGCCCGGGCCGCGTCCCACATATCCCATACAAAGGCCAGGTCCGCTTTGTCAGCCGCCATAGACCACCTGACGATGGGAGAGAATCTCATAACGGCGGAAGGGATTGCGCAGGCCGGACTTTTCCACCAGATCGACCTCCCGCCCGAAAATGGCCTTTAATTCATCAATCATATCCAGCCAATCAAACAGGCTCCAGGGTATTTCAGGCTCAAAGCTGACCAGCACATCAACGTCGCTGTCCGGCCGGAAATCCCCGCGGAGCACCGAGCCGAACAGGGACAGTTCGGCAATCCGCCACTTGCGGCAGAAGGCGGCGATTTTTTCTCTATCAATGGAAATGGCGGAGTTCATGTGCTTTGTTTGGTCCGTCGCTCAAATGTTGCCCAAACACTTCTCATAATAACCTGGTTCCCAAGCTCCCGCTTGGGAACCCACTTGCCCGCCAAGCTCTGCTTGGCAGCGGATGCTCCGATATCCATTGCCCTGTCGGCAACAAGGAGTCTCAGCAGAGCTGAGACCCCAAGGCGTTCCCAAGCAGGAGCTTGGGAACGAGAATATATTTCCCAAAGATTTGCCGGATCCCGCCTGTCAAGCGGCATAGAGGACCTCTTTGGTCGTCAGAATTTCATGGCGCCTGAAGGGGTTACGAATTCCCTCCTTTTCCACGAGATCAACTTTGCGACCGAAGATCTCGGTAAGTTCGTCAAGAATTTCTACGCGATTATCGAAGGTTATGCCGCCATCCGCCTGAAAGGTCACCAGCACATCCACGTCGCTGTCCGGTCGGAAATCCTCCCGGAGCACCGAGCCGAACAGGGCCAGTTCGGCAATCCGCCACTTGCGGCAGAAGGCGGCGATTTTTTCCTGGTTTACATCAATGGCCGGCTTCATGGCTGTATCGTCGTCTGATACGCAAACTTCCCCTGCTCCACCTTGATAATCACTACGCCTTTCACCGGGTTGTGGTCCGGGCCCATGGTGATCCGACCGGTCACGGCAGGAAAATCTTTCGTCTCGGCTAGGGCCTGGGCGACTTTGGCGCCGTCCGTGCCGCCCGCCTTTTCCATGGCCTGGTGCAACAGGAAGTAGCAATCACCCCCCAGGGCCGCGAAGGCGTCCAGATCTTTCTGATAGCTTTCCTCATAGGTTTTGAGAAACTGTTTCCCCAACTCGGTAGTGAGCGCCTGGCGGTGGAAGTGGGCCGTGAAAACCATGCCCTCCACGGCGGGGCCGCCCAGGGTCAGGAGTTCCGGCACCTGGGCCCCGTCGCCGGTGAGGATGGGCGTCTTCAATCCCAGCTCCCGGGCCTGCCTGGCTAGGAGGGCGTTTTCGGCATAATAGTTGGGCGCGTAGAGGAGATCCGGATTTTTCCCTTTAAAGCCGGAAATCTGGGCGGTGAAGTCCTGGTCGCCGGTCTGGATGTAGGTGACCGCGATGATCTGGCCGCCGCGGCGCCTGAATTCGGCCATAAAAAAGTTGGCCAGGGCCACGCAGTAGTCCTGGGCCTGGTCGATGAGCACCGCCGCCCGTTGGGCCTGCAAGTGCTCCCGGGCATACTGGGCGGCCACCTTGCCCTGGAGGTCATCCACGAAGCAGGCCCGGAAGGCGAAGGTGCGGCCCTGGGTCACCAGGGGGTTGGTGGCCGTGGGCGAAATATTGGGGATGCCCGCCCGCTCGGCGATGGGCGCCCCGGCCAGGGTGTCGGAGCTGATGACCTCGCCGATGACCGCGGCCACCTTTTCCTTTTCAATGAGGCGGCTCATGGCGTTGGCCGCGTCGATCCTGTCGCTTTTGGTGTCCACCAGCACCAGTTTGACGGGACGGCCCAGGAGCGCGGGTTTGAGGCGGTGGGCCACCTGCACGCCTTCCCAGACCATCTGTCCCATGGCCGCGGCGGACCCGGTCATGGGCAGGTAGAGGCCGATTTTGATCTCTGCCGCGGCCGACCCGGAGCCTGTCAGGGTGGTTAAGGCCAGAAGAGCCCAAAGCCATGATTTCACCCAAACCCAGATACCCATAAGCCGGCCTCAAAAGGGATAGCGGCGGGAAACAGAAGGATGGACCTGAGTGCATGGCCCCGGCCCTTCCGCACAATGAGCCCTGCACAAAATCTCCAGGCTTGTATCCCACCCCTTAACAGGCCTATAATACCAAAAAATTCGTGGGCCGGAAAGCTTTTCCGGCCCGCTCGCGCAAAGGGGACGACCATGGAACTGCTGGTGGAAAAGCTCATCATTCCCGAGGGCGCCAACCTCATCCTGGGGCAGAGCCACTTTATCAAGACGGTGGAAGACCTGTACGAGATCATGGTGGGCGCGGCGCCGGGGGTCAAATTCGGCCTGGCCTTTTCCGAGGCCAGCGGCGAGTGCCTCATTAGGGTGGAAGGCAACGATCCGGAGCTGATGGAGGCGGCCACGGAGAACGCCCGCCGTCTGGCCGCGGGACACACCTTCAATGTGCTGCTGAAAAACGCCTTTCCCATCAACGTGTTGAACGCCATCAAGCTGTGCCCCGAGGTCTGCCGCATCTTCTGCGCCACGGCCAACCCGGTGGAGGCGGTGCTGGCGCAAACGGAGCAGGGCAGGGGGGTGCTGGGGGTGGTGGACGGCTTCTCCCCCAAAGGCGTGGAGGCGGAACACGGCCAGGCCTGGCGCTATGATTTCCTGAGGAAAATCGGGTATAAGAAGTAGGATGTGGGCGGGGCGGGGGACCACGGGTCCCCGCCGCCGCCGCAAAAAGTTTCCTACCATGCACATGAACGCCGCCATTCTCGCCGCGGGGTTGGGGACGCGTCTGCGGCCGTTGACCTATCAGCGGCCCAAAGTCCTGGCGCCCATCCTGAACCGGCCGCTCCTGGGGATTCTGCTGGCGCAGCTCCGGCAGGCCGGGGCCATGCAGGTGGCGATGAATACCCACCACCTTCCGGAGCAGGTGCAGCGTTTCCTGGAGCATGAAGTCCCACCCGGTCTCAAGGTGCGCCTGAGCCACGAGCCGCAGATTCTGGGCACCGGCGGAGGGATGCGGGGGTTGGCGCGTCTTTTGGGGGAGGGACCCTTCCTGGCCGTGAACGGTGACATCCTTACGGACCTGGACCTGGCCGAAATTTTTGCGCGCCATCGGCCCGAGGCCCTGGCCACGCTGGTCCTCCAAGACTGCGAGCCCTTCAACAACGTCTGGACGGACGGGCGGGGACGGGTGGCGGGGATCGGCCAGGCGGGCGCGACCGGGGTGGGGAACCCCCTGGCCTACACCGGGGTGCAGGTGGTGGGGCCGGGCCTGCTGGATTTCCTGCCGGAGAGCGGCCCGGCGGACCTGGTGGCGGCCTGGCGCCAGGCTTTGGCTGCGGGGTCCCGGCTGGACGCCCTGGTGGTCCCCGGCCGCTTCTGGCAGGAGGTGGGCAGCCCCGAGGCCTATCTGGCCGCCCACCGGCGCCTGATGGCAGGTGAGGGAGGGAGCCTGCGGGGCCTGTTTCCCCGGATTGCGGACCCCCTGGTGGGGGCGGGGTCCAGGCTGGCTTCCGGGGTGGTGTGCGCCGGGGGCGTCTGCCTGGGCCGAAACGTGCAGGTGGGGCGGGACGCCCGCCTGGAAAATTGCGTGGTCTGGGACCAGGCGGTCATCGAACCCGGAGTGGCGCTGCAAAACTGTGTGGTGGCGGCGGGAGCCCGGGTGGGGCGCTCCGCCCGGGAAGCGGTGTTGACCTGAGGGGGAGGCGGTCTCAGCCGCCGCTACGGGAAGAGGGGGGCGGAGATTTGGCGGTGGAACGCTTCTTCTTGGGGAAGCGCACCTCGATGACCTTGGCCCGGCTGCCGCCCTGTTCCACCAGCACCACCGTCTTGGCCGCCGTGGTTTTCAGGAAGGTGTACTTTTGCTGCGGCTGCTGCTTGGTGAAGAGGGGCGCTTTGGAGACTGGGGCGGCCGGAGCGACGAGGGCCGCCTTGTTGGAGAGGGCCGCTTGCGGCTGGCCGGTGTAGGTGCTCATGACGTTTTGCACGAAGGCCTGGGTTTCGGCAATGGCCGGGACTGCGCCGGCTTTGGCCACCCGTTCCGGTCCGGCGTTGTAGGCCGCCACTGCCAGGGCCGCATTATGTTGAAAGCGGTCCAGGCAGCGGCGCAGGTAGCCCACCCCACCGGCGATGTTCTGTTCGGGGTCGTAGGCGTTCTGCACCCCCATGAGGGCGGCGGTGCCGGGCATCAGCTGCATGAGACCCTGGGCCCCTTTGGGCGAGGTGGCGTTGGGATTGAAGCCCGACTCATGGCGCATGACGGCCTTCACCAGAGAGGGGTCCACCCCGTAGATGCGGGCGTATTTCTGGATCAGGGCGTCCAACTGAGGGCTGATGTTGAAGGAACGCCTGGAATACCCGGGCGTAAACTGAGACCCCAAGACCGCCGGCTGCGGCCAGGCCCGGGTTTTGTTCTTGAAGATGAAGACCTGCACCTCGCGGCTCAGGAGGGTGTGGAGCGTGTCTTCCCTGGACTTCTTCTGGGAGTCGCCGCCGCCGATTACCAGGGAGCCGTCGGGACGCACCGCGGCGCCCGGCGAGGCTGCGGCCGCCTGGCCCGCCGAGAAAGTGAGAAGCAACAACACCGCGCCGATGATTCGCAGCATACCTCCCCCTTGATATGGTCTATTTTTGGGAAATCGGGAGATTTGTCAAGAAAATAATTTTTTTTACCAATGTTTTCATTTAATTAACCGTAAGGGCAAAACCATCTTTATAATGGTTTCGGTTATCTTCAATTCATTCTTAAGAAAACTCATGGTTGCAGGAAAAGTTCGCGAAAAAAATTTATGTCCTGTCCCGAAATGTTGTCTTGGTTAAGGTAAATATTAAACGATTCCAGCAGGTTGTTTTGTGCGGCGGATGGATTCGTTATTGTCCTATTGAGGTTGCAGCGTCAGCATTGACCGTCCGTTTGCCCATCCCTCGCGTCCGATAACGGAAACCACGTATGAGCCCGAATCCCGACCCCACCGCGCCGGAGCACCGCACGACATCCCGCGTCTGGGCCAGGCCGTCGGCGCCGGCGACGCTGGCCCTGATGGCCGGGATCGCCGCCTCTGCCTGGGGGGTCCGGCTGCCGGAGGCCTGGCTCAAGCCGCTGTTAGCCGGCGCCGTGGTCCTGCTGGGATTGTCCTGGTGGCTGCGGCTTCAGGGCCGGGCGCTGCCGCTGGCCTTTCTGGGGCTGGTGGGAATGGCCCTGGGGCAGCAGGCCCTGGCGCCCGCCTTCCCGCCGCATCACCTGGCGCACCTGCCGGTGGACCAGGAGGTGAGGCTCCTGGGCCGGGTGGACAAACCGGCGAAGCTGGGGCCGGAGCGGCTCCAGCTCGTGGTGGCGGCCGAGGCCCGGCACGGCCCCCAAGGCTGGCGGCCGGCCACGGGGCGGCTGTTGCTGTATGCTCCCAAGACGGAGCCGCCGCCGGTGGGCGCCCGGCTGGTGCTCAAGGGGAAGCTGCGGGAGGTGGAGGGCCTCAAGAATCCGGGAGCCTTCAACCTGGCCCGGCACTGGGCCGCGGAAGGCATCTTCCGGCAGATGTCGGTCCGCCAAGAGGGCGACCTCATCATATTGGCGGGGACTGAAAGGCAACCCCTGGGGGAGCGGCTCCGGAGGGGCATCCGGGAGCTCCTGAAAAACCAGGACGAGGTCACCCGGTCCCTCTATCTGGCCATGCTGCTGGGGGACCAGGGGGAGATCACCCAGGCCCAGCGACAGGCCTTCAGCCGCACCGGCACCAGCCACCTGGTGGTGATCAGCGGACTGCACCTGAGCATGGTGGCCGCGGCGGTGTATTTCCTGGTCTCCTGGCTGCTGCGCCGAAGTGCCTGGCTGCTGCTCCGGGTAAATATTTTCAAGATCAGCGCGCTGCCAGCCGCGGCGGCGGTGGCGGCCTACGCCTGGGTGGCGGGGGGCTCGCCCGCCACCCAGCGGGCCGAAATCATGGTGCTCTCCTACCTCCTGCTGGTCTTTCTGGGGCGGGCCCGGGAAATCTGGAGCGCCTTGGCGCTGGCGGCCCTGGTCATCCTGGCGTTGTCGCCGCTGCGTCTCTTTGCCATCTCCTTTCAACTGTCCTTTGTTGCCGTGGCCGCCATCATCATGCTGGCTTCCCGTTGGGGGGTGGGAGGATCTGAAGTGGACGGCTGGGGCGGCCGGAGTCCCCGGTGGGCCTGGCGGACCTGGCTCCGGGTCAAGGGGGGGCTGAAGGTTTCGGCCGCGGCCTCCCTGGGCACCGCCCCCCTGGTGGCCTTCCACTTCCAGGTGGTGTCGCTCCTGGGATGGCTGGTCAATCTGGCGGCCATTCCCCTGATGCTGGCGCTGGCCCTGCCTCTGGGGGAAATCGCGGTTCTGTGCCAGGCCCTGCATCTGCCGGCGCTGGGCGAGCCCTTCCTGTGGCTGGGAAGCTGGCCCCTGCGCCTGGGCTACCGGGCCATCGAATGGGCTGCGGCCGTACCCGGGGCCGCCCTCCTGGTGCCCACCCCTACCTGGCTGCAGGTGGCCCTGTGCTATGTCCTGCTGCTCTCCCTTTTCTGGGCCGAACGGCCGCGGCGGCGCTGGGGCGGGGCCGCGCTGGCCGCGGCGCTGCTGGCCGCCACCGTGGTCCTGCCCCGGCTGGAGCAGCCGGCGCACCTGGAGATCACCTGTCTGGACAGCCGCAGCGGCCTGGACGGGGTGGCGGTGACGCCGGAGGGCCGCCGGCTGGTCTTCTCCGCCGCCTGGGAAGGCTGGCCCGGGGCCGGCGGTGGCGGCGGCTTCGGGGCGCTCCCCTCCTATCTCCATTGGCGGCAGTTCCGGCAGGTGGACGCGGTCCTGGCCCTGGGCCTGAACCGGCGCAACGCCGCGGAACTCCTGAGCCTGGCGCAGCAATTCGCCATCCGCGGCTTCTGGTTCCGGGATGCGGGGGAACTGGCGCCTGAGGCGGTGGAGCTGCGCAATCTGCTGGGAGACCGGGGGGCCCCGGCCAGGTCCCTGGAGAAAGGGGGCCCCCCCTCAGCCCTGGGCAGCGTGACGCTCACCTATCCCAGCCTGGGAGAGGGCCGGGGAGTGGGGCTGCTGCTCACCTGGGAAGGGCGGCGGGTGCTCATCGTGCCGCCCCGCAGCATGGACGACGCAGCCCCGCGCCTGCCTCCCGGCGGTCCGCCGGCGGTGCTGGTGGCGCCGGGGGACCTGGCCGCCGAACTGGCCCCGCGGCTCAGACCCCAGGTGCTGGTGATCTATGGAGAGAAGTGGGTCCCCCCGGCGTCGGCCCTGCCCGTCGGGCTCAGAGCGCTCAACACCGCTCAGGGGGCGGTGACCCTGGCCGTCACCCCCGGGGCGGTGACCGTGCAGCAGTGGCGGCGGCCGTGAGAGGAAAGGGCAGGGAGGGGCTTTCGGGTTCTGGGTTCTGGGGGGTGGGTTTGAGGTTTCAGGTTTTGGGTTCTGGGCAATAAGCTTCGGCTTCTGGGTTTCCGGTAAACGGCAAGGCTGCAACCCGACAAGGCATGGCGGCGCAGGCTTTCAGCCTGTGCAGGAAACCCTTGGGCGGGCGTCCTTCACAGACTTTTTGGGAGCGGCTCTGCTGCTAGGTTAACTAGCTAAATATTCTATTACTTTTCTCCACTTTGCTTAAAAGGGGGGGCAGGGCAGGGCTGCCCGGCATGATTTTGGCTCATAAGGCGTCTCTGACAAGGAGATTGCCTTCCAGCCTTGATGTTTCGGCCCTGAGAGAAAAGGAGGCGCATATCAATAAGGGCTCCGGACAGGGAAGAGCCTTCATCCCAGGCTCCCTCCCCCTTGATGGGGGAGGGCTGGGGAGGTGTTGGCGAAATTATTCGTAATGACGCGGAGTTGCCTCATTCACCCCCCTCCCCCCACCCCCTCCCACCGTGGGGAGGGGGCCAAAAAACCGCGTGCATGCAAAATCCTTACCGGACAGGCCTGGGGTCAGGGGGGATTTGTGAGCATTGGTCGACGGTTAATCAACAACCCCACCTAGTAGGACTGAGCGGAACGTCAGCTCTTCCGGGAGGTGCGGGGAATGAAGGAGGTCAGCTGTTGGGTGACGTCCGTCGAGCCGCACTTGGGGCAGGCGACGCCGCCTTTGTCATACTCCGACATGCTCATGATGCGCGTAAACTCCTCGCCGCAGGCATTGCAGCGGTACTCGTAGGTCGGCATGGTCTTGCCCTCCTTTCCTGTTCCTGGCTGGGTCTGATTGCATGACGCCCAGCGCTTATTTTCTGACCAGGGAATTTTAACATAACCTGCCGGGGAAGCGAAACGTCTCTTGTCCGGCAGCGCGGGCGGAGGGGGCCGCAACGCCCCGGTCGAGAAAATTACCGGTCTCCGTCCGTCTCAACGGCTTCTGGCCTGGGATCCCAGGCCTGTCCGGTAGGGATTTTGCAGTTGCCTGTTTTTTTTAAGCCCCCTCTCCACGGTGGGAGGGGGTGGGGGGAGGGGGCGATTAAGGCAAGTCCTCGTCAATACGAATAATTTCGCCACCACCACCCCAGCCCTCCCCCATCAAGGGGGAGGGAGCCTGGGATGAAGGCTATTCCATGTCCGGAGGCCTTTTTGATCTGCGCCTCCCTATCGCTCAGGGCCGAAACATCGAGGCTGGAAGGCAATCTCCTTGTCAGAGACGCCTTGTGAGCAAAAATCTGGCGGACAGCCCTGCTGGGATCCCTTCTTTCATCTTATACCATTTTCTCTTTCCAATGAAACAAACTCGGCCGGTGGGGCGGGCCTCCGCAGCCGCCGTTTTCATGGATTTATTTCATCTTAATGCTACTGCGTTCAGTAGTCCAAAAGTCCTTTCATTTTCCCCCCTTTGGTAAAGGGGGGTCAGGGGGGATTTGTCAGTATTTGTTAAGGGTTAATCAATAATTCCACGTAGTAGGATTAAGGTGAAGATGGTTAGCTTCTTGGAAAACATCCGCCACAGCATTATGGTTTCCGAAATATCTTGGTGCGCGGTGCGCACCCTACAGATCCTCTGATGTTCCGGCCTCCATGCAGGGTGCGAAACGTGCAGCATGAAAGAGATGGGAATCTTGCAGAGCGCGATCAAAACCGCCGCCCTTTCCCAGGACAAAGGCAGAATTTTGGAAGAGTCTCTGGTGGAAATCATTTTTTCCCACGTCCCAGATCAGGCTCTTGCCCACAATTTTTTCCTCGGCCGCGGGCTTGCCGGTGCAGTCTTTCACCACGGGCTGGCATTCCTGCACCACCTTTTTCAAGTGGTCGGCCAGCTCCGCTTCGGCCCGCCGGCGCTTTTCCGCCTAGTCCTTGCTTTCGCAACCCCACAACAAGAGGGGTATGAGAAACAGCAAGATGATGACCTGCCTTATTCCGCCGGCATGAAATTTCATGGCGTCCCCCTGGTCACCCAACTTCCTGCGGCGCCGTTCCTGGCTCACGCCTGGGGGACGGCGCCAAACTGTGCGGCGTCTGCCCCGGGCCTCACCGTCGGGGTGGGAGGCACAATACCACAAAGCTCGGGAAGATGGCAACTGCCTCGCAGCGGCAGCCCGGAGGAAAAAATGGCCTGGCGCCCTCAAGTTCCCGTCAAGAGCCGTCGATAACACCAAAGAAGCGGCGGGGCCGGGTTCGGGGCGCGCCGGCGTCTCCGGACGGCCTTAAGTTCGCAGTCCACAGAGAGGTCGATCCAGATGGACAGGGAACATCCCATTGAACTGAGTGTGGAAGCGGGGCCGGGTGATTTCCGCTTCCGGCTGGACGGCGTGGCCATCCACGTGAGCATCAAGGCCCCCGGCCCCCCCCGCGGCCCGGCGGAGGGGCAGGCCCGGCCGGCCCTGGAGCCGCCCCCGGGCTCGTCCGGGGGGGAGGAGGCCTATTACAGGGGGGTCTCCCAGGAGATTTACACCGATCTGGGAAAGCTGGCCAAGGATATCAACCTCTCCATCCAGAACCTCTCCCTGGCGGAACTCATCCACACGGGGATAGCCTCTCCCGGTGAGCACCTGGACCAGGCGCGCCACCAGGTGGCCGACGTCCTGGCAATGACGGAGCAGGCCACCCTGAACATCCTGGACCTGGTGGAACAGATCCGGCAGGACTGCCAGATGGTCCAGTCCCAATTGTTGGTCCTGGGGGAGGCCCGACGGGAACCCGCAGACGAACCGTCGGGCGGGGAACAGAACCGCCGCTGGGAACCTTTGCTGGCCCTGGCCCAGGAGCTGGACCGCAGCTTGCGGGGACAAGACCGCAGCGCCGCCCCGGAGGAGGGTGCTCCCCGCCAGATCCCCTTGGGCCAGGTGCTGCAAACCATCCTGGAGTTCTGTGGCAATGAAACGGTAAAGCAACACCTCAAGTCGGTGGTGACCCGACACGCCGCCCTCTTCCGCCAGGAGGAGGCCGAGGCGGCCATCGGTGGGCTGGCCGAGCAGGACCCCGATGACTCCGGGTTTCTCCAGCTTCCCGTGGAGGGGGTGTTGCAGGTTCTCATTGACTGCGCCACCGACGACCGGGTGCGGGACCTTTTTACCAAGATGAGTTCTACGGCAGGCAAGATTTTTCCGCTGCCCACCCTGCCGCTGGAGAGCCCGACGCAAGAGGACGCCGGACCGGCCCCGGGGCTCCCGGATTCGGGGCTTGCGGCCCGATGGGCGCAATTTTACGGCCTGCTCCGGGAGTTGGCCGCAGCCCCGACCGCCGGCCCCGCCGCCGTCCTGCCCGAAGGGGAGGGTCTGCCTCTGGTGCTGGAGGCGCAAACCATCATGGGCCGCATCAACACCGCCCTGTCCCGTATCATGGAGCACCTTTCCTTTCAGGACCTTTCCGGCCAGCGTCTGCAGAAGCTCCTGAAAATTCTCCGCAAGTTGCAGGTGCACGTGCTCACCCTGTTGGTGGCCCTGGGCAACAAGCTGAAAACGAAACTCCAGGAAGGAGAGGCGTCCCTGGCGGAAAGCGAATTTGTGGCGCAGCAGGAACTGGACCGGCTCCTCAGATGCCTGCAGGTCGAAGAAGACCACCGATTGGAGGCGGGCATGTCCGAAGGGGAGGACGGCCAGCCCCTGAATCAGGATGCCATCAACGAACTGCTGACCAGCATGGGGTTTTGAGGGACTCCGTTCTCCCCCCTTTCGTTCCCGAGCTTCCGGTAAAAGTTCTTTATCCCCCTCTCCCCCGATGGGCATTGGCGCTAACTTAAGCAAGCAGTGGGTATGCCAAGGGTAACCTGTTGAACAATCAAGATAAATCCCCCCTTACCCCCCTTTGCCAAAGGGGGGAATGAGCAGTCGGTGACCCGAAGTCCCCCTTTGGAAAAGGGGGATTTAGGGGGATTTTAAGTAAAATCGGTATGTTATGATGTAAACTGGTTTTTTCTTAAGTTAGCGCCAATGCCCCCGATGGGGGAGAGGGCTGGGGTGAGGGGGAGAACTTTTCATGCTTCGCGGGTGAACCCCGGGCTCATGAGTAACTGTCTTGAAAGTCTTTCCGTAAGGTGCGTCTTACGCACCATTGCCAAGGGTTGGCGGCGGGCAGAGCCCGCCATGCCAACCTTTTCAGGTGTTAAGGGGGGCCGACGGTTCGTGCGCCACTGCCCAATGTTCGCTTCTTTGCGCTCTGCGGCACGGGAGTTGCTAGGAATTTCCCCATATGGTGCGCATGCCGATCTATGGAGCCGGTGGACTACGGGGGCCGTTTCCGGCCAGAGGCGCCGGAGGCCCGCAGCCCGGCCTGCCGCCCGCGATGGTGGGCGGCCGGGGTCCCACCCCCGCCTTTGCCCAGGTCATGAGTGCGGCATTGTTGGCCAGGCAGGATCGCTCCCAGGCGATCTCTTCCCGGCGGCAGGAATTTCCCCGTTACGCTGTTCTGGGCGGCGTGGTCGACGCCAGTCTCTCCCGCTTCATTTCCAGGACCGCTCTGAGCCGGGCGGGGGCGCGTCCTAAAGCCGGCGGCAACGCTCCCCCCAAATCTGCCGGGCGGGCCGAACGCAGCGACGTGAATCAGTACTATCAGGGAGGCGGGGCCGCGGCCCGGCCCCATCCCTCCACCTTCGACCCCTTCATCCGGGAGGCGGCCCAGCGCCACCAGGTTCCCGAGGAGCTTATCAAGGCGGTCATCAAGGTGGAGAGCAATTTCAACCCCCGGGCCACCTCCCCCAAAGGGGCCATGGGTCTGATGCAGCTCATGCCGGGCACGGCCCGGGACCTGGGGGTGAGCCAGGGCTACGACCCCCGGCAAAACATTGACGGCGGCACCCGCTATCTCCGCTGGCTCCTGAACCGCTACCGGGGCAGCGTGCCCCATGCCCTGGCGGCCTATAACTGGGGGCCCGGCAACCTGGAACGGGGTCGCTCCATGCCGCAGGAGACCCGGAATTACCTGCAATCCATCCGACGCTACAGCTCCATCCGCCAGGTGCCCCCCCAACCTCCCACCAAAGCCCCCGCGCCCCCTGCCAGACCGGCCGCTCCGGCCACCGCCATACACATCTAATCCTGAGTTGCCGTCATTGGACAATTGTGGCGCCCGCAGGTTTCGCTTTGCGCCCTATGCGCCTTGGCGAGAAACAATATCATCTGGAAGCGGCCAAAAGGCCGCGCATGGCCGCCTCTTGATTGAAACCTGATAGAAGAGCCGCACATCGGAGTCTCGGCCCGCAGGGTCAGTCTGCCCGGGAAAACCTGGCGTTCCCAAAGGGAACGGGGGAGCGAGGATAAGGAAGGTGCAAAGGAGGAAAAATCAAGAGTCGCCGGAACCGGCCGATACATAAAGAGACGGATAGCAGCGCCCGGCGCGCGACGGAGCCGATGCGGAAGGCGTCTTGGGACCCGGTGACGCCCTTTCCGGGCGGACGTTATGCTATTTCCCCTACACGTCCTCGGACCGAATCCGTATGGATAAAGCCACCCTCATCGGCCTATGCCTGGGGGGCGCGGCCCTCTTGGGGGGCCACCTCCTGGAAGGGGGCTCCGCCGGCACGATCCTCCAGCTCACCGCCATGGTCATCGTTTTCGGCGGCACCCTGGGGGCGGTGTGCGTCAGCTTCGGCGGCGCGCAACTGCGGCAGGCCTGGCGGGAGTTGCCCCACATCTTCCGGAAGCCCCGGGATGAAACCCCGGATTATCTGACCCGGCTGGTGGAGTTGTCCTACCGGGCCCGGCGGGAAGGGCTGCTCTCCCTGGAGGGGGAGACCAAAAAAATCCCGGACCCCTTCTTCCGCCGGGGCCTGGAGCTGGTCATCGACGCTCATCAGCCCCAGCAGGTCAGGGAGATCATGGAGGTGGAACTGGCGCGTTTGGAAGAGACGGGGAGCGTCCCCGCCCAGGTCTTTGAGTCCGCCGGGGGCTACGCCCCCACCGTCGGCATCCTGGGCGCGGTCCTGGGCCTCATCCAGGTGATGCAGCACCTGACGGAGCCCGCCAAGCTGGGGACCGGCGTGGCCGTGGCGTTTGTGGCCACCATTTACGGGGTGGCCTCCGCCAACCTGGTCTTCCTGCCCATCGCCCACAAATTTCGGTTGCGCCAGCAGCATCAACTCCGTCTGCGGGAGATGATTTTGGAGGGGCTGCTGGCCCTGGCCCGGGGCGACCACCCCCGTCTCCTGGCGGAGCGGCTCCGGGGCTTCCTGGAGCCGGACGCCCGGTTGGACCAGGAGCGGCTGGCCCCTGCCCGGCTCAAGGTGTTGCGCCCCGGCGGCCGGCCGAGAACCAAACCCCATGCGTCCCCGTCGCCGCCTGCCCGGTAAGACCGGCGGGTCCCCCCAGGACCGCTGGTTGGTGTCCTATGCCGACTTCATCACCCTGTTGTTGGCCTTTTTTGTGACCATGTACGCCGTCACCCGCCTGGACAGCGAAAAGTTGGGCATGGCCCAGCTTTCCATCCAGCGGGCGCTGCACGCCCCGGTCTTTTTGGGGGGCTTTCCCCTGGAGGGCGGGGTGAACGAACAACCCGCCGCCAGCCTCGCCGGAGATCTGGCGGGCGCCGCCCTGACGACTCCGGTCCGCACCCAGTTGGAAGAGGTGTCCCAGGAGATCCAAAAGGCCCTGAAGGAGCAGGCCGAGGCCTCGGCCATCCGCCTCCTCATCACCGGCCGGGGTCTGGTGGTGCATCTGCCGGAATTCCTTCTCTTCAATTCCGGTGAGGCCACCTTCCACCCCGAAGCCAATCCCCTCCTGGACCGACTGGCCGAGGTGTTGCGCCGCCTTCCCAACCACGTGGCCGTGGAGGGGCACACTGACAACCGCCCCATCCATACGACGCAGTTCCCCTCCAACTGGGAGTTGTCCGTCTACCGGGCCACCACCCTGGTGCGCTATCTGGTGGAAAAGCACCGGCTGGCCCCGGCCCGCTTCGCCGCCGCCGGCTTCGGGGAGTACGCCCCTCTGGCGGACAACGGCGACGAGGCCGGGCGACGTCTCAACCGCCGGGTGGACCTCATCATCAAACCCTTGAACCAACGCGCCGGCCTGCCTTAGCGGGTCGGAATTTCGATCTCTGGGGAGAGTTATGCCCGACCTTGACGTTCCCGCAAAATCGCCCCTTTCCGGTCATTCGTCCTTCTGGCCCCGTCTCATCTTCGGCCTGCTGTGGGTCCTGGCCATCGCCAAGGTGTTGGCCATCACCGTGGCCGATCCGGACCTGTGGGGATACCTGGCCTTCGGCCGTCTCTTCTGGGAGACCGGCCGTTTTCCCTACCAGGATGTGTTCGCTTACACTCCCACCCTCTCCCCCTGGGTCTATCATGAATGGCTCACCGGGGTGGTTTTTTATCCCCTTTACCGGTTCGCCGGGGCGGCGGGGCTCCAGCTTCTCAAATATGCCCTGGCCGTGGGGACATTGGTTCTCCTTTACCTGGCGGCCCGGCGGCGCGGCGCCGAGCCTTTGGCCGCCGCCCTGATGATCTGGATGGTCCAGCTTTTCCTGGAAATGGGCTACAGTCCCGTGCGGGCCCAGGTGTTCACCTATTTTTTCTTTGCCTTGTCGCTGTACTGGCTGGAACGGGCCCGGGACACGGGCTCCCGTTGGTGTCTGCTGGGATTGGTCTTTCTGCAGATTCCCTGGTCCAACCTGCACGGCGGCTTTCTGGCCGGCCTGGGCCTCATCGCTCTGTATGCCGTGGGTGAAAGGCTCTCCGGCCGCCCCTGCAAACCCTATCTGGTCGCCTTCGGTCTGGCGGGACTGGCCAGTCTGGTCAACCCCTATGGTTTCTATTACTGGAAATACCTGCTTCCTGCCGTGACCATGGACCGGCCCCAGATCACCGAGTGGTTCTCTTTTCTCCAGGCCTACCGTTCGGGGCTGCCGCTGGAGTCCTGGCTCTATCTGGCCGCCGTGACCCTCTTCGTCATTCTGCTGGCGGTCTGGGCCCGGTGGCGGGACCTGACCGCCTGGCTGGTGCTGGGCGTAACCCTCTACCTGGGCATCAGACACCAGCGCCACCAGGTCTTTTTCTTCCTGGCGGTGGGAGCCTACCTGCCCCAGCCCCTGAGCCTCTTCCTGGCGTCGCTGCGGGCCCGGCCCCGGCTGCAGCAGGCGGGCCGCCGCCTGGGATGGGCGGTTCCCTGCTGCCTGGCCCTCCTGTTGTCGGCGGCGTATGCCCATGGTCTGGTCAGCCGCGGACCTCTGGGGCTGACCCTGCCGGCCCTCCCCGACCCGCACAACCATCAGGCCGTTTACTATCCCCTGGGCGCGGTGCGCCACATCCAGGCGCACGCCCTGAAAGGACGGCTGCTGACCGAGTTCAGTTGGGGGGAGTACCTCCTCTGGACCCTCTACCCCACCTGCAAGGTGGCCCTGGACGGCCGTTTTGAAACGGTCTATCCGGAAACGGTGGCCCAAAAATACTGGAATTTTATCTATGGCCGGGACACCTGGCGCCGCTTCCTGGAGGATTACCCCCCTGACCTCATCCTGGTGGATCCCCGCTCCAGGGTTACCGCCTTCCTTTTGCGGGAACCGGGCTGGGTTCGGGTTTACGCCGACGCCGGCAGCGTCCTCTTCCTGCGGAGCGACAACCTGGCCGCCGAGCGGGGGCACTGAGTGGCGACGTTCCTGAGTACACAATCTACTATGAAAAGTTCCTTATCCCCCCTCTCCCCCGGCGGGGGAGAGGGCTGGGGTGAGGGGGAGAACTTTTCATGCTTTGCGGGTGAGCCGAAGGCTCATGAGCAACTGTCATGAAAATCAGGCCTTCATCATCTTGACAGATGCGCCATTTCATGCATATTGATACATATAATACTGCACATTGTTGAGGCGCGCCGATGCGGACCACCCTGAACATCGAAGACGCATTGCTGGACCGGGCCGCTGAGTTGACCGGGATCACGGAGAAAACCGCACTGGTCCGGCTGGGTCTGGAAGCCCTCATCGCCCGGGAAAGCGCCAAAAGACTGGCAGCCTTGGGGGGGGCGGAACGGCAGGTGGAGATGATTCCGCGCCGCCGCCCGGCAGAAACGGAACATGGTCCTGGTTGACACTTCGGTCTGGGTGGCGCATCTGCGACAGGGCGACGTGGGTTTGGAGGCGCTGCTGCTGGATGGCCGGGTCGCCTGCCATCCCTGCGTCATCGGCGAGTTGGCCTGCGGCAACCTGCGGCGGCGTTCGGAAATCCTGGCCCTGCTTCAGGCTCTGCCTCAGGCAGGCATGGCCGGCCATGGGGAAGTAATGCAGTTCATTGACAATCATCGTCTGATGGGCCAGGGCCTGGGGTACGTCGACATGCACCTGCTGGCTGCGGCCCTTCTTAGCCGCATTCCCCTCTGGACCCTGGACCAAAAGCTTCATGAGGCGGCCGTCAGGCTGGGATTGGCAGCCTGAGGGTCGTCAGGCCGGAAAACGCAGGGCCGTAGTGCCGTAGGGCGGGAAAGCGCAGCGCCTTCCGCCGGAGGCGTTCCGGCATCCCCGACACATTCTCAGCCCAGAGCCTGCCCCTCTCTCAAACCCTCGTTCCCCGGCTCCCGCCGGGGAACGCACCGGGAGCCGAAGCTCCTCTGTCGGCCACCGGCGATTTGGCCGGATGGCATCCATATCATTCAAAGAACCTCTCGAGGTCGGACCAAGCGGACGGCGGGATGCGCTCCGCTTTCCCGCCCTACGACCTACGGTAATAATTCTGATTCTATGTTGTCGAACACATCCTCAAGCTTATAAAGAAGCTGGTCAACCTGGGCAAGATTCCGGTGGGCGATATTTTCTTCGATCTTTTTATGAAGATTTAAGAGAACTTCTCTGTGCGGGAAAAGCGCATCTCTGAGCGGCGTACCATCGAAGGTATACAGAAGCTTGTCCAACTGTCCGACTAAGTCATAAAGTGAAGGATTAGGTTCTGCCAAATCGGATTTTCCATATCTTAACTGGCGAGCCAGTTTTGGATACGTGTTCTTGAAATCTTTCTCATAATAGGGAACGATAGTAATTCGTAGCTGCATATATTTGCTCACGGGTATTCTCCTTCGGATTCAATGGGATGACAGGGCCGGAGGGCGGGAAAACGCATCACATTTCGCCGCCGGTATTGCCTCCTTGCCGGCGTCCCCACCTCGCAAAGTTTGTCTCCGGCTTCCCTCTGGCACACCAGCCCCAGAGGGCGGCCCATGGCCGCCGCCGGCGGCGTGCACGGCACGCCCTCTGCATTGGTTGCACGTGCTATTCTTCTTCCTTCCCCGTTTGTCAGCCTCAGGCCGGCGCGGAAAGGTGGATGTAAGTGCACAGGCCCTTGGCGATGAGGCGCTCGCCCTGGGCCACCTCCACCTCCCCCAGGGAGATGGTGCGGCCCCGCTTGGCGATGCGGGCCCGGGCCTCCACCACGCCTTCGCTCACCGCGGCCAGGAAGTTGATTTTCATCTCCACGGTGCTGATCCTCTGTTCCGGGGGCGTCAGGCTGAACAGGGCGTAGGCCACCGCCTCGTCCGCCAGGGCGGCCACCACCCCTCCCTGGAGGAAATGCTGGGAGTTGAGGAAGTCGCGGCGCACCGTGAGCGCGAACCGGGCAAAACCGACGCCCAGCTCCGGCGCCTCGATGCCCATGAAGTTGACGAAGGGGTTGGCGGCCAGCCGCGCCCTAAGGCGCGCCTCCAATTCGGGGGACAGGGGGGAGATCTCCGTTTTCATCCTGCGTTCGACTCCTGCTGTCTTGGAAGTTGTTCCGTAGGGTGCGTCTTACGCACCGTTCCCAGGGGGTGGCGGCGGGCCCGGAGGCCCGCCCTACCGACTTGTCGGCATTTCGGGTCAGCCGGAGCTCATGAATTTTTGATTTAGGACCAGGTCTGTCCGGTACGATTTTTACCCACAAGACATCTCTGGTAAGGATATTGCCTTCCAGCCTTAATGTTTCGCCCCTGAGAGAAAAGGAGCCGCATATCAAAAAGGCCTCCGGACATGTAATAGCCTTCGTCTTAGTACTACTACGTGGAATTATTGATTAACCCTCAACAAATACTGACAAATCCCCCCTTACCCCCCTTTGCCAAAGGGGGGAATGAGCAGTCGGTGACCCGAAGTCCCCCTTTGGAAAAGGGGGATTTAGGGGGATTTTAAGTAAAATCGGTATGTTATGATGTAAACTGGTTTTTTCTTAAGTTAGCGCCAATGCCCCCGAGGGGAGGGGGAATAAAGGAACTTTGCATGTCGGTCTTGAGGCTCTTGCAAAATTCTCCCTTGGTCCCGGAAAAGGGCGGCGGTTTTGAAAACGCTCTGCAGGAATCCAACCTCTTTCATGGTGCGCGGTGCGCACCCTACATGGCTGCCGGAACATCAGAGGATCTTAAGGGTGCGCAGCGCGCGCCATGATATTTCGATATTTTTGAAACCCTGACGTTGCCGCGGAAGTTTTGCAAGAAGCTCAGTCTGGATTCCACCGATCAGGGACAGGCGAGAACAGCAGAACCACGGACCGCGGTTGGGCCAGGTACGTCGGCCCCTCCACCAGGGCGGCCCGGTCCTCCCGGCAAATATCTTCGGGGGAGGGCAGAGCCGTGTCCAGGAGCCGCCGCCAGCCTCCGCCATCATTGTCGGGCAGTGGCGGCAACTCGAAGCTCAGCGCCTCCCAGTAAGCATTGCACAGGAGATGAAACACCCGGGTCCCGGTCAGGCTGACCGCGGTGGCCGCCAGACTGTGGGAGTCGGGAGCCCAGTCAGGCTCATGCAGCCTGACGCCGTGCCAGTCATATCTGGCCTGCGCCAGAAACTGGCTCAGGGTCAGGTCCTGCTCCAGGGAGGCTTTGTCGAAGTGCAACCGCAGCCGGATCAACTCCTTGACAAAGCGGTGCACGTCGGCGTGCCGGTCCAACAGGGTCCAGTCGAACCAGCTGAGGTCGTTATCCTGCCCGTAGGCGTTGTTGTTGCCCTGCTGGGTGCGCCGCACCTCATCGCCCATGAGCAGCATGGGGGTGCCGAAGGACAGCAGGGTCAGGGCCAGAAAGTTTTTCACCTGGCGGTTGCGCAGAGCCTCCACTTCCGGGTCGTCGGCGGGCCCTTCCACCCCGCAGTTCCAGCTCAGGTTGTGGTCGCTGCCGTCCCGGTTGTCCTCGCCGTTGGCCTCGTTGTGCTTGTGGTTATAGGACACCAGGTCGTTTAAGGTGAAGCCGTCGTGGCAGGTGACGAAATTGATGCTCTGCTCCACCTCCCGCTCCTTGTGCCGATACAGGTCGGGACTGGCGAGCAGACGATGCGCCAGGGAAACGACGGTATCGGGGTCCCCTTTGAGAAAAGCCCGGATGTCGTCCCGAAATCTGGCGTTCCACTCCTTCCAGGTGTCCCCCACGAAGCTCCCCACCTGGTAAAGCCCGGCCGCATCCCAGGCCTCGGCGATGAGCTTGGCGCCGGCCAGAATCGGCTCGGACTCGATATCCCACAGCACCGGGGGATTTTCCAGGGGCCGCCCCTGCTCATCCCGGGACAAAATGGACGCCAGATCGAAGCGGAAGCCGTCCACGTGCATCTCTTGCACCCAGTAGCGGAGGCTGTCCACAATGAGACGGCGCACCACCGCCTGATTGGCGTTCAGGGTGTTGCCGCAGCCGCTGTAATCGGCGTAGCGCGCCCGGTCAGTTTCCAGCAGATAATACACCTCATTGGCCAGGCCCCGGAAGCACAGGGTGGGGCCTTCGTGGTTTCCCTCGGCGGTATGATTGAAGACCACGTCCAGGATCACTTCGATGCCGGCCCGGTGCAGGGCCTTGACCAGATCCCGGAATTCGTCCAGTACGGCCAACGGGTCGTCCGGCCGGGAACTATAGCCCTGGTGGGGGGTGAAAAAAGACACCGGGGAGTACCCCCAATAGTTGACCAGTCCCGGAGGGGCGTCCTGGACGTCGAATTGAAAGACCGGGAGCAGTTCCACGGCAGTGACCCCCAGGTCTGTCAGGTACGGAATCTTCTCCATCAGACCGGCAAAGGCGCCGCGCTTCTCCGGGGCGACCCCCGAGCTGGGGTGTCTGGTGAACCCTCCCACATGCAGTTCGTAAATGATGGTTTGGGCGAAGGGCCGTCGGAGGGGCTCATCACCCTCCCAATCGTAGCGGCTCAGGTCGGCCACCACGCTCTTCATGGCGCTGGCGGTGTTTTCCCCAGGCCGACCGGCCAGGTCCCGGCGGTAACCCGGGGGGACTGCCACGGCCCGGCCGTAGGGGTCCAGGAGGACTTTTTCCGGATCAAATCGGGCGCCTCTCTCGGGCGCCCAGGGCCCCGCCACCCGGTAGCCGTAGAGCTGGCCGGCTTTCAGCCCGGGGACGAAGACGTGCCAGTAATGATAGGTCCGGTGTCGGTGGGGAGTAAGGGTGAGCACCCGTTCGGGCCGGGGGTCCTCCATCTCCCCGAACAGGAGCAACTCCACCCCGGTAGCCCCTTTGGCGAAGACGCTGAAGTTCACCCCTGCAGGAGAAACCGCGGCTCCTAATGGAAAGCTGCGTCCCGGCTCAGCACATCGTTTCATAAAATCGGTAACGTATTCATTGAGAGCGCGGAAAAGTTAATTCCCCCTCACCCTGACCCTCATCATGGACCTTCCCTTCTCCCCCTCCCCTGAGGGAAGGGGCTGGGGCGTGTGGGAGGGTGAGGGAATGAAGGCAGGTCCTTTACTTCCATATTCGCGAAACCACGGGATGATGCCCTTTTTTTCATAGGGTTCCCTGATGTTGCCGATATTTTAAGAGAATGTCGGCCGGGTTTTGCCGGGAAGGCTCCTCACCGACATCATGGCACATTCCCCTCAGAGGGGGGTAAGACCCATGGAACTGACGCTGCGGAGTGCGACCACGGTCAAAGGCAAGGCCCTGCCGCGGAAGATGTATCTCCTGCCGATTCTGGCCCTGGTGCTGGGCGCCGTGCTGGCGGCGGTCGTGGTGATGCACCATCACCGTCAGCTTGTGCTCCCTCCACCGGGGGCCCCGTTGTTTTCCCGGACCGACACCGGCGGGATTCCCACCTGTCTGGACCCCACCCCGGGCAATGCCATCGAGGTCCGGGGCGCGGAGTCCCCGCCGCCGGTCCTGGAGCGCCTGGCCCTCCTGGCCTCCCGCCGGTGCGCCTTCGGGCGTTGGTTCCACAGCGAACCGCGTCGCCGGGTGGCCCAAGCCTATCCGGAACTGCAACCCCGCTTTGCCCTCCTGGAGCAGTTGCACCAAGAACTGCACCGCGCCGCCCTGGTGGTGGAAACTTACCTGGCCCGAGGGGATCGGCCCTCCGCCGTCAGGCACCACCGCCAGAACACCTTGCCCATCCTGGAGCAGCTCATTCAGACCCTGGCCGCCTGTAAGGGCGACATCGACAGGGTCTGTTTAAGTGGAGAGAAGGACCTGGCCGCCTGTTCCCGGAAGTTTGAGGTTCTCTATCTCAACTTCGGCGGCGTCCTCTGCGGCCTGCAGCACTTTGATGAACGGGTCCGGGACCAGCTCCCCGTGCAGGCTTCCCCACCGAGCGCCCCTCTCAACGCCAAGCCCCTCAGTTCCCGTTGAGGCGGCCGCGGCGGCGCCCCGCCGCCGGGGCCTCACTTGAGAATTTCCTCCCGCCGGGAGAGGTTGGTCAGGGCCGCTTCCTTCAACCCTTGCTCCTCGCCCCGGAGCAGGTGCTCCACCACGGAAAACAGCTGGACGGCCGCAGCCTCATTGGGACGGAGCACATAATCGGCCCCGGCCTCGTAGAGTTCCAGCGTCCGGCTGAGGCTCTCCGCGGTGACGACGATCTTGGCCTGGGGGTTCAGGACCTTGATCTGACTGATGAGCTTCCGGTTGTCCGTTCCCACCAGGATGTCGTCGGTGATGGTGGAAATGATCACCTTGGCGTGTTCCAGGCCGGCGTGGTGCAGGGTCTGCATGTTGCTGATGTCGCCGTAGACCACCTTGACATGGCGCGACACCAGGCCGCTGTAGACCACGGGATTGAAGTCCACCACCACCAGTCTGCTTTTCATCTCCGGTTTGACGGTCTCGATTTCGGCCAGCCAGGAGCTGGCCACCCGGAAGAAACCCAGCAGGGCCACGTCCCGGCTCTCGTCCAGGCGGTCGTCTTCCACCTGCTCCCGGATGGGGCGGAAGCCCAGGCGTTCCACCACCTTGCCCAACACCTGCTGGAGGCCGTGGCTGTATTTGATCATGTAGGTGGAGGCGATGGAGGTGACCACGAACACGAAGATGATGAGGGTCATGATGTCCGGGCCGATATGGCCGCTGCGGGTGCCGATGACCGCAATTACCAGAGAGAATTCGCTGAGCTGGGACAGATTGATGGAGGTGAGCAGACTCACCCGGTTGCCGTTGCCCAGCCAGTAGAGCACGGGAAAGATGGACAGGAAGCGGGTGCTCATCAGAAACACGGCCAGCAGCAAGGCGAGGGCCATCAGGCCCAGGTTGTTCAACGGGTTGGGGATCACCATGCCCAGGGCCACGAAGAACAGGGTGATGAAGAAGTCCCGGATGTTGATGATTTTGCCGATGATGTCCAGGTTGTAGGGAAAGGTGGAGATGGCCACGCCGGCAATGAGGGCCCCCATCTCCATGGACAGCCCCAGGCGGTCGGCGGCGCCGGCCACCAGGAAACACCACCCCAGGGAGGCCACCAGCACCAGTTCCGGCAGCTTGGCGATCCTCTTAAAGAGGTAGCCCAGCCCGTACTTGCTCATCAGCAGGCTGATCACCACCAGGAATGCCCCCTTGGCAAAGGACCAGAGGATCACCAGAACCTGCGGATCGGCCAGGTTGGGCTGCAGTCCCAGCAGGACGATGGCCCAGAGGTCCTGAAAAATCAGGATGCCCAGAGTGAGCCGGCCGGCCAGGGTGCCCAGTTCGAATTTTTCATAGAGCAGCTTGACCACGATGGTGGTGCTGCTGATGGCCAGACAGGCTGCCAGGTAAAGCAGATCATAGCGGCCGCCCACCACTTTGACGCCCAGGATGTAATATTCACAGGGACAGGTGGCCTGGATGGTGAATCCCAGCAGAAAGAAAAACCCCAGCCCCATGGCGGCGCACATGATAAATTGGGAGGTCCCCGAAATGATGAGGGACTTTCCCGATTCCCGGACCTTCTTCAGGTTCAGTTCCAGGCCGATCATGAACAACAGCAGAATCAAGCCGATTTCCGCGATGGTGTCGATGTCGGCCTTGTTTTCCACCCAGGAGAAGCCGATCTGGGGGCCGATGATGACCCCGCCGACGATGTAAGCCAGGATCAGCGGCTGCTTCAGCAAAATGGCCAGGACGCCCACAATGGTGGCCACCAGAATGCTGATGCTGATGCTGGCCAGCAGCGTATGCTGCCCGCCGCCTTCCGCGGCCCACGCCGGGTCCGGACCGAGCAGGCAGAAAACCAGCAGGAGGCCCATACCCAGCAGAGGCCGCCGGCCGCGGGAGCCGGAAGCCTCCTCGGGCCGGACAGGCGCAACCTTCCTATACCGATGTTTGCATCCCATATTGAACCTTTCCTGACGACCGGTCGTGCAATCCTGTCGCCGTTGGGTTGACGGACAAAAGGCGCCGCAGATACCGGGATAAATCGGGTTCCCGAACCTTGCCGGGAAGGTTTTTGCCGTGAAAAACTCCTGGTGCAGGCGGAGCAGGGCCGCCCCGCCGGTCACGGCGCGTGCGCCAGCAGTTCCCGGGCCGCCAGATGCAGGAGCGCCCAGACGGCGTCCAGATGCCAACAGCGCTCCAGATGGGCGGGCACGGTGAAGGAGACCTGGGCCGGCAGCTCCTCGTCCGCCAGCCAGAGAATCACCCCAACCCGCAGCCCCGGATAGACCTCCAGACTATAGGCCCCGTCGCCGTCGCGGCCTTTGATGCCTCCCAGCCGGGCGGCGGCGGCCTGAAACCCGGTGAGGTCCCGGCCGAAGCGGGCCTCCAGAGGACCCTGGGGCAAGCCGTGGGGGCCCCTGAAGAAGATGGCGCCGCCGGGCAGTTGCAGGGGGCTGACCGGATGCCCCAGGGCGGCGGGGTCCACCTCCAGCAGGTACAGGAGAGCGGTGAGGCAGACGTGAAAGCCGGGATCGGCGTCGGACCCGTCGGTGAAGGCGATGCTGCGCCGGGCCGGTTCCACCAGCAGAGTGCGGCCGAAATGGGGGAGCAGGTAACCCGGCCCGCTCAGGACCACACCGGTGCGCCGGACCACCTCTTCCGTCCCGCGGGCCGCCAGCTCGTTCCAAAAGGTCTCGTTGACCTCCCGGCAGTGTTCGTATGGCATGGCCTTTCCATTCTGCTTAGAAAAGTTCCTTATCCCCCTCTCCCCCGATGGGGGAGAGGGCTGGGGTGAGGGGGAGAACTTTTCATGCTTTGCGGGTGGGCCTCAGGCCCATGAGTAACTGCTTCGAAAAGTTTTTTGTAGGGTGCGCACTGCGCACCGTAAGGATGCTTAACTTTTCATAA
>Ga0194111_10001083_pt1 | contig 33446 bp, 20 predicted proteins | sample TA2KigC300mmetaG_FD_146194 | JGI IMG/M metagenome (GOLD analysis project Ga0194111, IMG submission 146194) | Freshwater microbial communities from Lake Tanganyika, Tanzania - TA2015033 Kigoma Deep Cast 300m | ecosystem: Environmental > Aquatic > Freshwater > Lake | place: Tanzania: Lake... | reverse complement strand
CCCGGCACCTGCGACGCCTCCGTCCGCATCGAGCTGCTCGCCGAGGGGATCCCCTGCGCCGAGATCGCCGCGTCCACGGAGAACGACGGAGCGCACGACTGGATCCCGCAGCGGTGCCTCGATCGGGAGAGCGGCTACAGAGTCCGCGTGACCGGGCTCCAGAGCGGCGAGTCCGGATCCAGCGGGTGGGACTTCACGATCGCTGGTCCGTGCGAGATCGAGGTGACATCCCCCGCGGGCGGCGCGAGGTGGCAGGAAGGGGGCGTCCGGGAGATCGCATGGACGACAACCGGCGCCTGCGCGATGACAGTCCGCGTCGACCTTCTTCTCGATGGAGCCGCCTGCGTGACGATCGCCGAGGCGACAGAGAACGACGGCGCCCTCGCCTGGGCCGCCGTCCGGTGCGGGGAGGCGGAGGAGGGGTACCGCATCCGGGTGACCGACGGCGGCGGGCAGGTCGCCGGGGAGTCGGATCCCTTCACGATCGAGGCCTGTCGCATCCAGGTCACGTCCCCTGCCGACGGCCAGGAGTGGAGGGAAGGGACAGGCGGGTTGATCGCCTGGACCTCCTCCGGATGCGGCGAGACCGTCCGCGTCGAGCTTCTGCGCGAAGGCTCCGTCTGCAGAACGCTATCAGACGGGACCGAGAATGACGGCGCCCTCGACTGGATCGCGGAGAACTGCGCGGGCGAAGAGAGCGGGTACGCGATCCGCGTGACCGACCTCCAGTCGGGCGCGTCCGCAGAGAGCCAGGGGACGTTCATGATCCCCGAGTGCCGAGTCGTGGTGACCTACCCGAACGGAGGAGAGCTTCTCCCGCGGGACAGCGAGCAAACGATAGCTTGGACGTCGTCGAGATGCGGCGGCTCCGTCCGCATCGATCTGATCTGCGCGGGCGTCGTTTGCGCGACGCTCTCCTCCGCCACGGAGAACGATGGGCAGTTCCCCTGGACCGCCGGCTCCTGTTGCGACGACCCGTGCGGATACCGGATCCGCGTCACCGACATCGAGTACGGCGTCGGAGACGAGAGCGACTCCGGTTTCTGCGTCTGCCCCCCCTGCGAGGTCCTCGTGACCAGCCCCAACGGCGGCGAGATCTGGAAGGAGGGGACGATCCGGGAGATCGTCTGGACCTCGGTCGACTGCGCTTCCACGGTTCGCATCGAGCTGCTGCGGGACGGAGCCTACTGCCGCACGGTCGTCGACGGCACGCCCGACGACGGCCGGCACGCCTGGCAGGTCCAGAACTGCGGGCCGGCCGGCGGCTACGCGATCCGCGTCATCGGCCCGTGCGGAACGCAGGATACGAGCGACGGGTCCTTCACGATCCCCGAGTGCGTCCTCGAGATCCTCTCCCCCAACGGGGGCGAGCGCTGGGAGCCGGGCGAGGCGCGGACGATCGAGTGGAGATCGACCGAATGCGGGGGCGAGGTCCGGATCGACCTGCTCATCGATGGCGCACCCTGCCGGACGATCGCCGCGAGCGCGCCCAACACGGGAAGCTTCCCCTGGACTGCGGAGCCCTGCGCGTCCCCCGGCTGCGCCTATCGCATCCGTCTGACGGATCTCGAGACGTCCAAGGTCGATGAGAGCAACAGCCCCTTCTGCGTCTGCCCGCCCTGCGGCGCGTCCGTCCTGGAGCCGAACGGAGGAGAGATCTGGGAGGAAGGCGCGGAGCAGGAGATCAGGTGGAGCCTCTCGGGACAGTGCGATCAGTCGGTACGGATCGAGCTCGTTCGCGCCGGCGGCGTTTGCGCGACGATCGCATCGAGCACGCCGAACGATGGGAGCCTGCTCTGGATCCCGAGCCGATGCCTGCTTCAGACGACCGACTACCGCGTCCGCGTGACGGGATTGGCCTGCCAGCAGACGGACGAGAGCGACCTCCCCTTCTCGATTCCCCCCCCGCCATGCCGGATCGCGCTGGCGTCGCCCGACGGCGGCGAGAGGTGGACCTCGGGCGCCTCGCACGAGATCCGTTGGGACTGGTCGGGGGACTGCGGCGGGACGGTCAGGGTCGACCTCTACCGGAACGGCTCGCCCTGCCAGCCGATCGCCGCCTCCACGGCCAATGACGGGCTCCTCCAGTGGACCGCCTCGCGCTGCGCCGCGGGAGCGGACGGCTACGCGGTGAGGGTCGAGGAACTCTCGAGCGGCGCATTCGACCAGAGCGAGGCTGCCTTCTCGATCCCGGACTGCTCGATCGACGTCACCTCGCCCGACGGGGGCGAGGTCTGGACGGAAGGGACCGCGCGCACGATCACCTGGACATCCTCCGATTGCACGGGCCTGGTCCGCATCGAGCTCTACCGCGGCGGCTCGGCCTGCGCCACGCTCGCGCAATCCGCTCCGGATGACGGCAGCTTCCCCTGGACGGCATCGAACTGCGCCGATCTCGAGACCGGCTACTCGATCCGCGTGACCGACATCGAGACCGGAGTCGCGGGACAGTCGGCGGCGGACTTCGCCATCCCGCAGCCGCCCTGCCAGCTCTCGGTCACCGCTCCCAACGGCGGGGAACGCTGGGCCGAGGGATCGCCCCAGACCATCCGGTGGACCTCGGCCCATTGCGGCGCGACGGTCCGGATCGAGCTCCTGCGCGGGGGGGTCGTCTGCAGGACCCTGAGCGCGGCGACAGGAAACACGGGCTCCTTCCCGTGGACCCCGCAGAGGTGCGGAAACGAGATCGGCGGCTACGCCGTGCGCGTCACGGATGTCGGGAGCGGCGTCCAGGATCAGAGCGACTCTTCGTTCGAGATCCCGTGCGCTCCTTGCGCGATCGCCGTCACGTCCCCGTCGGGCGGCGAGAGCTGGCAAGAGGGATCCGAGCGGACGATCGCCTGGGCGCCCGCCGCCTGCGATCAGGCGGTCAGGATCGAGCTGCTCCAAAACGACGCCGTCTGCTCCGTGATCGCCGAGAGCACGCCCGACGACGGAAGCCACCCATGGACCGCGCTGCGCTGCGGCGCAAGCGCCTCCGGGTACAAGATCAGGGTGACTCAGCTCGTCTGCGGAGGCTCGGCGAGCAGCGCGGCCACGTTTTCGATCCCTCCGATCCCCGATCTCTACTACATCCCGGCCGGCCTCGAGATCTGCCGCGGCGCGCGGGGGGTCGAGATCCCCATCTACGGAAGGAACAGCCAGGCGATCAAGGGGTATGGGATCCACCTCAGCTTCGATCCGGCCGTCTTCGAGTGTGTCGACATCACCGACGCCGGAACCCGCGGCGCCGGCGGGACGAGCTTCGCCCGGCTCTGCGGGGAAGGATCGGCCAGCGCCGGCGTGATCTACAGCGCCTCGTGCCCCCCGAGCATCGCCGCCGGAGAAGGTGTGATGATGAAGCTGATCGTGAATGTGAAAGCCGACGCTCCTCTGGGGCCGACGGTTCTCGATCTGAGCGACGCGGATCCCAGCTATAACACGATGACGCGATGCGGAGGCGGCGGGGTCGACCCGGCGCTCCAGGACGGCGCGATCGAGGTCTGCGCCGCCCGCCCCGGATCCATGCCGGCCCGGGAGGAGGGGCCGTGAGGCGGCTTTCCCTCCCGATCCTCGTCGCGCTCGCCCTCGGCGCGCTTCTTCTCTGCGCGGCCGCCTCGATCTCGCTCGGAGGCCCGAACAGGAACGGGGCGATGATCGTTCACACGAATGACGCCTACACCTACGGGAGCGGCACCGTCTGCGCCACGCCTCTGGGAGATCCGGGAACTTGCCAGGCGGCCGTCACGAGGAGCGACAAGGGGAGCGGGACGGTCGTGTGGCTGCTCGCCTCATTCCTGCCGACCGCGAGCCCCGCCGTCACGACCATCTACTTCGGAATCGACTACGCCGGCGAGGGCCTCGATCCCGGGGATGCATTCAAGCCCTGCGGCCCGGCCGGGACGCAGCAGCTCCCCGACGCGGACTGGCCCTACTCGGGGCGCGGCAACACGGTCGCCTATCCAACCGCGGTGACCGGCGATCGTCTCTTTCCCTTCTACGCGTTCAAGATCGAAGGAGGCGCGGCCGGAAGCTGGTTCGGCACCGCCGTGAATCCGATCGGCGGGTATGCCGCCTTTGTCGATGACGGCAATCCTCCCCAGACCGATCGCTGCGTCAACTTCGGCCGCGTCCGCTGGTACGAGGCGGGATCGAACTCCTGCCCCGCTCCATCCGGCTGCCAGATCACCTTGACCTCCCCCGCCGGAGGGGAGAGCTGGCAACAGGGGACGTTGCGGAACATCGCCTGGAACTCCTCACAGTGCGGCGGGGCGGTTCGGATCGAGCTGCTCCTCAACGACGCCGTTTGCTCGACGATCGCCGAGGAGACAGCGAACGATGGCGGTTACGGCTGGATCGCGCAGCAGTGCATCGGCAGTACCTCGGGCTACAAGATCCGCGTCACGGATTTGGCGGCGGGAAACGCAGGGACGAGCGTTTCCGCCTTCTCGATACCGACCGGGGGCTGCCAGGTGAACCTGAGCTACCCCGACGGCGGCGAGATGCTCGACGAGGGCACCGGCCTGGAGATCCTCTGGGGCTCGAGCGGATGCGGCTCCCAGGTGCGAATCGAGCTGATCTCGGATGGGTCCTCGTGTCTGACGATCGCCTCCGGCGCCCCCAACAACGGAACCTTCCCGTGGGTCGCCGAGGGCTGCGGCGCATGGGTCTGCAGGCACAAGATCCGAGTCACCGATCTCGCGTCGGGACTGGGCGACGAGAGCGGCGAGGTCTTCTGCATCCGCTCGTGCGCGCCCCAGGTGGTCTTCCCGAACGGCGGGGAGATCCTCACGACGGGCACGACGAGAACGATCTCATGGTCCTCGACCAACTGCGGAGAGCGAGTCCGGATCGATCTCATCCGGAACGGCTCCCCCTGCGAGACGATCGCCGCCGACACGGAGAACGACGGCAGCTTTCCCTGGAGCGTGGCGGGATGCGCGGGCGCGCAAGAGGGATACAGGATCCGGATCACGGATATCGATTCCGGGAGAAGTGGCGAGAGCGCCGCGGACTTCTGCATCGGCTGCGGCGACATCCTCCATGTCCCTCAAGGGCTGGAATTCACGGTCGGGCAGCCGTACGCGGAGATTCCCATCCACGGGGAAAACGCCGAGCCGATCAGGGAGTTCTCGGTCCACCTCGCCTTCGACCCGGCCGTCTTCGAGTGCCTCGGCTTCTCCACGACCGGCACGCGCGCCGAGGGAGAAGTCTCGCTCCAGCAGGACTGCGGCGCGGCCGAGGCCTCGGCGGTTGTGACCTACGCGGTCGCATGTCCTCCGCGAATCGAGCCGGGCGACGGCGCGCTGATCAAGCTCCTCGTGCGGGTGAAGCCGGAGGCCCCCCTGGGACCGACCGCGATCGATCTCGCCGACTCCCCCGCCGGCGCGAACCGCATGACCCCTTGCGCCTCGCCTAGCTTCGCGCCCCTGCTCCTGGACGGCCTCTTGGAGATCGTGCCCGAACGCTTCCGGAGAGGCGACGTCGACGCGAACGGAACGATCGACATCGTGGATCCGATCCACTGCCTGTCGTACCAGTACGGCGGCGGACCGGCGCCGCCCTGCAAGGACGCCGGAGACTTCGATGACTCGGGCCGGTACGATCTCTCCGACTGCATCGCCAACCTCTGCCGCCAGTTCGGCTCCTGCCCCGCCCCTCCCCCGCCGGCCGAGGAATGCGGGCCGGACCCGACGGCGGGAGACCCGCTCGACTGCGCCTCCTTCCCGCCCTGCGGATCGGGGGAGATCCCTGGCGCGGCGGAGCGTCCCGCGACGGGGCCGCGCGCGGGAGGCGTCGACATCTCCTGTTCGCCGAGCGCGATCGGAGACTCCGTTCGGGTCGGGATGACGGTTGCGACGGGGAGAAGGCTCGCCGGCTTCCAGCTCGACCTCTCCTACGACTCCTCCCTCTTGCGATTCGCGCGTCTCGTTCCTCCGCGCGATCGCCCCGACTTCTTCTCGGCCCGCCGCTCGCGGGACGGCGCCCTCCACATCGGATGCGTCGTCGACTTCGAGATGTCGTCGCTTCTCGACGCGGGATCGCACGATCTCGGCGCGGCTCTCTTCGTTCTGGAGAGGCCGCTGCCCTCAGTCGGCGCGCGGCTCCTTCTCTCCGGGATCCGACTCGCCGCGGAGGATCTCGAGGCGATCGATCTCGATCCGATCGAGGCCACTCTTCTGTCAACAGACGCGACGCCGCCGGACGACCCTCTCATCGCCTTCCCCAACCCGATCCGTCCGGACCAGGAGATTCAAGTAAGCCTCGACCGCCAGGCGGATGTCAGAGTTGAGGTCTATGACGTCGAGGGGAGGCTCGTGCGCGTCCTCCACGACGGAGCGCTAGAGAAGGGACGACATCGGATCCGGTGGGATGGAGGTTCGGGCGGCTCGACGGGACCCGGCAGCGGGATCTACTACCTGCGGGCGCTCGTGGACGGCAGGGAGACGCGCCGGTCAGTCACGCTCGTGCGTTGAGCGGATCAAGCGGCCCGGCCCCTGGAGCGTCTCGACCCCTCGGCCCCGCGCCCGCTCACCTTCCACCCCTCTTCTTCGAGGATCCTCAGGAGCAGTCCGCCGACCTGGGATGTGATCGACGCAAGGCGTGAGCGAAGGATCGGCGACAGCTCGTTGCCCGGCTCGATCCGGTACGGTTCGATGGCGATCAGGTCGGTTCCATGCTCGGGAAGACCCTCTTCAAGCCAGAATGGGAGGTGATCGAGCGATCCCTCCTCGAGCGCTCTATAGAACCTGACGACGTGAAGGTCCACCTTCCTGGGTCGCTCGAGATGCCAGTGCTGCACGTATCCTGGCGTCATACCGTGGGAGATGGCGTCGATCAGGACGATCCGTTTGCGGTTCTCGAGGACCGGGGGCAGAAGGTCGGGGGACGCGCTCGCCTCGATCCACTCGACGATCGAGACCAGGCTCCGGTCTGCGGCCCTTCTGGAACTCCCGGCGAGACCGGCCGCGGCGGGCCGTTTCATCGCGAGCCGGACCCACTCCGGCGAATCGTGGCGCGGCATCGCGGGCGGCTGCGAGAGGACGCCCGCCCCCGGCTTGCGGCGTCGGCTCAGCGCGATCTCCGCCAGGATCGGCCGGACCCGGCCCATGACGCGGATCGCGACTCCATCGTCGCTCATTCCGGGATCGCCGAGGGCCACCACCGCCACCGGCTTCACGCTCGCCCGAGACTCCTCGCTCAATGAACCTCCATGGACCAGGGCCGTCCCGGGGCCCTTCCGCTTCGCGAACTCCGCGGCCTCAACCCGCATACAGCGGGGCGAAGCGAGCCGTCGGGGTCTGCCGGCCCCGCGGCGCGCCTGTCCGCCTCTCATAGGGTGTCGGCCGCGCCGGAGCCGGGCTTGACTGGAAGGAGGGAATAGGCTCCCCTCATCCGTTACAACTGAAGAGGAGCCCCTCTCATGCTGAAATCTGTGGATTCCGTGCTCCAGACGATCGGCGGCACGCCCCTCGTGAGGCTCCGCCGGCTCGGCCGCGATCTTCCCTGTCCGCTCTACGGCAAGGTCGAGTTCTTCAATCCAGGCGGGAGCATCAAGGATCGCATCGGCCTGGCCATGATCGAGCGGGCCGAGAAGGCAGGACGACTCACGCCGGGGATCTCGACGATCGTCGAGGCGACGGCCGGCAACACCGGGATCGGACTCGCGATCGCGGCGGCCCTGAAGGGGTATCGTTGCGTCTTCGTCCTCCCAGACAAGATGAGCAAGGAGAAGATCGATCTCCTTCACGCCTATGGGGCCGAGACGGTGATCGTGCGATCGGACGTTCCGCCCAAGTCTCCGGAGAGCTACACCGGCACGGCCAGGCGCCTGGCTTCCGAGATCCCGGGGGCATGGCTCGCCGACCAGTTCTACAACATGACGAATCCTGAGACGCACGCGCTCACGACGGGCCCGGAGATCTGGGAGCAGACGGGCGGCCTCGTGACATGCTTCGTGGGCGGTGTCGGAACGGGCGGCACGCTCTCGGGTGTAGGCCGATTCCTCAAGGGAAGGAACACCTCGGTGCGAGTGGTGGGCGCCGATCCGGAGGGATCGATCCTCTCGGGTGACACGGCGCGCCCCTACAAGGTCGAGGGGATCGGCCAGGACTACGTCCCTGCGACGTTCGACAGCGGGGTCGTCGATGACTGGGTCCGCGTCTCGGACGCGGAGTCGTTCCGCGCCGCCCGGCGGGCGGCGCGCGAGGAGGGGCTTCTCGTCGGTGGATCCTCGGGCACTTCCCTCGCCGCGGCGCTGCGCTACGGCGCCCGCCTCGGCTCGAGGGATCTCATTGTGGCGATCCTTCCCGACACGGGCACGAACTACATGAGCAAGTTCTATAGCGACAACTGGATGAGGGAAAACGGGTTCCCCCTCCAAGACGAAGGGGCCACATCCGGAGATTGATGCGGATCATCGGCCCGTCTCCGAGGCGGCCGACTGTCCAAGAGGGAGGATCAAGCGTGAAGCGATCGACGATGGCCATTCACATCGGCCAGGAGCCGGACCCGACGACGGGCGCCACCGTGCCGCCGATCTACGCCACGAGCACCTACACCCAGGAGGGGCCCGGGCGCCACAAGGGATTCGAGTACTCGCGCACGAACAACCCTACGCGGCGCGGCCTGGAACGTTGCCTCGCCGCCCTGGAGGGGGGGGCGGATGCGTGCGCTTTCTCCAGCGGACTCGCCGCGACCGACGCGGCTCTCGCATCTCTAATGCGGCCGGGGCAGTCGATCGTCGCCTTCAGCGACCTTTACGGCGGAACCTACCGGTTGCTCGAACGGGTCTATCGCACATGGGGCCTCGACATACGCTATGCGGATGACACGCGTCCCGACGCCCTACTCTCTCTGGTCGATCAGTCCACGCGCCTCCTCTGGATCGAGACGCCGACCAACCCCCTGCTCCGCATCCTCGACATAGAGGCGATCTCCGTGGCCCTGCGCTCGAGACGCCCGGCGGAGGCGGACGATCCCTCAGGGCTCCTGCTGGCCGTCGACAACACCTTCGCCAGCCCCATGCTGCAACGACCCATCGAGCTGGGAGCCGACCTGGTGATCCATAGCGCCACCAAGTACCTGGGGGGGCACTCGGATCTGGTCGCCGGAGCGGTCGTCTCTGCGCGAGAGGAGACCCTCCAGCCGATCCGCTTCCACCAGAACGCCGCAGGAGCGGTGCCGGGGCCCTTCGATTGCTTCCTGCTCCAGCGGGGGTTGAAGACACTGCACCTGCGAATGGAGCGGCACTGCGCCAATGCGCTGCGGATCGCGGAGTGGAGCAGGAGACGGCCGGAGTTCTCGAGCGTGCTCTATCCGGGGCTTCCCGATCATCCTGGGCACGAAGTCGCGCGAAGGCAGATGAGCGGCTTTGGTGGAATGGTAACGCTGTCCCTCGCGGGCGGAGCGCCCGCAGCGATCTCTCTGCTCACCTCCACGAGGCTATTCGCATGCGCGGAGAGCCTGGGCGGCGTCGAGTCGCTGATCAACCACCCGGCAACCATGACGCACGCCTCCATGCCTCCCGAGGTCCGAAGTCGCATCGGGGTCGAGGATGGCATGGTGCGACTGAGCGTCGGGGTCGAGGACGCCGACGACCTGATCGCCGACTTGGAGCAAGCCCTGCGCGCGGGGTCCGGGAACCCTTGAGCCCCGCGAGCCGGCCCTAGCGCCCCTTGGTCCTCAGGAGGTCGAGCCCCTTCACGAGCCCGAGGGGCGAGGAGCCCCTCTTGCGGCCGTTCTGTGAGGACTTGCGCCGCTCGACCCCCATGGCGGCGCGGACGAGCTCGATCGGGATCGCGCCTGCGCTCAAGAACTCGTCGTGGAACTTCCTGAGATCGAATCCTGCGCCTGTTGAGGCCTTGCAGTCCTCCAGCAGTTCCTTGATCTGGATCATCCCGATCAGGTAGCTCATCGGCTGCGTCGGGTTGGCGCAGTAGCGGCGCACCTCCGCGACGGCGTTCGGCCGCTCCAGGTGCGCCTTCTTCACGAGGAACTGAACCGCCTCGTTGAAGCCCATGTTGCCTGTGTGTAGCTGCACATCGACGATGATCCGGCATGTTCTCCAGAGAAGATCCTTGAGCTGAAACAGCAGCGCCCGGTCATCCGCGAGGTACCCCTGTTCGCGCATCATTCCCTCGCAGTAGAGGGCCCATCCCTCCGTATTGCTGTTCGAGCGGAAGATGTGGCGGAGATGATGCCCCTTGACGAGGTTGGATTGAACCTGCTGCAGGTGGTGTCCCGGGTAGGTCTCATGCAGAACCAGGATCGGGATTCGAAAGGAGGCATGCCCCTTCGCCTGGGCCTCGCGGTGGACAAGATCGGCCCCCGGATCCGGCTCCGTGACCCACAGAGTCCCGGTCTGATCGGTCTCGAAGGGGGCCGGCCCGAGATAGGCTGCGTACGGATAGGTCGGGCGGGCGAACTCCGGCGTCGGGAGCACGCGGACCGACTCCCCCTCCGGTAGCGTCGCGATCCCCTTCTTCCTGAGGAAGCCCCGCGCCCGCGCCATCTCGGACTCGTACGCTTTCAGGATGGAGCCCTGGGGCGGATGCGAGAGCTTCAGCCGCTCGACGACGGCGCTCCATGGCCCGGCGGAGTCGATCCTGGCGGCGACGCGTTTGATCTCCCTCATCGTCTCTCTGTGGACGTGCTGGCCGATGGCGATCAGGTCGTCCACGCCCCAAGCCAGGGAGTGCTCCTCCGCGAGCAGCCTCTCGTAGAGCTGCCTTCCCACAGCGAACTCTTTCTTGCTGCGCGACATCAGGTCGGTCTCGAGCCAGTCCTGGTGCACGGAAAGGGCCGCCTGCGCCAGAGATGAGGCGCCCTCCAATGACGCGCGGAGCCGCGGATCACGGACAGAGGAGATGAATCTGTCGACGGATGTCGCGATGAAGTTCCTCAGCCCGCGGGTCGCGAGGCCGGAGGTCTCGGTGAAGACGGCAGGAGGGTTCTCGAGATTGGACCTCGCCGCCGCCAGGACCGCGCACACTTCGCGCAGACGGCCGAGGAGCGCCTGCGCCCTCCGGGCCGGAGGAGCGAACTCCCGCGCCAGCAGGGAATAGAGGCCGTAGGCGATCGGCTCCACGTAGAAGCAAGGCGACTCCCTCCATGGAGGATGCTTCTGGAACCTCAGGATCTTCGCGGAGAGCGCGCCTCGCGCGAGCCTGCAATCGATCGCGCGATCGGGGGAGAGATCCCTCTCGCGTACGGCTGAGATCTCCGCCAGGAAGCCCTGGAGAAGACCGATCTCGCGCTCGCAAGCCGCCCTCGACCGATCGGGGAGATGCTCGTCGTTTGCCCCGTGGATCCCGAGCCAGGTCGCGCCCACGGGGTCGATCTCGACGAACGTCTGGATCATCCTCTCGACCAGCCGATCAAAAGAGAGATCTGCGGAGCCGCGCGGCATCGCCTTCCCCCACCCCAACACCCAGTCGGAGCCGCCCCCCCCGGGGCCTCCCATCGTCGCGGCGGATTCTAGGGAAGCGGCCGAGTCCGCGCCACCAGGAACCGGGAGCCGGGACCGCTCCCTTCCGGCGCTCAGGAAGGATGGAACAGGACGTGACAGACATCGCCGTCCTGGATCTCGTACTCCTTCCCCTCGACCCGGATCCGCCCGTGGCGGTGAAGCTCCGCTCTGGATCCGAACGTCTCCAGGTCCTCCGGCCGGAAGACCTCCATCCGGATGAAGCCCCTCTCCATGTCGGTGTGGATCCGTCCCGCCGCGCGCGGGGCCTTCGTCCCCTTCGGGATGAGCCAGGCCTGCAGCTTCTCGTTCGCGGTCGTGTAGAAGGTGATGAGCTGAAGGAGGTCCCGCGAGGCGGCGACGAGACGATCGAGGACGCGCCCGGGCAGCCCGAGATCGCGCAGGAAGGCATCCCTCTCATCAGGAGCCAGCTGCGCGAGCTCCTCCTCGAGGCGGATCGGTAGGGCGAGCAGCGTCTCCGAGGCCGCCGCCTCACGCAGGCGGGCGATGCACGGGGCCTTCCCTTCCGGATCGTCCTCCGCGACGTTCGCGACCACGACGACGGGCTTGTCGCTCAGCAGGAAGAGCTCCCGGGACTTCTCCAGATCCTCCGGCGCGAGCCGCGCGCGCCGCAGCGGGACTCCCCTCTTGAGCGCCTCGGTCAGACGGGCGATCGCGGCGAGGTCGACGGCCGCCTGCCTCGGATTCGCCTTGGAGGCGTGCTCGACCTTGACCCGGTGTTTCTCGACGGTGTCCAGGTCCGCGAGCAGCAGCTCGGTCTCGACGATCTCCATGTCGCGGACCGGATCGACCGATCCGTCGACATGGACAATTCTCTCGTCCTCGAAGCAGCGAACGACGTGGACGATCGCGTCGACTTCCCGGATATGGCCCAGGAATTGATTGCCCAACCCTTCGCCCTTGCTCGCTCCGCGGACCAGTCCGGCGATGTCGATGAATCGAATCGAAGCGAGGATCATCTCCTCAGGATGCAGAAGCTCGGCCAGCCTCGCGAGGCGGGGATCGTCGATCGGCGCCGCGCCGACGTTGCGATCGATGGTGCAGAAGGGGTAGTTCGAAGCCTCGGCGTGCGCGTGGGTCAGCGCGTTCAGCAGGGTCGACTTGCCGACATTGGGAAGCCCTACAATCCCCATCTGCAGCGCCATGACTGCTCCTCCTAGCCTGCGCCCTCCGGAGGATAGCACGCATCCATCAGGAGGCGCGCCAGCTCCTGCGGGGAGTCGGCCAGGATGTCCGCGCCTCGCAGCTCCTCCGGTCCCCCGTAGCCGTAGAGGCATCCTACGAAGGCCAGGCCCGCCGACCGCGCCGCAACGAGGTCGCTCCTTCGATCTCCGACGAGGACGCCCCGGCCGCCTCCGAGATCGGCGACCGCGCGGCGCGCCATGGCGCCCTTGTCGTCGAGCCCTTCCATCCCGTGGAAGTAGACCCGATCGAAAAGGAGGTCGTAGCAGAGCCTCCGCGCCACCGCTCCGATGTATCGTTCCCCTCCGTTCGTCACGATCGCCAACCGCGAGCCGCTGCGCTTCAGCTCTCGAAGCATCTCTCCGAGCCCATCGTAGAAGGAGGCGCGCGCGAGCATTCCGGCGACCTCGTGGTCGAGACAGCGCGCGCGTAGATCGCCCGCGAGGGCGGCGTGCTCCTCGGGCAGGAGGGATCGAAAGAAGGTCTCGCCCGGCTGGCCGGTCAGATCGCGAATCCTGGCGTCGGTCGGGACCACCAGGTCGATTCCCTTCTCCCGGCAGAAGAGGGCGAACGCCTCCTGTATCGCCGGATTGGCGACTTCGTGGGAAGGCACCAGCGTCCCGTCGTTGTCGAAGAGGATGATCTCCGGACGAGGGAGCCGATGCGTCGCCTCTCCGCGGCCCTCACGGTCCACGGCGGATCCGCCCCTTCGAGAACAGGCGATAGAGCGGGACATCCCATCGCGCCGGAAGGAAGCACTCCGTGATGCCGACGACTCCGTCGAGGGCCTCGTCCGGGCAGTTCAGCCTGCTGAGGCATCGGACATAGAAAGGGCCGCGGTCGACATCGCGCGCGACCTCGGCCCGCCATTCCATCTCATCGACAACGCCGCGGATCGCGAGGGGGTGGCGCATCCCCCAGCGGTTGCGGCGGACGCGCTCGATCTCGATCTTCCCTCCCTCGACAAGCCTCCCGCCGGAGCGGTCCCCATAGAAGAGATAGTGATGCGTGGGGCTCGGCCCTTCCCCCTCCGCTCCCCCGCCCGCCCGGCGGCCGAGCGGGGCGTCGGCCGGATCGAGGCGGTAGTAGGCGATCGTTCTCTCGCTTCCCTGGAACCTTCCCCAGAGCCAGCAGCCGACATTCACGCTGATCGGAAGCCGGCCGACGTTTCGATCGACATAGCCGAGCGCTTGCAGATCGAGGCTCTTGACCCGCCTGTCGATCGGGCCGCTCCACGAGATCCGTCCCGTGACCTCGGCGCGGGAGGCGAGGATCTGCCACTCATGCGTCCCCTCCATCCCGGAGTCTCCCTCGGTGCCCAGGGGAACGATGTCGCTGCCTCCGGCGAGGGGCCTGACGTTGAGCCGACCCTTGACGACCGTCCGAAGCCACTTCGACCGATCGGAGAACTCCAGGTCATAGGACCCGTCGGGATTCATCGAAAGGCGGTTCTCGCCAACGACGAGGCTCGAGTCCGCGGGCGGCGGGGACGGTGATCCGATCCCCTGCCGGCCGGAGTGGAGGTTCGGGAACCACGGATCGGATCCGCTGCGCACCAACGGCGTCTCGACGACCACGTAGGCGACGGTCCGCCCGCGATCGTAGAGCCCAAGGCCGAAGGCGCCGAATTCCGTCGGGTCCGCAAGGTTAGTCCCTTCGGCGGGTTGCGCCCCTTCCCTCTCCCGCAGCTCGAGGACCTCGTCGTAGTAGCGCGGCGAGAAGATGAAGCCGGAATACCAGGTGGCGACGACGACGTAGCGGCCGTCGAGGCTGATCCCGTCGAAGTAATACCATCCATACCCGCCCGGCAAAGGCGCGGCGCGCGCCTCCGTGACGGCCCGCTCAGCCACCATGACCCCCCTTCATGCCGGCCGGGCACCCCGTTCCCGACGTCGATCCAGGATCATACGCCATCCGGGCCGCTCTCGACCCCGAAATGGGCCTTCTCTCCGCGGCCGGTTGGATCGCGCCCTGAGCCCCGCCGGGAGACGGGCCCCTCTCGCCGGGTGCCTCGGGTCCCCGGGGACTCGTGGGCAGGGGCGCGGAAACACGCCCCGAGACAAGTCGATCAGACGTTGTCAGTCCGCGGCCACACCCCTAACCTTGTAGGAAGATGAAACGGGAGGGGAATCACCCGACGCGGGATAGGATCCTGCAGGCCGCGGTCGACCTCATGTGGAGGCACGGCTATCGCAGCACGAGTCCCGCCCAGATCATGCAGGCCACGGGCGTCGGCCAGGGCAGCTTCTACCATCACTTCCCCGACAAGAGATCTCTCGGCCTCGCGGTCGTGGATGAGATCGTCCGCGCGAACACGGAGGCGATGGACGGGATCTTCCGGCCCGAAGTGCCGCCGATGGAGAGGATCCGCCACTGGATCGAGGGCATCTCGCACCAGTACCGCCCCCCGTGCGATCGCGGTTGCCCGCTCGGGAAGCTCGGTATCGAGATGTCGGCGGAAGACCCCGCCTTCCGCGAGCGTCTGACCGCTGGATTCGCGCGCATACGCGAGCGGATCGTGAGGGCGCTCCGCGAAGCGGACGCCGCGGGCGAGATCGATCCCGAAGTCGATCCGGACGGGCTCGCCGAAGTGATTCTGGCGATCGTAGAGGGAGCGATCCTGATCGCCCAATGCGAGGGAGAGGCCGGGCCGATGGATCGAAGCGTTCTTCAGCTCGAGCGACTCCTCGACGGTCTGCAGCGCCCGGGGCTCGTGCCCCGAGCGAACGCCGCCGACCCTTGACCTCCGACTCTTGCCTCATGGGAGCATCTGATGACACGCGCTGATCGTTTCTCCGGTTGCATGCTCGGGCTGGCCGTTGGAGACGCCCTCGGCTACCCGGTGGAAGGCTGGACGGGGGAGCAGATCCGCTCCCGCTACGGGAGGATCGAGGACTACGTCGAGCCGCCGACGGAGCCGCCCGAGAGGTGGCGCCTGCCAGGACTCCACTCGGACGACACGCAGCAGGCGCTCATCGTCGCGGAGGCGTTGATCGAGGCCGGCAGGGCCGATCCCGACCTGATCTGCCAGAAGATGCTCGAAATGGCGGAGGGGCCTCCCCACCTGGCGCTGGGCGCTCACCGCGGGGCGGGGCGGAACTTCCGCTACACGGTCCAGGCGTTGCGCGATGGAGCCCCCTGGAACCGAGGGTCGCGGCACACGGCCGGCGTGGGAGCGAGCATGAGGGTCGCTCCCGTCGGTCTCGCCTTCGGGATCGACGACGCCGCGGTCCGCGCCAACACGACGACGCAAGCGCTGATCACCCACAACGACCCTCGCGCCGTGGCGGCCGCTTTCATGGTCGCCCACACGGTCGGGACGCTGGCCTGGCTTCCCCCTCGGGCCCTCGATCCTGAGGCGCTGCTCCTCGACACGATCAACTTCGTCCGCCGATCGGAGACTTGGCTGATCGAGACTTATGGCGACAGCCTCGCGCGGGACAGCAGGCCGGTTCTGCACCATATGAGCGAGGCCCTCCAAGGCATCTCCGGGCAAACCGGCATGCGGCCCGAAGCGGTCCTTCCCGGGATCGCGGAGAGGGCGTCTCAGCTCGCCGGCTATACGATCGAACACCCGTGCCGGGGATTCGCCCCCGCCGGCGTGGTCTCCGCCTTCTACTTCTTCCTTCACTACCGCGGGGAGTTCGAGGCGGCCCTGACGGAGGCGATCAACGCGGGCGGCGATGCCGACACGGTGGGAGCCATCGTGGGCGCCCTCTGCGGCACCTACGGAGGTCCCGGAGCGATCCCGGGGCGCTGGAGCGACGGCCTGCACGGCAGGGACCTCGTGCTCTCCCGCGCGCGCGCGCTGGCGGGGACGGCTTCCGCCATCGAGGCAGCGCCGAGCATGTGCGAGGTCGAACTCCGGTGGACGCTGGAGGAGGACCGGGTCCGCAGGGAAAAAACGGGACAGACGCCCGTCGACAGCAGCGGCTGGGTCCGCCAGGAGATCGTGCGCCGGATTCCCCCGACCCTGGAGCGACACGACCGGCAGGAGACCGACGGTCGCGAAGCGTACGGATCGCGCGGCGGGCGCTCGGGTTCCTCGGAGCGCAGGGGCTACTCGCGCGACGGGGGCGGGCGGGGCGGGGACAGAGGCGATCGGTCCCGCCGGCCGAGAGGCCGCCGCCCGCGGGACCGGAGAGAGGACTCCCGGGAGCGCTCGGAGACCGAGTAGATCGCGCCATAGCCCCTCCGGCGGCGCATCGCGCGCGTCTCCCCCTCCGGACGATGCTCAGAGAGTCTCGCCGGCCACTCGAAAGTCCCGACAACAGGAACCAGAGGATCCGATCCGTCTGAATGCGACCGGGCCGTCCGCCAGTCCGCTATGGAACCTGGAACTCGCGGCTCAGGGCAAGGTTCTCGACAAGAATGCCCAGGCGGACGGGGTTCGCAGAAACGACAGCTATCTTCGCAGAGTGATCTTTCGAGCCTCTTCTCGCCCCGTTAGCTCGAGCCTGCAGAAGTAGATGCCGCTCGGGAGGGATCGCCCGCTCGGGTCGTCTCCATTCCAGCTCACCGCATGCACTCCCGCGGGCAGCATCCGATCGACCAGAACGGCCGCCTCGCGTCCCTTGGCGTCGAACACGGCCAAGCGCGAATGGCCGGCCGCGGGGAGCTCGAACACTATCATGGTGGAGCGGGTGAACGGATTCGGCGCCGGCTGCCGCAGGGCGAAAACGGTGTCTCGCGTCGAGACGCCCGGCGCCGCCATCGGGTCGTCGGAGGTCTCGAAGGACCAATCGGCTGCGCTGGCGAGAGCCCGCCCTGCCTGGTCCAAGGCCGTCCGCAGGACCTCGGCGCGGTAGACCGTGAGCGGATCGAGGTTACCCGCCGGCCGGAAGCGGAGCTGGCGATCGCCATCGGACCACTCGAACGTCCCTGAAACATGGGGGGTGAGACGGAACGCGGCCTCCGTGGCGGTCTGGTTCATCGGGTTGTTGAAGCGGAGATCGATCGCGGCGCTTACCGGCACGCCATCGCCCAGCGGGCCGTATTCCAGCGCCAGCGGCTCGCCCGAGAGGGTCACGGCATCTCGCCAGAGGATCTCGGTCAGCTCGCGGCGATCGCTGCCGTACCCGCCCCACTGGTAGAAGTCATATGCGACCGAATCGCCCGGAGCCAGAGTCCCGAATCGTTCTTCGAAGAAGAGGTTCCCCATGTCCGCGCAGGACTCGGAGGGAACGATCGGGTACTCGCCCGTGTAGTTGCTGCCGAGCGGGGGATCGCATAGGAAGTACGCGTAATCCGGCATCTCCGGCCCATCCCCTCGCGGGGACAGCACGCCGATGGAGTAGAACGAGGTCCGGTCAAACGCCGCGAACCAGTTGCCGTCCAGCTGCGCCGGCGTTCTCCCGTGCTCGCCTCCGTACGCGACCTCGTCGTTGGGGAGAAGACCGCGGTCATCCGCCTGGCGATTGCTCCCCGGCGCGCTGCCGTAGAGCCACTGCTCGCGCCCCCAGACGAAGTCGAAGTCATGGCTCGTCTGGTCGATGTTCCGCACAAGGTACCGGTGGTGGAACAGCCGACTCTCGGCGAAGAACTCGACCCGACGATCGACCGCGACCTTGTTCGCGAGGCCATAAGTCCCCCCGGAGAAGAAGCGGAAGCGCATCGTCTGGAGGTCGCCCGAGACAAGCCAGCTCAGGGCGTCCCCACCCCATTTCACGTTGCTCGGGTAGGTGCCCGTTCCATCGTTGAAGGCTGCATTGTCGAGATGGAACGCCACGCGCTCCATGCAGTCGATCGTGTGAGCATCGCCCGTCTCAAGGTCGGTCACGTGCTCGTCGACGATGCACCCCGGACCGTGAGGAGTGGTGAACCCGGACCCAAGGATTCCCGTATGGACGTACCGGTTCCAGACCAGATACCCATTGCGGAAGTCGCGCAGACCGATGTCGCCGGTGTGGTAACGGTCGATGAAGACGGCGGCGAGATCGCTGGGCGCGTCGAACTCGATCGTGACTCGCGTCACCGTTGCGCTCGAGAGGTTGCAGGTGAAAGCGATCACGTTGCCCCGGAGGGCGACGCCGGAAACCCCCGTCCCCGTTACGTCCAGCCCGGAGATCTCGTTCGCGGCCGGGAACACCGGGATACGGATCTGGGCGTCAGTCACCGACGTGGAACGGATCAGTCCCAGATCTCGGATCGTATGATGGTGGCCCATTCCGGGACCATTGGAGGTCACGAAGAAGTCCGTGTACTGGTCCGACGGATCGGATTCGCCCCCGGTGGTGATGCCGGTCCAGCGCCGGACGCTATATAGAGAGAAGGAAGGCGAGACGCCGCTCCCCCCCTCGGCTCCCCGGTACGCGTAGGCGGTGGCCGTGTAGTTGCCCGTCGGACGCGCCTCGCCCACACCGGCGCCGATCTCGAAGTAGCCGGCGTAGCGTCCGTCTCCCGCGACGAGGTCGGGCAAGATCCCGTCATCGGCGAGATACCCCCTCACGCGAGGGTTCGCCGCCGAGACGACTACGACGGAGTCGCAATCGGGGAGCGGAGAGCCGTCGCGCGCCACCTCGGCGGTGACTGTGATCGTCCCGAACCAGGAGTAGGCATTCCGGTCCACGGACGTCATGACGCTCAACACGGCGAATCGAGAGTCGAGCGGAGGCCTCGGCTCGAGAATCGCCGGAGGGTCCTCGGGATCCACGAATCCGAGCGGGAGGTCGGGCGCCGTGTAGACGTCGTATCCGCAGGGGTCCGGGCTCTCCTTGTTCCACGGATTGCAGGTCGGCGCGTGGTTCCGGGCGAGGGAAGCGGTGGAGGCCGCCACCATCGAAGCCGAAGCGACAAGCAGGCAGGTCGCGGTGAGTATGGCCCGCCGCGATCTCCGCTTCGAAGTCACCGCCATCGAGGCCATCGATCGTCTCGGCAGGAGGCCGCGGAGAAAGATGTCAGCCGCAGATGTCATCACGAAAGTCCATTCTGCCCGGCGCGGCGGGCTCCAACCGTACGCTCCGGAGTCCCGGCTGGTCGAGCATTCGGCTCTGCGCTTCGCCGGATCTCCTGAAGCGTCGTCCTCTCCTCGCTTACCTCCCCGGCCCCACGAACTGAATGCCCGGGAGAGGATGATACCAGTTTCCGTGGTCCGACGGAAAGGGCGGGCGCCGAGCATGAGCGCGAGCCGGGCCTCCGCGACAACTGCGTGGGGGCTGTGCCTCCTGAAAACCCCATTCGAGGTCGACGTCGCCGGAGACTTCCCCTTCCGATCGGGTCTTGATTGGCGTGCCCTCAATTGCCGTGCAGGGAGATCAGTGGAGACCGACCACATTACTCAAGGCGAGAGCGACAAGGACGGATCGTCCTGGACGGCGGCCGGAAGGGCGGAAGCCGGGATCAGGCTGCCGTGCAAGACTAGCGGTGATGAAGCCTCGCTTGCAGCTCGACGCACTCGACTTGATCGGAAAAGCGAGGGGGCTCGCCGCGAGGAGGGCGGACCCTGACGGCTCCTCTTGCCTCGCCCTGTCCGCGTTTGCAGTTCGCAGGGTCCTGTCGGGGTCCCCGCACCCCCCCAGATCCCAGCCGAGCCCAGAGATCTCAAGGCGGAGATGCGCGCTCGCTCACGGCCTCCTCGCTTCTCTGCGCGGCCCTTCTGCAGCTCGAAGCCGTCCTCGGCCCCAGGAAATCACCCCCACCCGACATCGACAGGATAGGCTCCGCCCTCAGACCCACCGAATCGCGCGGGCGCCAAGGCGGGCGCCACCCACGGCCATCCACGATGCCGCAGGATCTTCCCCACCCCATCGGGATCGGTCAGGAAAGCGAGCACAACCATCGGGATCGACTTCGCCGCCGTCGAACACCGAGGGCATCAGTTTCGCGAGGATCGACGGTCTGGTTCCCAGGTAGGGACATGTCGGCCTGGACATCGCGGCTAGATGGAGTTTTCGCGGAGCACGCGGAGCGGAGTCGGCTTCGTTCGCGCGGAGATCGCAGACGGGGATCGTTGGATTGTCTTGAGCACGAAGATCATATTCGTCAGGTGGCCGGAATCGCTTCACACCCCGACGGGCCCCTGTGGCGGCGCCGCCGCACGGGAGCCCGTCGTCCCCTTGCTCGAGCCGGAGTCTATCCCCCCCGCCGGATGGATTCCGTCACCGCGCCCCGCGAATAGCTACCTGAACGCTGCCCGGATGGCCCCCCAGGTTGTCCTCGCGACCGGCGTCTCGCCGCAGGCGGTACTGAGGTGCCCAACGTACCCGCACGGACCTCCGGCGCACGGCGATCCCGTCGCGAGATAGAAGTCCCCGAGAGAAGTGGGCGGATCCGCACAGCTCCCCATGTCGCAGAAGAGAGGATCCGAGAAGATCACCGAGGGTTCGTAGACGATCCCCCCCGTGCCTCCGACACCCGATTGATCGACCGCGCTGCAGTCGAAGGTCGCGCTGCTACCGCTGTCGAGGTGGATCTCCCGCCCATCGAGGGGGGCGCAGTTTCCCCAGAGGATGGAATGACCGACGACGCTCGAGGATCCCGCGGAGGAGACTCCTCCCGCAGCGGACACGGCCAGGTTCCGGGACAGGGTCGTGTACTCGAGCGTCGCCGAGGAGTTAAGGAGGCGGATTCCTCCGCCTGCTCCGGCGCAGCGGTTGCCGGTGATCGCCACGTCCTGCAGGACCACGCCTCCTGATTCGCAATAGACCGCCCCGCCGTCCGAGGAGGCATCGTTTCCGCGGATCACGCAGTTCGCCACCAGCAGGCTGGCGCCGATGATCTGGACTCCCGCCCCGTAGGCGCCGGCGCTGTTCTGGATCGTGGAGTTCCGGATCTCGCAGTTCGAGCCCGTCGAGACCTTGAGCGCCGTGGACACGCAGCCATCGATCGTGAGACCGCTCGGGGTTCCGTGGTATCTCGCGAGGAGCATCCCGGTGACGCAGTCCTCGATGGAAGAGTCCATGATCACGGGCGCGGCGTCGTACACATAGATGCCGCACGGATTCCCGCGGCGCAGCCTGAGCCCTTGCAGGCTCGTGTAGTGGAACGGCGAGTTGGCGAACGAGAAGCAGTTCGCGACGTTCTCTGCATCGATCACGACCGTCCCTGCCCCCCCGGTCCCCCGGATGTAGAGGGTCTTCAGTCCCACGTCGATTGCCCGGTTCTCCGCACCCGTGTACGTCCCCGGCGCGATCAGGATCGAGTCGCCCGTCTCGGCGGCGATCACCGCCGCCTTGATTGTCGCGTATTCTGTTGGAACGCGACGAATCGCGCCCGCATGCGCGGCAGTGGCCCCCACAAGGAAGGCGAGAACAACGGAGGCAACAGGAATCGCGCGCGGGACCTTCGTCAGACGCGGCTTCCCGGGCGTGGCGTTCGCCATCGGCAATGAGAGGTTCATCATGCGGCCCTCCACGATAGAATCCCACCCGGGCCGGCGGGCCCCAGAGGTCGCTTCGGCCGAAGGCCACCGAGTCGCTCATCTAGAGTTGTGCGGCATCTCCCGGATGTCGGATGGCGCGATGGGAGTCCCGTACGGGCGGGAAGTCAACCGGAATTCGTGAGGCGCGAAACTCGTCAGGCTGTCATCGGAACCTCCCCCCTCCTCGCCCTTCTCCCATCCACCACTCGCAGGATCTTCCCCCACATCGGGATCGGTCAGGAAAGCGAGCGCACCCCCTGCCCCGGAGAACATCGCCTTCCGCTCTCAACGCACTGTCCTTCAACGGACCGTGAGGAAGCCGCGCCCGCAAGCCCGGATGATCCCTGCAGCCCCTGAGGAGACGTCGTGGCGTTTCCTGTGGAATCATCTTCCGCGGCGGGCGTAGGCTCCCCACCGTCGCAAGGCGACTCGGAGGTGACGCCCTATGATCCCAAGATCGCGCGCTGCAAGACTGCCTTCTGCTGCTCTGATCGGTATCGCTCTCCTTTCCGGCATGGGGCTCGTGGTCGGCGACTCCCACGCGGGAGCGACATGGAGGGTCGATCCCGATGGAGGCGGGGACGCGTTGACCATCGCCGGAGGCGTCGCCCTGGCGAGCGAGGGCGATACGATCCGAATCGCGGCCGCGACCTATCCCGAGACGATTGCCATTGAAAAGGGGATCAGCTTCATCGGGGTCGGGGGAGACGTGATCTGGCAGGGGAACGGAACCGCCTCCTGCCTCTCCATCCAGAACTCGGCCCCGTTTCGCCTCGAGGGGATCATCTTCGAAGGCGGCGGGGGAACCGAGGGTGGAGGGCTCGATGCGCGCAATGTGTACGGTGGGTTCACGGTCGTCGCGTGCACATTTCGCGATATGACGGTCACGGGCACGGCCGCCGGCATCTACACATTGCAAACGAGTCCGTTGATCGCCGATTCCTGCGTCTTCAGCAATCTCGAGGCTACCGGCTCGTTGTCGGGCGGGGTTCTCTCCGGAGGGAACGGGGGGACCTTTCGAGGTTGCGAGTTCCTGAACTGCACGGGAATTCGGGGAGGGGGGCTCTCCGTCGCGGGCGAGGGGAACCTGATAGAGAACTGCACATTCGACGGCTGCGAAGCGAACTTCGCGGGCGCCCTCAATCTCTACGGAGCGGACGACACGACGGTTCGCGGCTGCACCTTCTCCGGAAACCGCGCGAACTACACAGGCGGGGCGATCGATCTAGAGGGCACCGGCCACTTGATCGAGAACAGCCGCTTCTCGGAGAACACGGCGCCGGCTTCGGGAGGAGCGATCAACGCCTTCAATGGAAGCGGGAACACGGTTCGCGCGAACCTCTTCTTTGGCAACAGCTCCGGCAAAGGGGGCGCGATCTGCGAGCAGTCGGCGCTGCAGGACATCGTCGGGAACACCTTCGACGGGAACACAGGCGGACAGGGCGCCGCGATCGGTGGATACTCGGGCTCGCCCTCGATCGAGGAGAACATCTTCTCCAATCAGACCGGCTTCGCGATCGACTGCTCCGCGATGGTCGCATCGATCGGATGCAACGACTTCTGGCAAAACAGCGCGGGAAACGGCAACAACTGCGCCATCGCCCCCGAGGAAGGCAACATCTTCCTCGACCCGCTCTTCTGTGAGGTCGTGACGCGCAACTTCGCGATCCATTCCGACTCGCCGTGCACAGCCACCCATGTCCCGGCCGGATGCGGCCGCATGGGAGCCTTCGGGGTGGGATGCGGCGACACTCCTACACTGCCTGTGACCTGGGGCCGGTTGCGCGCGCTGTTCCGGTGATTCCGCTCGGCCTGGATTCCCTCCCCCACCGGGCCGGGCGGCCGCGCGCTTGTGCCCCCGTGGCCAAGAAACTCAAGTCGAGGCCCAACGGCAGCGGGCAGTCCCTCGCCATCCCGATGCTGGTCCGGCATCCGCGGTGGCGACTGAAGTCGTCCCGCACGATCAGCAAGAGACGCCCTTCTCCGATTGTCCCGCAGGACCCGCAAGAGACGCCCTTCTCCGAGAACGATCACGAACCAGGCACGTTCCGCCGTTAGAGGCGGAAGAACCTCCGGATCGACTTCAGCAAGCCGCCGCCGTGGCGCTCGCATGCCTCCCGCGGCTCGGTCCCCGCGAGGAACTCCTCGTCGCGGAACTCGGGGCAGCCTCCTACCGCCTGTTGCCCCGACTCGACGCAGATCTGTTCCACGACGATCCCGGGCGGTTTCGAGAAGTGCCCATCCCCCGCGATCGCCATCGAAGCCCGCATCGCGCGGCTCCAGATCGGCAGCGCGCCTGTCCGGCCCGACAGACCGACGAGTTCCCCGCGATCGAATCCGACCCACACGCCGATCGACCTGCGGGGCGAGTATCCGATGAACCAGGCGTCCCTGTAGTCATCGGTGGTCCCTGTCTTGCCGGCCACGGCCCCGCGCACCCCCGCACCGCGCGCGTCGTTCCCGGTCCCCGCATCGATCACGCCGCGGAGCAGGCTGGTCAGCAAGTAGGCCTCGGCCGCGCCGACACCCGGCGGGTCTGTGAGCGCGCTCAGCGAATCGGGCGTCCCGTCGGGACCTGTGACCGCTGTCAGCAGCGTCGGAGTGCGGGCTGCGCCGCCGGCGGCGAGGCCCGCGTAGGCGCCGGTCATCTCCACCAGACTCACGCCCGAGACGCCGAGGGCGAGCGAGGGGACCTCGTCCAGCTCGCTCGTGATCCCGAGATCCCTGGCCGCCGAGGCCACACTCGCGATCCCGACCTCCTGGGCCACGACCGCGGTCGGGACATTCAGCGATTGCTCGAGCGCCGTCCTGAGCGTGACTTCCCCTCGGTAGTCGCCGTCATAGTTGTGCACGGCCCAGTGGCGGCGCCTTCCGAGCCGGATCGTGAGCGGCTCGTCCTTCATGATCGTGGCCGGCGTCCAGTAGCTCCCATCCTTCCTGCGCGGGTGCCGGAACGCGGCGAGATAGGTGAACGGCTTGAAGGTCGACCCCGCCTGGCGATTGGGATCGAGGGCCCGGTTGAACGGGCTGTTCTGGTAGTCCCGCCCTCCCACCAGCGCGCGAACCTCCCCGCTGGCGGGATCGATCTCGACGACCGCGCCTTGCAGCGTCCCCTTCTTGCGCCTCAGCTTCGGGTGATCCGACTCCAGTCGGGCCAGCCCGTCCCGCAGCGCGGCGACAGCGGCAGCCTGCGACCGTGGATCGAGGGTCGTGAAGACCGCCGTGCCGGGCCTCTTGAGGACCCCTTTGGGGGCTCTCCTCTCGACCTCGTGCCTGGCGGCGTCGAGGAAGTAGGCCGCCTCGGCCTGCCTGCCCGGCGCCCGCTTCGCCCCCAGGGGCCGCTTCGCCGCCTCCCGCGCTTGCGGCTCCTCCAGGATTCCCCTCTCCTCGAGGACCTGCAGCACGACGTTGCGCCGATGCAGGGCCTTCTCCGGGGAGGAGTAGGGCGAGTAGGCGTTGGGCGCCTGCAAGAGCCCCACCAGAAGGGCGATCCCCGCCGTGTCGGCCTTCTCGAGGTCGCACCCCAGGTAGTAGTTCGAGGCCTCGCGCGCGCCGCGGATCTCCATCGTCCCCCAGTAACCCCAGTAGACCGCGTTCAAGTACGCCTCGAGGATCTCCTTCTTCGAGTAGCGCAGCTCGAGAGCGAGCGCGAGGATCGCCTCCCGGGCCTTGCGGAGCACGGTCTTCTCGTTGCGCAGATAGAGCGATCGCGCGAGCTGCTGGGTGAGGGTGGAGCCGCCCTGCCGCGCCTCCCGATGGCGGATGTCGGCCCAGATCGCGCGCAGCAGGCCGATCGGGTCGATCCCCGGATGGCTGTAGAAACGGCGATCCTCGACCGCGATCACCGCGTCGACGAGAAGTGGCGGGGCATCGGCCAGCCTCAGCGGATTGAGCACCGCCCCGGTCTCCCCCTCGTAGCCGGCGATCCGCTCGGGCTCGAGCCGCAAGTCATCGGGCTCGATCGGATCGAGCGCTTCCGCCCTGGCGACCATCCCTCCTGAGATCGCCACGCGGATCATCCCGCCGGAGAATCGCCGGTCGGGATAGCGGAAGGGCCGGAGGTAGATCGTGAACTCCCCCGCCCGAACCCGAAACTGCCCCGGCTCGAACGGATCGTCCACCTCGCGGTAGCCGAGCCTCCGCAGCCGCGAATCCAGTTCCTGAGGGTCGATGCGGGATCCGTCCCGCAGGTCGGTCGCGACTGAGTAGAAGAGGATCGTCTGGCGCGATCCGCTCTCCGGGATCCTGATCGACAGGCAGGATCCCCCGAGCAGGACGAGCAGTGCGAGGAGGCAAGCGCCCAGTGCGAGCGGCAGGAACAGACGCCCTCTCACTGCTCCTCGTCGCCTACACTGACGCCGTTCGACTCTAGCTCCATGCGGGTGATAGGACCTCCGGCCGCGGCTCGCCGCCGGTGTGCGGCTCATATCCGTTGCGTCTCAGCAGATCGACGATCTGCGCCAGGGGGCGAGAGTCCTGGATCTCGAACTGCGCCAAGGAGCAGTCGGTGTGCGCCGTGTAGCCTCCCGGATCGGTTCGAGAGCCGGCGGACATCTCGGTGATCCCATACTCCAGGGCCCGATCGCGGATGCGCTCCGGCTCGCGGGAGGACAGGACGATGCCCGTCCCGGGCAGAGCGATCCGCATGACCGCGATCAGGCGCAGCAGCATGTCGTCCGACACGGCGTGGTAGGGGTTCCGGGAGAGCGCCGAGCCATCGGCCGGCTCGATTCGAGGAAGCGAGACCGTCCGCGGCGGACGGCCCCATCGATCCTCTATCCTGCGCGCGTGCTCGATCAAGGCGAGGGTGTCCCGGACAGGCTCCCCCAAGCCAAGCAGCACGCCGAGACCGACGGCCGGGATCCCTCCGGCGAGCGCGCGGTCGGGGGCCTCGATCCGCCAGTCATAGTCCCTCTTGGGGCCCTCGGGATGCACAACGCCGTAGGTCCTGCGATCGTAGGTCTCCTGGAAGAGCGTGTATGAGTCGACGCCCGCCTCGGCCATCTCGCGAAACTGCTCGACATCCCCGGGCGCCACCTCGAAGCCCATGTGGACCACCGCGTCGCCGTTCGCCCGGGTCTCGCGCACGGCGCGCGCCGCGGTGAGAATGAGGCGGCGCCCCTTCTCCGTCGGGTCCTCGGACGCGACGAGGAGGATTCTGCGATGGCCCATCTCGAGGAGCGCGACGGTCTCCTTCTCGATCTCCTCCGCGGTCAGGACGCGCCTGGAGGCGTTCGGATTCCCCCGCCGAAAACCGCAGTAGAGGCAGTTGTTCGCGCAGAGGTTGGAGAAGTAGAGGGGAGCGAAGAGTTGGATTCGTCGGCCGTGAAGGCGATCGGTGATCCGCCGGGCGGCCTCTCGCAGGATCCGGTCCGCCTCGGGGTCCCTGTCCTTGAGCCAGCGCCTCGCCTGGGCGATCGTGATCCTCCCCCCGTCGAGGACCCTCTCGACGGAGCGCTCGATTTCGCGGAACTTGTCGGGCCGGCTCATGGGGCTATTCTAGACGTACTTGACTGCATCTGAGAAGCGAGCGGGCGCGCCGCGAGGCCCGGCGCCCCCGGAACCCAGCCGGGCCGAACGGATGCGCCGGGTGAGCGTCTCAATTGCAGTCAGAACGGTCTGGACCTTGCGGAGCGCGCTCGACAGCGCGGGGAAAGCAGGAGAGCGCCGATGAGAACGATCTACCTCGATCACAACGCCACGACCCCCGTCGATCCGGCCGTGCTCGAGGCGATGCTCCCCTACCTCCGAGAGGGATTCGGGAACCCATCGAGCGGCCACGCTTTCGGCAGGCGGGCGCGCGAGGGAGTCGAGGAGGCCCGCGCTCAGGTGGCCGCCGCGATCGGGGCGACGCCCGGCGAGATCGTCTTCACGTCGGGAGGAACCGAAGCGAGCTGGCTCGCCCTTCTCGGAACGGCGGAGGCGCTGCGCGAGGGGACTCCAGGGCGGAGGCTCAGGATCGCGAGCTTCTCGCTCGAGCACCCCGCGACGCTCGATCCCTTGGAGAGGTTGCGGCGACTCGGCGACGAGGCGATCCTCGTCCCCCCAGATGAGAGAGGCGTGGTCCGACTCCCGGAGCTGTTCGCCCTGTGGGAAGCGCGGATGGCCCCATCGATCGTCTCCCTGATGCACGCCCACAACGAAACCGGCGTGGTCCAGCCGGTGGAGATCGTCGGAAGGCACGCGTCGCAGCATGGGACGATCTTCCACGTCGACGCTGCGCAGACCCTCGGGAAGATCCACGTCCAGGTCGGCTCGATCGGCTGCGACCTGCTCACGATCGCGGGGCACAAGCTCTACGGTCCCAAAGGCGTCGGCGCGCTCTACGTCCGCAGGGGCACTCCTCTCTCGCCGCCGCTGCGCGGCGCGGGGCAGGAGCGGGGCCTTCGCGGCGGGACCGAGAACGTCCCCGGGATCGTCGGACTGGGGACAGCGTGCGCGATCGCTCGGCGGCGCGTCGAGGCGGGCGAGCCGGCGGCGCTCCAGAGGCTTCGCGAGCGCCTCTGGGAAGGCCTGCGCGCGGCCGTCCCCGGAATCGCGCGCACGGCCGATGGAACCGCGACGCTTCCCAACACGCTCCACGTCCGATTCCCCGGAGCGAGCGGGGGCGCGGTCCTGGCCGCCTCTCCGGAAGTGGCCGCCTCGACCGGATCGGCCTGCCACGCGGGGAGCGACGCCCCGCCCGCGGCGATCGTCGCGATGGGGATACCGCAAGAGCAAGCCCGGGGCTCCGTTCGCCTGAGCCTCGGATACGCGACGGACGAGGATGCGATCGACTCCGCCGTGGCCTGCCTCGCCCGTGGCTGGAGAGCGGCGACCGGAGGGAATCCCGACGCGCCCGCACGATAGTCCCCTGGGAGAGTCGAAGGACGGGATCGTCCGCGAGGAAGCGGATCTCGTCCGCAGGGTTCTGTCCGGCGAGAAGGCCGCCTTCGAGGTTCTGGTCATGCGCTATCACCGCGATCTCCTTCGGCTCCTCCGCCGGATCACGCGGAACGCGGAGGACGCGGAGGATCTGACCCAGGAGGCCTTCCTTCGGGCCTATCGAGCCCTGGACCGCTTCGATCTCGCGCGGCCGTTCCGCCCCTGGCTCTGGACGATCGGGATCCGCCTCGCGCTCCAGTCCCTCGCGAGCAGGAGGCGTGGGGAAGTGAGCCTCGACGGCCCTGAGGACGATCCTGGCGATGAGCGACGACAGGACGGGCCGTGGCTCGCCGACGAACGGAGCGTGCGGCATCTCGACGAGCGGCTGCTTCAGCGAGACCTCTCGGACGCCCTCGACGGGCTGGATCCCATGCACCGGGCGATCCTGATCCTGCGGGTGGTCGAGGAGCGAACCTATGAGGAGATCGCGAGTCTCCTCGGGATTCCGATCGGGACGGTCATGTCCCGATTGAGCCGCGCGCGGAGGAATCTCCGGCAGAGGCTGGCGGGATGGCTCCCCGCGGGAGGACCCGATGACCGAACATTGTGAGACCTACCTTCGGCTCTTCGACCGCTATCTCGACGGCGATCTGGACCCCGAGGTCACCCGGCAGATGGAGGAGCACCTTGCGGCCTGCGCGCAGTGCAGGACGGCGCAAGAGCAGATGCGCGCGACCGACGGCCTTCTTCGCCGCTACGTCCTCGCGGAGACGGAGGAACTCGCCCGCGAGGAGGTGGCCAGGGAGCGCCTCCTCGCGCGCCTGCGGCAGGAGCCCGATCCGGCCTGGATGGGCCGCGACGCCGGAGCCGCCGCGCGTCCGCCGCGGCGCTTCTGGTCGGGCCTGACGCTCCGCTGGGCGGGCGGACTGGTCGCCGCGACGGCCGCGGTCATCCTTGCGATCCGGTTGGGCATGCCGCCCCGCGAGACGTGGATGAAGGAGGAGGCGCCACCGGCCGGGACGAACCTTCGAGAGGACGCAGCGAGAGACGAGGCGCTCGACGCGCCGCAGGCGGCGGTTGCCGAACGAGAGGCGCCGCAAGCGGCCGTTGCCGAACGAGAGCCGCCCCAGGCGGCGGTTGCGCAAGTGCCCGACGCGCCGCAAGAGGCGGTTGCGGAACGAGACGCGCCGCAAGCGGCCGTCGCGGAGCGAGAGGCGCCCCCTGTCGCGCCTCCCCCGGAGCATCCGAGAGCCTCGAGCCGGCCCGTCCAGGCCGATGATGCCGGCGGGGCGCCCGCTGAACCGAAACAGCCCGTGGTTGAAGCGGACGCCAAGAAGGAACTGGGGGGTCTTCACCTGCGGGGTGGGCGCTCGGCGGAAGCACAATACCTGGTGACCGATGCTCCGGTGTCGCCGAATGAGGCTAAAGGGGCGGAACCCTCGGGCTCGGCAACTCCCTTGGCGGGGCAAGGGATGGAAGCGAAGGCGCTCCGCACGTGGGGATCGGTCTCCAGCACCCGGGTCGGACGCGTGAGCGCCGAGGACACGCTCGCCGCCGCGCGCGATCTGGAGTCGCGCCTTGAGGAAGAGGACGCCTACCTTTCCGGACCCGACGGAGCGGCCATCGAGCCCGCGACCAGGGCCGCGCGCTACATTCTGATCGGCGACCTCTGGGAGTGGCTGGGCCGCACGTGGAACAACCCGGCCTTCTGCGCCAGGGCGCTCCGGGCTTACGAGAAGGCCGTCGAGGCGGACTCAGCCGTGGCTCCGGACCCTGCAAGAGTCCATCGCGCGCGGCAGATGACGAAGGGAAAGGATTCCTGGGAATAGATCCGCGGCTCCATAGATAGGTTCCTGCGTCCCTGACACGCGACCGCATCGGGTCGCCAGAGGAGGCAGGAACCATGAATACGAAGCGCAGCAACAGCGACAGCAGCGCGGTCCGCGCCGCGAACCCGGTCGCGCCGGCCGCCATCGCCTTCATCGCGACCCTGGCGATCGGCCTCGTGTCGAGCCTCGCAGGTCCCGCCCTCGGCAAGTCGTTCCCGGCGCCCCGGCCGCTCCCGCCGCCCATCGTCGCGCCCCCATCGGCGATGGTGGAGGGAAGCACCAGGGTCGACGCCCGACTGGACGGTCTCATCCTGCAGGTCGAATGCGAGCAGACGTTCAGGAACGTCGGCGGGCGCCAGGAGGAGGTCGAGATCCTTCTCCCTGTCCCCGCCGACGCGGTCGTCACCGACGGGCTCCTCATGGCCGACGGACGCGAGTACCCCGCCGAAGTTCTTCCGGCGGACCAGGCCCGGCGAATCTACGAGGAGATCGTGCGCTCGCGCAGAGATCCCGCTCTCATCGAGCTGGTCGGCCACGGCCTGATTCGTCTCTCCGCCTTTCCGATCCCCCCCGGCGGGACCCGAACGGTCTCGTTCCGCTACCACATGAGCGTCGCGGCGAGGGAGGGACGCGCGCGGCTGCTCTTCCCCGTCGCGGCGCTGTGCGGACTGAACAGGATCGGGCCTCTGGATCTCGACCTCGAGATCGAGGGGCGCGATCCGCTCGCCCAGCTCTACTCGCCGAGTCACGATGTCGAGATCGAGCGCGAGGGTCCGACCGCCGCGCGTCTTCGCTTCGCGACCGACAGACCCAATCCCCATGAGACGCTCGAGATCATCGCGGTGCGGGACGCGCGCCCCATCGGCGTCGATCTCCGGACCGCCCGCGGGCATGGCGAGGACGGCTACTTCCTGCTCGCCGTCTCTCCCGGCTGGGACCTGCTGACCGAGCGGGAGTCGGCATCGAAGACGATCATCTTCGTCCTCGACACCTCCGGAAGCATGGAGGGAGAGAAGTTCGAGCAGTCGCGCCGCGCACTGCGCCGGATGATCGAAGAGATCTCCCCCCGCGACCGGTTCAACATCGTCGCCTTCGCCGGCGACGTGGAGATCCTCTTCCCTGAAGGGCCGAGCAGAGCGACGGACAGGTCGCGCGAGCGCGCGCTCGACTGGATCGACCGGCTCGAGGCGACCGGCGGCACGGCGATCGCGGCCGCTCTCGATGAGGCAGCGGGCCAGGTCGGCCGATCGGGCCTGGTCCTCTTCCTCACCGACGGCAGGCCGACCGTCGGCGAGCAGGATCCGGAAGCGATTCTGGGCCGCGCCCGCATCGACCGCAGGGCCGTGCGCTTCTACGCCTTCGGCGTCGGTTACGACGTCGACGCGCGCCTCCTCGACGACCTCGCCCGCCAGGGCGGCGGGTCGGTGAGCTATGTCCGCCCGGGAGAGGATGTGGACGAGGCCGTGACCGCCCTGCGCCATCGGGTGGAGCGACCCTGCGCGCGCAATGTCCGGCTCGAGGTCGCGGGCGTCAGGATCCACGACGTCTATCCCGAGGGGCCGCGCGATCTCTTCGCGGGCGAACCGCTCATCTTCGCAGGCAGGGTGAAGAGGAACGCGGGGCCCGCCACCGTGCGGCTGACCGCGGAGGACGCGGGCGGCGAGAGGCTCTCCGGCTCCTGGCGCGTCGACTTCGGCGACCCGGAGGCGCGGAGCTCCTCCGTGCCCGTGCTGTGGGCGTCGCGAAGAGCCGCCTCTCTCCTCGAGAGAATCCGCCGCGAGGGACACGACCCCTTCGCCCTCGCGGAGCTGCGCGATCTCTCCCGCCGCTACGGGATCCTGAACGAGGAGGTCGCCCTCCTCGCCAGAGAGGACGAGCCGATGCTCGCGGATGGATCCGTAGGAGGCGCCAGGGATCTGGCAGCCCGGCAGTCTCCGGCGCCGTCGACCTGGGGCGCGGTCCAGAGCGCGGAGGGGCTGCATCTCAGAGGAGGCCGCGGCGCGCAGGCCGACTCGAAGAAGGAAGTTGATCTCTCGGCGAAGCTCTGGAGCCTGAGCGAGGCGCGGACGAAGTCGATGATCGAGGCGGAGCGGCCGGCCGATCGTGACGACGTGACGGCGGGCGAGGTGAGCTTCCGGCGCGACGGCGAGTGGTGGACGGACGCGAGGATCACGCCGACCCTCCCATCCGGAACCGAGACGATACGGCTCCGGACCTACGGCGCCGCCTACTTCGAGCTGGCGCGCGACGGAGGGAAGCTCGCGGCATGGCTCTCCATCGGCGATCGGGTGCGGGTCCTGCTTCCCGGCATCCTCCTCGAGATCGCGCCCGACGGCGAGGAGAAGCTACCGTCCGGCGCGCTCGAGCGCATCCGCGCCGCCGTTCGCGACGCCTGAAGGATCGGGGCCGGCGACCTCCCGGCCCTTGATCTCTCCCCCGATGCCGATCGTGACGACGCTGAACGGAACAGGGCGGCCCGAGGCCTCCACGGCCATCCGGGCCGCCTGCGCGATCCCGCCGCAGCAAGGCACTTCCATCTTCACGACTGTCACGCTCCGCACGCCGGAGGTCTCGAGGATCGCGGAGAGCTTCTGCACGTAGGCGCTCAGATCGTCGAGCTTGGGGCACCCGACCACGACAGCCCGTCCCGCCAGAAACGTCCGATGGAAGTCGGCGAACGCGAAGGGAACGCAGTCGGCGGCGATCAACAGGTCGGCGTCCTGAAGGAACGGAGCGAAGGGGGGAA